>FWPV01000098.1_pt1 | contig 300164 bp, 280 predicted proteins | sample 2228371 | NCBI WGS metagenome assembly FWPV01 (sample SAMEA103939776, study PRJEB20133) | metagenome | reverse complement strand
GGTGGAGGAAGCGGCGGCGGCGGCGGAATCGCTGGAAGAGCAGGCGCAGAACCTGTCGGTGGCGGTGGCGACGTTCAAGGTGGACGAGAGCGGTGGTACGTCGGCCCTTGCACGCAGTATCCAGCCTCCTGGAGCGCATACAACCCCGGTTCGCAAACCCGCGCCGGCTTCCAAACCTGCTGCGCCGGCGAAAGCCGGCAAGGCAGGAGCTCGCAAGCTTGCCGCACCAGTTGGCGGGCAGGACAGCGAAGATGGCGATTGGGCCGAGTTCTAGGCGGGGCGAATCAACCAGGCCGTCGTGGAAGATTCATTTGACAGGAGGCTGAAATGAAACGGGACGTTGTGTTGCCGGCGTGGCTGAGCGTGCTGTCGTTGGCGGTCGCATTGTTCTTTCCATTGGGCGGTGCGCTTATCTCAGACTCGTATGCGGATGCGGACAGTCGCCACAGGGGTGCCGCCCATGCCGGGAAGTCCAAGCACGCGCCGGCAGAAGTGCGTGGCGAGGTCCCGGCAGATCAAACCGGGAGGCGTCAGTCCAGGCTGCGAGTGTAGATGAAGCTTCGTTGTGCTGAGGCTTGATGGGTGGGTGTCCAGTAACGGGAGGCAATCGTGATGGATGCGGAAAGTACAGCTGTGCTGGCGATGGTGGATAGCGTTTTTGGCGGTCTCTCCGCAGTGTTCTACACCGCTGCGGTCGACGAGGATTTCGCGCCTCGATGGATGAGTCGCAACTTCTCCCGGGTGTTCGGCTTGTCGCCGGAGAGCTGTGTTGGCTCAGGTGGCTTCTGGCGTGAGCATCTCCACCCGGAGGATGTCGAGCGGGTGTTGCTCGAACTGGAGTTCCTGCCCGGAGGCGGATACCGGAGGCAGAAGTTCCGTCTGCGTGACGGAATGAATAATTACCGTTGGGTGGAGAACGAGGTGTCGTTCGGCCGCGATGCGCAGGATGGCTCGGTTTGTCTGGCAGGCTGCCTGCGCGACATCGATGCAGCGGAAAGGTTGGCGCAGGAATATCAACAGCGACTGGAGGAGCCTGCGGCACGGGAACATTTCTACCGATCCGTGCTCGACAGCGTGCCGTTGCGGCTGTTCTGGAAGGACAGAAACTCGGTGTTTCGCGGCTGCAACCTGAGCGGAGCAAAGGCGCTGGGACTGGATACGCCAGATGAAATCATCGGCAGGAGCGATTACGACTTTTATCTGGACAGGGAAGAGGCCGATTACCTGCGCATTCTGGACGAGCAAGTGATGAGTTCGGGACGCGCTGCCTATCGTTGCGAAATCTCGGCGCGCGAGGCGGATGTCTGGCTGGATGTGAGCAAGGTGCCGTTGCGCGATGAACGCGGCGACGTGTATGGGCTGCTGGTGTGTTATGAGGATGTCAGCGCGCTCAAACGCAACGAGATGGCCCTGAACAAGTTCAAGAGCGCCGTGGAGCAGAGTTCGAACAGCGTATTCATCACCGACTGCGACGGCAACATCGAATATGTCAATCCGACTTTCCTTGAAACCTACGGCTACGAGGAAGATGTGGTGCTGGGGGGCAATCCGCGCATGCTGCAATCCGGCCTGACCCCCGGCGACACCTATCGCGAGATGTGGCAGACCATACTCGGCGGTCGCAGCTGGAGCGGAGAGTTGGCCAATCGCTGCAGCAACGGCGCGATTTCCTGGCAGTCGGTCTCCATTTCGCCGATAGTCGACGGTTTAGGCACTATCACCCACTTCCTTGCGATCGAGGACGACATCACCCGGCACAAGACGCTGGAGGCCGGACTCAGGCAGCAACTCGAATTCACCCAGGCCCTGATTGACGCCCTGCCGCACCCGGTCTACTACAAGGAAGTCGACGGGCGTTTTCAACGGGTCAATCGCGCATTCGAGGAGTGGGCCATGATGGGGCGGGGCGAGGCGTTGGGCAAGACGGCGTTCGAAGTCTTCCCGCCCGAACTGGCGATGCAGCTCAAGGCGATGGATGAAGCGCTGATCGCCAGCCCCGGCAGTATGGTGCGCGAATTCTGGCTCAACGGACGGGACGGACGCCGGCGAGACATTCTGTCCCACAAGGCCGCGTTCATTGATGGATGCGGTGAAGTGGTCGGCATCATCGGCAGCTATTTCGACGTCACCGAATACAAGCGGGTGGAGGAGGCGCTGGCGGAGAACGAGGCACGCCTGCGGGAAGTCACCAGCACGGTGGGCGAGGGAATTTATGTCGTGAACGAGCAGCAGATCATCACCTTCGTCAATCCGGCTGCGGTGAAGATGCTGGGCTGGGGCGAGCGGGAACTGATCGGGTGCGACGTGCACCGCATCTTCAACTGTCCGGGCCACGACGATGCCGAGGATACGGAAGCCGAGCAATGTTGCCTGGCAGCGCTCATCAGGCAGTCGCCGCGAGCCATCCGCAGCCAGGGGCAGACTTTCCTGCGCAAGGATGGCATGCCGTTCCCGGTATCGATCATCGCCTCTCCCATCATGCGCGACGGTTGCTATTCCGGGGCGGTCGTTGCATTCCACGACATCACCGAGCAGCAGTTCACCCAGCGCCTGCTGGACAACACGCTGCAGGAATTGCGCACCGTGATGGATAACGCCCAGATGGGCGTGGCTTATCTCCGCGAAGGCCGGTTCTCCTGGATCAACCGCTACATGGAGCAGATGTTCGGTTATTCGATAGACGATCTGCGCGACGAGTCGCTAGCCATTCTTTTCGGTGCAGGAGACCCGGAGAAGGGGGGCGTGTGGGGAAGCGAGATGTTGCAGGCGCTCGGCGGAAGCAAGGTGTACGAGAGCGAGCACCAGATGAAACGCAGATCGGGAAGGAAGGTCTGGTGCCACATAAGGGGCGTTGCGATCGACCCGGACAATCCCGCGGCGGACAGCATCTGGATCATGCTGGACATCGACAAGCTGAAGAAGACCGAGCGCCGGCTCAAGGCGCTGAACGAGAGTCTCGCGCAACGGGTCGGCGAGGAAACGCGCAAGTCGCTGGAAAAGGAACGATTGCTGATCCAGCAGGGGCGCAGTGCGGCGATGGGGGAAATGATAGGAAACATTGCGCACCAGTGGCGACAGCCGTTGAGCACGTTGGGGCTGGTGATACAGAACATTCATTCCGACTATCTTGAGGGCGGGCTGGAAGGCGATGCGCTGGAGAAATATGTCGAAATCGCCAAGCGTGCGATACAACGCATGTCGTGCACGATAGACGATTTTCGGGACTTTTTCCGGCCGAGCCGGGTCAAGGAGCATTTCTCGGTTTACCAGTCGATTCAGGAAACCGTCAGCCTTCTGGATGCGATGCTGAAGAACAACGGCATCTCGATCGATATGGAGGGCGATCCGGGTCTGGTTGCTTGCGGCCATCCCAACGAGTTTTCCCAGGTCGTGCTGAACTTTGTTGTCAACGCCAAGGATGCGCTGGTGGAACGAAAGGTGTCCAGGGGGCGCATCGAGATTGCCATCAGCGCTTGCGACGGCAAAGGCGTGGTGACGATACGCGACAATGCAGGCGGCATCGAGGAGGATCAGCTGGAGAAGATATTCGACCCGTATTTCACGACTAAGCAGCATGGCACCGGCATCGGTCTGCATATGAACCGGATCATCATCGAACGCCACATGAACGGCCGCATAGGATGCCGCAACCTCTTTGAGCGGGGGCAAAGGCTGGGAGTCGAATTCTCGATCACGATCCCGCTGTCCCATGAAGAATATGAAGTCTCCTGTGAGGTGGCCGCATGAGCGACGCCGATCTGGGCAGCCTGACGGTGCTTTATGTCGAAGACGACGAGGACATGCGCGAGCAGGTGGCGCATTTCCTGCACAAGAAGTGCGGTCGGGTATTGCAGGCCGGAGATGGTCGCGAAGCGCTGGAGATTTACCGGGCGCATCGCCCGGATATGATCGTCAGCGACGTGATGATGCCGGAAATGGATGGCCTGGAATTTTCAGAAATCGTCAAACGGCACGATGCGGCGATGCCCATCATCCTGATGACGGCATTCAACGATTCGGCCTACTTGCACCGCGCCATCGACATCGGCGTGGACAATTACGTGCTCAAGCCGGTGGACCTGGACAAGCTGCATGCCGCGATGCGGAAGAGCGCCGACTTGCTGTTCAAGACCCGCGAGCTGGTCACCAGTCGCGCGCAGCTGCAGGCCTATCACCATGCGGCCGAGGAGGAGCGCGCGCTGGTTTCGGACCTGATGAAGCGCATGATGCAGCCGGAGCGCATGGTGGATGTCCAGGTTCAATACCGGCTGGAGCCGGCGGACCTGGTCAGCGGCGACCTGGTCGCATTTCGTCGCTCGCGCAACGACAGGCTCTACATCATGCTGGCGGATTCGACGGGGCACGGTCTGCCGGCGGCGCTAAACCTGCTGCCGGTGAATCAGGTGTTCTACAGCATGGTCGAGAAGGGCCTGCCGCTGTTCCAGATCGTCGAGGAAATGAACTGGGCCGTTAAGCAGCAATCTCCGGCAGACCGGTTCGTATCGGCGTTCGTCGCCTGCATAGATCCGTACAACCGGATCATCGAGACCTGGAACGGCGGAATTCCTTCCGCCATGCTGGTCAACGACGCCGGAGAGGTCTATCACAGTTTCGTGCCGAACAACCTGCCGCTGGGCATACTGGACCGGACTTTTATCGCGCGCACCGACATCGTCCAGTGGCACTGCCACAGCCAGCTGGTGATTTATTCGGATGGGCTGGTGGAGGCGGAGGATGAGCGCGGCGTGGCTTGGGGCGGCGACAACATCCGGAGTCTGCTGGCGCGGACGGCATTCCCCGGCAGATTCGATGCCTTGCTTGCCGGCGTGCACGGGCATCTGGGCACGCGCAGCGCCTTTGACGACATGACCCTGCTCATGGTGGATTGCGCGATGTGAAGCTGACGGATCGCAGGAGGTCAGTTCACGCTGGAAACCGGCCAGGCGGGCTCGATACCCCAGTTCGTGGCCGATTCGTAACCGACGATGCGATCCGTCGATTGCGCCGACAGGTCGAGTTCATAAGGCTCTATATGGCATAGCCTGTCGGTGTCGTAGAGGATGTTCACCACGGGCCTGAGCAAATCGGCCGGGCTGTGCATCACGACCGTCCCGAGCAAGCCGCTTTCCAGCCTGACCAGCGTGCCCGCCGGATAAATGCCGACGCAGCAGATGAAATGCTCGACCAGCTCCAGGTTGAAATGCTGTTCGCTCCATTCGTGCAGCTTGCGTATCGCCTCGGCCGGCCCCATCGCCGCATGGTAGGTGCGCGCGCTGGTGATGGCATCGTAGACATCGACGATGGCGGCCATCTGGCCGAATTGGGAGATTTGCCCGCCTTTCAATCCGTATGGGTATCCGCCGCCACCGTAGCGTTCGTGGTGCTGCGAGACGACCTGGAGCGACACCGGTGAGAGCCATGCCGCGTCGGCCAGCAGTTCCATGCCGTATTCCACATGCCGTTTCATTTCCTCGAACTCGCCCTCGGTCAGTCGCCCTGGCTTGTCGAGTATCGCCTCCGGAATCCGGACCTTCCCGATGTCATGGAGCATCGCGCCGACCGCGAGCTGCTTGGTGATTTCCCGGCCTATGCCAAGCTGGCGCGAGAATGCGCTGAGCAACGAGCAGGTCGCGACGGAGTGATAGAACAAATACTGGTTCGCGTGGCGTATCGTGCCGAGTTGCAGCAGGGGCGAGGTATTGCGGAAGACCGCATCCACCACGCCCTGAACCGCCGGCTGCACTTGTTCCAGTTCGGCATTCCTTCCCAGCCGCATCGTGCCCATCAATTCGCGAACGGTCAGGTTCGCCTCCTCGTAAACCTGGCGGGCAAGGTCAATATCGGATTCCGGGATGGGCGAAACAGAGGCTCCGGAAATGGCGGCCTGCCGCGCCATTTTCATCAGCGATTCGTCGATGTCCCTGCGCACCTCGTCCAGCGTCTGGGCATCCGGGGCGTCGATGCCGAGCGTCGTGTCGATATATACCGAAGAGACGCCGCGTTCGATCAGGCGGTCGATATCGGCGTTGCTGTTGAGCTTGAAACGGGTCTTGAGCAGCGGATGATAGGCATGGGTGCAATTGAGATCGTGGACAAACATGCCCGGACGCAACTCGCTGGCCCGTATTTTCTTGATCATGCGTCACCCCGTGGCGTGGCATTCCGGAATGCGTATTCTGCGGCATGGCCAGTCCTGCGGCAAGGATGCCCTGAGAGGGCGTGGTCAGCCCATTTCCCAGACTTGCAGCGTCGAGCGGTGCAGGTCGTCCACTTCGATGATGCGTTGCGGTTTCTGCCCGGGCACGGCGAAGGTGCTGCTGACGAACAGCGTGCCGGGGCGCATTTCGGCGCGGGCCTTGTGCCACAGCCGCTCCATCGGGGCTGGAGAGAGATAGGCGAATACCACATCGTATGCGCCCAGATCGCAATCCCACAGGCTGCCCCAGTGCGCGCGGCAATTTCGATGGCCGCCGAGCCTGATGCGCAGCCAGCTCCACAGCCAGGGCAGCGGTGCGGATTCGATGCCGTGGTATTCACCGTCCGGGCGCGAGCGAGCGAGATGCGTCAGCACTCCGCCGAGGCCCGAGCCAAGGTCGACAAAGCGGAACGCAGGCTCGCAATTTTCTCCTGCCACGCTGGCGAAACAGCTCGCCGCTCGATCGGGCCGGGCTGCTGTATCAGTTGGGGCGCTGCCTATTTCGCAAGCGGGCGAGGGAAGGAGGTTTTCCAGTTCCTGCCAGACCTTGCTGCTGGACAAGTACAGCGGAACCTGGCTGCGGAAGGCGCTCCAGTACACAACCAGCAGGACGAGGAAAGCGGCTAGGAAATAGCCGGGCGGGATGTCGAGCGTCAGCATGACCGCCAGCGCCGGGACGAATAGGAACTGGATATACAGCCACCAGCGCGCCAAGCCGGCAAGGTGGCTGAGCGCCGCGGCGTATGCGCCGCACAGCAGGACAAAGGCGAGCGGCGTGAGCTGCAGGCCGGTGATGCGCACGCTCAGGACGGCGAGCACGAATGCGGCGAGTTGCAGCAGCAGTGCGGCGACGGCGGGAGGGAGTCTGGGAAAGGAGGTCAATTGAATGATTCGTGGCTAATGGGCCTGGTTGTGCCGAATACTGAAATGCCAGAGTGCCTCGAGAAACCGTAACGAGTGGAAGGGGGGGCTGTGCAGCAGCCGGGTGCCCAGCGGTTCGCTCCTTGCGGATGAATCCGGTCGCACGGCAGGCCCGGAGGGATACCCTCAACGCACCAGTCCGGCCTCGACCTCCATTCGCTTCGCATGTCCCGCCAGCCGTTCCAGCAGCAGGAGCGCGAAGTCCATTGCCGTACCGGGGCCGCGCGAGGTGATCAGCTTGCCGTCTTCGACGATCGCTGCCGTTTGCAGTTTGACCTCCGGGTATTCGTCCAGGCAGGTCGGGTAGCAGGTCGCGCGCTTGCCGTCGAGCAATCCGGCCGCGGCAAGCACCGAAGGCGCGGCGCATATGGCGGCGACATACTTGCCCGCGGCATGCATCTGGCGCACCAGCTTGAGCACCCGCGCATCGGCCTTGAGGTGGTTGGTGCCGGGCTGGCCGCCGGGCAGTGCCACCATGTCGTAATCCCGCGCCAGCGCTTCGTCCAGCGCGGCATCCGGCAGGATTTGCGTGCCGCGGCTGCCGCGCAATGCGCCGCCATGCAGGCCAGCCAGCGTGACGTTCACGCCGCCGCGCCGGAGGATGTTGACGATGGTCACGGCCTCCAGCTCTTCGCTGCCTTCGGCGAAAAGTATCAGTGCGGTTTTCATGATTTCACTCCTGGTTGGCTGGCTTTGGGCAATGTGGGCTCCAAGTAAAGTATGCCATCTCTGTCGAGTCCGGCAGTCATGCCTCGCGCATGGTTTGACCGGACTTCCGATTCCGGCATCACCTTAATGGCGATAAGCGCTTTGTTATATCCAGTGGTCACATTTTTCCGAGGTCTTCGATTGCATCCACGACCATCGCGGTTCCCACCGCGATCAGCAGGATGTCCGCGGCGACGCGCACGTAGCGATGGCCTGCCGGCGGAGCGCCGAGTTGCTCCAGGAGCCTGGGCGGCAGGTTGTGGAAGATCAGGTCGCGGGGCAGCGGCTTGCCCATTGCCCACTTCTTCGCCTGTCCGGGCGGCATGCAGCCGTTGCGTTTCTTGGCGAGACCGGGCGGACAGCGTCCAGCGCGGAATTGCCCGGCGAAATACTCATGCGCGATGGCGCGCTGCTGGTCGCCGAAACGGGGGGGGACAGTTGTTCCTTCCTGGTTGCGCGGCGCATCCCCTTGCTCCTGGCTGTGTTTCTGCTCTTGCTTGTCGGCCTTGTCGCCGCCGGCCCATGAGGGTTTTTCGGCGAGTGCAGTATTGCAGGCGAACAGGGTGGCGAACACGAATGCAAGGCTGGAGATGGTTTGCTTGCGTATGCGTTGCATGATCGGCCTCCAAAAAGAGTAGCGGGGGAGCATTGTCCCCCAGCCTCATACACCACGCAATGGGAGGTTCGCTTTAGTCGCGGAAATTCTGGTATTGCAGCGGGAAGTCGGTGATCGACTTCTTGATGAAGGCAATCGCAGCCTGCAGGTCGTCGCGGCTCTTGCCGGTCACGCGCACGGTGTCGCCCTGGATGCTGGCCTGCACCTTCATCTTGCTGTCCTTGATCAGCTTGACGATCTTTTTCGCCAGCTCGGTCTCCACGCCGACCTTGATGGTGCAGCTGCGCTTGACCTTGTTGCCGCTGACCTTCTCGATCTTGTCGCTGATGTCCAGGCTGCGGATGTCCACGCCGCGCTTCGCGAGCTTGCCGTTCAGGATGTCCTGAACCTGGCTGAGCTGGAAGTCGTTGTCGGCGAACACGGTGAGCACCATCTCGGTCTGCTCCACGCGCGCGTCGCTGCCCTTGAAGTCGAAGCGGGTGCCGACCTCCTTGTTGGTCTGTTCGACCGCGTTCTTGACTTCGGTCTTCTCTACTTCGGAAACGATATCGAAGGATGGCATGATTTACTCCCCTGTGTTTTCGTCATTCCCGCGTGCACAGGAATGACAGCATTTAGCCACAACACGCCGCGCAGCGGCTTGTTGCGGTTGACACTTACCTTCAGGTTAGTGTCAACCAAAATGGCAGACGTAGTGGTAGGGCTCGCCGCTCACCTCGATGTCGAAGCTGGAGTTGCCCGGCACCGAGAACGATTCGCCTGCCTTGCAGGTCTTCCAGTCTTCGCCCTTCAGCTTGTAGCGGCAGGAGCCGGATACGGTCTCCATGATCTCGGGCGCGCCGGTGTTGAATGTCAATGTCGCCGGCATGATTACGCCGACCGATTTCCCGGTGCCGTCGGCGAACTTGATGCTGTGCGACACGCACTTGCCGTCGAAATAGACGTTGGCTTTCTTGACCACCGAGACGTTATCGAAATTGTCCGACATGCTGGATTCCTTTTTATGTTGATAGATGATTATTTGGGTTCGTTGGCTTTGACGCCTTTTTGATACGTGACGTAGATATAGACCGGGATGCCGAGGTCGCCGAGATGGTGCTCGATCAATGGCTTCACGTCGTTCCAGTCCAGACCGTTCATGCCGCATGCGAGCCGGGGCAGCGCAAGGCTTTGCAGCTTCTCTTTCTGGGCCAATGCACGTAGCGCGTGCAGCGCATGGTTTACACGGGGCAGCGAGGCATGACCGGGCTTCTTGCCATGATCGTACGCGCCTTCCTGCGTGAACAGGTTGACGATCAGATGGCCGTCGCTGCTCATCCAGGTCCAAAGTTCGCCGGACTTGGGGTGCCGGGTCTGGCAGTAATGGCGGAAATCCTTGTACAGCGCGGGCATGCGCTCGCGCAGCTGCAGCGCGAGGCCATGGTGGAAATCGTCGTTGGGCGCGACGCCCTGGACGATGGCCTTTGCTGTGCTCAACAGGATGTCGCCGCTCAGTTCGTGGATCATGTTCTTCTCCTTAAACCCGCCAGACCGCAGGCCGGGGCGAGATTTCTCGCCCCCCCCCCCCCCCCGGCATCGTGCATGCGCCTACTTGCGATTCTTCAAATTTGCCGCGATGCGCATGCGCAGCGCGTTAAGTTTGATGAAGCCCGCCGCATCCTTCTGGTCGTACGCGCCCTTGTCGTCCTCGAAGGTGGCGATGCTGGAGTCGAACAGCGAATCGGTCTTGGAATCGCGGCCGACGACGATCACGTTGCCCTTGTACAGCTTCACACGCACCCAGCCGTTGACGGTCTGCTGCGTGTGGTCGATCAGGGTCTGCAGCGCGATGCGCTCCGGACTCCACCAGTAGCCGTTGTAGATCATCGAAGCGTAGCGCGGCATCAGATCGTCCTTCAGGTGGGCGACTTCGCGGTCCAGCGTGATGGACTCGATGGCGCGGTGCGCCTTGAGCATGATGGTGCCGCCCGGGGTCTCGTAGCAGCCGCGCGACTTCATGCCGACGTAGCGGTTCTCCACCAGGTCGAGGCGACCGACGCCGTGCTTGCCGCCCAACTCGTTCAGCTTGGCCAGGATCGCAGCCGGCGTCATCTTGTTGCCGTTCAGCCCGACGATGTCGCCGCGCTCGAATTCGATGTCCAGGTATTCAGCCGCGTCCGGTGCCTTCTCCGGCGACACGGTCCAGCGCCACATGCTGTCTTCCGCCTCGGCTGCCGGGTCTTCCAGATGGCGGCCTTCGTAGGAGATGTGCAGCAGGTTCGCATCCATGGAGTAGGGCGAGCCGCCCTGCTTGTGCTTCATGTCGACCGGGATGCCGTGCTGCTCGGCATAGGCCATCAGCTTCTCGCGCGACAGCAGGTCCCATTCGCGCCAGGGCGCGATGATCTTGATGTTCGGGTTCAGCGCGTATGCGCCGAGTTCGAAACGCACCTGATCGTTGCCCTTGCCGGTCGCGCCGTGCGAGATGGCCTGCGCGCCGGTCATGTTGGCGATCTCGATCAGGCGCTTGGCGATCAGCGGACGCGCGATGGAGGTGCCGAGCAGGTATTCGCCCTCGTACACGGTGTTCGCGCGGAACATCGGGAACACGAAGTCGCGCACGAACTCTTCGCGCAGGTCGTCGATGAAGATGCTTTCCGCCGGGATGCCGAACTTCAGCGCCTTCTGGCGCGCCGGCTCCAGCTCTTCGCCCTGGCCGAGGTCGGCGGTGAAGGTGACCACTTCGCACTGGTAGGTGTCCTGCAGCCACTTGAGGATGACCGAGGTGTCGAGTCCGCCGGAATAGGCGAGGACGGCTTTTTTGATGTCGCTCATTTGTTTTCTCTGTTAAGGACTTAAAGATTGTTTTCTTCCCTCTTGCAGGGGGAAGGTCAGGATGGGGGTAGAACAGTGGAACAACAGCTTTTCTACCCTCTCCCTAACCCTCTCCCTGCAAGGGAGAGGGAATGTCAGTTATCCAGCTTGCCCAGCACCAGGTATTCCATCAGGGCCTTTTGCACATGCAGCCTGTTTTCCGCCTCGTCCCACACCACGGAGTGCGGGCCGTCGATGACTTCCGCCGAGACTTCCTCGCCGCGGTGGGCGGGCAGGCAGTGCATGAACACGGCATCCTTGTTGGCGGCGCGCATCATGTCGCCGTCCACCTGCCAGTCGGCGAAGGCCTTCAGGCGCGCCTCGTTCTCGGCTTCGTATCCCATGCTGGTCCATACGTCGGTGGTGAGCAGGTCTGCGCCGCGCGCGGCATCCATGGGGTCCTTGAATTCCTCGTAGTGCTCGTGGCCGTACAGGCCGGCGCGCTCGGGCTCGACCTCGTAGCCGGGCGGCGTCGAGACGTGGACGTTGAAGTCCAGGATCTCGGCGGCCTGCAGCCAGGTGTTGCACATATTGTTCGAGTCGCCGATCCACGCCACGGTCTTGCCGGTAATGCTGCCGCGGTGCTCGATGTAGGTGTAGATGTCGGCCAGCACCTGGCAGGGGTGGTATTCATTGGTCAGGCCGTTGATCACCGGCACGCGCGAATTCGCGGCGAAGCGCTCGATGATGTCCTGCTCGAAGGTGCGGATCATCACGATGTCGCTCATGCGCGAGATTACCTGGCCCGCATCCTCCACCGGTTCGCCGCGGCCCAGTTGCGAGTCGCGGGTGTTCAGGTAGATGGCGGAGCCGCCGAGCTGGTGCATGCCGGCCTCGAACGACAGGCGGGTGCGCGTGCTGGCCTTCTCGAAGATCATCACCAGGGTGCGGTCTTCCAGCGGCCAGTATTTTTCGTAGCGCTTGAAGCGCTCCTTGATGATGCGGGTGCGCTCGAACAGGTATTCGAACTCGTCGCGGGTGAAGTCCTTGAACTGCAAAAAGTGCTTTACGTTGCTTGCCATGATCGGCTCCCTGTCAGGGTTGCAGGAAATTCTTGACCAGCGGGCACAGCGCGTCCAGCAGCTGCTGCGCCTCGTCCTGCGACATGATCAGCGGCGGCAGCAGGCGGATCACGCTGTCGGCGGTGACGTTGATCAGCAGGCCCTGCGCCAGCGCCTGCTTGACCAGGTCGCCACACGGACGATCCAGCTCGATGCCCAGCATCAGCCCGTGGCCGCGTACGCTCTTCACACCGGCCACGCCCTGCAGTTGGGCAGAGAAACCGTCGTGCAGGAAGCGCCCGAGCGATTCGGCATGCGCAAGCAGTTTGTCCTCTTCGACGATATGCAATGTGGTCAGGCCGGCGACGCAGGCCAGCGGATTGCCGCCGAACGTGGAGCCGTGGTTGCCCGGCTTGAACAGCCCGGCGGCGCGGCCGGCGGTCAGGCAGGCGCCGATGGGCATGCCCGAGCCCAGGCCCTTGGCCAGCGTCATCACGTCCGGCAGGATGCCGGTGTGCTGGTGGGCGAACCACTTGCCGGTGCGGCCGATGCCGCTCTGCACCTCGTCCAGCATCAGCAGCCAGCCGTGCTGGTCGCAGATCTGGCGCAGGCCCTGCAGATAGGATGCGTCCGGCGTGCGGATGCCGCCTTCGCCCTGGATGGGTTCGACCAGCACGGCGACGACGTCGGGGTTGTGCGTGGCGACCTGCTCGACGGCGGCGAGATCGTCGTACGGCACGCGCACGAAGCCCTTCACCAGCGGCTCGAATCCGGCCTGCACCTTGCGGTTGCCGGTGGCCGAGAGGGTCGCCAGCGTGCGGCCGTGAAAGGACTTCTCCATCACGATGATGTTGGGGATCTCGATGCCCTTGTTGTGGCCGTACATGCGCGCCAGCTTGATCGCGGCCTCGTTCGCCTCGCAGCCGGAATTGCTGAAGAACACTTCCTGCATGCCGGACAGCGCGCACAGCTTGTCGGCGAGTTTTTCCTGTTCGCGCACCTGGTAGACGTTGGAGCAATGCATCAGCTTGCCGATCTGGTTGGTCAGCGCGGCGGTGAAGCGGGGATGGGCGTGGCCCAGCGTGTTGACGGCGATGCCGGACAGCGCGTCCAGATAGCGCTTGCCCTCGGTGTCCCAGAGCCACGCGCCTTCGCCGCGCGCAAAGGCGACGGGGAGGCGGGCGTAAGTGTTCATCACATGCGACATACGGTATCCCTAAATTAGAAGACGGCGGACAGGCCGCCGTCGGATCGAATGCAGGCCGGCATTATCTCGCCAAACGAGCCCACAAAGCAAACAAGCCGACATCGCTGTCGGCTCGTTTCGGTGTATCAGGACGCTTGCGGCGATCGCCGCAGGGCGCTTACGCCATCGCCTTGATCGCAGCGGACAGGCGGCTCTTGTGGCGAGCGGCCTTGTTCTTGTGGATGATCTTCTTGTCGGCGATGCTGTCCACGGTGCTGACGGAAGTCTGATACACGGCCTGGGCGGCGGCCTTGTCGCCGGCCTCGATCGCCTTGATCACCTTCTTGATCGCAGTGCGCAGTTCCGAGCGCAGGCTGCTGTTGTGAGCATTCTGTTTAACTGCCTGACGTGCACGCTTGCGGGCTTGTGCGCTATTTGCCATGACTACTCCTTGAAAATTCGGTACGACGGAAAGGCGCGCATTCTAGAGACTCATTCCGGTTTTTGCAAATATTTCTTTAAAACATCGGCATGGGGCGGTTGCCGAGGGGCGGATGGTATGATGCGCGGCGTTTACAGCGGATAGCCCGGAATCAGCATGAACCTCCTCAAAGCCCTCGCCACGATCAGCAGCCTGACGCTGGTTTCGCGCATCCTGGCGTTCGCGCGCGACGTGCTGATCGCGAGGGTTTTCGGTGCAGGGGCGGCGACGGACGCGTTCTTCGTCGCGTTCAAGCTGCCCAACCTGCTGCGCCGGCTGTTCGCCGAGGGCGCGTTCTCGCAGGCTTTCGTGCCCATCTTCGGCGAGTACCGGAACCGGCGCGGTCACGACGAGACCAAGCTGCTGGTCGATCACGTCACGACCATGCTGGCGCTGATCCTGTTCGTCGTGACGCTGGTCGGCATCGTCGCTGCGCCGGTACTCGTATATATAAGTGCGCCGGGTTTCGCCGCGGATGCGGAGAAGTTCGACCTGACCGTGCAGTTGCTGCGCATCACCTCGCCCTACATCTTCTTCATCTCGCTGGTCGCGGTCGCGGCCGGCATCCTCAACACCTATAACAAGTTCTGGGTGCCGGCGTTCGCCCCCATCCTGCTCAACCTGTGTTTCATCGGCGGCGCGCTGTGGCTCGCGCCGTATTTCGATCCGCCCATCCTCGCGCTGGCCTGGGCGGTGTTCGTCGCCGGCATCGTGCAGCTCGCATTCCAGCTGCCGTTCCTGAAGAAGATCGGGATGCTGCCGAACATCCGCTTCAGCCTGAAGGACGAGGGCATGTGGCGCGTCATCAAACAGATGGGGCCGGCGGTGTTCGGCGTGTCCATCGCGCAGATCAGCCTGATCATCAATACCATCTTTGCGTCCTTCCTGGTCGCGGGCAGCGTGTCCTGGCTGTACTACGCCGACCGGCTGATGGAGTTCCCGACCGGCATCCTCGGCGTGGCGATCGGCACGATACTGCTGCCGTCGCTGTCCAAATGCCATGCCGACAACGATACCGCCGAATATTCGAAGCTGCTGGACTGGGGGCTGCGCCTGACCGTGATGCTGACGCTGCCGGCCGCGCTGGCGCTGGGCATGATCGCAACCCCGCTGCTGGCGACCTTCTTCCAGCATGGCGCGTTCAGCGCGCACGACGTGCTGATGTCGCGCAACGCGCTGGTCGGATACAGCATCGGGCTGATCGGGCTGATCCTGGTGAAGATACTCGCCCCCGGCTTCTATGCGCGGCAGGACATCAGGACCCCGGTCAAGATCGGCATCGCCACGCTGGTCGCCACGCAGCTGATGAATCTGGCCTTCATCGGCTGGCTACAGCATGCCGGACTGGCGCTGGCCATCGGCCTGGGCGCCTGCTTCAACTCCGCGATCCTGTTCTACATGCTGCGCAAGCGCGGCATCTACCGGCCGGAGCCAGGCTGGGTGACGTTCTTCCTGAAGGTGCTGGCGGCGCTGCTGGCGCTGGGCCTCGCGCTGTGGTTCGGCATGGGCAGCGAACAGAGCTGGCTGGACGACTCCGGCTGGTCGCGCATCCTGCGCCTGTCGGCCCTGGTCGCAGGCGGCATCGTGGCTTACTTTGCGGTGCTGTTTGCGCTGGGTTTCCGGCCTCGCGACTTTTCCCGCCGGGCGAAGGGCTGATCCGCCGGCATCCGTCGCGTTCAGTGTTCGATCCGCTCCACCAGTTCTTCCACCTGCCGTGCGACGGCGTCCCATACGGCCATCGGGCCGGCCTCCCGGAATTCATGCCGGAGCCCGTTCCCGGACAATTTCAGCTTGGTTTCATAAAGCCAGTAGGCTAGCCTGTCCCGCTCTTCCTTGAGTTTTTCGAGTTGTGCGCCGACGGCCTCCTTTTCGTCGGCTAGGGGGATGCACGATTCGGCATGTTCCAGCAGTTCGTCGATGTGGTGCAGGCGCAGGTCGTATTCCCTGATGCGCTGTTCCGCCAGCAAGGAGGTCATGTCTCCCATTTCCGCCTCCGGTGGGTCTGTATGCCTGGCGGCATTATTTGTCTCCGGCTCCGCCGGTGCAATAGGCAGAAATATGCAGCGGCGGGAAGGCGCTATTTGGTCAGATGCAGCGCCTGCGCCACCACGTCGCGCGTCAGTCGCGGGGCGAACAGCTCGATGAAGTGGTAGGCGAAGCCGCGCAGGTACTGGTTTTTGCGGATCGCGACGCGCGTGGTGCTGGCCTCGAACAGGTGGCCGGCGTCCAGCATCCGCAGATGCTTGTCTCTTTCCGGGACGAAGGCCATCTGTGCGACGATGCCCACGCCAAGGCCGAGCTCCACATAGGTCTTGATCACGTCGGCGTCGATCGCGGTCAGCGCGATGTTGGGCTCGATCCCCGCCTCGCTGAACGCCTGGTTGATCTTGTTGCGCCCGGTGAATGCGAAGTCGTAGGTGATGATGGGGTATTGCGCCAGCATTTTCAGCGTCAACCGCTTCTCGTCCAGCAGCGGGTGCTTCGGCGGCACGACCACGCAGTGGTGCCATTCGTAACAGGGCAGCGTGACCAGCTCATCGTACAGCGCGAGGCTCTCGGTGGCGATGCCGATGTCGGCCTCGCCGCTCATCACCTGTTCTGCGATCTGCGTCGGACTGCCCTGATGCAGGCCCAGCTTGACGTTCGGATAGCTCAGCGTGAATTGTTTGACGACCGGCGGCAGCGCATAGCGCGCCTGGGTGTGCGTCGTCGCGATGGTCAGGTTGCCGCTGTCCTGTTGTTTGAACTCCTGCCCGACCTGTTTCAGGCTCTCGGTCTCGCGCAGCACGCGCTGGGCGATCTCCACCACCGCCTTGCCCGGCTCGGTGACCGCGACGATGCGCTTGCCGTTGCGCACGAAGATGTCTATGCCTAGTTCCTCCTCCAGCAGCTTGATCTGCTTGCTGACGCCGGGCTGCGAGGTGTAAAGCGCATTGGCCGCATCCGAGATGTTCAGCCTGCGCCGCACGACCTCATTCAGATATTTCAGTTGCTGCAGGTTCATGGAGGCCTCTATATTTCTATTGGTTATAAAATACTAACATAAAAGTATTTTGGAATATAACAATCCCTCCCTAGAATGCGCCCCGTGAATTGAGCGGAGTGGCGAAATGGACTGGCTGTACACGGTTTCCGGTTTCCTGGTCGGGCTGATCGTCGGGGTGACCGGCGTCGGCGGCGGCTCGCTGATGACGCCGTTGCTGGTGCTGTTCTTCGGCGTTTCCCCGGCGACCGCGGTCGGCACCGACCTGCTGTATGCCTCGATCACCAAGGCGCTGGGCGGCTGGGTGCACGGGCGCAACGGCACCGTGGACTGGAAGATCGTCGGCCTGCTGGCCATCGGCAGCATTCCCGCCGCGCTGCTGATGATCGCCCTGCTCAAGCAACTGGCGCTGGACGAGAAGGTGCTGAAGGGACTGGTGACCGGCGTACTGAGCGTCGCGTTGCTGGCGACCGCGGCGGCGCTGCTGCTGAAGGACTGGATCAGGAAGATCGCGCAGCGCGACGACGGCACGGTGTACGAAATCCACCACCGCCACCTGCCGGCCGCGACCATCGCCACCGGCGCGGTCGTCGGCGCGCTGGTGACGGTTTCCTCCATCGGCGCAGGCGTGCTGGGCACGGTCGCGTTGCTGTTCCTGTATCCGCGCATGTCGGCGGTGAAGGTGGTCGGCACGGACATCGCCCATGCCGTGCCGCTGACCGCGGTGGCCGGCATGGGGCACATGGCGCTGGGCACGGTGGACTATGTGCTGCTCGGCTCGCTGCTGCTGGGGTCGCTGCCCGGCATCTACATCGGCAGCCACCTGAGCGCGAAAGTCCCCGAGAAGGTGCTGCGTCCGATCCTGGCGACGATGCTGCTGATCATCGGGGCCAAGCTGATGTTCTACAAGTAAGGAGCAATGCATGAGCGCTAACAAGCCAAACAATCCGAAACAGGTCAGCTGGTTCAACGGCTGCGGCGGACGCATCGGCGTCGTGGTCGGGCAGGAGGGCGAGCATGCCTACATCGGCATGGCGCTGTGCCACGACGAGGACGCGGATGTCGCGCACATCCTGAAATTCGGCGCGAAGTTTCCGCTGGAGGCGGCGCTGAAGCTGCCCGTGTCAAAGCAATACTGATCTCGAAGCACTATTGAAGCAGGAGGAGCCATGTACCGTTACGATGCATACGACAGACAACTCGCCGCCGAGCGCGTCGCGCAGTTCTCGGACCAGGTGCGCCGCCGCCTGTCCGGCGAACTGAGCGAGGACGAGTTCCGCATCCTGCGCCTGCAGAACGGCCTGTACCACCAGGTGCACGGCTACATGCTGCGCGTCGCCGCGCCCTACGGCCTGCTGGGCGCGCATCAGCTGCGCACCCTCGCGCATATCGCGCGCACCTACGACCGCGGCTACGGCCACTTCACCACGCGCCAGAACATTCAGTTCAACTGGATCAGGCTGGAGGACATCCCGGCGATCTTCGCCGAGCTGGCGAAGGTCGAGCTGCATGCGAACCAGACTTCCGGGAGCTGCCTGCGCGGCATCACTTCCGACGAATTCGCCGGCGTCGCGCGCGACGAGATCGTCGATCCGCGCCCCTATGCCGAAATCCTGCGCCAGTGGACGACCTTCCATCCGGAATTCGCCTACCTGCCGCGCAAGTTCAAGATCGCGATCAGCGGCGGCGGCGAGGACCGCGCCGCGACCGGCGTGCACGACATCGGCCTGCGCGTCGTGAAGAACGAGCAGGGCGAAGTCGGCTTCCGCGTGCTGGTCGGCGGCGGGCTGGGGCGCACGCCCGCGATCGGCACGGTGATCAGCGACTTCGTGCCCTGGCAGCATGCGCTGACCTACCTGGAATCCATCGTGCGCGTGTACAACGAATACGGCCGCCGCGACAACGCCTACAAGGCGCGCATCAAGATACTGGTGAAGGCGCTGGGCATCGAGGAGTTCCGCCGCCAGGTCGAGGAAGACTGGCAGTTCACCAAGGGCGGCCCGCTGACGGTCACGCAGGAGGAGCTGGATCGCGTGTCTGCCGCGTTCGCGCCGCCTCCCTACGAGCAACTGGCCGAGGGCAACGATGCACTGGCGGCGCTCGCCCAAAAGGAGAAGGCGTTCGCGAACTGGCTGAAGCGCAACGTCAAGCCGCATCAGCGGGCCGGCTATGCCATCGTCGTGCTGTCGCTGAAGCAGCCGGGCGCAGCGCCGGGCGACGTTACTGCCGACCAGCTCGATGCGGTGGCCGATCTCGCCGACCGCTACAGCTTCGGCGAACTGCGCGCCACGCACATGCAGAACCTCGTGCTGGCCGACGTGAAGCAATCCGATCTGGTCGAGCTGTGGTACGCGCTGACCGAACTGGGGCTGGCGACGCCGAACATCGGCCTGCTCACCGACGTGATCTGCTGCCCGGGCAGCGACTTCTGCGCGCTGGCGAACGCGCGCTCGATCCCGCTGGCCAGGGCGATTTCGCAGCGGTTCGACGACATCGACTTCCAGCACGACATCGGCGACATCGAGCTGAACATCTCGGGCTGCGTCAATGCCTGCGCCCATCACCATGTCGCGCACATCGGCATCCTCGGCGTCGACAAGAACGGCGAGGACCGCTACCAGGTGTCGATAGGCGGCGCGCAGGGCAACGGCATCCGCGTCGGCAAGATCATCGGCAGCTCGTTCTCTGCGGCGGAGACGCCGGAAGTGATCGCGGGCCTGCTCGATCTGTATGTGCGCGAGCGTCACGACGGCGAACGCTTCGTCGATACCGTGCACCGGCTCGGAGAGCAGCCGTTCAAGGAGCATGTGTACAAGACCGCCACGGCGGTCAAGCTGGGGCTGGCAGAAGCGGCGGGCGAGCACGATGAGGCGCTCGCGGCGAGCTACGACGATCCCTATTTTTCGCCGAGGTTTTGAATGATTACCCACAGGAAAACCATCATCAGGAACGGTGTCGTCGCGCTTGACGACTGGGGCGTGCTGCGGCTGGAAGAGGGCGACGCGCCGGAGAGCGCCGCGGTGCCGGCAGGCCGCGTCATCGTGCCGCTGAAGGTATGGCTGGCGCAGCGGGCAACACTGCAGGCGCGTGCGGAAATCGGCGTGTGGCTGGGCAGCGACGAGCGCGCCGAAGACCTCGCCGACGATCTTGCCCGTCTCGCGGTGGTCGCCGTGAACTTTCCCAAGTTCAACGACGGGCGCGGCTACACGATCGCCTACCGCCTGCGCGTGCGCCTGGGCTACAAGGGCGAACTGCGCGCCATCGGCGACGTGCTGCGCGACCAGCTGTTCTACATGAATCGCGTCGGCTTCGACGCATACGAGACGCGCGCCGACAAGGATGTCCACGAGGCGCTGAAAGGCCTGGCGGATTTCTCGGTGCGCTACCAGGCGTCGGCCGACGAGGCCTTGCCGCTGTTCCGTCGTGTTACCCGCGGCGCAGCCGCAAATGCAAATGGAGTGCCGGCATGAGCGCCCTGCAGCAGAAGATAGATGCGACGCTGGACATCCTGCGCCGCGCGAGCGGGGAGCATGCGCCGGTCGTGTTCGCCAACAGCCTGGGGGCGGAAGACATGGTGCTGACCGACCTGATCGCGAAACACCGACTGGACATCGCGATGTTCAGCCTGGACACCGGCCGGCTGCCTGCCGAGACCTACGACCTGATGCAGCAAGTTCGCGAGCGCTACGCCCTGCCGTTGAGGGTGTATTTCCCGGACTGCGCGCTGGTCGAGGAATACGTCGGAGAGCATGGGGCGAACGCGTTCTACGACAGCGTGGAACTGCGCAAACGCTGCTGTTACATCCGCAAGGTCGAGCCGTTGCGCCGGGCGCTGGAAGGCAAGGGAGCCTGGATCACCGGCATGCGCCGGGAGCAGGCCGCGACGCGCGGTTCGCTGGAGGTGGCGGGCTGCGACGAGGACAACGGCCTGTGGAAGTACAACCCGCTGCTGGAGTGGAGCAACGCCGAGGTGTGGGAATACATCCGGGCGAACGAAGTGCCGTACAACAAACTGCACGACCGCTTCTACCCCAGCATAGGCTGCGCGCCCTGCACCCGCGCGGTGACCCCGGGCGAGGACATCAGGGCGGGGCGCTGGTGGTGGGAAAACCCGGAGAACAAGGAATGCGGCTTGCATGTTGCAAGCCGCATTCCGAAACGGGCGTAGCCCGTTTGTTCTCCGGGTTTCGGTGAAGACTTATGCCGACTGTGAAGCAGGCGGCGTTAGTCGAAACCAAAATCCGGAACGTTAAGTGCCGACGAAACTTGAATTGATGAAGCAGAAAAGAGGACAACATGAGCGCACACACCTTCACCCATCTGGACGCACTCGAGAGCGAGTCCATACACATCATGCGCGAGGTCGCGGCCGAGTGCAAAAATCCCGCACTGCTGTTCTCCGGCGGCAAGGATTCCATCGTGATGCTGCGCCTGGCCGAAAAGGCGTTCCGCCCGGCGAAGTTCCCGTTCCCGCTGGTGCACATCGACACCGAGCACAACTTCCCCGAGGTGATCGAATGCCGCGACAAGCTGGCGCATGACCTGGGCGAGCGGCTGATCGTGCGTTCGCTGGAGGATTCCATCAAACGCGGCACCATCGTCATCAAGGACGAAAGCAAGCCGCGCAACCCCTACCAGTCGGTGACGCTGCTGGAGACCATAGCGGAATTCGGTTTCGATGCCTGCCTGGGCGGGGCGCGCCGCGACGAGGAAAAGGCCCGCGCCAAGGAGCGCATCTTCTCGTTCCGCGACGAGTTCGGCCAGTGGGACCCGAAGAACCAGCGCCCCGAGCTGTGGGACATCTACAACACCCGCGTGCATGCAGGCGAGAACATCCGCGTATTCCCGATCTCGAACTGGACCGAGATGGACATCTGGCAATACATCGGCCGCGAGAAGCTGCATATCCCCGAGATCTACTTCGCCCACGAGCGCGAGGTGATCCGGCGCGGCGGCAATGTGATCCCGGTGTCCCACCTGGTGCAGCCCAAGCCGGGCGAGAAGGTGGAGGTCGCCACCGTGCGCTTCCGCACCGTGGGCGACATGACCTGCACCGCGCCGGTGGAGTCCACCGCGCGCACCGTGGAAGAGATCATCGAAGAGACCGCGAGCACGCGCATCACCGAACGGGGGGCTACGCGCATGGACGACCAGACTTCGGAAGCGTCGATGGAGCTGCGCAAGAAGGAAGGGTACTTCTAAGGCTGTCATTCCCGCGCAGGCGGGAATCCAGTCTGAAAGGAAATTCCCGCGCAGCGGGACAACACCCAAAGGCATGTTGAATAAAAGCGCTGGATTCCCGCCTGCGCGGGAATGACGAAGCCGGAAAAACTTGAGGATTAAATCATGAGCAACACCACACAACTGTTACGTTTCATCACCGCAGGCTCCGTCGACGACGGCAAGAGCACACTGATCGGCCGGCTGCTGCACGATTCGAAATCGATCTTCGAGGACCAGTTCTCGGCGATCTCGAAGACCAGCGAGAAGCGCGGCATGGGCGCGGTCGACCTGTCGCTGCTGACGGACGGCCTGCAGGCCGAGCGCGAGCAAGGCATCACCATCGACGTGGCCTATCGCTACTTCGCCACGCCGAAGCGCAAGTTCATCATCGGCGACACGCCCGGCCACGAGCAGTACACGCGCAACATGGTGACGGCCGCATCGACCGCAAACCTCGCGATCATCCTCGTCGATGCGCGCCGCGGCGTGCTGACCCAGACCAGGCGCCACTCCTACCTGGCCAGCCTGCTCGGCGTGCCGCATGTGGTGCTGGCGGTCAACAAGATGGACATGGTCGATTACTCGAAACAGCGCTTCGAGGAGATCGTTGGCGAATACAAGCGCTTCGCCGCGCACCTGGGGCTGCACGACGTGCACTGCATCCCGCTGTCCGCGCTGAACGGCGACAACGTGGTGGATCGCAGCGATGCGATGGACTGGTACATCGGCCCGACGCTGCTGGAGCTGCTGGAAACCATCGAGATAGACCACGACGTGAACACCCGCGACTTCCGCTTCCCGGTGCAATGGGTATGCCGCCCGCAGACCGACGAGCATCACGATTTCCGCGGATTCGCCGGGCGCATCGAGGCGGGCGAGATTTCCGTCGGCGATGCGGTCACCGTGCTGCCCTCCGGCCTGACCAGCAAGGTCAAGGAGATCGTCACCTACGACGGCAAGCTGCAGACCGCGTTCGCGCCGCAGTCGGTGACGCTCACGCTTGCAGACGAGATCGACATCTCGCGCGGCGACATGCTCGTGCGCAGCGCGGACGTCCAGCCCCGAGTCGGCAAGGAATTCCGCGCGATGCTGTGCTGGCTTTCGGAGTCCCCACTGGAGCGCAGCCGCAAGTACGTCGTCAAGCACACCACGCGCATGGCGAAGTGTTTGTTCAGCGGCATCGACCATCGCGTGGACGTCAACACGCTGGAACTGCACCCGTCTGACGCGCTGAAGATGAACGACATCGCCCAGGTCCAGCTCAAGGTCCAGCAGCCGCTGGTGTTCGACGACTACGAAACCGACCGGGCCACCGGCAGCTTCATCGTCATCGACGAGGCGACCAACAACACGGTCGCGGCGGGGATGATCCTCTAGCGCGGCAGGAGGTAAGCGCGGCGCATCCACCAACCGCTCGGATTTTCCGGGCATGCGCGCGGTTCGGGTTGATGGAGTCGCGCCGCTAAAGCGCTTTTCCGGCGTGCTCGAGATAACTGCGGATTGGCGGTTCCTGGATTTTCTGCAACTGGCGCAGGAAATCGCTCTGGACGTTGTTGTCGATCGATGTCGGCCTGCGTCCTGATCCGGATGGTCGAGCGTTATCCGGATACGGTTGAACGTCTGACGACTATCTGAATCGCCGCACTCCGGGCAGGCAGACGGAACGCAGCGATGAAGAAGCCCGGCGATGCCGGGCTTCCTTCTTTAGGAATTTCGTGCAGACCCCGCTTGCCAGTGGAACCTACACCACCAGCCGCCCCACCAACTCCGACATGTTCGAGTAAGTGATGAATGCCTCGTGCGTCGCGCGCGTGATGGCGACGTAGGTCAGGCGTATGTCGTCTTCGATGTCCTCGGGCTTCTTCAGCTCTCCCAATCCACCGATGGCTACGCAGGGGAACTCCAGTCCTTTGGCGGTGTGCATGGAGAGGAAACGTACCGCGTCGCGATCCGCCTGCACGCGGTTGTTATGTTCCCTGGCTACGTCCACGGGCACGCCGTGTTTCGCCAATATCTTCTCGAACCGCTCGCCGATGAAATGCCGGGGATACAGCACCGCCATCTGGCCCCACTGGTAACCTGCAGCCTTGCGTCCGAGCAGCCATTCCGCAATCGCATGCGCTTCGCCGTCGTAGCTCACGCATGACCGCACCACCGGCTCCACACCCTGGCGTCCGCCGTCTTCCGGCATCAGGATCGCCTCTTCGTCGCCCGCGCACACGCCCGGTGCGCCGATCACATCGGCGGCGAACTTGCGGGCGAAGCGCAATATCTGCGCGGTGTTGCGGTAATTCACCTTGAGCACCGTGGTACGGCCGGAAGCCTCGATGCCGAGCTGCTTCCACACCGGGCGTTTGCGCCCCTTGTAGATCGCCTGCGCATCGTCGTAAACGATCATCAGCGCCTTGGTGTCCGGGTTCACCATCTTCGCCGCCAGCGCCAGCCATTGCGGCTCGAAGTCGTGCGCCTCGTCGATCAGTACCGCGTCGTACTGCCCGCCCGGAATCAAGCCGCGTTCGGCAGCATCGAGTACGGCCTGCACGCTGGCTGCATAAAAAGCGTTGTTGTCGGGGAATTCATCGCGTTTGGGCGCTGGCAGGCCGTACTCGCGCAGCATCCTGAAGCACCAGGAATGGAAGGTCGAGACGATCACCTTGTCTTCCACGCCGCGATCCTGCATCGCGTTCTCAAGACGCCCCGAGATGCCGTTCGCATAGCTCAGGATCAGCACCGGGCGGCTCGCCGCGCGCGCGATCTGCTCGGCGCGGAACGCCAGGATCAGCGTCTTGCCGGAGCCCGCCACGCCGCGCACGATGCGGTGTCCTTCGCCCATGCTGCGCGCCAGCAGCTCCTGCTGCATGTCCATCACTTCCAGTAGGCGGTCATCGGCGGGCGAGGCATCGGATTGCGGTTCGTCGAACGGCAGCGCGATCTGCGTGACGCGTATTTCCGGGAACAGACGCGCGCGCACCCGGTCGATTTGCGGCAGCGACAGTGCAGGCCCGAGGCGGCGCGTTACCATGCGCCAGACCCGTTCGCGGAAGGCATCCGGATCGACACTTTCCGCCATTTCGTCGCGGAAGATGCAACGCTCCGGCGGAAAGACCTCATGCAGATCGGTTGCATCGAATTGCTTGCGCGTGATGTTGGAGAACACCACGCCATGGCCGAAGGGAAACACCGGCTGTCCCTTGAAGCTGCCGCTCTCGACAACCAGCAGCGGATCGCGCTTCAGCGTGTTCACCACGTTGAACATATAGTTGCGCACCTGTTCGAACGGGTTTTCCAGCGGTAGCGAACCTTGCGGAGTCAGATACTCAATATGCTTCGTGGTGGCATTGACGATATTGTCCTTGCGCCAGTCCTTGACCTCCAGCACCACGACGCCCTGATTGGGATGCAGCACCACGAAATCGGGATGCCTGCCGAAAGGTCCGACCGGGATGTTGTGCCACGCCCATGCGTTGTCTTCGAGGCAATCCTTCAGGCGTTCGGCGAGGCGCAGTTCGCCGCGCGCATCGAAGCGGGCGGAGCCTAGGGAGGGGATGAGGGTGGCCATGGGGTAGGAGGGGGATTATTGCGGAGCTGACCCGTTTAGCTTGGCTAGTGTGGGTTTATATTTTTTGGAGTTCCTCGCGCTTTTATCTTCAGGGGCAAAATGCAATGCAACCCCCATATGTCTAATTACAAATGGAAGGCCAGATGACGAGTGATTGTGTGATGTGTAAAACGCCATTTGAGACCGTTGTGGGCATGCAGTGAAGGTGAGATTGTTCAACTCAGTTTTTGTGTCGCCTACCTTGTCCTTCCATTCACTCATTAGCTTGCTGGCATTAGGGCGAAAAATATACGCGAGGATTCCTCCTTGGGCCTTCGTTACGTCAACATTCTTATATCTAGTTGCGAGTTGCAGTAAGGCCTCATGTAGGTTTGTTACGGAGAGGTATTTTTTTGCCTCTCCAATCCAGCTCCAAGAGGGATCTTTGCCTAGGACGGTGATGTCTTTATTTCCCCCGCCAGTCGTACCTAATGAAGCGTTGTATCCTGCTCGCTTGAGCTGAGATACGATGAATGCGGAGAGTTTATCCTCGCTATCTTCTTGCATTAACTGACAGTTCGATTCCAGTTCGAAGATAGCTAAGTCAATATCCTTGTAGAGAATATTTATAAAATCTTCAAATGAGGTGGAAAAAATACGACCTATCATTTGTGATAAATATGGATCGTGCTTCGCAAGCACTTCAATTTCTTGGATGGATATGTTTTGAGGGAAGTGTGTCAAGCTATTCCCCTAGGATTTTTTGCGCGAGCGGGGATGGCGTGAAGCAAAGAAACAACTTTCCTTTTAGTTCGGAATCATATTCCCCAGTTAATGGATTTATATTCGCTGAATTCGCAGCAAATATCTCTTCAGGAGTTAGGTGGTGAATTTCTTCATCGACAATTAGCTCAACTTCAGCGGTGAGCAAGTGTAGGTCGTTGCCAGAAAAATAATTTACGATGCTCAGAACGTAAGCCCTATGATCGTCAGATGTTGACGAAGAGGTGGCGGCGTCAAAAAAAGCTGAAATTGGGATTGTCGTAGCAGAGAGGTGATTAGAGAGAAACTCAATTATAGATAAGCCGACATCATGCTCAGGCTTCGTAGCCCAAACACTCTCAAAATGTTCTAGTGCCTCTGCTTTGCTGCTAGGTAGCATCGATTAGTTTAGGTATTTAACAATTTTATTAACTGCTTCTGCGAAAGAGTTTGGCTCTATTGCTCTTATATAGAAGCCCGTGAGAATTGGGTTCTCATAGCTCAATTCCTTAATACTTGTCTTGAGTTCGATTTCCGCATGCCCTTTAGGGATTGTAAATTCCCAGCACACCGTTAATTCATACGGACTTATTTCGTGTTTTACTGCATTCATTCCTGCGTGGTGAAATTTCTCATTCCGTAGGTCTTCTGTTGTTCTGACCATTTTCTCAAATTTTCTGGAGCCAGTTAAAGTCCTAAAAGAGAGCGACTTTACTCTTCCCTCTTTAGGCGACTCAAAAATATCCTTGATAGTGTTGAACACATTCAATGGCGAAGATTTAGATATTTCATCTAATTCTGGAATATGCATTGTTGCAGTTGCCAGAATTTTGAGAGCTGTATCTTCGAAATTGATATTGCCTAGATTCGGCAGATCAATACACACCTCGACTCGATCAAGTGAGGGGCGAATGATCACAAGATCAAAAGCCTGAAAATATATTTTCTTGATTGTTATTAGCTCGTCGATACCACCATAAACTTGCGTTACTTGCGGTGCGATCTGGTTGTATGGATATGTTTCTTTTTGTACGTAGGTTCTTGCAGAACAGAAGACAAGGGCTATATCACTTCCCGGAAGTTTTTCTATAGCAACTAAGGTGGGAGTCAGAGGTGCGCTTTTAAGGTTGCTTTTGGGGAGGGGTAAGGGATAGTGGACAGAAAAGTCTGCAGGGGTAATTGAAAATTTGTTTAGTTTTGCAATAAGAGTTTTTGAGAGACTTGCTGGTAGGTCGTATAGCTGTGTGTAGCGTTCGCCAGCCATGATGTGGGCTACGTAGAATGATCTCAAGTGATCTCGAATCTTCTGCCCTTGGTCAGAGTTTTCTGATGCATTAGCTTCAAAATCCTTCCATCCGAGACCGATTGGCAATTCGGCATTTTTTAGTGTTTGTTTAAACTCAGTCCATACAGAGCGCTCTTTTAGAGCAGCAATTACATCGGCTGTTTTGAGGTTACCTATTACGTTGTGTTTCATTATCTTTGCTCTCGCAATTTATGTAATTCGTACGGTTGGGTTATGCATTCCCAAATCTCGTTGTAATGAAAGTAGATCACACTCACTTCGTGAGTTGCCTCGTCACTTTACCCCATTCCCACCCGCAGCACCGAAGCCAAGGACATCTTCATCGAGCCCCGCCATATTCCTTAGCCAAGTCGTCGTAATGCGCATGCGCTTCGGTTTCCCGCAGCGCTGCCGCATACCATTCCTGCATCGCCGGGTGGGCCAGCAGTGCGTCGCGATAGGCTGCCGCCACCTCGGGCAGCGGCACGTTGTAGATGTGGAAGCGCCACGCGACGGGGGCGAACATGCTGTCGGCTATCGAGAAGGCGCCGAACAGCCAGGGGCCTGCGGACGTGGCGAATCGGGTGCGGGCTTCGGTCCATATCTCGACGATGCGGTCGATGTCGCGCTGCACGGCTGCCGTGGCGGGTTTGCCCTTGAGCTTGAATTTCAGGTTCATCGGCATCGCCCTGCGCAGTTCGACAAAGCCGGAGTGCATCTCCGCCGAGATGCTGCGCGCGCGGGCGCGCGCCAGGGTGTCTGCCGGCCATAACTCCGGATGCTGTTCGGCCAGGTATTCCGCTATCGCGAGGCTATCCCATATCTGGAATCCGTCGACGTGCAGGCAGGGCACTCTGGCATTGCCGGCGATGGGGCGCAGGGCGGGGTTGTAGTCGCGCCCGCCGACCGACACCATATGCTCGGTGAAGGGGATGCCCAGGTGCTTGAGCAGCAACCACGGCCGCAACGACCATGACGAATAATTCTTGTTGCCGATATACAGGTCCAGACTCATCGCATTCCTTTTCTGCTGTGTCATTTCTTTTCCCATGCCGCGAAACCGATGGGGCGTTTCTTTTTGTTTTCTGGTGGGTTCATCAGATCGTGGATGGCTTCAAAGACTGCCTTGAAGCGGGCGTCGTATTTCTTTTCGAGTGCGACGAGCTTGCGGGATAGCTCGGCATTGGTGGCGAGCATCTGCCGCAGGCGCACGAAGGCGCGCATGATTTCGATATTGACCTGGATGGCGCGTTCACTGTGCAGGACGCTGGAAAGCATGGCGACGCCTTGTTCGGTGAAGGCGTAGGGGGCGGTGCGCATGCCACCCCAACTTGAAGTCACAAATTGTGATTTCAAGTTGGCGAATTCTTCCCGGCTCAGTTGGAACATGAAGTCTTCGGGGAAGCGTTCGATGTTGCGCTTGACCGCCTGATTCAGCGCCCTGGGCTCGACTTTGTACAGTTCGGCCAAGTGGTGGCTGAGCATGACCTTCTGTCCGCGGATGAGAAACATCCTCGACTCGATCTGTGCCACTGATGCGATCATTTTTTGAATTTCCCCCAAACGTGTGCCGGCAATGCTCCCGTCGATGCGGGATGATTGCTTGCGCCAGCCTCCTGTTCTGGGGATTGTGCCGTGAGCCTCGCGCCGTTCGTGCGGCGGCGATGTGCGTCAGGTAAATCTGCAAGTGGGTCGAACTTTATGCGAGCGGGGCGGGGCGTGTCAACGAGGGGCGGGGAGCTTCCGCCGCCGTAGCCGAGCGGGTATGATGCCGCCGCTTCCGGGCCGCCCTCGACGGGCAGGGGCCGGAAGATGCTGCCCGAAATCCGGGCGTTTCTTGCGGAGTCTCGATTGATCGAGCATCGTCATTATCCTGAGCTTTCCGGTTTCGTCCGTCCCGCCTCCTGCGGCGCGGTCCCGGCCTGCTGCCTGCATGTCTCGTTCGAGAGCGTGCTGGCCCTCTATCCCTCCACCACGACCGAGCTTCCCTTCACCTAGCGCCCGATCCCGTTGCGGGTGGCGCGGTGCTCCCTCGCGGGGCAGTCGCGTCTTGTGCGTCCTTGGGACGCTGGGCAGGCTGGCGGGTGAACATGGATCAATCCCAGATCGCCATCCCCACCGGGGATGGGCGAATTTATTACGACATGACGGGGGCGGACAGTCCCTGTTCGGGCTGCGGCGCGTGCTGTCGCCATTTTCGCGTTTCGTTCTATCACGGCGAGCTGGACACGCAGCCGGGCGGTTGCGTGCCGGCGGACATGGCGGTGCAGATCACGCCGTTCCGCGCATGCATGAAAGGCACGGAGGCGGGCGGGGGGCGCTGCATCGCGCTGCAGGACGACCAGCGTTGCGGCATCTACGAGCGGCGTCCCTCGGTGTGCCGCGAGTTTCCGGCCATCATGCCGGATGGCACGCTGAATCCGGAGTGCCTGCGGTTGCGCAGGCTGCTGGGCATCGCGACGGACTGAGCCGGGTCGGCCGGGAATCGGCTAAACTTCCACCATGCAGACCAAATACATCACGCTTTCCTCATCCCGCCGCTCCGGCCCGTTGCGCAAGCTCGCGACGGTGGTCGGCATGGTCGTGCTGGGCGTCGTGGCGGTGATGTTCTCGGCGGTGCTGCTCGCGGTCATCCTGATGGTCGTCGTGTTCGGCGGCGCTTACCTGTGGTGGAAGACGCGCGCGGTACGCAGACAGTTCCGGGAGATGCAGGCCCAAATGCGGCAGATGCAGGAGGCCGCCGCGGGCGAGGCGCAGGCGTTCCGCGGCGAGGTGTACGAGGGCGAGATCATCGAGGGGGTGGCCATCCGGTTGGATGAGTCCGACACCAGGCGCTGAGTCCGGCCGGATTCAGTTCTTTTCCGTGTTCCTGAGCTTGCGGTACAGCGTGCGTTCGCTGACGCCCAGCCGTTCCGCCAGCGCCTTGCGGTCGCCCGGGAAATTTTCCGCCGCCCACGCGAGGTAGCGTTTCTCCAGGGTCGCCAGCGGGGCGACCTCTTCGGCCGGGTTCGCGGCCGGGCTCTCCGGTTTCGCGGTCTTCATCGCGTCCAGATACAGGTGCTGCGGCAGGATGGTATTGCCGTCGACCATGATCAGCGCCCGTTCCAGGATGTTGCGCAATTCCCGCACGTTGCCGGGGAAGTCGTGGCGCATCAGCGCGGCCAGCGCCTCGTCGCCGAGCCGGGCCTTGCCGCTTGCATCGAGGCGGGACAGCAGGCCGGCCGCCAGCATGGGCAGGTCTTCCATGCGCTCCCTGAGCGGCGGCAGCGGGATGGGAAATACGTTGATGCGGAAGAACAGGTCCTGGCGGAAGCTGCCTTCGCGCACCATCTGGCCGAGGTCGCGGTGGGTTGCGGCGACCAGGCGGAAGTCGGCGCGCAGCGGCTCCAGCCCGCCGATGCGGCGGTAGGTGCCGGCTTCCAGCAGGCGCAGCAGCTTGACCTGCAGCGACATCGGGATGTCGCCGACCTCGTCGAGAAACAGGGTGCCGCCGTGCGCCGCCTCCACCAGTCCGGTTTTGCGGCCGACCGCGCCGGTGAACGCGCCCTTCTCGTAGCCGAACATCTCGCTCTCGAACAGCGTCTCGGTCAGGCCGGAGCATTCGACCGCGACGAAGGGGGCGGCCGCGCGCGGGCTCATGTCGTGGATGGCGTGGGCGACCAGTTCCTTGCCGGTGCCGGATTCACCCAGCAGCAGCACCGTGCTCTCCCGTCCCGCCACGCGCCTGGCGAGTTCCAGCATGCGGTTGAATGGACGGGAGTAGCCGATCAGTTGCCGTTCCGGGGCGCCGTCGGCCTGTCGCAGGAAATGCACGGTCTCCATGAACCAGGCCGCGCGCCCGGCCTCGTCCCGGACCGGCAGCACTTCCACTTCGACATGTTCGCGCCCGGCGGAGGTGTGGTGCACATGCAGCACGCGGCTGGGGTGGCCGCTTTCCATGCAGTCGCGCAGAGGGCAGTTTTCGCCGGCCTGGTCGCAGGGCCGGTCGTAATGGTGGGAGAGCTCGTAGCAGTGGCTGCCCACGATGTCGCGCCCCGCGCCGAACTCCTTCCGGTAGGCGGCATTGGCCGCGACGATGCGGTACTGGTCGTCGAGCAGGATCTTGGGCTCGGGGAAGCTGTCGAGCAGCGCCAGGGTTTCGGGCGTGAGGGCGGGCCGGTCGGAACTTGTGTCGTTTATGTCTGTCATGGCAGTCAGTATATGCCATAAATGGCGGGAATGTCAGCCTGCCGGCTGTGGGGTTTTTATGCCAGTGCACGCGTATCCATCTGATCGAAAAGCGTGTTTTATCGGGCGGCGCAAGGTGGCATGGCGATTGCTGAAGTGAAGGTCGGCTTACGGTGACGTAAACCTCCCTGATCTGACCGGACGGTTCCGTCCGTCAGCTTCGACCTGTGGCGCGGCGCGTCACAGGTTCTTTTTGGGCGCTGCTTCTTGTGCGCCCGGACAAGCGGAATCGCACGGCGATTCGAGAACATTGGAGTGAGGGCATGAACGACGCGACGCAAAAGAAAGAGATGGGCACCGTCACGACCATCTACCACGAGCTGGATAACTGGAACGCCAACCTCGGCGAGAAGACCATCCACGCGAAGCGCATGCCGGGTTTCTTCCGCACCCTCAGGACCTGGTCGCAATGGGCGCTGTGGGCGCCGTTCTTTTTGCTGCCCTACCTGCGCTGGAACGGCAGGCAGGCGATCCTGTTCGACATCGAACATCGCCAGTTCCATTTCTTCAGCCTGACGGTGCTGCCGCAGGACATCTGGATGCTGTCGCTGGTGCTGCTGGTGGCGGCGATGACGCTGTTCGCGGTGACCTCGGTCGCCTCGCGCGTGTGGTGCGGCTACTTCTGCTTCCAGACCGCGTGGACCGACTGGTTCACCTGGGTCGAGGACAGGATAGAGGGCAACCCGCAGGCGCGGCGCAAGCTGGAAGAGGCGCCGTGGGGCGCGGACAAGCTGAAGAAGAAGGCGCTCAAGCATGCGGTCTGGATAGCGACGGCCCTGCTCACCGGCATCAGCTTCTCGATCTGGTTCGTCGACGCGTTCGATTACTGGAACGACCTGCTCCACTTCCGCCTGCCGACAGTGGGCTGGGTGGTGCTCGCGATGTTCCTCGCCGGCACCTATCTGCTCGCGGGCTTCCTGCGCGAGCAGGCCTGCTTCTGGCTCTGCCCCTATGCGCGTATCCAGGGCGTGATGACGGACTCGCAGACCATATTGCCCACCTACGACTACAACCGCGGCGAGCCGCGCGGCAAGCTGCGCCGGGGCGGCGAGGCGGTCGCGCAGCAGGGCGATTGCATCGACTGCTACCAGTGCGTCCAGGTCTGCCCGACCGGGGTGGACATCCGCCAGGGGCAGCAACTGGGCTGCATCACCTGCGGGCTGTGCATCGATGCCTGCGACTCCATCATGGACAAGATCGGCAAGCCGCGCGGCCTGATCCGCTATGCGTCGCTGGACGAGCTGGAAGGCAAGCCGGCCAGGAAGATGTATCAGCATCCCCGCACGCTGGTCTATATCGGCATCATCGTGATCGCGCTGGCCGGCATCGCATACGGCCTGACTCACCTGGGCTCGATGACGCTGAAGGTGCTGCCCGAGCGCCAGCCGCTGTTCGTCAGCATGAGCGACGGCTCCATCCAGAACAAGTACACCTTCAAGGTGCTGAACAAGACCGACAGGGATATTCGCGTGAAGGTCAGCGCGACCGGCGGCATCGAGGGGCAGCAGCTTATCGGAGCCGACAAGCCGCTGCTTACCCACCACGGCCGCGGCACCTCGTTCACCATCTTCGTGAAGGCGCCGGGCGCGAACGTGACGCGGGAAGTGACGCCGATCGAGTTCCGCGTGGAGGGCGTCGAGGACCCGTCCGTGTTCGCGGAGTATTCCAGCAAGTTCAACGGGCCGAAGCGCTAGCAGGTTGTTGAAAAACTACTGCGGCGACCATCTGCAGCGTTGCGCGGTGTTGGCTCCGGCATCACGCGCTTTGCGCATGAGCCTCCACCGCAACTACGTTGTCGGAATCCGGGGCCGCGTAGCGGCAAACTGAATGTACATTCCGGTTCCTGCGCTCCGTGCGCCTTGCATCCGGCCGTCCTCGCTACGTTTTTCAATAACCTGCCAGGCCTGGAGCCGTGTTTATTTTCAGCGCACCCACACCGTCTTCGCGTTCACGAATTCGAGCATGCCCAGCCGCGACAGTTCGCGGCCGTAGCCCGAGGCCTTGACGCCGCCGAAGGGCAGTCGCGGGTCGGATTTGACCATGCCGTTGACGAAGGCGCAGCCGGCCTGGATGCGCACGGCGAGCCGTTCGGCGCGCGCCGTGTCGCGGCTCCAGATCGACGCACCCAGGCCGTAGCGGTTGTCGTTGGCGATGCGCAACGCGTCGTCCTCGTCTGCTGCGCGGATCACGGCGGCAACCGGGCCGAACAGCTCCTCGCGGTATGCGCGGGTCTCGGGCGTGACATGGTCCAGGATGGACGGTTGGTAGAAGAAGCCGTCTCCCGCCAGCGGCTCGCAGCCGGTCACCGCGACCGCGCCCTGCGCGATGGCGTCGCGGACCTGCTCATGCAGCGCTTCGCGCAGATCGTGGCGCGCCATCGGGGCGAGGGTGGTCGCGGCGTCCATCGGGTCGCCGGGTTTGAGCGCCTCGACCTTTTCCTTGAATCTTGCCAGAAACTCGTCCGCGACCTGCGGCACGACGATGAAGCGCTTGGCGGCGATGCAGGACTGGCCGCCGTTGAGGAAGCGCGAATTCACCGCCATGTCGACGGCGAGGTCGAGATCCGCGTCGTGCAGCACGACGAAGGGATCGGAGCCGCCCAACTCCAGCACGCATTTCTTCAGGTGCTGGCCGGCGAGTGCGGCGACCTTGCGTCCGGCGGCCTCCGAGCCGGTGAGCGTGACCGCATGCACATGGGGGCTGGCGATGACCTGCTCGGCCTGCTCCACCTCTATCGGCAGGTTGGTGTAGGCGCTCTCCGGCAGGCCGCAGTCGCGGAAGACGGACTCGATGGCGAGCGCGCAGCGCGGCACGTTCGGCGCATGCTTCAGCACGACCGCATTGCCTGCCATCAGCGCCGGGGCGGCGGCGCGGAACGCCTGCCAGAACGGGAAGTTCCACGGCATCACGGCGAACACCACGCCCAGCGGCTGCCAGGCGACGTAGCTGCGCCCGGCGTCCGATTCGATGATGTCCGGCTGCAGGAAGGCCTCGGCATGCTGCGCGAAGTATTCGCAGGCCGAGGCGCATTTCCCGACTTCGGCGCGGGCTTCCGTCAGCAGCTTGCCCATTTCCATTGTGATGATCCGGGCGTATTCGTCGCGCCGCTCGTTCAGGCGGGCGGCGACCCGGCGCAGGATTGCCGAACGCGCGGCAAGCGATGTTTGCACCCAGTCGCGTTGCGCGTCGCCGGCCTGTTGCAGGGCATGTTGCAGGCGCTGGTCGCTCCAGCCGTCGTGGAGCTGCAGCACTTGGCCGGTGGCGGGATTCTGGGTCACGAAAGGCATGGCAGTAATCCGGTGATGATGTCGATCGCAACATAATCGAAGAGCCTGCCGCGCACAATACGGCGGAGCATCCGGTCGCCGCTTGCGCGATAATGCCGGAACATTCCTCTTGGGCCGGACACGAGACACGCCATGTGGCTACAGAAAGAGATAAGCCTGAAACCGAAGCCGCGCGGCTTCCATCTGGTCACCGACGAACTGCTGCGCGAGCTGCCGGAACTGCGCGGCATCAAGGTCGGGATGATGAACCTGTTCATCCTGCATACCTCGGCGTCGCTGACGCTCAACGAAAACGCCGACCCGACGGTGCGGCAGGATTTCGAGGGCTGGTTCAACCGCGCGGTGCCTGAGGACCAGCCTTACTATCGCCATCGCGACGAGGGGGCGGACGATCTGCCGGCGCACATCAAGTCCAGCCTGCTGGGCAGCAGCCTGGACATCCCGGTCGCCAACGGCAGGCCCAGGCTGGGCGCCTGGCAGGGCATTTATCTTTGCGAACACCGCGACCGCGGCGGCAGCCGCCGCGTCGTCGTGACGGTGCAGGGCGAATAACATGGCTGCGCTGCCGCCGGACGCGCTGCTGTTCGTTGCGCCGGACTGTCCGCATTGCGCGTCGGTGATGCTCGGGCTGGGCGAATTGGCGAAGCAGGGGGTGATAGGCCGCGTGATGATCGTGGATGCCGCCGCACACCCCGAACGCGCCGCCGAATACGGCGTGCGCGCCGCGCCCTGGCTGCGGCTGGGGCCGTTCACGCTGACCGGGGCGCAGAGTTCGGCCGAGCTGCGTCAGTGGGCGGAATGGGCGAGCGGCGAGGAGGGCATCGCGCGCTACGTCGCGCATCTGCTGGGGCAGGGCGAATACCCGCATGCTTCCGCCTTCGTCTCGGCGGATCCGCAGCGTCTCGCTCCGCTGCTGTCCATCCTCGTCGATGGCGATGCCGGCATCGATGTCCGTCTCGGCGTCAGCGCGTTGCTGGAGTCCTATGCCGATACCGAAGCATTGCGCGCGCTGTTGCCGCGACTGGCGGAACTCAGCCGTGATGCCGATCATCGCGTGCGCGCCGATGCCTGCCATCTGCTCGGGCTGACCGGCAGCCTTGATGCGCTCGCCCATGTCGAGCCCCGTCTGGCCGACGAAAGCGAGGAGGTGCGGGAGATTGCCGCCGAGGCGATGCAAAGATTGGGAGGAAGGACATGATCGCGGCGTCGCTTGCTGTCGTGCTGGGGCTGGCGCTGCTGGTCTACAGCGCCGACCGTTTCATCGAGGGCGCGGCCGCCGCCGCGCGGCACTGGGGCATGCCGTCGCTGCTGATCGGCATGGTGATCGTCGGCTTCGGCACGTCAGCCCCGGAGATGACGGTGTCCGCGCTGGCGGCTGCGCAGGGCAATCCCGGCATCGCGCTCGGCAACGCCTACGGCTCCAACATCGCCAACATCGCGCTGATCCTCGGCGCGACCGCGCTGATCAGCCCCATCGCGGTGCATTCGCAGGTACTGCGCAAGGAACTGCCGCTGCTGACCGCGGTGACGCTGCTGGCGGCCTGGCAGCTGCACGACGGCGAAATCTCCCGAGTCGATGCCTGGGCGTTGTTCGGCGTGTTCGCGGCGGTGATGGGCTGGAGCATCCGGCAGGGGCTGCGCAGGAGGCGCGATGCGCTCGGTCACGAGTTCGCGCAGGAGCTGCGCGAGCATGCGATGCCGTTGCGGAAGGCGCTGTTCTGGGTGGTCGCCGGCCTGTTGCTGCTCGTCGTCAGTTCTCGCCTGCTGGTCTGGGGCGCGGTGGCGATCGCGCAGGCGCTGGGCGTCAGCGATCTGGTCATCGGCCTGACCGTGGTCGCGGTCGGCACCTCGCTGCCGGAGCTGGCCTCGTCCATCGTCGCCGCGCGCAAGGGCGAACACGACATCGCGCTGGGCAACGTCATCGGCTCCAACATGTTCAACACGCTGGCGGTGGTGGGCATCGCCGGGATGATTTCGCCCATGCAGGTCGGGTCTGAGGTGTTCTCGCGGGACATGCCGGTGATGGTGCTGCTGACGGTGTCGCTGTTCGTGTTCTGCTACGGCTTCCGCGGGCCGGATCGCATCAGCCGTCCGGAAGGCGGGCTGCTGCTGCTGGCCTACGTCACCTATACCGTCTATCTGCTGGGGACGGCGTTCGCCTAGCGGGCGCGGGCGGCAAGTTCCGACAGTTCGTCGCGGATCTCCGCGAACAATGGCCGCTCGCTTGCGGCTGCGCTGTCGCAGCGCTGCTGCAATGTCCGCATCGCGGCGAGGGCGGAGGCAGTTGCGGACGTTTCATCGCAGCGGTGCAGCAATTCTTCCAGCAGGCAGCCGTAGGCGCGCACCTCGATGCGCTGCAGTGCGGCTGCCCGCTTCTCGTCGCGCGGCAGGAACGAGGCCGCACCGAAGTCGCCGAGCAGGCAGTCGCCTGTATCGTTCCGCAGGATGTTGTGCGCGTACAGGTCGCCGTGCATGATGCCTCGCGCATGCAGGTGCTCCGCGACCGTCGCGATGCCGAGTGCGATGTTCAGCGCGACGGGCAGCGTGAGGCGCGAGTCTTCCGGGTAGATGTCGCGGGTGCAGGACTCCAGGCTGGGCGGCGCGGCGAGGTTGCGGAAGCCGGGATCAACCAGCGACATCACCAGTCCCGGTGTGCGTTCCGGATGTGCGGCAAGCCTGCCGACGACGGGGATGAGTCCGGGGTGCGCGCCGGCCGCGACGCAGGCGGCTTTTTCGCTGCGCGGCAGGCCGTCGCTGGTGAGCGCGCCCTTGAACATCTTCACTGCCACCGGCTCGTCGCTTTCATGTCGATGCGCGCGATGGATCACGCCGGACGCACCTTCGCCGAGCTTGTGCTGCAACGTCAGCGCCGGCCATTCGACCTCCGGGATATGCAGGCCTTCCAGCGCTTCGGCCTCATGGCTGTCGCTGCAGGGGTTGCCGGAAAAGGCCAGCCAGGCGAGGCGCGGCATGGCTAACAGCCACTCCGGCAGTTGTTCGAAACGGTTCGCGGCGATGCGCAGCAGTTCGAGGTTCGCGCAGGCGGCCATCTCGTCGGGCAGGCGCTCCAGCCGGTTGCCTGCCAGCATAAGTTTCTGCAGCCGCGAGCAGTTTCCGATTTTCGCGGGCAGTTCGCGCAGCCGGTTGTCGGTGAGGATCAGCCAGCGCAGCTTCGGCGGCAGCGCGGCGGCGGGCAGTTCTTCTATTTGGTTGGCCTTGAAGCCGACCATCTCCAGATGCTCGCAGCGCCCCAGCACTTCCGGCACACGGGTGAACAGGTTGTCGGAGCAGAAGATAATCCGCAGCCGGTGCAGTCGCGGCAGGTCGTCGGGCAGGCTGGACAGCCGGTTGCCCGAGAGGTTGAGTATCTCCAGCGAGTCGGCCAGGTCGAAGATCTCGCGCGGGAATTCGGTCAGGCCGCAGGAAAGGTCGAGGCGCTGGATGCCGGCCAGTTCGCCGGCGCGCAGGGCGTCCAGGGTGTGCATGAAATGCTCAGAACCCCAGCGCCCGCGCGCTCTGATAGAACACGAAGCTGACCAGCCAGGCCAGCAGCAGCGACCAGCCCAGCGCGAACAGCGTGTAGCGCATGTCCTTGGCCTCGCTGCGCAGCGTGGCGATGGCCGACAGGCAGGGGGTGTAGATCAGCGTGAACAGCATGAAGCTGTAGGCCTGCACCCAGTCGAGCTGCTGCGCCAGCGCGCCGCCCAGCGCATCGCCCGAGAGTCCGTAGATCACCGCGAGCGAGCCGATGACGATCTCCTTGGCGACGAAGCCGAAGATCAGCGCGATGGTGAGGTTGGCGTCGATGCCGATGGGTGCGAATATCGGACTCAGCGCACCGCCCAGCATGCCGGCCAGCGTGTCGGCGCTTGCCGGGGCGGCGGAGAACGGCAGATGGGTCAGCAGCCACACCAGCACGACGCCGGCGACGATGAACTTGGTCGCACGGCGCAGGAAGTGGCTCACCTCCAGCCAGCCGCGCATCGCCATCTGGCGCAGTGTGGGGAAGCGGTAGGGCGGCAGTTCCAGCACGAAGGGTTCCTGGCTGTGGAACTTGCCCTTGAACAGCAGCGCGGTGACGATGGCCGCGGCGAAGCTGAACAAATACAGGCTGAACAGCACCAGCGCAGCGTGGGCGGGCGCGAACAGCGCGGCGGTGATGAACACGAACACCTGCAGCCGCGCGGAGCACAGCGAGAACGGGATCACCAGCATCGTCAGCAGGCGCAGGCTGCGCGAGCGCATCACGCGCGTGCCCATCAGCGCGGGGACGTTGCAGCCGAAGCCCATCAGCAGCATCACGAAACCGCGGCCGTCCAGCCCCATCCTCGCCATCAGCGCGTCCATCAGGAAGGCGGCGCGCGACAGGTAGCCGCTGTCCTCGACCATGGCCATGAACAGGAAGAACAGCACGATGATGGGCACGAAGGCGGCGACGGTCGCCACGCCGTTGTAGACGCCGTCCAGCATCAGGCCGGACAGCCAGGCGGGCGCGTCGGCGAAGGCCGGGTCGAGCGCGGTCTCGCGCAGCCAGCCCAGCAGCTCCGCGACACCGCCCTGCAGCGGCTGGCCGAGCAGGAAGATGCCCTGGAACAGCAGGTACATGATGCCGAAGAAGATCGGCAATCCGGCCCAGGGATGCAGCATCACGCGGTCCAGCTTGTCGCTCATGTGCTCGGGCATCTGCGCGGGAACCTGCACCGCATGCTGCAGCACGCGCGCCATCTCGGCCTCGATGTGTTCATCCTGTTCCAGTTGCGAGCGCAATTGCTCGGCCATGCCGGGCGTGGGGTAGCGCAGCGCCTTGGTGACGGCCTGCAGCGCTTCCTGGTAGCCGGTGCCGTATTTGCCGCTGAGCAGGAAGATCGGCATGTCCAGAAGTTCGGCCATTTTTTTGGCGTCTATGGTGATGCCGAATTTCTTCGCCTCGTCGGCCATGTTCAGCAGCACGACCACGTTCATGTTGAGCTGCTTCAATTGCAGCAACAGGCTCATCTGGCGTTCGATCTGGGTCGCGTTCAGGATCACCAGCGCGAGGTCCGGCACGTTGTCGTGCAGGAAGTGACGCACCACCTGTTCGTCGTCGGAGAAGCCGTGCAGGTCGTAGATGCCGGGCAGATCGATGATCTCGACCATGTCGCCGCCGAGCAGGATCTTGCCCGAGAGCAGTTCGACGGTGATGCCGGGCCAGTTGCCGACGCGGGCGGCGCCGCCGGTCATGCGGTTGAACAGCGTGGATTTGCCGGTGTTCGGCATGCCCAGCAGTGCGATGCGCTTCATGTCCCGGACACTCCCTTGCATACGTTGATCTTTGCCGCCTCGTTGCGGCGCAGCAGCACGTCGGTGGTGCCGAGGCGCACCTGCAGCGGCCCGGAGAACGAGGCCTTGCGGATCAGTTCGACCTGCTTTCCGCTGCGGAAGCCCAGCGCCAGCAGGCGCTGGTGCAACGCCTCTTCGGCATGGATTGCGACTACCGTCGCGGTGTCTCCGGCTTCCAGCGCGGCAAGTGTGGTCGAGGACATGGGGTGTATCCCGTAGTGGTTGCGCAGATGATAATAGTTCTCATTTGCAGCTGCAAGCGATTTCAGGCAAGATGTCCAAAAGTCACAGGAGAGCGTTGATTATGGATAGACCCCAGCCCGAAGACCTGAAAGACGCCGGCCTCAAGTCCACCGCCCCCAGGCTGAATATCCTGGCCCTGTTCAAGTCCTCGCAGGAGCGCCACATGAGCGCGGAGGACGTGTACAGGCAGTTGCTGGCCAAGGGCGATGACGTGGGATTGGCCACGGTCTACCGCGTGCTGACGCAGTTCGAGCAGGCCGGTTTGCTGGAGCGCCACTATTTCGAAGGGGGCAAGTCGGTGTTCGAGCTCAACCAGGGTAAGCACCACGACCATATCGTCTGCCTGCAATGCGGTCATGTCGAGGAGTTCTACGATGCAGCCATAGAGTCGCGCCAGGAAAAGGTCGCCGCCGAGCGCGGCTTCGCCGTGCGCAACCACTCGCTGCACATCTACGCGGATTGCGTCGGCAAGGATTGTCCGCACAGGCGTTGATGCGCCGTCGGCGCAACTGGCGTTTTTGTCGCTCGGCCCTTTGGCGCATTGGCGTATTGCGGTAGAATGCCGCATTTATTTGCGGTGGCAGGAAAAATGATCAAGGGCAGCATAGTCGCAATCGTCACGCCGATGCATGAGGATGGCAGCCTCGACCTGGCGGCATTCCGTGCGTTGATAGATTTCCACGTCGAGCAGGGCACCGACGGCATCGTCGTGGTCGGCACTACCGGCGAGTCCCCGACCGTAGATGTCGAAGAGCACGAGATGCTGATCGCCGAGGCGGTGAAGCATGCCGCCGGCCGCATCCCCGTCATCGCCGGCACCGGCGCGAATTCCACCAAGGAGGCGATCGAGCTGGCCGCCTTCTCGAAGAAGGCCGGCGCCGATGCCAGCCTGACGGTCGTTCCCTATTACAACAAGCCCACCCAGGAAGGGTTGTACTGGCACTTCAAAGCCATCGCCGAGACGGTGGACATGCCGCATATCCTGTACAACGTGCCGGGCCGTACCGTCGCGGACATGAGCAACGACACCGTGCTGCGCCTGGCGCAGATCCCCAACATCGTCGGCATCAAGGATGCGACCGGCAACATCGAGCGCGGCAGCGACCTGCTGGCGCGCGCACCGAAGGACTTTGCGGTTTACAGCGGCGACGACGCCAGCACGCTGGCGCTGATGCTGCTCGGCGCGCATGGCACCATTTCGGTGACCGCGAACGTCGCGCCGAAACTGATGCACGAGATGTGCATGGCCGCGCTGAACGACGATGTCGCGAAGGCGCGCGAAATCAACTACCGCTTGCTCGGCCTGCACCGCAACCTGTTCGTCGAGGCCAACCCGATCCCGGTGAAGTGGGCGGTGGCGCGCATGGGCAGGATGAAGAACGGCATACGCCTGCCGCTGACGCCGCTTTCCGAGGGCAACCAGCCGGCGGTCGAGGCGGCGATGCGCCAGGCCGGCGTGATCTGATCAATCGTACGGAATCACCGGAGAGAAATACATGAAGGCTTTGCATATCGGGATTTCCACTGTCGTGCTGGTCGCCCTGGCGGGGTGCGGCACCTATGGGACGGGAAAGCGTATCGATTACCGTGCGGGCGCGGAGCAGGCGCCAGCGCTGGAAATTCCCCCCGGCCTGACGGCTCCCGGAACCGATGACCGTTACAGGATACCGCAGGGCGAGGGCGTCACAACCTATTCCGACTACAGCCGCGGCGGCGAACCGGCTCAGGCCCGTGCGGCCGTTCTGCCCAGGGTGAAGGGCGTGCGGCTGGAACGCAATGGCGCGCAGCGCTGGCTGGTGGTCGAGGATCAGCCGGAGAACGTCTGGCCGGTGGTCAGGGCATTCTGGCAGGAGGTCGGTCTGGGCATCGCCAGCGAGGATCAGGCCGCGGGCGTGATGGAGACCGTCTGGGCGGAGAACCGCGCGAATATCCCGATGAGCGGCATCCGCAACGTCGTCGGCAAGGTGTTCGACAATCTGTATTCCTCCGGCGAGAAGGATCAATACCTCACCCGGCTGGAGCGCGACAAGGACGGCACCGGGATTTACATCACCCACCGCGGCATGGAAGAGGTGGTTTCCGCCGACGGCAATACCTCCAGATGGGAGCCGCGCGCGAACGACCCCGAACTCGAGGCGATCATGCTGCAGAAGCTGATGGCGCGCTTCGGCGGCGATGCCGGCGCCGCAAAATCGGCCCCGGCTGAGGCTGGTGCGGTCCCCGCAGCGGCGGTCGCCGGCGGCGACGGCAAGGCCAGCCTGCAGGAGGTGTTCGATGGCAGCAAGGTCATCATCGTGAACGACGCATTCGACAGAACCTGGCGCAGGGTAGGCCTGGCAATCGAGCGCGCGGGCTTGGCGATCGAGGACAGGGATCGCGCAAGGGGCATCTACTTCCTGGGACAGCCCAAGAAGGAGAGCGGCTGGCTGGACAGCCTGAAGTTCTGGGAGGACGATGCGTCCGACCGGCGCTACCGCGTGAGCGTCAAGGACGGCGGCGCATCGTGCGAGGTGATGGTCTCCGACCAGGACGGCGCGATCGACCAGGCCAGCCAGCAGCTCATCGAGGCGATCTACAAGCACATCGGCGAATAAGTCCGCTGCATGAGGTTCGCTTCCTTGGGCAGCGGCAGCGAGGGCAACGCGCTGCTGGTCGAGGCCGCCGGCACCCGGCTGCTGATGGATTGCGGTTTCGGCCTGAACGACAGCATTGCGCGGCTGGCCCGCCTGGGTCTCTCGCCCGAACAACTCGACGGCATCCTAGTTACCCACGAGCACGGCGACCATAGCGGCGGCGTAGCAAGGCTGGCCCGCAAGTTCGGCCTGCCGGTCTGGCTGACGCACGGCACGCTGCGTGGCCTGTCGGACAAGCTGTCCGGCGTCGAATGCATACGCGAGATCGATCCGCACCGCACCTTCGCCATCGGCGATCTGGAAATCACCCCCTATCCCGTCCCGCACGACGCCGCCGAGCCGGTGCAGTTCGTCTTCGGCGACGGCGCGCGGCGGCTGGGCGTGCTGACCGATGCCGGCTGCAGCACGCCGCACATCGAGGCGATGCTGGACGGCTGCGACGCGCTGGTGCTGGAATGCAACCACGACACCGGCATGCTGATGAACGGCGACTATCCCTGGAGCCTGAAGCAGCGCGTCGGCGGCCGCTACGGACACCTGAACAACCGCGAGGCGGCCGCGATCCTCTCACGGCTGGAGACCGGCAGGCTGCAGCACCTGGTCGCCGCCCATCTGAGCCAAAGCAACAACACTGCGGCGCTCGCGGTGGCGGCATTGACTGGGGCGTTGGGCTGCGAGGCGGGCTGGATCACCGTGGCGACGCAGCAGGAGGGGTTCGGCTGGCGAGAGATCGCCTGAACATTCCGGTGAGCCCATAAACACAAAGCCCGGCTTGGCCGGGCTTTGTGTTTTCAATGAACGGTTCGTTTAACCAAATCTGCCGGTAATATAGTCCTCAGTTTCCTTGCGCTTCGGGTTGGTGAACACCGTGCTGGTGTCGCCGAACTCGATCAGGTCGCCCAGGTACATGTAGGCGGTGTAGTCGGAGACGCGTGCGGCCTGTTGCATGTTGTGGGTCACGATGACGATGGTGAAGTCTTCCTTCAATTCGTCGATCAGCTTCTCGATGTGCGCGGTGGAGATCGGGTCGAGCGCGGAGGTCGGCTCGTCCAGCAGCAGCACCTGCGGCTTGACGGCGATGGCGCGGGCGATGCACAGGCGCTGCTGCTGGCCGCCGGACAGGCCGGTGCCGCTCTGCTTGAGCTTGTCCTTGACCTCGCCCCACAGCGCGGCCTTCTTCAGCGCCCATTCGACGCGCTCGTCCATCTCGCTCTTGCTGAGGTTCTGGTACAGCTTCACGCCGAACGCGATGTTGTCGTAGATCGACATCGGGAACGGGGTCGGCTTCTGGAACACCATGCCGATCTTGGCGCGCAGCATGTTCAGGTCCTGGCGGGCGTCGAGGATGTTCGCGCCGTCCAGGATGATTTCGCCGGTGGCCTTCTGCTTGGGGTAGAGCTGATACATGCGGTTGAAGGTGCGCAGCAGCGTGGACTTGCCGCAGCCGGACGGGCCGATGAAGGCCGTGACCATTTTCTCGGCGATGTTCAGGTTGATGTTCTTGAGCGCAAGGTAGTTGCCGTAATAGAAATTGAGATCCTTGACGATCACTTTCGGGTTGGCGATGTTTTCAGCGTTCATTTCTTCTGGCCTTGTCGATGACAGGAATTAATGGGTGGTCGCGCTCTGGCGGAACAGCACGCGCGCCAGGATGTTCAGTGTCAGCACGCTCAGCGTGATCAGCAGTGCGCCGGCCCATGCGAGGTGCTGCCAGTCCTCGTAGGGGCTCATCGCGAACTGGAAAATCACCACCGGCAGGTTGGCCATGGGCTGGTCCATGTCGCTGCTCCAGAACTGGTTGTTCAGCGCGGTGAACAGCAGCGGCGCGGTCTCGCCGCTGATGCGGGCGACTGCCAGCATCACGCCGGTGATGATGCCGGCGCGCGCGGCGCGCAGCGTGACGAAGCTGACGATCTTCCATTGCGGCGCACCGAGCGCGGCGGCCGCCTCGCGCAGCGTGCTGGGCACCAGGCGCAGCATGTTTTCGGTGGTGCGGATCACGATGGGGATCACGATGATCGCCAGCGCCAGCGCGCCTGCCCAGCCGGAGAAGTGCTTCACGTGGACGACGTAGATTTCGTAGACGAACAGGCCGATGACGATGGACGGCGCGGACAGCAGCACGTCGTTGATGAAGCGCGTGACCGGCGCCAGCCAGCCGCGCTGGCCGAATTCCGCCAGGTAGGTGCCGGCGAGGATGCCGATGGGCGTGCCGATCAGCACGCCGACGGCGGACATCATCAGGCTGCCGACGATGGCGTTCAGCAGGCCGCCGGCGCTGCCGGGCGGCGGGGTCATTTCGGTGAACACCACCGGTGCGAGCGCAGGAAGGCCGTGTTCCAGCAGCGTCCACAGGATCCAGATCAGCCAGAACAGGCCGAATGCCATCGCGAGCATCGAGACGGTCAGGCCGACGGCGTTGACGATGCGGCGGCGGGTGTAGAGGGTAGGCATCAGGTTCATGCGGATTTTCCTTCGCGTTTACCGAGCCTGAAGAGCATGAAGCGCGCCAGCGACAGCACCACGAAGGTGATGAAGAACAGGATCAGGCCGAGCTCGATCAGTGCCGAGGTGTACAGGTCGCCGTAGGCTTCGGTGAATTCGTTGGCCAGCGCGGAGGCGATGCTGTTGCCGGGCATCAGCAGCGACTGGGTCAGGTCATGGGCGTTGCCGATCACGAAGGTGACCGCCATCGTCTCGCCCAGCGCGCGGCCGAGTCCGAGCATGATGCCGCCGACCACGCCGATCTTGGTGTAGGGCAGCACGATCTTCCACATCACCTCCCAGGTCGTCGCCCCCAGGCCGTAGGCCGATTCCTTGAGCAGCGTCGGCACGACCTCGAACACGTCGCGCATCACCGAGGCGATGAACGGGATCACCATGATGGCGAGGATGATGCCCGCGGTCAGGATGCCGATGCCCATCGGCGGGCCCACGAAGAACGGGCCGATGTAAGGCATCGCGCCGATGTTGTCGTTGATCCACGGCTCGATATGGTCGGCGAACAGCGGGGCGAACACGAACAGGCCCCACATGCCGTAGATGATGCTGGGGATGCCGGCGAGCAATTCGATGGCGATGCCCAGCGGACGGCGCAGGATGCGTGGCGACAGCTCAGTCAGAAAGATCGCGATGCCGAAGCTGACCGGGATGGCGATCAGCAGGGCGATGCCGGAAGTGACCAGCGTGCCGACGATGGGTACCAGCGCGCCGAACTGGTCGTTGACCGGATCCCAGTCCGGGCTGGTCAGGAAGCCGAGGCCGAATGCCTCGATCGCAGGCATGCTGCCCATGATCAGCGAGCCGATGATGGCCGCAAGCAGGACCAGCACGGCAAAGGCGGCAATGCGCGTCAGGCTGCGGAACAGCAAATCCAGCACGGCCTGCCGTTTGAGGCGCGCCTCGCGTAATAGCGTTGTTTGCATGGGCGTCGAATCTTTCTGGGTTGCGGATATGAAAATTGCGGGGGCCGAGAGCCCCCGCAATTATAGCCTAACGCATCCGGTTATTTCGTCAGCGCAGCGCCGGATGCGTCGCGGATCTGGGTCTTCCAGGACTCGCGGATCAGGTTCTGCACGTTCTCCGGCAGCGGCACGTAGTTCAGTTCGGCCGCGAGCTTGCCGCCGTTGGCGTAGGCCCAGTCGAAGAACTGCAGCACGTTCCTTCCGGCGACGGCGTCAGCCTGCACTTTGTGCACCAGGATGAAGGTCGCGCCGCTGATCGGCCAGCTTTCCTTGCCTGGCTCGTCGGTCAGGATTTCGTAGAAACCGGTCGCCTGATCCCACTTGGCGTTCGCCGCGGCAGCCTGGAACGAGGCATCGCTAGGCTCGACGAACTGGCCGTCGCGGTTCTTCAGTTGCACATGGGCCATCTTGTTCTGCAGCGCGTAGGCGTATTCCACATAACCGATGGTGTTCTTCATGCGCTGTACGTTGGCGGCGACGCCCTCGTTGCCTTTGCCGCCGATGCCGGTCTTCCAGTTGACGGCGGTGCCTTCGCCCACGGATGCCTTCCATTCGGAGCTGACCTTGGACAGGTAATTGGTGAAGATGAAGGATGTGCCGGAACCGTCCGAACGGTGCACTACGGTGATGGTCTCGTCCGGCAGGCTGATGCCGTCATTCAGTGCAGCCAGCGCCGGATCGTTCCACTTGGTGATTTTGCCCAGGTAGATGTCGGCCAGCGTCGCGCCGTCCAGTTTCAGCTTGCCGGGCTCGATGCCGGGAACATTGACGACCGGCACCACGCCGCCGATCACGGTCGGGAACTGCATCAGGCCGTTCTTTTCGAGTTCTTCCGGCTTCAGCGGCATGTCGGACGCGCCGAAGTTCACGGTCTTGGCGGTGATCTGCTTGATGCCGCCGCCGGAGCCGATGGACTGGTAGTTCATCCCGATGCCGTGCTCGGCCTTGTACGACTCGGCCCACTTGGCGTAAACCGGGTAGGGGAAGGTCGCGCCCGCGCCGGTGATGTCGTTCTGCGTCTTGCTTGTGCAACCCAGCATGGCGGCTGCTGCGGCGATGCCGAGGATGAGTTGCTTCAGTCTGCTGTTCATGTCGTCTCCAGTGGGTTGTGGCGATTTGCCCATGCCGGGCAAATCAACAGCGTTTCGTTGCGGGATGCATGTTAGGGAAGTTTTGTGACGGAATTATTACAAAGACGGCCGGAATTTGCAGTGCTTTCGTCGCCGGCTCCGACGGAGAATGCGGGAACGTAAAAAGGCACGGGGGCCAAGCCCCCGTGCCTGATCATGGTAACGACGGTTTATTTCGTGATCGCCGAACCGGATGCATCCCGAATCTGGTTTTTCCAGGCCTTGCGGATCAGGTTCTGCACGTTCTCCGGCAGCGGCACATAGTCCAGCTGGGCGGCCAGCGGGCTGCCGTTGGCGTAGGCCCAGTCGAAGAACTTCAGCACTTCCCTGCCCATGGCGGCGTCTTCCTGCATCTTGTGCATCAGGATGAAGGTCGCGCCGCTGATCGGCCAGCTGTCCTTGCCCGGCTCGTTGGTCAGGATCTCGTAGAAGCCGGGCGCCTTGTCCCATTGGGCATTCGCGGCAGCGGCCTTGAACGACACGTCGCTGGGCTCGACGAACTGGCCGTCGCGGTTTTTCATCTGCACATGGGCCATCTTGTTCTGCAGCGCATAGGCGTATTCCACGTAGCCGATGGTGTTCTTCACGCGCATCACGTTGGCGGCCACGCCTTCGTTGCCCTTGCCGCCGATGCCGGTCTTCCAGTTGACGGCCGTGCCTTCGCCCACGGCGGATTTCCACTCCGGGCTGGCCTTGGACAGGTAGTTGGTGAAGATGAAGGAGGTGCCGGAACCGTCCGAACGATGCACCACGGTGATGGTTTCGTCAGGCAGCCTGAGATCCCTGTTCAGTGCGACCAGCGCCGGGTCGTTCCACTTGGTGATCTTGCCCAGGTAGATGTCGGCCAGCGTCGCACCGTCCAGCTTCAGCTTGCCGGGAGCCACGCCCTCGACGTTCACGACCGGCACCACGCCGCCGATCACGGTCGGGAACTGCACCAGTCCGTCTTTCTCCAGCTTTTCCAGCGTCAGCGGCATGTCGGATGCGCCGAAGTTCACGGTCTTGGCGGTGATCTGCTTGATGCCGCCGCCGGAGCCGATGGACTGGTAGTTCATCGCGACGCCGGTCTTGGCCTTGTAGGCCTCGGCCCACTTGGCGTAGATCGGGTAGGGAAAGGTCGCGCCCGCGCCGGTGATGGTCGCGGCGGCCAGGCTCGCGCCGGCCCAGGTCATGGCGGTGGCGGCGGTGATGCCGATCATGAGTTGCTTGAGCTTGCTGTTCATATCGTCTCCATAGGGTTGAGTTGCATCCGGTAGGCTCGTTATTCAACGATGTTCCGTTGCGGGATGCATATTAGGGCTGCTATGTGACGGGATTGTTACGCTTGGCGGCTGGCTGGAAGTTGCGGTTCGATTGATTGCAAATCGCCACGTATTCAGCAGCCTGCAATTGCATTTCGCGCGTTGTCAGTCAGTGCGGCCCGGAATCCGGCAGAGGCGGTCCATCATCGCCTCCTCGTCGGCGGGGACGACCAGCACGGGCCTGGAGTTGCTGCCGCCTATCCTGTTCGAGTTCTCCCGATTGGCGGCGGCATCCAGCGAGAAACCGATGAAGCCCAGCGGGGCGCAGATTGCGGCGCGTATCTGCGGCGAGCGTTCGCCGATGCCGCCGGTGAACACCAGCGCATCGATGCCGCCGGCCTTGGCTGCCAGGCTGCCGATGGCGGCGCGCACCTCGCGGCAGAAATAGTCGACAGCGAACTTCGCCGGCGCACTGTCGCTGGCAAGCAGGTCGCGCATTTCGCTGCTCTCGCCGCCGGACAGCGCCAGCAGGCCCATGTGTTGGAACACGAGGTCGCTCAATTCTGTCGCGTCGTGGCGCTTGGCCAGCTCCAGCATCACACCGGGATCGAGGTCGCCGCTGCGCGTGCCCATGACGATGCCGCCCGCCGGGGTGTAGCCCATCGTGGTGTCGACCGACTCCAGATTGTCCAGCAGGCACAGGCTCGCGCCGCTGCCCAAGTGCGCGACGACGATCCTGCCGCGGGCCGCATCGCCCAGCAGCTCCGGCAGCCGGCTCGCGACATGGGCGTAATTGATGCCGTGGAAGCCGTAGCGGCGCAGCCCGAGTTCCTGCGGAACGGGCAGCCGCTTCGCCAACTCGGGCATGGTGCTGTGGAACGCGGTGTCGAAACAGGCGACCTGCGGCACTGCGAACCGCTGCCGGCACAAATCCAGTCCCAGCAGGTTGCCCGGCAGATGCAGCGGGGCGAGGTGGACGATGCCTTCCAGCCGCACGCGTTCTGCCTCATCCACCAGTCGTGCGGCATCGACGATATCGCCGCCGTGCACGAAGCGGTGGCCGACGATGTCGGGTTCATGTCCGTGCAGGTCGCGCATCAGCTGGTCGAACGCTGGCGCATGGTCGCGCAGATGCTCGTAGCGGAAATTCCGCCGCGAGCCGTCCGCGTCGAACAGGCTGGCCTTGATCGACGACGAGCCGCTGTTGATGGTTAGGACGGTAGGCATGTTTTATGTTTGAAAAGAGTAAAAACCGTAGCGAGCAGTTGGAGTGCAAGGCGCACGGAGCACAGAAACCGGAATGTACCTACAGTACATGAGGATTCCGACAACGAAGTTGCGGTGAAGGCTCATGCGCAAAGCGCGTGATGCCGGAGCCAACACCGCGCAACGCAGCAATCCGGCCTCGCAGTAGGTTTTTAATATGGCCAGGTCCAGTTGTCCACTTCCGGCAGATCGATGCCGTGTTCATAGGCATGGTTGCGGCACTCGATCTGCCTGTTCAGCATCATCTCCTTCACGTGCGCGCCGGCCACATGCAGCGCGGGAATCCGGTCGATGATGTCGATCACCAGGCTGAAACGGTCGATCTGGTTCTGGATCGCCAGTTCCAGCGGGGTGTTGATGCTGCCCTTTTCCTTGTAGCCGCGCACGTGAAAATTCTTGTGGTTGTTGCGGCGGTAGGCGAGGCGGTGGATCAGCCAGGGGTAACCGTGGAAGTTGAACATCACCGGCTTGTCCAGCGTGAACAGACTGTCGAAGTCGCGGTCGGTCAGGCCGTGCGGGTGCTCGCCGGCCGGAGTGAGCTTGTACAGGTCAACCACGTTGATGAAGCGCACCTTCAGGCCGGGGAAATGTTCGCGCAGCAGCACCACGGCTGCCAGCGCCTCCTTGGTCGGAATGTCGCCGGCGCTGGCCATCACCACATCGGGCTCGCAGCCCTGGTCGTTGCTGGCCCAGTCCCAGATGCCGACGCCCTTGGCGCAGTGCTTCGCGGCGGCATCCATATTGAGGTACTGCAGGTGCTTCTGCTTGTCGCAGACGATCACGTTGATGTAGTCGGTGCTCTTCAGGCAATGGTCGGCGACAGACAGCAGGCAGTTCACGTCGGGCGGCAGGTAGATGCGCGTGACTTCCGGGCTCTTGTTGACGACCAAGTCGAGGAAGCCGGGGTCCTGATGGGTGAAGCCATTGTGGTCCTGCCGCCACACGGTGGAGGTGATCAGCAGGTTGAGCGAGGACACCGGCGCGCGCCAAGGCACGTCCTTGGACATCGCCAGCCACTTGGCGTGCTGGTTGAACATGGAGTCGATGACATGGACGAAGGCCTCGTAGGTCGAGAAGAAGCCGTGGCGGCCGGTGAGCAGGTAGCCTTCCAGCCAGCCTTCCAGCGTGTGCTCGGACAGCATTTCCATCACGCGCCCGTCCGGCGACAGTTCGCCGCCTCCCGCATCTTCCGGCAGATAGTCAGCCAGCCAGGTCTTCTTGCTCACTTCGTAGACGTTGTCCAGTTTGTTGGAGCTGTTCTCGTCCGGGCCGAACACGCGGAAATTGCCCATGTTGTCGCGCATGATGTCGCGCAGGAATTTGCCCAGCGGTCTGGTGTTCTCGGCGACGGTCGTGCCAGGCTTCTTCACCTCGATCGCGTATTCCTTGCAGTCCGGCATATGCAGCGCCTTGCGCAGCAGGCCGCCGTTGGCGTGGTGGTTCGCGCTCATGCGGCGGTTTCCCTTTGGGGCCAGCGCCTTCAACTCCGGCAACAGCGCACCGTCCTCGTCGAACAGTTCTTCCGTTTTGTAGCTCTTCAGCCATTCTTCCAGCTTGGCGAAGTGCTCCGGCGTCTTCACGTCGCCGATGGGTACCTGATGGGAACGCCAGAACCCTTCGACCTTTTTTCCGTCCACTTCCTTCGGGCCGGTCCAGCCCTTGGGCGAGCGCAGCACGATCATCGGCCAGCGCGGGCGCACCGGTTGGCCGCTGCTGCGCGCTTCGGCCTGGATGCGGCGGATCTCGAGCACGCAGGCTTCCATCGTCTCCGCCATCTTCGCGTGCATCTCCATCGGATCGCTGCCTTCGACGAAATGCGGCGTCCAGCCGTAGCCTTCGAACAGGCTCCTCAGTTCATTGTGCGAGATGCGCGACAGGATGGTGGGGTTGTTGATCTTGTAGCCGTTGAGGTGCAGCACCGGCAGCACCGCGCCGTCGCGGATCGGGTTGAGGAATTTGTTGGAATGCCACGACGTCGCGAGTGGCGCGGTCTCCGATTCGCCGTCGCCGACCACTACCGTGACGATCAGATCGGGATTGTCGTAGGCCGCGCCGAACGCGTGCGACACGCTGTAGCCGAGTTCGCCGCCTTCGTGGATCGAGCCCGGCGTTTCCGGCGTGCAGTGGCTGCCGATGCCGCCGGGGAATGAGAATTCCTTGAAGAATGATCGCAGGCCATCGATGTTCTCGCCCTTGTTCGGGTACACCTCGCTGTAGCGGCCTTCCAGATACACCGGCGCCAGCACGCCGGGCGCGCCGTGTCCCGGCCCCGCCATGAAGATCGCATCCAGGTCGTATTTGACGATCAGGCGGTTCATGTGGATGTAGGTGAAGGACAATCCCGGACTCGCGCCCCAGTGTCCGAGCAGGCGGTTCTTGATGTGCTCCGGTTTCAGTGGCTCCTTCAGCAGCGGGTTGTCGCGCAGGTAGATCATGCCCGCGGCGAGGTAGTTGCAGGCGCGCCAGTAGGCGTCGATTCTGGCGAGTTCGTCCTGTGACGGTGCGATGTTCATGCGGGTTCTCCGGATTGGGTTGCGGTGTGCGTTCGTGGAGCGCGCAAGGCGGTGCCTCCTTGCGCGCCGGGGGGCTGGAAGTCTGTCCCGTGCTTGCGCCGTGCAGTATAACCGTCCTGTCCTGGCAAGGACTGATCATGTCTGCTCAGTTCTGGGCGGGTCGCTGAAATGACAAACGGGCATCCGAAGATGCCCGTTCGCCGCTTCAAATCGGCCGAACCGGATTTAGAAGCTGTGCTTCATGCCGAACGAGAACACGGAAGGCGATGCGCCCACCCCGTTGATCGTGCCGGCAGCCGCGGAACTCTGGCTGAAGCCGTAGTCGCTGGCGGTGCCGTTGTTGATGCGGGAGTAGATCGCGTACAGCTTGGTGCGCTTGCTCAGTCCGTGGTCGTAGCCCAGCGAGAACTGGTTCGCGTCGGTGTTGAGCGTCGCGCCGATCTGGCCGGCCTTGGTGTAGGCCGCCTTGATCGCGTTCATCCCCATCTTGTACTGGGCCGACAGGTACCAGGCGTTGTGGCCGCGGGCGTTCGCGCCCAGCGCGCCGGCGTTGTCGTCGCTCTTCTCGTAGACGAAGCCCAAGCCCAGCGCGTCGACGTCGTAGCCCAAGCCCAGCTTCCATGCCGATTCCTTGGTGCCCAGCAGGCTGTTGAGCTTGTGCTCCTCGTAACCCAGGCCGGCGTAGAGGCTGTCGGCCTTGTACGAGCCCATCAGGCTCAGCGCGTCGGACTTGGCCTGGGCCGCCGTGGTGTTGCCTTCGGCGAGGTTGACGTAGGCGATCGCGCCGGAGAAGCCGTTCATGTCCGGGGTGAGGTAGGCGATCACGTCCGGCTGGCGACCGTCGAATGCGGCGAAAGCGGAATCGACCGTGGTGTTGGAGGTCACGCCGCCCATCAGCGCGCGGTTATCGGCGATGCTGTCGCCGAAGATGTCCAGCTTGCGGGTGACCAGCTTGTACGGGGTGTCGTGGCGACCCAGCAGCACGGTGCCCATGCCGTCGCTCTTCAGGCCGAGGAAGGTGTTGCGGGTGCCGAAGGTGCCGCCGGCGTTGTCCATGTTGATCTGCTGCTCGATCTGCCAGACCGCGGTCAGGCCTTCGCCCAGGCCTTCGGAGCCCTTGAAGCCCAGCTTCGACACGTTGCTCGACACGTTGTTCTTGGTCGCGCCGGCCACGCCCGCGGCGGAAGCGCCGGTGCTGATGACGTCGAACGACAGGTCGGCTGCGCCGTAGATGCTCACATTGCCGGTGTCGGCCAATGCGGATGTCGAGAAGGCGGCTGCTGCCAGCGCGACGACGATCAGTTTCTTTTGCATTTGCATCGTTAAATCCTCCAGTTGTTTAAAAGCCGCCCTAATGCGACCCGCGCATCCTAGTAGGCGAATGTGAAAATCCGGTTACGGAAAAATGACGGATTTGTGACAGGGCGTTGCGACGCATGTGTGCGTCAAATGCGGGCGAGCAGCAGGATCTCGGCACCGAATGCGAAGATGGCCGAAAGCCCCCATATCGCGCCCTCGGCGGCTGCCTTGTGCAGCTCTTCGGCAGGATTCCTGAGGAGTATCGAGCCGATCATCAGAATGAACGCGATGACAAGCAAGAATGGCAGAACCGTAAACAATTCCATCGGCTATTCCTTTACATGTGGTTGAAAAATCGCAGTCGTCAGACGACGACTATTCGAGGAGATGGCTGGCATGGCGGCCGCCCATGCGCGATACCGGCAGCAGAATCAGCAGGTCTGCGGTGTTGAACTCGGGGTTCCAGGCCGGTTCGCCGCAGATCCACGCGCCCAGGCGCAGATAGCCCTTCAGCAGCGGCGGGATGGGCGCGTCCAGATAGGGATTCAGCGCATCCAGCGGCAGCGGGTTGCGCGGGAACACGCGGTATTCGATCGGCGCGCCGTAGATGCGGCGCAGTTTGCGGTAGAGGCTGGCGGCCACATGGCCGCCGTCGGCGATGCTGATGCAGGCGCTGCCGATCAGGTATTCGTGACGGTGCTGCTGCATGTAGCCGGTGATGCCGCACAGCAGTTCGGTGAAGGTCGAGCCGTTGCGGTGTTTTCGGTGCACGCAGGCGCGGCTGACCTCGGCCATGCGCTCGCGCAGGTGCGACAGCCGCGTCAGGTCGAACTGGGTCTGGGCATGGAATCCGCCGATCTTTTGCGCCTGTTCGGGCGGCAACATGCGGAACGCGCCGACCACCCGGTTGTCGTCGGACTCGCGCACCAGCAGGTGCTGGCAGTATTTGTCGTAGATGTCGCGGTCGATCCCTTCCGCCGCGCTGGGCGGGCTGACGCCCAGCTCTTCGGCGAAAATCCTGTGGCGCAGCCGTTGTGCCTCAAGCACCTCGGCATCGCTGCGCGCCAGGCTGGTGGTCAGGCGGCGCCGGGGCAAGGTGTGGGTGGGGCGGTCGAGTTGCAGCATCGCATCCTCCTGTTCGGTTTGTGGATGCATGCAGCTTAGGGAGGCTCTGTTGCGGCCCGATGACGGTAACGTTAAGAATTCGTGAATTCGCGAATGTCAGGCGCACTTTTCCAGTGCGGCTTCGGCGGTACGCGCTTCGCGGCGCTCGACGAACAGGCTGTTGCCTGGCGTCTTCTTGGCCATCTTCTTGGCCGCGGTCGCGGCCTCTGAAATCTCGTGATGCGAGCGGAACGCCCCGGGCGTGACGCAGACCACGCCGATCGACAGCGTCGGCAGCGGGTGGTGGACGATGCGGCCCTGGCGGTCTTCGCTCATGTAGCCGCCGATCGCGCGGTGGGCCTCCTCGAACAGCACCGAGGAGGTGTGGGCGAACGAGGTCAACGCCTGGTTGCAGCGTTTCTCCCAGTCCGGGCTGCGCATGATCATGATGAAGTCGTCGCCGCCAATGTGCCCGAGCAGGTCCAGCCGGGGATCGCAGGCCCAGTTCAGCAGCCGCCCGGTGAACTGGATCGCCTCGTCGCCCTTGCGGTAGCCGTACACGTCGTTGAAGGGCTTGAAGTGGTCGATGTCGCAATAGCACACCGTGAACGATACGCCCTCGCGCAGCAGGTGCTCGATGTGCTCGTTGATCGGCACGTTGCCGGGCAGCAGCGTCAGCGGGTTGGCGTAGCGCGCGTTCTCGATCTGCATCCGGGTGATTTCGCGCAGCAGATCCAGCGCGTTGCCGACGCCGATGTAGCGGCCGCGTTCGGTGATGATGAAGCCGCTGGCGAAATGCGAGTTTTCCGACTCGGTCAGGAATTCGGACAGTTCGTGGATCGCCGTCGACTTCTCGACCAGCAGCGGCTGTGCGTCGACGCAGGAGGCGGACATGTCCTTGCAGTGCGCGCCGTCCATGCAGGCGGAGCAGGGCTTCTTGCCCAGCAGTTCGCGGCGGTAGGGCTGGGCGAAACAGGCGACGAAGCGCTGCCGGTCGATCAGGCCCACCGGCAGGCCGTTCCTGACCACCGGGATCGCGCGCAGGCTTTCGTCTTCCGTGAAGCGCGCCAGGATCCTGTCGTGCGGCGTCTCCGGATGCGCGGGCTCGACGTAGCGCAGCAGCTTCTCCGCGCCGACATGGCGCGAGGCGAGGATCTGGTTGCCGGCATGGCGCGGCTGGTTGGCCAGGCTGATCGCCGCGCCGGCCTCGACCGGCGAGACCAGTGCCGGGGTCGGGCTGGGACGGGCGATGAAATAGCCCTGGCCGAACGCGATGCCGAGGTCGCAAATGGTCTTCAGTTCCGCCTCGGTCTCTATGCCTTCGGCGATGACCAGCGTGCCGGCGCTCTGCGCGATCTGCTGGATCGAGCGCAGGAACTGCTGCTTCAGCGGGTCGGCGTTGATGCCCTGCACGAAATGCATGTCCACCTTGACGAATTCCGGGCGCAGTTCGGACCACAGCCGCAGGCTGGAGAAGCCTTCGCCGAGATCGTCGATCGCGGTCTGGAATCCCATCTCGCGGTAATGCAGCAACGCGTTGCGCATGCCGTCGAGGTCGAAGGTCGGCTGGTTCTCGGTGATCTCGATGATCACCCGGCTGGGGTCCAGGCTCAGCCGCTCCAGATAGTTCAGCGTTTGCCCGTTCTTGAAGCTGGGGTGGGTCAGCGCCTCGGGGCTGACGTTCAGGAACAGCTTGCCCGGCAGCTTCTGCGCGGCGAAGGATTTCATCACGACCTGGCGGCACAGCATCTCGACTTCCAGCGACAGACCCTGCTGTTTTGCCGCGGCGAACAGGTTGATCGGCGAATGCAGCGCGCTGTCGGCAGGGCCGCGTATCAGCCCCTCGTAGCCCAGGAATGCACCCGTGGACAAGTCCATGATGGGCTGGAACAGCGCGGATAGGTCGCGCTGCGCGAGAATGTCCTGGAGTGTTTTCATGGTGTGCGCCCGTCAGATGAATTTGCGGCGCAGGATAGCGGGCGAATATTTCAGCGGGGTTAAGGAAGTGTTGCGGATTTGTTACCGCCCTGTCGCAAAGGACGCGTGCAATGCAGCGGACGCCCCAGCCGGGACATCCGCGGCGTCGCACGCGGGGGGGCTCAGTGCAGCGGGGTCGCCTCGAAATAGTGCCCGTTGGTGTTGAGCACCGCGATGGCCGCCTTGAGCTGCAGGTCTTCGGTGAAGGCGACCTGCTTCCCCGACTGGTCGACGAAAATGACCTCGTCTCCGTCGTCGCCCGGAACCAGTCTGGACTCCAGCCCGACGAAGGAACACAGCTCCAGTCCCAGCTGCTGGGTCAGGATCTCGTTCGCATGATGGATGATCTCATCGCCGGTGTGGGTTTCCTCGATGTATTTGCCGGCATGAAGCTGGCTGCCGCTGGGGCTCATTTTGGTGCTGAATACGGTCTGCATGGTAATCCTCCTATCCGTTCGACATTAAATGAGGCCGTCGCAAACGGCGGCGCCGCCGCCGCGACAGACCGTTCTCTCAGCCGATGCCGATGCGGCGCCGGCCGGGAATGCCGGCGCGTTCCGCGCGGCGTTTCCCAGGGTTCGAGAATAGGCGCGTGCGGGGCGCTTTTCGATAAGGCCAACGCGGTGTTTTCCTCAGGCTTGAAGCGGTAGGCCGGGGTGCGGAAAAGCACGGAAATGCGCGGCCGGATGCTCCGGCGCGGCGGCGCAAGGTGGGTGGCGCACTACCGGCCCATGCGCGGCTGCGCAGGCCGCTGCGTGCTATCATCGCCCGCCATGAAAACCACTCCCGATTCCCTGCACCGTTTCCTGTTCGAACATGCGCCGATCCGCGGCGAACGGGTGCATCTGGACGCCGCCTGGCGCAGCGTGCTGGAGCGTCACGACTATCCGCTGCTGCTGCGCCAAACGATGGGCGAACTGTGCGCCGCCGCCGTGCTGCTGGCGGCCACGCTGAAGCTGGACGGCTCGCTGGTGCTGCAGATCCAGGGCAAAGGCGCGATTCGCCTGCTGGTGGTGGAATGCACCGGCGACCTGAAATTGCGCGCGACGGCGAAGTGGGAAGGCGAGCTGCATGGCAGCCTGCCCGAACTCGTCGGCGACGGGCGCTTCGTCATCACCCTCGACCCGAAGAACGGCGGGCAGGCCTATCAGGGCATCGTCGCGCTGGACGGCGAGAGCGTCGCGGAAATCCTGCAGAACTACATGACCCGTTCCGAACAACTGGAGACGCGGCTGTGGCTGGCGGCGGACGAGCATGCGGCCTCCGGCATGCTGCTGCAGAAACTGCCGGAACAGGCCGAGGGCGACGCCGACGCCTGGTCGCGCGCGACCCACCTGGCCGCGACGCTGCAGGGGGACGAGCTGATGACGCTATCCACGCAGGACTTGTTGCACCGGCTCTACCACGAAGAGGACGTGCGCCTGTTCGAGGCGCAGCCGGTCGCTTTCCAATGCTCCTGTTCCCGCGACAGCGTCGCGCAGATGCTGCGCATGCTCGGTGCGGAAGAAGTCGAGGCGGCGCTGTCCGAGCGGCCTACCATCGAAGTGCATTGCGAGTTCTGCAATCATCGCTACGAATTCGACAAGGTCGACGCGGCGCAATTGTTTGCGACGGAGGTGGCTGTGGCAGGGAGCGATACGCGTCACTGACTCTCCCCAACTTCATGCAAGTCGGGGTAGGCTGTACCCCGGCAGAAGAAAAGCCGGGTTATGCTTCGCTATTCTGGCCTACGGATATTACCCTTGCGACTTGATCCATTTCTCAGCGTAAATCAAGCCCTGAAAACAGGCGCCGGAAGACCGAGTTAATTATCTGCGGCCTTCGGGATATTTTCCTGCAGAAACCAGGCTACCGCCTTTTCCTGATGTTCGCCGATGAACGCTTCTTTGTGCGTGTTGTATTCGAGCGGGTCGTCGAAATCGAGTTTCGCGATATTCCGCTTCAGCGCTTCATAAGCGAACCTGATTTCGGGAAAGGCTCGCAGATAGTCGCGAAACGCGATGTGCCGCATCCAGTGATAGGAATCTTTCTCCATCACGTGAATGTTGGCTACCGTCTCGTATTCGCGCCCAAAGGCCAGTGTATCCGCCGCACGGATGATGTCGGGGAGCGGCTTGGGCGACAAGGGGGTGAGTTTCACGAAAAAGCGGCGATAGGGCATGCCTGGAGTAAATTTCTCCACATAGGTGTAGCCTGCCGCCAACATCGGGCTGATCGCCTCGTCGAGTTGCGACGCGGTTTGCACGCCCACCAGAATGTCGATTATCGGTTTGGCGGCGATATCCCCTAGCGAAGTGCTGCCAATATGGTCGATTGCCGGGCGCATCGGCGACAGGGCTGCCGATATACGCTCCCCGTGCTGCTCGAAGTCGTTCTTCCAGACCGGGTCGTATGGTTCGAAGCGAATTTTCATCGCGGTCCCCGATGCCTGAACTCATGCTGCGGCCTGCCGGTAAGCTTCACGCCTGCAATGAATGACATGCTTTTATCCGCGCACGGCATAGGCGAACACATGCGCTAGGACATGGGCGGTTATTGCCGCCTCCAGTCCATAGCGCCAGAACAGGTAGCCGGCTACTACACCGAACAAGGCGTTTCCGACCGTTACGTATGCGATAACGGTAGTCGTTACTGTCGGCAGGGATTGCGCAACCGAAGGAACGTGCGACACCCCGAAAAGAAGCGCGCTCAGTGCAATGGCGGCCCACATGACGGCGCTTGAAGGCTTCGGTGCATTCCTCCCGAAGAGCCGCCACCCCGCCCACGCGAGCAGCGTCATCAGCCCCCATCTGATGAGAATTTCTTCGGTGATTCCGCCGTAGAGGACCCGGACTGCCAATGGCAACGGCTCCCCGCGCTGAATGGCCGCCAGCGACTCGGGCGCTAACGCGTGGAATGCCACGATTACCGCCGCGCCTATGCAGCCTCCGGCGAGACCGGGCGTCAACTGCGGCCGCAACGCGTCGAACACGCTGCCGCCCCGGACGACGGCGGACATGGCCGGGGCGGACATGCCGGCTTTGGGTGCGAGCGCGGCGCCTAGCGTGGCCGCCACCAGCACGAACAGGGTGCCCTGAACGGCGGTTGCCACTTGCAAGGTTTCCAGCGGGACAGGGCTGGTCGCGGCGTCAACGAGCAGCGGCAAGGCCAGCCAGGAAGTCGCCGCCACTCCCGGCAGCGCCAGGAACGCCATGAGAAATACCTGCTTCCAGTTCATTGTGTGTACCCGACTTTGTATGGGGAATAACGTTGCTTCAACCGGCAGGCCGGCGGATGCGGGGCAGTGAACACCGTCAGCGCGCCTTCCGCAACAACTCGATGTTACTGCCGCAAATCGCGGTGACATTTCTCGCCACTTTTTCGCGCTCCCAGTCCCACCACTTGATTTCCATCAGTTCCGCAATCGTGGACTCGTCGAAGCGCTTGCGTATCACCCTGGCGGGATTGCCGCCCACCACGGCATAGGGCTCAACATCGGAGGTGACCACCGATTTCGCGGCGATTATCGCCCCGTCGCCGATTTTCACCCCCGGCATGATCGAGGCTTCGTACCCGATCCACACATCGTTCCCGATTACCGTATCGCCCTTGTTCGGCCATGAAGCCGGCATCGCCGCCTCCCAGCCGTTTCCGAATATCGGGAACGGATAACTGGTGAACCAGTCGGTGCGGTGGTTCCCTCCGTTCATGATGAACTTCACCCCACAGGCGATCGAGCAATATTTCCCGATAACCAGCCTGTCGCCTTCGAAATCGAAATGATAAAGAACGTTCTTCTCGAACGACGACGGGTCATCGAAGTCGTGGTAGTAGGTGAAATCGCCGATTTCGATGTTCGGATTTTTCACCATATTTTTCAAAAATACGATGCCGGCTTGCTCGCCAAGAGGCATCGTTATATCGGGTGACGGGCCATTTGACACTCGCGATTTCCTTTTCCTGAATTAACGTAAATACTTGAATGGGACACACCTCAGGCATGGCCTTGCGCCCCGGACCGCAACGTTTCGCCGATGCCGTTGCGGTATGTCGTGGCTTGCAGGCCGAAGGCGGCCTCGATCTTGCTGCTGTCGAAGCAATAGTCATGTTCGAACTGGTACATCATCTCGTCGTTTTCCCGGAGCACCGGCATGAACATGCCCATCAGCCGCAGCATCCAGCGCGGCGCCACCTGCAGCCTGTAAGGCTGCCCTGCCAGTTCGCATGCCAGGCGCACGAAACCGGCTCCCGTCAGCGGCTCCTTGCTGGTCGGCAAATGCCAGGTCTGGCCATATGCCTCCGGCGACTTTCCGAGGGCGGCCAGCGCAGGGCCGGTATCCGGCGTATAGGTAAACGTGTGTATGGCGTCGGGATTGCCTATCCATTGCGGCGCTTTCCCCGCCTTGAGCCGCTCGAATACCGTCGCATGCGGAAAGCTGTTCACCGTGGCCGGGCCATAAAAATCCGCCGCGCGGGCTATCATCGCATGCAAATTGCCATTGCGCATTTCATCCAGCAGCATGGTGTCAATCCTCGCCCGGACTTCGCCTTTCTTGCTGGTCGGATTGAACGGCGTCTCCTCCGTCATCCAGCCGTCCACGCGCCCATAGGCATAGACGTTGTCGAAAAACACCAGGCGCGCGCCATGCTGCTTGCAGGCATCGATGACATTGCGCATTACTCGTGGCCACTGCGCCTGCCAGACGGATGCGTCGTACTTTAGGCCGGCCGTCAGGTACACCACTTCGCTCCCCGACACAGCATCGGCGGTCGCCTGATAGTTCAATAGGTCGGCCACGACCGTCTCGTCCCCCGGATTGACCTTTCGCGGGTTCCGGCTCACTTGCCGGACCTTCGTTGATGACGCCGCCAGCGTCCGCGATAGCTCTTGTGCAATAACCCCATTCGCGCCGAGTATCGTATGCATGATTCCTGTGTTCTCCTGAGTTGCTCCTTGATGGCTCCCGGCATGGGAGCGGCGGAATGGCTGCCCGGGCCGCACCTGTGAAAGTCATGCGTCGCGGATGACGCGGTATCGATTCTGGACAAATCCAAATTCAAAAAACGTGGTGTTTTCGTGCGCAAGGCGAACGTCGGCGGGAAGCGGGCCGAACAACGGCCTTCCGCAGCCAAGCAGGACGGGAATAACGGTAATGGTTATATCGGCGATAAGCCCGGCGGCCAGAAAGCTCTGGATCGTCAGCCCCCCATCCACATAGATTTTTCTGGCCCCCTGTTCGGTCAGTCGATCGACCAGCGCTGCCGGCGTCTCGCTCGTCACCGAGACGCCGGATGGAAGTGCGGTCTGCAGCGAGATTCCCCGTCTGCTCAAAACGACGACGGGAAGCGAAGCATAGGGCCATGGATCAAAGGTGAGCACCTGTTCGAAAGTGTTCCTGCCCATCACCAGCACATCGACATCGGCCATGAACTTGCTGTAGCCGCAGTCCTCACCGGGCGTGACGGACTCGTTCGCATCGTTCAGCCAGTCGATGCTCCCGTTTTTGCGGGCGATAAATCCGTCAAGACTTGTGGCGATGAACGCCGAACAACTTGCAGTCACGATACTTCCATTCTGAATGGCAACGTTAAACTTGGAAATCCTTAGTTGCGCCGGCAACGTTCCGGCCGGCCCGTTCGGTTACCTTGCCGGGAAAAGGCTTACTTGTCCACTTTGAGATTGAGTTGAGCGAACATGGTCGCCTTGTCCCAATATCCGCGCTGGGCATGAATCTTCCCCTCCACAATCCGGAAAAGTTCGCAGCCGCGCATGGCAAATTTCGAATTGTTGGGAGGATGTCCGGCGAACTCGCCTTGCATGGTGCCGCCGAAACGCCATTCCACGACTACCCATTGGCCATCTTCCAGCATGTTTTCGATCTCGACATGGATGTCGGGAAACGCCTGGAACACTTTGACATAAGTCGCCCTCATGGCATCCCGTCCCTGAACGGGCTTTTCCCAGGGCTGCTGGACATTGGTGACATTCGCGTCATAAAGCGCTGCCGCAGCATCGGGATCATGGGCGTTATATGCGGCAGCCCACATCATCGCGATATTCCTGGGGGATTGGCCGGGAATGTCGGACTTGTTGGCTTTCATGGCGTAACCCTCCTCGGAAGATGAGTGGTGGCAAGGCATTGAGTGCTAATGCAATGGCAATTGCCCTGACTGTAATTATCGTCAATATCGGGGCATGTCAACGCAGACGCGAAATGTGCATGAACTCGCCCAGCGTGGGCCTTGATCCAGAACTCGAAATCAGGGCCGATTCGGCCTTACTCAAGGCCATCAATATCGAACCAGATATGGTGTGTGCCATCCGGATCGATGTTCATGCCGCCACTCCCGGAAATGTCCAGAAGTTCATCTGTTCCGCTGCCCGAGACGATCGAGAAGAATTCATTTGTTCTGTTCTTCCCGCTCGTGGCTGCAGAGTGAATAAAGTTGAACCTGCCGCGTTTTCCGTTTAATGAGCCTTCAAACGATTCCATGGCACAGTACGCACCTTTTCCCACTGCGGGGTCGAATGCTGAGCAAAACAGAGTTGCAGATCGACCTTCAATTTCTCCGAAATACACTTTCTCCATTGTTGAAACACTGGTAGGCAATCCGGTTTGGATATTTGCTGGCGGCGTAACAGGGGCTGGCCTGAAATCTATTGGTTTGAATGTTCCGCTAATTCTCATTGCATATTTTTCACGGTGGATAAGTGCGATGTGGGCGGTGAGTCGGGAGGGCATTGTCACCGAGTTGCCGGGTAACGCAGTTCTCCTAACCCCGCGTATTCGACTGCGTCCCGAACTGGCTCAGTTCGACGAACGGGGCGGGCTGCCAGCCGGCCTGTCGGTGTTCGGCGACGACGTTGGTGAAGATGCCGCCGCGCACGTAGAACTTGGCGGTGAGGCGCATGAATCTCGGCTGGGTCGCGGCGACCAGGTCGTCGAGGATGCGGTTGGTGACGTCCTCGTGGAAATGGCCTTCCTCGCGGAACGACCACATGTAGAGCTTCAGGCTCTTCAGCTCGACACATTGCTGGTCGGCGATGTAGTCGAGGATCAGCGTGGCGAAATCCGGCTGGCCGGTCTTGGGGCACAGGCAGGTGAATTCCGGGATCTCCATGTGGATATGGTAGTCGCGGCTCGGGTTCGGATTGGGGAAGGTTTCCAGCGATTTGGCGGGTTTCGTGCTCATATTGGTCTGCCTGACGGGTTCGGTTAGAATGGCCCGCATTATAAAACGTTGTCCCGGTTAAATTGCGTCTTACCAACATTAAACTCGCCGGCTTCAAGTCGTTCGTCGATCCCACGCACATTCCGCTGCCGGGGCAGATCGTGGGCGTCGTGGGGCCGAACGGCTGCGGCAAGTCGAACGTCATCGACGCGCTGCGCTGGGTGCTGGGCGAGTCCAAGGCTTCGGCGCTGCGCGGCGAGTCGATGCAGGACGTGATCTTCAACGGCTCGGCCAAGCGCAAGCCGGTGTCGCGCGCCAGCGTCGAGCTGATCTTCGACAACTCGCTGGGCAAGGCGGCCGGGCAGTGGTCCACCTACGCCGAGATCTCGATCAAGCGCGTGCTGCAGCGCGACGGCGAGTCCAGCTACTTCATCAACAACCAGCATGTCCGCCGCAAGGACATCACCGATATCTTCCTCGGCACCGGTCTTGGCGCGCGCGCCTATGCGATCATCGAGCAGGGCATGATCTCGCGCATCATCGAGGCCAAGCCCGAGGAACTGCGCATCTTCCTGGAGGAGGCCGCGGGCGTGTCCAAGTACCGCGACCGCCGGCGCGAGACCGAGCTGCGGCTGCGCGACACGCGCGACAACCTGCTGCGCGTGTCCGACATCCTGCAGGAACTGGACAAGCAACTGGTGCACTTGGGCGAGCAGGCCGAGGTCGCACGGAAATACCGCGCGCTGGAAGCCGAGCGCAACACCACGCAGCACCTGTTCTGGCTGGTGAAGCGGCAGGAAGCCGAGGCGCAGCGCGTGCGCCATGTGCAGAATGCCGAGAAGACCCGCAACGAGCTGGAAGCCGAGACCGCGCGGCTGCGCGAGATCGAGAGCCGGCTCGAGACCACGCGCAGCGGGCATTACCAGCTGGCGGACACGCTGCATGTGAAGCAGGGCGACCTGTATACCGCGAACGCGGAGATCGCGCGGCTGGAACAGCAGATCAGGCATGTCGCCGAACAGCGCCAGCGCGTCGCGCAGCAGATCGCGAACACCCAGCGCCAGATCGAGCAACAGCGCCAGCAGCGCCAGGGCGTGCATACGCTGCTGGAGCACTGGCAGCGCCAGCAGGAGTCGGCAGTGGTGAAGCTGGCCGAGGCCGAGATCGAGGCGGAGGCGCAGGGTGCCGGCTTGCCACAGGCCGAGGACGCCGCGCGCGAGGCGCAGGAACGCTACAACGCGCTGCAGCGCGAACAGTTGCAGATGCAGCAGCGGCTGCAACTGGCCGACACCCAGCGCGGCCATGTGTTGCGCAACATCCAGCAGTTCGAGTCGCGCCGCATGCGGCTGCTGATGGAGAAGGACAACCTGCCGCGCGTGGACGACGAGGCGCTGCGGGCGGCGCAGGAAGAACAGGCCGCGCTGGAGATGCAGCGCGCCGAGCAGGTCGAGCAACTGGCGCAACTGCAGGAGCAGCTGCCGCAGGCCGACAACGAGCGGCGCAACCAGCGCGGCTCGCTGCAGCAGCAGGAGCGCATGCTGGCGCAGACCGAGGCGCGCCTGACCGCGTTGCAGCAACTGCAGCAGCGCATCGACAACGACCAGAAGCTGAACGCCTGGCTGCAGCAGCACGGGCTGGATCGGCTGCCGCGCCTGTGGCAATCGATCAGCATCGCGGACGGCTGGGAAGACGCGCTGGAGGCGGTGCTACGCGAGCGGCTGAACGCGATTGCGATGCCGGAGCTCGCCGATGCCGCGGCATGGAACGATGCGCCCCCGGCCAAGCTGGCGCTGTTCGCGCCGGCAGCGGAGGGGGGTGCTGCCGAGACCGCGCCGCCACAGCTGACGCCGTTGATGAATCACGTGCAGTGCCAGGACGCCAAGGCGCTGCCGGCGATGCGCGACTGGCTGACCCATGTGTATGCGGTCGCGGACGTGGCCGAGGCTCAGACCTTGCGCGCGCAGCTGCCTCCGGGTGGCAGCTTCGTGACAAAGCAGGGCCACCTGATCGGTGCGCATGGCGTGCTGTTCCATGCGCCGGACAGCCAGCTGCACGGCGTGCTGGCGCGGCAGCGCGAGATCGAGAAGCTGGAACAGGAACTGGTCGAGCAGCAGCGCAACGCCGAATACACCCGCGAACAGGTCGCGCAGGCCGAGCAGAAGCACCAGGACATCGAGAGCCGGATCGGGCCGTTGCGCACCGCCGGCAACGAGCTGCAGCAGCGCATGCATGGGCTGCAGATGCAGATACTCAAGCTGACCCAGGCGCACGAGCGCACCGCTGAGCGCGCAGGGCAGATCGAGCAGGAATTGCAGGAACTGGCCGAGCAGATGCTGGGCGAGCAGGGCCAGCAGTCCGAGGCGGACGAGCAGATGGCGCTGCTGCGCGAGCAGATATTCGAGTTCCACTCGCAGGTCGAAGAAGCGCAACGCCAGGTCAATTCTGCGGACCTCGCGCTGCGCGACCAGCGCAGCCGCGCGCAGCAGGCGCAGCATGCGTTGCAGGAGGCGCGCTTCTTCGCCAAGACCTGTACCGAGAAGATCGCCGACCTGCAGCACAACACCGAGCAGATCGCCGAATCGCTGGCGCAATTCGAGTTGAACCTGGGCCAGTTGCACGAGGATCTGACCACCAGCGACGACGAGACCCTGCAGCAGCAGCTGCAGGCGGCGCTGGACGGGCGGCAGGCCTATGAGCAGGCGCTGGCCGAGGCGCGCAACATCCTGGAGAACGCAACGGTCGAGTTGCAGAAGCTGGAGCAGGAGCGGTTGTCGTGCGAGCACAGGCTGGATCCGCTGCGCGAGAAGCTCAACGAGCTGACGCTGAAGGAGCAGGAGGCGCGGCTGCATTTCGAGCAATGGGCCGAGCAGTTGCAGGGCGTGGACGAGCAGGCGTTGTTGCCGTTATTGGAGGCCGGCAACAACAAGCCGAACGTGCTGCAGAACGAACTGAACCGGCTGGCCGCCGACATCGAGGCGCTGGGCGCGGTGAACCTCGCCGCGCTGGAAGAGCTGCAGGCGGCGACCGAACGCAAGGCCTACCTGGATGCGCAGGCGGCCGACCTGACCGAGGCGATGGCGACGCTGGAAGACGCGATCCGCCGCATCGACAAGGAGTCGCGCGACCTCTTGATGGACACCTACAACCAGGTCAACCAGCACCTGTCCGAGATGTTCCCGGTGCTGTTCGCCGGCGGCGAGGCGCGGCTGGTGCTGACCGGCGAGGAGATTCTCGACAGCGGCGTGCAGGTGATGGCGCAGCCGCCGGGCAAGAAGAACAGCTCCATCCACCTGATGTCCGGCGGCGAAAAAGCGCTGACCGCGATTGCGCTGGTGTTCTCGCTGTTCCAGCTCAATCCCGCGCCGTTCTGCCTGCTCGACGAGGTGGACGCGCCGCTGGACGACACCAACACCGAGCGCCTGTGCTCGCTGATCCAGCGCATGGCGCAGCACACCCAGTTCATCTTCATCAGCCACAACAAGATCACGATGGAAATGGCCAAGCAGCTGGTCGGCGTGACGATGCAGGAGAAGGGCGTGTCCAAGGTCGTCGCGGTGGACATCGAGGAAGCCCTGCGGATGCGCGACGAACAGGTCGTCGCCTGATGCTTAGCGATCCGGCTGCCTGATGGGGAGCCGGATCGTGAAGCGGGATCCCTTGCCCGGTTCGCTCTCGACCTCGATGCGCCCGCCGTGCCTGTTCACGACGATGTCCCAGGCGATGGTCAGTCCCAGCCCGACGCCCTTGCCAACCGGCCGTGTAGTGAAGAAAGGTTCGAACAGGCGGTTCTGCACCTCTTCCGTCATGCCGCAGCCGTCGTCGGCGATCGCGATCCAGATTTCGTCGCTCTCGACGCCGCTTTCCAGGGTGATCGTGCCGCGCCCTTCGATCGCCTGGGCGGCGTTGACCAGCAGGTTCACCAGCACCTGCGTCATCTGTCCGGGAATGCAACTCACCAGCGGCAGGGGGGTTAGCCTGCGCACCACTTCCGCCTTGGGGCGGATTTCGTTGCCGGCCAGGTTCAGCGCGTCTTCGATTCCGGCCTGCAGGTCGGTTTCCGCCATCTCCGTGCTGTCCGCTTGTGCGAAGTCCATCAGCGAACCGACGATGCGGCGGACCCGATCCAGTCCCTCCTGCGATTCCTTGAGCAGCGGTTCCAGGTCCTCGCGCAGGTAGGCCAGGTCGTTCTCGTCCAGGACTTTTTTCAGGTCTGCAGAGCTGTCCGGATGCTGTACGGCGTGTGCGGCGCAGGCGTCGGCGATGGATAGCAGCTGGGTAGCGTAGCGGCGCAGCGTGCCCAGGTTGGCTTTGACGAAGCCTACCGGATTGTTGATCTCGTGCGCGACGCCGGCGGCCAGTTGGCCGACGGCCGCCATCTTTTCCGATTGCAGCAGTTCGCGGGTGCGCTCCTCCACCTTTTCTTCCAGCCTGAGGTTGGCGTCGGCCAGCGCCTTGTTCTGCAGCGTGAGCACATGGTAGAGCCGGTGCATCGCCGCCAGCAGCACGGTGCTGCCCTGGTCGGCGGGCTGCTGTTCCCGGCCGAAGGCGTCTTCCGCGGTTACGCCGCGATGGACCAGGTCGATCTGCCTGGCCATCGAGTGATCCTCTTCCATGATGTGGAAGGTGAGCCAGGAGGACAGGAAGCCGTGCAGCACATCCGCCGGGTTGTCGAGTTCGGTGCGGCCCTTCCACATTCCCGCGAGCTGCTCGACGAATTGCCGGTGGTGCCGGCGGTGCGGCTCGATATGGCGCTCGGAAATGCCGGCTTCCGCCATCAGGCGTTCCTCGTCGGTGAAATGGTAGGTGGCGTATTTCGCCAGTTCGCCGAACAGGTCGTTGATCTTGTCGCTGCCGGCATCGCCCTCGATCAGCATGTTGCCGAGGCGGTTAATGATGTCGACCAGATGGCGGTGCTGCTGGTCCACCGAGGCGATGCCGGTTTCGAAGCGGGAGTTCCAGACGAAGGCTTCCATGGTTCGGCTCCGGCGGTGATGGGTGCAGGGGAGGGGCGGGCGGGGCGGCGCTATTTGCACCATTTGCCGATTTCGGCCTGCGCCTCGGCGGTGCGCCGCTGGCGTTCGTCGTCCTCGACGAAGCGCCGCTCCCCGGCATCGTCGTATTCGACGATGCGTCCGTCCGACTGCAGCGAGCGCAGCGTCTGCTGCGCGGCATTGCAGTTGGCTTGTTCGATCTCGGCGTTGGACTGTTGCAGTGCCGAGCGTTCAGACGCTTCCGCTTCCGACTGGCGCGCTTTTCTCAACTCGGCTTCGCGTTCGGAGTAGCTCTTCGATGGCGCTGGGGCGCTGGCCGGAGGGGGAGCGGCACGCACCGGTGTCGCTTCGACGCCGACCGGGGGGCGGTCGGAATAGTGAACCTTGCCTTGCTGGTCGACCCATTTGCTGAGTTCGGCGTTCGCGCTGGCGGCGGTCAGGATCAGGAAAGCGAACAGGAGCCTCTTCATGATGTCTTGCCTCCGTAACATTGAGTGCACCCAGTCTAGCATGTTCGTTCGGCGGCCCTGAGCAGCGCCAGAACCGCGCCACCCCCGCCGTCCCCGGGAGGCGCGTCGCACCAGGCCAACACTTGCGGATGCTGCATCAGCCAGTGGCGGGTGCGCTGCTTCAGCACCTCCGTGCCCTTGCCGTGGATCACCAGCACGCAGCGCAGTCCGTCCCGTTTCGCTTCGTGCAGGAATGCCTGCAGCAGGCGGCGCGCCGAGTCGCTGTCCAGACCGTGCAGGTCCAGCCTGTCCTGAATGGGCCAGTGGCCGCGGCGCAGCTTGCGCAGCGTCATGCGCGACAGGCCGTTGGACAGGTAATCGTCCGGCAGTTCGCCGGAAGCGAAGTCGGACAGGATGTCGGGGATGGTTTCGGGGGCCGCGGCGCGCTGCGGCGGCTGTCGGGGCGGAATCGATGCGACGGCACGATTCTGGTCGGGCAGCGGCTTCACGTCGCCGACCGCCGCGCGGAACAGCGCGGCATCGTCGGCATTGTCCGGCGCTCCGGGTTTCTTCAAGCCTTGCCGGTGGAGGCGAGGTAACGATCCGCGTCCAGCGCAGCCATGCAGCCCGTCGCGGCGCTGGTGCAGGCCTGGCGGTAGATCTGGTCCTGCACGTCGCCGGCGGCGAACACGCCGGAGATGCTGGTCGCCGTCGCGTTGCCCTGGTTGCCGCCGCGGGTGATGATGTAGCCGTTGTCCATCTCCAGTTGGCCGGCGAAGATGTCGGTATTCGGCTTGTGGCCGATTGCGATGAACACGCCCTGGAGCGGGATGTCCCGGGTTTCGCCGCTCTTGACGTGCTTGATGCGCATGCCGGTCACGCCGCTGTCGTCGCCCAGCACCTCGTCCAGCACCTGATGCAACTGCAGCGAGATCTTGCCCTCCTTCACCTTCTCCATCAGGTGATCAACCATGATGCGCTCGGCGCGGAAGGTGTCGCGGCGATGCACCAGCGTCACATGCCTGGCGATGTTGGCCAGGTACAGCGCCTCTTCGACGGCGGTGTTGCCGCCGCCGACCACCGCGACATCCTGTCCGCGGTAGAAGAAGCCGTCGCAGGTTGCGCAGCCGGAGACCCCTTTGCCCATGAATGCCTGTTCGGAAGGCAGGCCGAGGTATTGGGCGGATGCGCCGGTGCAGATGATCAGCGCGTCGCAGGTATAGCTGCCCGAGTCCCCCACCAGCAGGAAGGGTTTCTGTTGCAGCTTGGCGGTGTGGATGTGGTCGAAGATCATGCGGGTGTTGAAGCGCTCGGCATGCTGCTGGAGGCGTTGCATCAGTTCCGGCCCCTGCACGCCGTTGGGGTCGCCGGGCCAGTTGTCGACCTCGGTGGTGGTCATCAGCTGGCCGCCCTGTGCGAGGCCGGTGATCAGAACCGGCTCCAGATTGGCGCGAGCGGCGTAGACGGCTGCGGTGTAGCCGGCGGGGCCGGAGCCGAGGATGATCAGGCGGTGGTGTTGTGTGGTGTTGTCCATGAGGCGGCCTTCGTTTCTTGATTGATGTCGATGGGCGAAATTTAGCAGCGGTGCGGAAGGCTGTCGAGTTAAAATGCGCCCATGAGATTCGTTTTGACCCTGTTGCTGGCAGGTGCTTGCGCCGCCCAGGCCGCGGAGCTTCCCGGCATTCCCCCGTTCATCGACGAGATGGTCGCCAAGCACCAGTTCCGGCGCGACGAACTGGTGCGGGTGTTCGACCGCGCGCAGCACCGCCCCGACATCATCGAGGCGATCTCGCGACCGTCCACCTCGCGGCCCTGGCCGGAATACCGCGCTTCCTTCGTCAACCGTCAGCGGGTCAGGATGGGGCTGGAGTTCTGGCACAAATACCGCAAGACGCTGCGCCGCGCCGAGAAGCAATTCGGCGTGCCTCAGGAGATCGTCGTCGCGCTGATCGGCGTCGAGACCATCTACGGCCGCAACGCGGGCAGCTACCGAGTGCTGGATGCGCTGACCACGCTGGCATTCGACTACCCGCGCCGCGCCGATTTTTTCCGCAGCGAACTGGAGAACTACCTGCTGCTGGCGCGCGACCAGCAGTTCGACCTGCTGAACGTTCGCGGCTCCTACGCCGGGGCGATGGGCGTGCCGCAGTTCATGCCCAGCAGCTACCGCAACTACGCGGTGGACTTCAACGGCAACCGGACAGTGGACCTGCTGCGCGAGGACCGGGACGCGATCGGCAGCGTCGGCAACTACCTGAAGGGCTACGGCTGGATCGCGGGCGAGGGCGTGACGGTGCGGGCAAAAGTTGCGGGAAGCCTGCCGCCAGACCTCAAGACGCCGCGCACGCTGGCCGACTGGGCTGCGCTGGGCGTCACGCCCGCGGAGAAACTTGCGGAAGACAAACCGATGCGGCTGCTGGAATTCACCATAGGCGAAGGCAAGGAATACTGGCTGGCGCAGAACAACTTCGAGGTGATCACGCGCTACAACAACAGCGACTACTACGCGATGTCGGTGTTCCAGCTGGCCGAGGAGCTGAAGGCGGCGCGCCCGTCGGGCAGGAAGTAGGATCAGCGCAAGGAAGAAATGATGCGCCGCGCGCCGTCGAAGCGTTTTTTCCAGTAGCTCTGGCTCATGTCTTCGACGCGGATTCCTCCTCCGCTGCTGGGCGAATGCACGAAGCGCCCGTCCCCGAGATAGATGCCCACATGCGAGAACGCGCGTCGCAACGTGTTGTAGAACACCAGGTCGCCCGGACGCAGTTCGTCCGGGTCGATGCGCTCGCCGAGTTTCCCTATCTCCCTGCTGCTTCTGGGCAGATCCAGGCCCAGCGTCTCGCGGAACACATGGCCGACGAAGCCGCTGCAGTCGAAGCCGGTCTCGGGCGCATTGCCGCCGTAGCGGTATGGCGTGCCGGCCAGGCTCAGCGCGTAAAAGGCCAGGTCGTTCAGCGCCTCGTCCTGCTGCGGGGCCGATTCTTCCGCCTGCTGCGCTGGCCGTGCGTCCTCCGCCGCCGTGCAGACGGAGGGAAGGAGCAGCAGGACAAGCAGGAGCGGGGCGATTTTCATCGTGTTCGCGGTGACGGCGATGGAACGAGACGGGCGGCATTTTAAACCATACTCCGCAATCCGGAATAACCAGTTGTCCGTTAATAGGGAGCTTTTCTCCGGCAGGGGCGAGCTGCCGGAATCCCGGGGGGCTCCGCACTCGATGACTTCCCATTCCCGTCCCCGGTTTCTCCCCGCATTTTGCGAAACGTCGGTCTCTTCCAGGTTCAGCTTGCGTCATCCTGGTCGTTATTCGCTAGAATGACGGCATGAAGACCTTTGCCTTACGCATCCTGCCGCTGTTGCTGCTGTCCCTGTCGGCCCGCGCCGAGCTGGTGGTCATCGAGTTGAAGCACCGCTCCGCCGAGGAGTTGCTGCCCATCGTGCAGCCGCTGGTGGACAAGGGCGGCGTTGCGAGCGGCATGAACTATCAGCTGATCCTGCGCACCTCGCCGCGCAACCTCGCCGAGATCAGGAAGCTGCTGAACAGCATCGACGTCGCGCCGCGCAAACTGCGGGTCACCGTGATGCAGGACGTGGACCGCGATACCGCCGAGCGCCTGGTCGGGATTTCCGGCGGCGTCGGGAGCAATCCGCGCATCACGCTGCCGGACAGCGGCGGTGGGGCAGGCATGGAAATCGGTCAGGGACGCGACCGGCTGAAGGCCAACGTGATCAGCACCCGCTCGCTGGAAGCAGGGCGCAATACCCAGCAATTGCAGGTGCTGGAGGGCAACCGCGCGCTGGTGCGCACCGGGCAGAGCATGCCTGTTCCGCAGCGGCAGGTGATCCAGCATCCCTGGGGTTCGCAGGTGGTGGATACCACCGAATACCGTGACGTGGAGCGCGGCTTCTACGTGCTGCCGCGAGTCAGCGGCGACCGGGTAACCGTCGAGATCGACGCGCAGAACGATGCGCCGGGCCGGGGCGATCCGCAGGCGGTGAGCACCCAGCGGGCGTCCACTACGCTGTCGGGCAGGCTGGGCGAATGGATGGAGCTCGGCGGAACCGGATCGCGGGAGACGGTGGACGACGGCACGATTTCGACGCGCAGCTTGGCGCGCAGCCGCGAGCAGCGCAGCGTGCTGATCCGGGTGGAAGAGGTCGAGTAACTGAACCGCGATCCGTATCGCGGGTGAAAAAAACGGGGCGGAAATTCCGCCCCGTTTTCATTTGGAACTTTGACGATCAGATCAGCGGCACGATCAGCAGCGCGACGATGTTGATGATCTTGATCAGCGGGTTGATTGCGGGGCCGGCGGTATCCTTGTAGGGATCGCCGACGGTGTCGCCGGTCACCGCGGCCTTGTGGGCTTCCGAGCCCTTGCCGCCGTCGTGGCCTTCCTCGATGTATTTCTTCGCGTTGTCCCACGCGCCGCCGCCGGTGGTCATCGAAATCGCGACGAAGATGCCGGTGACGATGGTGCCGACCAGCACGCCGCCCAGCGCCTGCGGGCCCAGCAGCAGGCCGACGATCAGCGGCACCGCGACCGGCAGCAGCGAGGGCACGATCATTTCCTTGATCGCGGCCTTGGTCAGCATGTCGACGCAGGTGCCATACTCGGGCTTGGCCGTGCCTTCCATGATGCCGGGGATCTCCCTGAACTGGCGGCGCACTTCGACCACCACCGAGCCGGCGGCGCGGCCGACCGCCTCCATGCCCATCGCGGCGAACAAATAGGGCACCATACCGCCGATGAACAGGCCGATGATGACCATGTGGTTGGACAGGTCGAAGGTCAGCGCCGGGCCGCCGTGGGTCGCGAGCGCGTGGGTGTAGTCGGCGAACAGCACCAGCGCCGCCAGGCCCGCCGAACCGATCGCGTAACCCTTGGTCACCGCCTTGGTGGTGTTGCCCACCGCGTCCAGCGGATCGGTGATGTTGCGAATCTTCTCGTCGAGGCCGGCCATTTCGGCGATGCCGCCCGCGTTGTCGGTGATCGGGCCGTAAGCATCCAGTGCAACAATAATCCCGGCCATCGACAGCATGGAGGTCGCGGCGATGGCGATGCCGTACAGGCCGCCCAGCTCGAATGCCGCCCAGATCGAGGCGCAGACCGCGAGCACCGGCGGCGCGGTGGATTTCATCGACACGCCCAGGCCGGCGATGATGTTGGTGCCGTGGCCGGTCGTGGAGGCGTGCGCGATGTGCTGCACCGGACTGAAGTCGGTCGCGGTGTAATACTCGGTGATCCACACCATTGCCGCGGTCAGCGCCAGACCGATCAGCGAGGCGAGGTACAGATCCATCGCCGAAACGAGATTGCCGTCTATCATCACGCCGTCGCCGAGCACCCAGGTGGTGACCGGATAGAACGCGACCACCGCCAGCACGCCGGAGACGATCAGACCGCGGTACAACGCGTTCATGATCTTGCCGCCCTCGTGCGCCTTGACGAAGAAGGTGCCGATGATGGAGGCGATGATGGAGACGCCTCCCAGCACCAGCGGGTAGAGCACCGCAGCCGGGGAGTCGGAGATCAGCAGGCCGCCGAGCACCATGGTCGCGATGATGGTCACCGCGTAGGTCTCGAACAGGTCGGCCGCCATGCCGGCGCAGTCGCCGACGTTGTCGCCGACGTTGTCTGCGATCACCGCCGGGTTGCGCGGGTCGTCCTCGGGGATGCCGGCCTCGACCTTGCCCACCAGGTCGGCGCCGACGTCGGCGCCCTTGGTGAAGATGCCGCCGCCGAGACGGGCGAAGATGGAGATCAGCGAACTGCCGAATGCCAGGCCGACCAGTGCATGGGTCGCCTCGCCGGAAGTCGCGCCCATCACCAATGTCAGGAAGGCGTAATAACCCGCGACGCCCAGCAGGCCGAGGCCGACGACCAGCAGGCCGGTGATCGCGCCGCCCTTGAACGCGACGTTCAGCGCGGCGTTCAGCCCGTTGCTGGCCGCCTGCGCGGTGCGGATGTTGGCGCGTACCGAGACGTTCATGCCGATGAAGCCGGTCAGCCCGGACAGCAGCGCGCCGAGCGCGAAGCCGACGGCGGTCTGCCAGCCCAGTGCGATGAAGATCGCGACCAGCAGGATCGCGCCGACCAGCGCGATGGTGCGGTACTGGCGCGCGAGATAGGCCTGCGCGCCCTCCTGCACCGCGGCGGCTATCGCGCGCATCTTGTCGTTGCCGGTCGGCAGCGACAGTATCCATTTGATCGAGAACGCGCCGTAGAGGATGGCGATCACTGCGCAGAACAGGGCAAAACCAAGGCCAGCTGACATGTTTACCTCCAGATAGTGTTGATGCCGACGATTATCGTTAATTTCGTTGCGTGCCGGACTGTCCGGGCATGCGTCCATGATAACAATCAAGCCTGTATTCGTCGCGGGTAATTTTCCGATGCCGGATAGGATATTCCCGAGCCGCGCAGCGCAGGGTGACGAGGCGTGCAGCACGCCGCGGAATTATGCGATGATGCGCCTGCCCTCGATGAAAAAAATTCCGGAGTGATGTTTGGATAATCTGACTGTCTGCCGCGTCCTGCTGGTCGAAGATGATCCTGGCGATGCCAGCCTGGTACGCCAGATGTTGCGCACCGGCGGACAGATGCAGTTCTCGGCGACCTGGGTGGTGACGCTGGGAGAGGCTGCACAGCGGCTGCGCGAAGAAGCGTTCGAGGTGGTGCTGCTTGACCTGTCGTTGCCGGATTCGACGGGACTCGCCACGGTGCAGGCCTGCCGCGAGGTGAACAGCGTGCTGCCCATCATCGTGCTGACCGGCCACGACGACGTGGGATTCGCCTTGCAGGCCATCGGTTCCGGCGCGCAGGACTACCTGGTCAAGGGAAATTTCGACGAGGACGGCCTGATCCGCGCGATCCGTTATGCGATCGGGCGCGTCAGGCTGGAGCTGAACCTGGCCGAGACCGGGATGCAGTTGCGCACTCTGATCAACGCGATGCCGGACATCGTGTGCTTCAAGGACGGGGAGGGGCGCTGGCTGGAGGCCAACGATTTCGACCTCAAGCTGTTCCAGCTCGAAGGCGTGGACTATCGCGGCAAGACCGATGCGGAGCTGGCCTCCTACCAGGACTTCTACCGCGACGCCTTCCTGGGGTGCGTGGACTCCGACGAGGAGGCCTGGCGCGCGAGACGGATGGTCAGGGGCGAGGAAGTCATCCCGCGTCCGGACGATGCGCCCATGGTGTTCGATATCATCAAGGTGCCGCTGTTCAATCCGGACGGCAGCCGCAAGGGCCTGGTGGTGGTCGGGCGGGACATCACCCAGCGCAAGCGTGCGGAGGAGCGGCTGAAGCTCGCCTCCCACGTGTTCGACACCACCGGCGAGGGCATCGTCGTGACCGACATGCATGCGAACATCGTCGCGGTCAATCCGGCGTTCACCAAGATCACCGGCTACACCGAGGCCGAGGCGCTAGGGCAGAATCCGCGCATCCTCAAATCCGGCCGGCAGGACAGGGGCTTCTATGTCGATTTCTGGCGCGAGCTGAGCGCGAATGGGGAGTGGCGCGGCGAGCTCTGGAACCAGCGCAAGAACGGGGAGATATATCCGCAGTGGTCCACCGTCAGCGCGATTCGCAACGAGGCCGGCGAGAACACCAGCTATGTCGCGGTGTTTTCCGATATGACCGAAATACAGCGGGCGCAGCAGCGCGCCGACGAGCTCGCCTGGCGCGATCCGCTGACCGGGCTGGGGAACAGGGCGCTGTTTCTGCGCCAGATCGAGCAGACGCTGGTCGGTGCAAAACGCGAGAGCCATTTCGCGGATGTGCTGCTGATCGATATCGACCGCTTCAAGGAAATCAACGAGGCGCGCGGCCTTGCCGCGGGCGATGCGCTGCTGAGGGCGGTCGCGGAGCGATTCTCGCATTTGCTGCACGAGGACGACCTGCTGGCCCGGCTCGACTCGGACGAATATGCGGTGCTGCTGCCGCGGCTGCGCACCACGCGCGAGGCCGCCGCGCGCGAGGCACTGGCGGTTGCCGAGAAGCTGCGCGCCGCGCTGCGCGACAGCATCGAGATCGACGGCGAGCCCATGCATGTCGAGGCCAGCATCGGCATCGTGCTGCTGCCGGAGACTTCCGACGAATCGGCCGCCGATGTCGTGCGCAAGGCCGACATGGCGCTGGCCCGCGCCAAGGCCGAGGGCGGTGCGCGCGCGATGTTCTTCGAGGCGGCGATGGATGAAACGGCAAAGGATCGCTTCCGGCTCGAAGCCGAGCTGCGCGCGGCCATCGCCGGCGGCGAGCTGAGGCTCTACCTCCAGCCGCAGGTGGATGCGACAGGGACGCAGGTCGGGGCAGAAGCGCTGGTGCGCTGGCAGCATCCCCAGCGCGGGCTGGTTCCTCCCGGAATGTTCATCCCGCTGGCGGAGACATCGGACCTGATCATTGCGATCGACCAATGGGTACTGTCGGCCGTGTGCGGGTTGCTGGCCAAGCTGGACAGCATGGGGCGCGCGCTGCGCATCGCCGTCAATATCAGTCCGCGCCACTTCCAGCAGCCGGGGTTCGTCGCGGATGTGCGCCACCACCTGCAGTCCTGCGGCGCCGATCCCACGCACCTCGTGCTCGAAGTGACCGAGGGCCTGATGATAGGCGATGTCACCGACGTGGTGGTCAAGATGACCGCCCTGTCCGCGATGGGCATCCATTTTTCGATCGACGATTTCGGCACCGGCTATTCCAGCCTCGCCTACATCAAGCGCCTGCCGATCCATGAGCTGAAGATTGACAAGAGCTTCATCCAGGATGCCGCCACCGACCAGAACGACGCGGCGCTGGTCGAGACCATCGTCGCCGTGGCGCATCACCTGCACCTGCAGGTCGTCGCCGAGGGCGTGGAGACGCAGGCGCAGGCCGACTTGCTGAATTCCTACGGAAATGTGATTCATCAGGGTTATTTGTATGGCAGGCCGGAGCCGGCGGAGCACTGGCTGGAGCGCTTGGGCGAGGATTGAGGCGACTGCAATGCGGAGGTGTATGAACAGGATGAGGCGCTTGAGAATGGTTGGGGCGGCCGTGTTGCTGTGCTGCTGGGCGCTGCCGGCACTGGCGCAGGAGCGGGTGACGCTGCAGTTGAAGTGGACGCATGCCTTCCAGTTCGCCGGCTACTACGCGGCGCTGGAGCAGGGTTACTACCGCGAGGCCGGGCTGGACGTGAATATCGTCGAAGCCGATCCGTCCATCGACCCAGTGAGCGAAGTGCTGGCCGGGCGGGCGCAGTATGGGGTGGGTACCAGCAGCCTGCTGCTGGCGCGCGCGGCGGGCAAGCCGGTGGTCGCGCTGGCGGTGGTGTTCCAGCAGTCGCCCTACGCGATATACGCCGCGCCGCATATCGCGCATCTCGAAGACCTCGCCGGCAAGCGCTTGATGATCGAGCCGCAGTCCGACGAATTGCTGGCCTACCTGAAGAAGGAAGGCATTGCGCTCGACCGCATCACGCAGATTCCGCACAGCTTCGATGCCGATGGGCTGATGCAGGGCAAGGCGGAAGCGATCTCCGGTTACATCTCGAACGAGCCGTATTTCTTCCAGCAGGCGCAATATCCCTACCGCACGTTCAGCCCGCGTTCGGCCGGGATCGATTTCTACGGCGACAACCTGTTCACCTCGGCGCAGGAACTGGACGCGCATCCGCAGCGCGTCCGGGCGTTCCGCGCCGCCAGCCTGCGCGGGTGGCAATATGCCAAACAGCACCGCGACGAGGTTATCGAACTGATCCGGAAGAAATATGCGCCGCATTTGAGTTACGACTACCTGCGTTTCGAATCGGACCAGATGCTGCCCCTGCTGCAACCCAACCTGATCGAGATCGGCTACATGAATCCCGGCCGCTGGCGCGACATCGCGCTCACTTACGCCGACCTCGGCCTGATGCCGGCGGATTTCTCGTTCGACGGCTTCCTCTACGATGCCACGGAGCAGGATCTGGGCTGGTTCTACCGCGCGCTGGGCGTGGCGCTGCTGCTGGTTGCGGGCATAGGCGGCGTGGCGCTGTATATCATGCGCACCAACCGCAGGCTGAAGAGCAGCATCGCTGCGCTGGAGGCCACCCAGCAGGCGCTGGCGAGAAGCGAGAAGCATTATCGCGTGCTGGTGGAAACGATGCGCGACGTGGTGTGGGTGCTCGATCCGGAGACTCTGTATTTCCGCTACGTCAGCCCCTCGGTCGAACGCCTGCGCGGCTACACCCCGGAAGAAGTGATGCGCGAGCCGCTGGATGCGGCGCTGACGCCCGAATATGCGGCGCTGCTGAAGCAGCAGATCAGGCGCAACCTGGAGGAGTTCCTGGCGGGGCGCGAACCGGACAAGGTGTATATCGAGGAAATACAGCAGCCGCGCAAGGACGGCACGCTGGTGTGGACTGAGGCCATCGCGAAGTACTACCGCAACGAGGAGAGCGGGCGGATCGAGGTGCATGGCGTCACGCGCGACATTTCGGAGCGCAAGGCAGCGCAGGAGAAGATACAGCACATGGCGCTGCACGACCTGCTGACCGGCCTGCCCAACCGCATGCTGCTCAACGACCGCCTGCAGCAGGCGCTGGCCTCGGCGCAGCGGGATGGCGGGATGGTTGGCCTGATGTTCCTCGACCTCGACAAGTTCAAGCAGGTCAACGACACGCTGGGGCACGACGTCGGAGACCTGCTGCTGATGCAGGTCGCGACGCGCATGCTCGACTGCGTGCGCGGCTCGGACACCGTGGCGCGCATCGGCGGCGACGAGTTCATCGTGCTGCTGCGCACCGTGGACGGCATCGCCGATGCCGTCATGGTCGGGGAGAAGATCCGCGAGGCGCTGCGCCGGCCGTTCCAGCTGGCCGGCCGGCAACTGGAGATCTCGTGCAGCATCGGCATCGCGCTCTATCCGGAACACGGCGCCGACGGCATCGAGCTGTCCAAGAACGCCGACATCGCGATGTATCATGCCAAGGCGCATGGGCGTGACAGGGTGCAGCCGTTCAGTGCGGAGATGTCAGGGGAGAATGCGTTATGAGCCGGAATGCCAATATCGCGGAGCGCGCGTTGCAGTCGAGCGGGTTCGTCGCCCGGCTGGCGGCGGGGCTGGCGCTCATCAACCTGTGCGTTGTCGCGCTGGCGGGATGGAGCGTGCTGCAGAACTTCCGTACGCACGAAGAGCAGGCGCGGCTGGCCACGCAGAACCTGGCGCGAGCCCTGGAAAACGACCTGGTCGGGACGATACGCACGCACGAGATGGCACTGCATGCCGTCATCGACGAGTATTACCGGCAGCGCGCTTCGGGCCGGGTGGACGCGGCGGCGCTGAATGCCTATATTGAACGTGTGCGCAGCCGGCTGTCCGGCGCCGATGCGGTACGTTTCGTCGACGCAGACGGAATGCTGGTTTACGGTACCGGAGTGAAGCCGGAGGAGCGCAAGTCGCTGGCGGACCGTCCGCATTTCGTCCGGCTGCGCGACGATCCTTCCGTGCCGCTGGCTTTCTCCAAGCCGCAGGTCAGTCGGGTGAACGGCAAATGGGTGCAGGTGCTGGCGCACCGGCTCCAGCGTCCGGACGGAGCGTTCGACGGCATGGCTTTCGTCGCGATCCCGCTGGCGCATCTGTCGCGCACCTTTTCCGTGCTGGATGTCGGCGAGCATGGCATGGTGGCGTTGCGCGACGCGGACCTCGAACTGGTGGCACGCTATCCGGAGTCCGGTCTGGACAAGCTGGCTGTCGGCAGCAAGATTCCCTCCCCGCAGTTGCCGCTAATGGCTGCCGCGGGCATGCCGGCCGGCAGTTATGTCGCCGTCTCGTCGGCGGACGGCGTCGAGAGGATGATCTCGTACCGCAAGGTGGAGGGCTATCCGTTCTATGTCCAGGTGGGCTGGGCGCGCGACGACTACCTGGCCGCTTCGCTCAGCGAAGCGAAGCAGCTTGCGCTGCTGGTGGCGGCCTTCATGCTGATCACGCTGGCGGCCGGCCGGCTGATCTACCTGTCCTGGCAGCGCCAGCAGCGGATTAACCGCGAGCTGGCCGAGAGCGAGACCCGCTTGAGCGAGCTGTTCGAGAACATGAGCAGCGGCGTGGCGGTCTATCGCGTCGAGGGGGGGGGGGAGCGCTTCGTGTTCGATGCGTTCAACCGCGCGGCCGAGCGCATCGAACGCCTGCCGCGCGGCGAAGTGATCGGGAGGGAAGTATCCGCAGTGTTCCCGGGCGTCGTCGAACTGGGGCTGCTGGACGTGTTCCGTCGTGTCTGGCGAACGGGCAGGCCCGAGCGCTTCCCGCTTTCCCAGTATCGTGACGGGCGCATCGCCGGCTGGCGCGACAACTTCGTCTACAAACTGCCGGGCGGCGAAATCGTCGCGATCTACGACGACGTAACCGAGCGCATGCAGGCGGAAGAATCGTTGCGCCTGAGCGAGAGGCGCTATCGCGCGACGTTCGATCATGCAGCGGTGGGCATCGCCCAGGTCGCCCCGGACGGCCGTTTTCTGGAGATCAATTCGGTGTTCTGCGGCATCATCGGCTATACGCGCGAGGAGGTGCTGTCGCTGGGATTCACTTTCCAGCAGATCACCGCGCCGGAGGACCTCGCACCGGATCTGGAGCAGGTGCGGCGCCTGCTCGACGGAGAGGACGACCAGTATGCGCTGGAGAAGCGCTATATTCGCAAGGACGGCGCCATCGTCTGGGTCAACTTGTCGGTGTCGTTGCTGCGCAACGAGGATGGACGTCCGCTGTATTTCATCAGCTCTGTCGCCGACATTACCGAGAGCAAACTGGCCGAGCAGGCGGTGCGCGACAGCATGGACAAGCTGAACGAGGCGCAGCGCATCGCCCAGGTCGGCAACTGGGAACTGAACCTGGTCGACGGCCGCCTGTACTGGTCGGACGAGATATTCCAGCTGTTTGAGATCGACAAGGCGCAGTTCGGCGCATCCTACGAGGCGTTCCTGAACGCGATACACCCGGACGACCGCGAGAAGGTCAACCTGGCCTACACCCGTTCGCTGGAAACGCGCGAACCCTACGAGATCGCGCACCGGCTGCGGATGGCGGACGGGCGCATCAAGTGGGTGAACGAGCGCTGCGAGACCTTCTTCGACGAACAGGGCAAGGCGTTGCGCTCGGTGGGGACCGTGCAGGACATCTCCGCGCGCAAGCTGGTCGAGGATGCCTTGCGCGAGAGCGAGGCCTACAACAAGCTGCTGTTCTCCGATTCGCGCGTGGCGATGGTGGTGATGGATGCCGAGACGCTGCGCTACACAGATTGCAACCAGGCCGCGGTGGAAATCTACGGACTGCCCGATCGTGCGGCCGTGATCGGCCTGACCGCGCAGGATGTCTCGGATGCGCGCCAGTCCGACGGCGCGGAGTCGGCTTCCGCGGCGCGGGGCTGGATCGATCAGGCGCTGCGGCAAGGATCGGCGATGTTCGAGTGGCGTCACCGCCGCCCGAACGGCGCGATATGGGATGGAAGGGTGCATTTGATGCGCCTGCAACAAGGCGACAGAACCCACCTGCTTTTCACTCTGGAGGATATCACCGAGCAGAAGCGGCTGGCCGAAGAACTGCGGCTCAAGGCAGAAGCGCTACAGCGCTCCAACTCGGATCTGGAACGTTTCGCCTACAGCGTTTCGCACGACATGCGCCAGCCGTTGCGCGCCGTCAGCGGTCACCTGCAGTTGCTGGCGCGCAGCATGAAGGACAAGCTGGACGACGACGAGCGCGAGAACATGAACTTCGCGCTGGAGGGCGCGCGGCGCATGGATTCGATGATCGTGTCGCTGCTGGATTATTCGCGCGTCGGGCGCAAGACCGAGGCCAAGGCATGGATGCCGGCGCGCGATGCGCTGGAGGAGGCGCTGGGATTCCTCGGGCCGATGGCACGTGAATCCAGGGCGGAAATCTCCGTTGCGGGCGAATGGCCCCAGGTGTATGCCAGCCGGGATGAGTTGACGCGGCTGTTCCAGAACCTGATCGGCAACGCGCTGCACTACCACGAGAAGGATCAGTCGCCGCGCGTCGAGGTCGAGTCCGCGGTGGATGGCGAGACCTGGCGGGTCAGCGTGCGCGACCACGGCATCGGCATCGACCCCTCGCAGATCGAGCGGCTGTTCCAGTTCTTCAGCCGGCTGCAGTCGCGCGCGAAGTTCGACGGGACGGGGATGGGGCTGGCCCTGTGCCGCCGCATCGTCGAACATCACGGCGGACGAATCCGCGCCGAGTCGGAAGGCGAAGGCCGCGGCAGCACGTTCACATTCGAACTGCCCTTGAATGTGCCCACGGAAGGAGGGGCGGACCATGCGTAACCTGATGGCGTGGCTGGCGATAATCCTGCTGCTGGCAGGCTGCGGCGGCGAGCAGCAGGATTATCGCCCGGATTTCGCGGCCCGGCAGGACGAGGAGATCCGGCAATACTCATTTGCGATCCATCCGCTGCACAACCCGGGGATGCTGATGGATCGCTACGGCCCTATCGTCGACTACCTGAACCGCAATATCGCCGGCGTGAAGTTCACGCTGGAGGCTTCGCGCAACTACGAGGAGTTCGACCGCAAGCTGTATGCCGGCCGGCCGGATTTCGCGCTGCCCAATCCCTACCAGACCGTCAGCTCGCTGAAATACGGCTACCATGTTTTCGGCAAGATGGGGGACGATCACAATTTCACCGGTATCTGGCTGGTGCGGCGCGACTCCGGCATCCGCAAGGTGACCGACCTCAAGGGCAAGAAGGTCAGTTACCCGGCGAAGACCGCGCTGGCGGCGACGATGATGCCGCAGTACTACCTGCATACCCACGGACTGGACGTGAATCGCGATGTCGAGAATCTGTACGTCGGCTCGCAGGAGTCGTCAATCATGAACGTCTACCTCGGCCAGGTCGCGGCGGGGGCGACCTGGCCGATTCCCTGGATGCTGTTCCAGAAGGAGCATCCAGACAAGGCCGCGCAGCTCGAAAAGATATGGGAGACGGAGCCGCTGATCAACAACGGCCTGGTCGCGCGCAACGATATTCCGCCGGAGCTGGTGGGGCGGGTTGCGGAGTTGCTGTCCACGCTGCATGAGAGCGAGGAGGGACGCGCGATGCTGGCCAAGCTGCCGATCTCGCGGTTCGAGCGGGCGAACGACGCGAGCTACGAAGTGGTGCAATCCTTCCTCGACAAATTCTCGCGTTCGGTGCGACCGCTGGAGGGACCATGATGTCTTCGCCGATGACGCTGCTGCGGCGATTCTGGTTCGCCTCGATCCGCCGCCAGGTGATGCTGTCGTTCGCGGCGGTGTCCGCCGCGGCGATGCTGCTGTTCGGCTACGGCATCCTGGAGCAGCAGCGCAGTTTCCTGCGCGGCCAGAGCGTCGATTATGCGACCGGCCTGGCCCATACGGTGGCGGTGAGCAGCGCCTCCTGGGTGCTGGCGAGCGACGTCGTCGGGTTGCAGGAGGTGCTGGCGAGCGTCGGTCGCAGCCGCAACCTGCGCTATGCGCTGGTGCTGTCTGTCGAAGGGCGGGTGCTGGCATCCAGCCTGCCCGGTAACATCGGCCTGTATGCCAGCGATCCGTTGAGCAGGAAGCTGATCGAGGCGGCCGCGCCGACGACCATGATACTGCTCGATGACGAACGCTTGATAGACGTAGCGGAGCCGGTGATGGCCGGGACGCGCCAGATCGGCTGGGTGCGCATCGGTTTCGGCCGGGAGGAGATGCAGTCCAATTTGCGAGGGGTGGAACTCGCCGGCTACGTGATGCTGGCGGCGTCCGTCGCCGTGACGCTGCTGGTTGCGCTGGCGCTGTCCGCACGGGTGACCGGCCGCCTTCAGCAACTGGTGGCCGTGGCCAACCAGGTTCATGCCGGGCGGAGGGACGCGCGGGCAGCGGTCTCCGGCACCGACGAAGTCAGCGTGCTGGCCGATAATTTCAATACGATGCTGAACGAACTGGCGGTTTCCGAACGCGACCTTGCGGCGCGCGGCAACGCGCTGTCGCGCGCCAATGCCGACCTGACCCGGTTCGCCGAGGTATCGGCGCATCACCTGATGGAGCCGTCGCGCCGCCTGTCCAGCTACAGCCAGCATCTGCGCGAACGCCTGGATGCGATTTCCGACCTGCGCAAGGATGAGGTGGTGCGCGATTCCCTCGACTACATCGAGCGGGATGCCGCGCGCCTGCGCAATCTGGTGCGCGATGTGCAGCTTTACCTGGCTGCCGGCGAACCGCGCGGCGAAGTCCGAAAAGAAGAGGCCGACGCCGTGATGGATGCGCTGGAGCAGAGACTCCGGGCCAGGCTGGCCGAACAGGGCGCGGTGGTCGATCGAGCCGGGCTGCCTGCCGCCGTACTGGACAAGCCGCGACTGAACGACCTGTTTGCGGTGCTGCTGGACAACGCCCTGATCCACGGCCACCCCCTTGATCCAGCCGAGCAGCCGCGCATCCGTATCGAGGGCGAACGCGGCGACGGGTTCAGCCGCTACCGTGTCGCGGACAATGGGCCGGGCATCCCCGCCGAATACCGCGAGCGGGTGTTCGAGATATTCGAGCGCCTGTCGAGCGGGGGCGAGGGCGGCTCGGGCATCGGCCTGTCGATTGCGCGACGCATCGTCGAGAGCAGGCACGGGCGGATCTGGATAGAGCAGGGAGAGCAGGGCGGTACGACGGTGGTGTTCGAATTGCCGGACGGCAGTTGAGCGGCAGGGGTTGGCAGGGCACAGGGTGTTGCCGGGAGCATAAATCGCAGCCCTTTCCGGGATGGAGATTGATAAACTTGAACCATGCAGGGCGCATGGGCGGATCGGACGAATGAAAATGAGGAGTATGGAAATGCTGATAGAGAATTCTCAACCTTTCGACATCTTGCTGGTTGAGGATGAGCCGGCGGATGCCCATCTGGTGCGCTCCGCGCTGAAGGAAAACAAGGTGCTGTGCAACCTGCACCATGTGCTGGACGGCGTCGAGGCGATGGCATTCCTGAAGCGCGAGGGCGAATACCAGTCTGCCGCGCAGCCCGACCTGATCCTGCTGGACCTGAACATGCCGAGGATGAATGGGCGCGAATTCCTCGCTGCCGTGAAGGCTGACGATGAATTGCGTCCGATCCCGGTAGTGGTGCTGACCACCTCGGATGTCGAGCGCGACGTAGTGGCTTCCTACAAGCTGGGGGCGGCCGGCTACATCACCAAGCCCGTGGACATGGATCAGTTCGTCGATGCGATCCGCCAGCTCGACAACTACTGGTTCGTGCTGGCGCGCCTGCCCAAGAGGGTCTGATCGTGCCCGGCGGCGAAATTTGTCGCGTGCTGCTGGTCGAGGACGATGCCGGCGATGCCAGTCTGGTGCGGCACATGCTTCGCGGCAATACTCAGCCGCGTTTCGAAGTCACGCAGGCCGACAGCCTGGCTGCGATGCGGCATCGATTGGTGGAGAGTCCGCCGGATGTGCTGCTGCTCGATCTTTCCCTGCCGGATTCTCAGGGGCTGGAAACGGTTCAGGCAGCGCGTGACGCGTCTGGCATGCTGCCGCTGATCGTGCTGACCGGGTATGACAATACCGATTTCGCGTTGCGCTCGCTCGATGCCGGCGCACAGGATTATCTGGTCAAGGGCGAGTTCAACGCTGACGGCCTGGTTCGCGCAATCCGCTATGCAATCGGCCGCGCCAGGCTGGAGCAGCGCGTGCACGACGCCGAGGAGCGCTGGCGCTTTGCCCTGGAAGGCTCGGGCGACGGCGTGTGGGACTGGAATGTGCAGACCGGCGAGGTGCAGTTCTCGCAGCGCTGGAAGGAAATGATCGGTTACGCCGAGGACGAGATCGATGACAAGCTGGAGGAGTGGGAGAAGCGCGTCCACCCGAACGACCTGCCGCGTGTGAAGGCTGACCTGCAGGCGCATTTCGAGGGCAAGACGGCGACCTATTCCAGCGAGCACCGGATGTGCTGCAAGGACGGCGAATGGCGCTGGATACTGGATCGCGGCAAAGTGGTGCAGCGCGACGCCGACGGCAGGCCGTTGCGGATGATAGGCATGCACACCGACATCACGGATCGCAAGCGTATCGAGGAGCGCATCCGCCACATGGCGCAGCACGACGCGCTGACCGACCTGCCCAACCGCGCGCTGTTCAGTGACCGCCTGCAGCAGGCGCTTGCGGTCGCCAAACGCGACCAGTCCCAGTTCGCGGTGCTCTATCTCGACCTGGACAAGTTCAAGCCGATCAACGACAGCCTGGGGCACGACGTAGGCGACCTGCTGCTCAAGGAAGTGGCGCAACGCATGCAGGCTTGCGTGCGCGAATCGGATACCGTGGCGCGCATCGGCGGCGACGAGTTCGTCGTGCTGTTGCGCAACGTCGAGGAGCCGGCGGATGCGATGCGCGTCGCGGAGAAGATCAGGTTCGCGCTGAACCAGCCGTTCGACATCGCCGGACGGAGTCTGAGCATCTCTTCCAGCAGCGGCATCGCGATCTACCCGGATCACGGCAGCAACGAGATCGAGCTGTCCAAGAACGCGGACATGGCGATGTACGCGGCCAAGCAGAGCGGCCGCGACAACGTCAAACTGTTCGTGCCGGAGCGCGACGCGCCGCCCGGCTGCTAGGAAAGGCTAGCCTTGCGCCAGCGCTGCGGCCCCTGCCGCGGCGATCTGCCCGTCCTGGAACGAGCGCACGCCGCTGATCCCCAGTCCGCCGACGACGACGCCTTCGCGCTCCAGCGGCACGCCGCCTTCGGCCGGGATCACCCCCGGCAGCGCCAGGTGGATCAGGCGGCCTCCGAGCACCGCATCCTCGGAGGCCTTGGTCGGGATATGCAGTGCAGCCGCCATGCGCGCCTTGGCGATGGCCGTTTCGACGCTGCCGAAGCGCGTGTCGTGGCTGCGCTGCATGTACAGCATGTGGCCGCCGTCATCGACGACGACGACGGTTACTTTCCAGTCGTTGGTGCGGGCTTCCGCCTCGGCGGCGGCGGCGATGCGCTTTGCATCCTCCAGCGTCAGCACGGGTTTGCTCGCCATCTCAGGCCCCGAGCGCCTTGAAGATCGCGTCGCGGATCGCGTCGACGCTGCCTATGCCCGGCACATGCACGACTTTCGGCGCCTTGGCGTCGCCGGTCTTCTGCCAGTCGGTGTAGTAGTCGACCAGCGGCTTGGTTTGCTCGTGATAGACGGTCAGGCGCTTGAGCACGGTCTCCTCGGCGTCGTCCGGGCGCTGGATGAGATCCTCTCCGGTCACGTCGTCGCGGCCTTCGACCTTGGGCGGGTTGAATACCACATGATAGGTGCGGCCCGAGGCCAGGTGCACGCGGCGGCCGCTCATGCGCTTGACGATCTCGCTGTCGTCCACGTCGATCTCGACCACATAGTCGATCGGGATGCCGGCGTCCTTCATCGCCTGTGCCTGCGGGATGGTGCGCGGGAAGCCGTCGAACAGGAAGCCGTTGGCGCAGTCCGCATTCTTGATGCGTTCCTTGACCAGGTCGATGATGATCTCGTCCGACACCAGCTTGCCTTCGTCCATCACCTTCTTTGCGGCGACGCCCAGCGTCGTGCCGGCCTTGACCGCGGCGCGCAGCATGTCGCCGGTGGATATCTGCGGGATGTTGAACTTTTCCTTGATCAGGTTGGCTTGCGTTCCCTTGCCCGCACCCGGTGCGCCCAGCAGTATCAGTCTCATTTTGTGTCTCCTCCGTTGGTTTCCAGTTCGAAATGGCGTCGCGCCGCATGCAGATCCTGCTCGGTGTCCACGCCGGCGGGCGGCGCTTCCCCGGCCACGAACACGCCGATCTTGTAGCCATGATACAGCGCGCGCAGTTGCTCCAGCGCCTCGAACTGCTCGATCGCCGCCGGGGCCAGCTTCCCGTAGGCGCGCAGGAACGAGGCGCGATAGGCGTAGATGCCGATATGGCGCAGCACCGGCAGATCCTGCGGCAGCGGCTGTTGCGCGGCGAACGCGTCGCGCGGATACGGAATCGGCGCGCGGCTGAAATACAGCGCGTTGCCGTTCCTGTCGAGCACCGCCTTGACGATGTTCGGGTTGCGCATGGATGCCTCGTCGTGGATCGCGTGGCAGGCGGTGGCGATGGCGCATTCCGGATGCGCGTGCAGGTGTTCGGCGACCGAGCGTATCAGCGCCGGCGGGATCAGCGGCTCGTCGCCCTGCACGTTGACGATTATTGTGTCGTCGGCCCAGCCATGCTGTTCGACGACCTCGGCGATGCGGTCGGTGCCGCTGGGGTGGGTGTCGCGGGTCAAACAGGCCTTGAATCCATGCTCGTGCACCACGTTCGCGATCGCGTGATGGTCGGTTGCGATCCAGATCTGCTGCGCGCCGCTCAGTGCGGCCCGCTCGGCGACTCTCACCACCATGGGCTTGCCGGCGATGGGCAGCAGCGGCTTGCCGGGCAGGCGGGTGGAGGCGTGGCGCGCCGGGATGACTACGTGGAAGCCGGTCATCTCAACGCGTCGACTTCTTCGGCGGTGAGTTTGCGCGCTTCGTCGGCCAGCATTACCGGGATGCCGTCGGCGATGCGGTAGGCCAGGCGGTCCGCCTTGCAGACCAGTTCCTGTTCGGCCTTGCGGTAGACCAGCGGCGACTTGCACAGCGGACAGACGAGGATTTCGAGCAGTTTAGCGTCCATGAGGGGCGATCTTTCGCAGTATGTGGGCAATCAGGGCCGGGTCGATCCGGGCTTCCACGCGCAACACCCAGTAGCGCGCGTCGGCGAATGGCGCGCATTTTACCGCATCTTTTTCGGTGAGGAATACCGCGTCGCAATCGTCGAAGGCCAGGTCTCCGGCGCGATACGGGTGATGGTCCGGGAAGGGGTGCGGGGCGAAGCGCATGCCCAGCGATTCCAGGTGGGTGAAGTAACGCTGCGGATTGCCGATGCCGGCGACCGCATGGTTTCTGGTGGCGGCAAAATCGGCGGCGCCGGCCTTGTGGGCCGGGTCGAGCAGGTTGTAGAACGACGCGCCTTCCAACTGCATCGCATATTGCCCCGGAAGGGGATCCCCTCCGTTGATCACGACGGCATCGACCGTTCGCAGCCTCGACACGGGTTCGCGCAGCGGGCCGGCCGGCAGCAGCCAGCCGTTGCCGAAGCCGCGCATGTCGTCGATCACCGCGATCTCCACGTCGCGCCGCAGGCGGTAATGCTGCAGGCCGTCGTCACACAGTACGACGTCGCATTCGGGGTGAGCCCGCAGCCCGGCGCGCGCCGCGGCGGCGCGATCCCGGCCTGTCCACACCGGGCACAGGCCGCGCCGCGCCATCAGCAGCGGTTCGTCGCCGACCTGCGCGGGGTCGCTGTCCGGCGAGACCTCGCGCGGTTGTGTCGAGTCGCCGCCGTGGCCGCGGCTGACGATCAGCGGGCGCCGGCCTTGTGCGATGAATTGTTGCGCCAGCGCCAGCGTCAGCGGGGTCTTGCCGGCGCCGCCGGCGGTGATGTTGCCGACGACGACGACCGGGACCGGCAGTCGCTCGCTTTTCAGCAGGCCGGCGCGGTACAGCGCGCGGCGCAACGCCGCGAGCAGGCGAAAGATCAGGCTGAGAGGGTAGAGCAGCAGGTGCAGCGGGGTGAGGCGGTACCAGTGTTGCTCCAGGCCGGACATCCTTACTTGGGCTGGCTCTGGGTGGTGAAGGTGATGCGGCCGTAGCCCGCCAGTCTCGCCGCCTCCATCACGTTGACCACGGACTGGTGCGGCGCCTTGGCGTCGGCGTTGATCACGATGGTCGGGTCGGCCTGCTCGCCCGCCGCGCTCTTCAGCATGTTCGCCAGCGCCTCGACGCCGGTGAAAGCGGTGGTCTTGCCGTTGATGGCGTAATGCTCGGAGGCATCCACCGCGATGCTGATCGGCTTGTCCTGCGCCGCCGCAGCCTCGCCGCCGGCCTGCGGCAGGTTGATCTGCAGCTCGGAGAATTTGGAGTAGCTGGTCGTCACCATCAGGAAGATCAGGATCACCAGCAACACGTCGATCAATGGGATCAGGTTGATCTCCGGCTCGTCGCGACTCTGCCCACGCTGGAAGTTCATTGCCTAGTCCTTGCGCTGGTTCTGCACGATCTCGACCAGCTTGATCGCCTGCTGCTCCATCTCGATGGTCAGGCTGTCCACCTGGGCGCGGAAATGGCGGTAGGCGATCATGCTGGGGACGGCGACGATCAGGCCGAAGGCGGTGTTGTACAGCGCGACCGAAATGCCGTGCGCCAGCATTGCCGGGCTGTTGCCGGCTGCGGTCTGCGAGCCGAATATCTCGATCATCCCGACCAGCGTGCCGAACAGGCCCAGCAGCGGGCTGATCGAGGCGATCGTGCCCAGCGTGGTGAGGAAGCGCGACAGGTCGTGCGCGACCTTGCGGCCGGCTTCCTCGATGGCTTCCTTCATCACTTCGGGGGTGCTCTTGGCGTTCCTGAGTCCGGCGGCGAAGATGGTTCCCAGCGGGGAACTGTCGGTCAGCCGGATCAGCATGCCTTCGCTGATGCCGCGTTGTTTCAGTTCCTTGACGACCTCGTTCAGCAGCGCCGGAGGGGCGATGCGGGCGGCCCGCAGGTACAGCAGGCGTTCGACGATCAGGCCTACGGCGATGACGGATGCGAGAATCAGGAACCAGATCGGCCAGCCGGCCGCTTCTACAATTGCAAACACGCGAATTCTCCAGGATTGTGCTTAAATCGGCAGGCCGCAACTGTATCGTTTCGTCAGGGCTTGAGCAAGGATTCTCAGGATTCACTTAAGCAAACCCATACTAAACCGTCATCCGGAAAGGATATTTCCGTTTACCCACAAAACCTGTGGATAACTTTGTGGATGAATCGGCGGCTGGGGCATTAAAGTGGCGTCGCATAAGGAATTTTGTTACGTTGCCTATTTTTTGGAATTCAACATATTCTATTAAAAACAATAAGTTGGCGTAAGTTGCATTTTTTTGCGCCGGCCAAATCTACGCAAAACCCCGTAGTTGCTTGGATTGTGGATTATTTCGAGGTTGTCAATATGTCCGAAGGTCTATTTTTCGAAGAAAAGGGGCGCGTGCTGCGCGTTTCCGAACTTAACCTTGCAATCAAGCGGTTGCTGGAGAGTGAGATTCCGCTGATCTGGGTCAGGGGGGAAATCTCGAACCTGGTGAAGGCCGCCTCCGGCCATGTCTATTTTTCGCTGAAGGACGACCAGGCGCAGGTGCGTTGCGTGATGTTCCGCCACAGAAGCCAGTTGCTGGGCGTGTCGCTTGCCAATGGGCTGCAGGTGGAAGTGCTGGCGGTCGCGACGCTGTACGAACAGCGCGGCGATTTCCAGCTGACCGTTGAGCAACTGCGCCCGGCCGGGTTGGGCGTGCTGTACGAGCGTTTCGCGCAGCTCAAGCTGAAACTGGAGCAGGAGGGCCTGTTTGATGCCGAACGCAAGCGCGCGCTGCCGCGTTTTCCCCGCCGCGTCGGGATCGTCACCTCGCCGCAGGCCGCCGCGCTGCGCGACGTGCTGACCACGTTGCGACAGCGCCTGCCCGGCGTGCCGGTGCTGCTGTACCCGGCTCCGGTACAGGGTGCGGGCAGTGCTGAGCAGGTCGCGGCGGCCATCCGGGCCGCGAACCATCGTGCCGAATGCGACGTGCTGATCGTCTGCCGCGGCGGCGGCAGCATCGAGGATCTTTGGTCGTTCAACGAGGAAGTCGTTGCGCGCGCGATCGCCGCCAGCGCCATTCCCGTCGTCAGCGGCGTCGGCCACGAGACCGACTTCACCATCGCCGACTTTGTCGCCGACGAGCGCGCGCCGACTCCGACCGCCGCAGCGCAGCGGGTCGTGCCCGACCGGCGCGAATTGCTGCGCGGTTTGCAGGATATTGCGCAACACATGCGGAGGGCGCAACGCAACCGACTGCAGAACGCGATGCAGACCACGGACTATTTGCAGCGTCGCCTGGTCCATCCCGCACAGCAACTGCAGCGCCAGTCGCAACAACTGGCGCAATTGCATCAGCGTATGCAGCGCGCCGACATCTATCGCCGGCGGCACTGGAACTGGCAATGGATGTCGATCGCTCGGCGCATGCAGGCCGCGAGCGTAGATTTCGTCCGTTTGCAGGACAGGCAGGTCAATCTGGCGCAACGCCTGGTTCGTGCGATGAAGGCCGTTCAGCAGCGTGACGCCATGCGACTGGACAACGTTGCGCAGCATCTGGCCTACCTCGATCCGAAGCAGGTGCTGGCGCGGGGTTACAGCATGGTGCAGGACGGCAAAGGCAGGGTGGTGTCGGATGCTGCGGCGCTGGCGGCAGGCGATGAGCTGCGGGTGACGTTCGCGCGGGGCTGGGCGAGAGCGGAGGTGAAAGAGGCCGGCGATACACCCCCTCTTTGAGTCGTTGACGGGCTTTGCGGTATCATGCCGCCCTTCGATTCAACCGCAGTCCGTTGCAAGGTTCCCATCCCGATGACATCCGATAACCACCTCGATCTTCCTCCGTTGCTGGGCGCGCGCGGCAATGTCACATTGCCCGGTTCCAAGAGCATCTCCAACCGCGTACTGCTGCTGGCGGCGCTGTCGGAAGGAGAGACCGAGGTGCGCGATCTGCTGCTTTCGGACGACACCGAGCGCATGCTGGATGGTTTGCAGAAACTGGGTGTGGGCATCGAGAAGCTGGACAGTCATGTGTATCGCGTGACCGGCTGCGGCGGAGACTTCCCGGTCAAGGAGGCAGAGCTGTTCCTGGGCAACGCTGGCACTGCGTTCCGGCCGCTGACGGCGGCATTGGCGCTGACTGGCGGCCGATACAGGCTGTCCGGCGTCGCGCGCATGCACGAACGCCCCATAGCCGACCTGGTGGATGCGCTGCGTCAGATTGGCGCCTCGATCCGCTATCTGGGCAACGAGGGCTTTCCGCCGCTGGAGATCGCTCCGGCGCAACTGGCCGGCGATGTGGTGCAGGTGCGCGGCGACGTGTCCAGCCAGTTTTTGACCGGTCTGCTGATGGCATTGCCGCTGGTCGGGCGCACGGTGGTGGTCGAGGTGGTGGGAGAACTGATCTCCAAGCCCTATATCGAGATCACTCTGGCGATGATGAAGCGCTTCGGCGTGACGGTCGAGCGCCAGGAGTGGCGGCGCTTCGTCGTGTTCGGCGGGCAGCGTTACCAGAGTCCCGGTACGGTCTACGTCGAGGGCGACGCTTCGTCGGCCTCGTATTTCCTCGCGGCGGGCGCGATCGGCGGCGGGCCGCTGCGCATCGAGGGCGTCGGCAGCGACAGCGTGCAGGGCGACGTGCGTTTCGCCGATGCGTTGGCGCTGATGGGCGCGCGGATTACCATGGGGCCGAACTGGATGGAGGCTGCCGCCCCCGAAAGCGGGAAGCTCAAGGCCATAGATCTCGACTGCAACCACATTCCCGATGCGGCGATGACACTGGCAGTGGCCGCGCTGTTCGCCGATGGCACGACCCGGCTTTCCAACATCGCCAGCTGGCGCGTCAAGGAGACCGACCGCATCGCGGCGATGGCGGCCGAGTTGCGCAAGGTGGGGGCGACGGTGGAAGAAGGCGCGGACTATATCCGCATCGCGCCGCCTCGATCCGGGATCCTCAATCCTGCCGCCGGCATTGACACCTACGACGATCACCGTATGGCAATGTGCTTCTCACTGGCCGCGTTTGGCGGAGAGGGTATGCGCATCAACGATCCGGCCTGTGTCGCTAAGACCTTCCCGGATTATTTCGAGCGCTTTGCGACGGTGACGCAGCCGGTGCCGGTGATCGCGATCGACGGCCCTTCGGCCTCGGGCAAGGGAACCGTCGCCGGGCGCGTCGCGGCGGCGCTGGGTTTCCATTATCTGGACAGCGGCGCGCTGTACCGGCTGCTGGCGCTGGCCGCGCGGCGCGACGGCGTCGCGCTCGACGACGAGGCCGGACTCTCGGCGCTGGCCGGACGTATCGACATCCGCTTCGAGGGCGGCGATGTCTGGCTGGACGGCGCCAGGGTCGGCGACGAGCTGCGTTCCGAGGAAACCGGGGGGCAAGCCTCGAAAGTCGCGGCGCTGCATGGCGTGCGCGCCGCGCTGCTGGACAAGCAGCGCTCCTTCCGCCGCGCGCCGGGGCTGGTTACCGACGGGCGCGACATGGCATCCGTGGTGTTTCCGGACTCCGCCTGCAAGATATTCCTGACCGCCAGCGCCGAGGCGCGGGCGGACCGTCGCTATAAACAGTTGAAGGAGAAGGGGATGAGTGCTAATATCGCCGCCCTTTTGCAGGATATACAGGCGCGCGACGAGCGGGATTCCCGGCGCAGCGCGGCTCCGCTGCAACAGGCGCCGGGTGCGAGCCTGCTGGATACGACCTCTCTGAACATCGAGCAGGCGGTGCAGGAAGTGCTGGATCGCTATCAGGCAAAGAAATAGGCCCCGCCGGACTCCCCGTCCTTCGGGATCGTCAACCAACCCTCTGTGTGAGCAGAGTTTTTCAGGTGTAATTCGATGAACGCAACTGCAGCCGCTGTACAAAATCCCGATAGTTTTGCCGCTATGTTTGAAGAAAGCTTGACGCGCAAGGAAATGCGCGCGGGCGAACTGATCACCGCACAGGTAGTGCGCGTCGATCACAACGTGGTGGTCGTGAATGCCGGACTGAAGTCCGAGAGTCTGATCCCGGTCGAGGAGTTCCTCGACGACAAGGGCGAGCTGGAGGTCAAGGCGGGCGATTTCGTCACCGTCGCGATCGAGTCGCTGGAAAACGGTTATGGCGAGACCAAGCTGTCGCGCGAGAAGGCCAAGCGCCTGGCCGCATGGCACGACCTGGAACTGGCGATGGAAGAAGGCCGTGTGGTCGAAGGCTTCGTCAGCGGCAAGGTCAAGGGCGGCCTGACCGCGATGGTCAACGGCATCCGCGCGTTCCTGCCGGGTTCGCTGGTCGACATCCGTCCGGTCAAGGACACCACCCCGTACGAAAACAAGACGATGGAGCTGAAGGTCATCAAGCTGGACCGCAAGCGCAACAACGTCGTCGTTTCCCGCCGCGCAGTGCTGGAAGAGACCATGGGTGCGGACCGTGAAGCGATCATGGAAAACCTCAAGGAAGGCGCAGTCGTCAAGGGCGTGGTCAAGAACATTACCGACTACGGCGCGTTCGTGGACCTGGGCGGCATCGACGGCCTGCTGCACATCACCGACCTGGCATGGCGTCGCGTGAAGCACCCGTCCGAAGTGCTGAGCGTCGGCGACGAAGTCGAAGCCAAGATCCTGAAGTTCGACCAGGAAAAGAACCGCGTTTCCCTCGGCATCAAGCAGATGGGCGACGATCCGTGGAACGGTCTGGCACGTCGCTACCCGCAAGGCACCCGCCTGTTCGGCAAGGTGACCAACCTGACCGACTACGGTGCATTCGTCGAGATCGAGCAGGGCATCGAAGGCCTGGTGCACGTCTCCGAAATGGACTGGACCAACAAGAACGTCCATCCGTCCAAGGTCGTTTCCCTGGGTGACGAAGTCGAAGTGATGATCCTGGAGATCGACGAGCAGCGCCGCCGTATCTCCCTGGGCATGAAGCAGTGCCAGTCCAATCCTTGGGATGACTTCGCAGCCAACCACAAGAAGGGCGACAAGGTCCGCGGCGCGATCAAGTCCATCACCGACTTCGGCGTGTTCATCGGCCTGGATGGCGGCATCGACGGTCTGGTGCACCTGTCCGACCTGTCGTGGAACCAGCCTGGCGAAGAAGCCGTGCGCAACTACAAGAAGGGCGACGAAGTCGAGGCCGTGGTGCTGGCGATCGACGTCGAGCGCGAGCGTATCTCCCTGGGCATCAAGCAGATGGAAGGCGATCCGTTCGGCGGTTTCGTCACCGGCAACGAGAAGGGCGCAGTGGTCACCGGTACCGTGAAGTCCCTGGACGCCAAGGGTGCGGTGATCGCGCTGGAAGGCGACGTGGAGGCCTATCTGAAGGCGTCCGAAGTCTCCGCCGACCGTGTCGAGGACATCCGCAACCACCTGAAGGAAGGCGACAGCGTCACCGCCGTCATCATCAACGTGGATCGCAAGAATCGCGGCATCAACCTGTCGATCAAGGCTCTGAACAAGGCCGAGGAAACTGCAGCGATGCAGAAGTTCTCCGCCGAGAACAGCGCCAATGCCGGTACCACGAACCTTGGCGCGCTGCTGAAAGCCAAGATGAGCGGCGGCAAGACCGACGCCTGAGCCGGGGGAGCCGTATGACCCGTTCCGATCTGATCGCAAGGCTGGCAGAGCTGCATCCGCAGCTGCTGGCCAAGGATGCCGAGCTTGCCGTCAAGGTGATCCTGGATACGCTGTCGTCCACGCTCGCGCGTGGCGGGCGTGTCGAGATTCGCGGCTTCGGCAGTTTCGGCCTCAACTATCGCCCGCCGCGTCAGGGCCGCAACCCCAAGACCGGCGACAAGGTCAAGGTTCCCGCCAAGTACGTGCCTCACTTCAAGGCGGGCAAGGAGTTGAGGGAAAGGGTCTGCGCCCCCAAGTCGTGATCGGCTTGCAGTAGGCAGAATGGCGGCATATCGCAAGGTATGGCCGCCATTTTTTATGCTATCGTTGCGGCCCATGTTCGGGGTTCGGGCCGGATTCGAGGCGGGAGCTATGCGTTATCTCAATTGGTTGTTGCGCGCCGTGTTGTTCTTTTTGTTGCTGGGTTTCGCGGTCAAGAACGACCATCCGGTCGCATTGCGCTATTTCTTCGGCTTCGAGTGGAATGCTTCGCTGGTGCTCGTGTTGCTGGTGTTCTTCGCCGCAGGCGCAGCGGTAGGCGTGTTGGCGATGTTCGGCAACGTGCTGCAGCAGCGCCGCGAGATCGCCAGGCTGAAGCGCGAGATTCGCGTCAAGAACACGCTGGCTGGCGCCGACGAGACGCAACAAATGCCGATACAACCCTCCTGACCTATTTTGTTCTGCTGGTGCCTTCAGAAATTCATTTCACGGGATGGAGCGCAAGGAGCCGCACAGCGAATGACGAGACATACCATGTTGGTAGGCGAGGAATGAGCGAGCACGCGACGCAGCGATTCGCCCGTTAAATGGATTTATGAAGGCACCAAATGGAATTTGAACCCTGGATGCTGCTGATCTTCCCTCTGTTTTTCGGGATGGGATGGCTGGCGGCGCGTATCGACATCAAGGATCTGCTTTCGGAGTCGAAGGCGCTGCCGCATTCGTATTTCCAGGGGCTGAACTTTCTGCTCAACGAGCAGCAGGACAAGGCCATCGAGGCCTTCATCGAGGTGGTCAAGGTCGATCCGCAGACCGTCGAACTGCACTTCGCGCTCGGCAGCCTGTTCCGCCGGCGCGGCGAGGTGGATCGCGCGCTGCGCATGCACCACAACCTGCTGGATCGAGCCGATCTCGACGAGGACAAGCGCCAGCAGGCGGTGTTCGAACTGGCGCAGGATTACCTGAAGGCCGGCATCTTCGACCGTGCCGAGAGCCTGTTCCGCGAACTGGAGAAGACCCCCTACGCGAAACCCGCGCTGGAGTTTCTGCTGGAGCTGTTCCAGAAGGAGCACGACTGGATCAAGGCGATAGGCGTCGCACGGCAATTGGAGGTATTGTCGGGCGAGTCGCGCGGCAAGCTCGCCGCGCTGTTCTATTGCGAGCTCGCCAGCGAGGAGATCGCGGCAGGCGACGCCGATGCTGCGCGAGGTCATCTGCGGCAGGCGCTGGAAACTTTCCCGGATGCGGTGCGCGCCAGCATGATGCTGGGGGACATGGCGCTTGCCGAGGGCAGGCCTGACGAGGCCATTGAATACTGGAAAGGCATCGAGGCTCAGGATGCGCAATATCTGCCGCTGGTCGCCGAACGACTGCTGAACGTCCATCGCGACCTGGGGCGCGATGCAGAGGGCATTGTACTGTTGCGCGGCTATCTGGATCGTTACCACTCGGTCGACCTGATGAACGTGCTGTTCGATGCGGTGCTGAAGCGCGAAGGCTCGTCCTCCGCCTACAAGCTGGTACGCGAGGAACTGATGCGCAATCCGTCGCTGCTGGGGCTGGACAAGCTGCTGGAGGCGCGCCTGCTGGAAGTGCCGATGGAGCGCCGCGCCGATGTCGAACTGGTGAAGGATCTCGTCCACAAACGCACGCGCAACCTGGCGACCTACCACTGCGGCCAATGCGGCTTCAAGGCGCGCCAGTTCTACTGGCATTGCCCGGCCTGCCAGTCTTGGGACAGCTACCAGCCGCGCCGCACTGAAGAAACAGGAATACAACAACTATGAACGATCCGAAAGTCATTATCGCGCTGGATTATCCGCAGGCCGCACAGGCGCTGGAACTGGCCGACCGTCTCGATCCCAGGCAATGCCGCCTGAAGGTCGGCAAGGAAATGTTCACCGCCAGCGGCCCGGCGCTGGTCGAGCAACTGATGAAGCGCGGCTTCGAAATCTTCCTCGACCTGAAATTCCACGACATTCCCAACACTACCGCCCAGGCCTGCAAGGCTGCCGCCGGCTTGGGCGTATGGATGGTCAACGTGCATGCGCTGGGCGGACGCAAAATGATGGAAGCGGCGCGCGAGGCGGTTGCGAATTGCGCGCACCGGCCCAAGCTGATCGCGGTGACCATGCTGACCAGCATGGCGCAGGAAGACCTCGCGGACATCGGCATCGCGGCGACGCCTGCGGAGATGGTGCTGCGCCTCGCGACGCTTTCGCGCGACAGCGGACTGGACGGCGTGGTTTGCTCGGCGCAGGAGGCGTCGCTGTTGCGCGAGCGTTGCGGCAGCGAATTCTGCCTGGTCACGCCGGGCATCCGTCCGGCGCAGGCCAGCCTCGACGACCAGTCGCGCGTGATGACGCCGGCCGAAGCCTTGAAGGCGGGCTCCAGCTACCTGGTGATCGGGCGGCCGATCACCAGGGCCGACGACCCGCTGGCGGCCCTGGCCGCGATCAACCGCGAGATCGGAGCGGCATGATGATGGCATTACCGAAATTCGAAAACGCAAAAATTCTGGTGGTCGGCGACGTGATGCTGGATCGCTACTGGTTCGGCGATGTCGCCCGCATCTCGCCCGAAGCGCCGGTGCCGGTACTGAAAGTTACCCGCGTCGAGGAGCGTCCGGGGGGTGCGGCCAACGTCGCTCGCAACGTTGCCGCGCTCGGCGCGCAGGCGACCTTGCTGTCGGTGGTCGGCGCGGACGAGGCCGGCGATAGCCTGGAAAGGCTGCTGGTCGGGCAGGGTCGGGTGGATGCGCTGCTGCAGCGCGACGACACGATCTCGACCACGGTCAAGCTGCGCGCGGTCGCGCGCCAGCAGCAGCTGCTGCGCATCGATTTCGAGACGCCGCCCAGCCACGAGGTGCTGAATGCCAAGCTCGCGGATTTCCGTGCCAGGCTGCCGGAAGCCGATGTCGTCGTGCTGTCCGACTACGGCAAGGGCGGACTGGCGCACATCGCAGAGATGATCCGGCTGGCGCGTGCCGCCGGCAAGCCGGTGCTGGTCGATCCCAAGGGCGACGACTACGCGCGCTATCGCGGTGCGTCGCTACTGACGCCGAACCGCAGCGAGTTCCGCGAGGTCGCGGGCAGCTGGAAGAGTGAGGAAGATTTCGCCGCAAGAGCGCAGAAGCTGCGCACGGAACTGGAACTCGATGCCCTGCTGGTCACGCGCAGCGAAGACGGCATGAGTCTGTACCGCGCAGGCAGCGCGCTGCACGAGCCGACGCAGACGCGAGAGGTGTTCGACGTCAGCGGTGCCGGCGACACCGTGATCGCGACGCTGGCGGTGATGCTGGCCAGCGGCGCGGAACTGCCGGACGCGATGCGCATCGCCAACCGCGCCGCCGGCATCGTCGTTGGCAAGCTGGGGACGGCGGTGGTGACGCGAGAAGAGATCGTTCAGGACATGGGATAGGAACCGGATAGTGGGGAGTGGGAAGTAGGGAGTGGGATGAGTTTTCCACTCTCCACTTCCCAAGAAAAATTCGAAAGGAATAAAGATGTATTACATCGTTACCGGCGCCGCCGGGTTTATAGGCTCCAATCTGGTCAAGGCTCTCAACGAACGCGGCGAGCACAACATCATCGCGGTGGACAACCTCAAGAAGGCCGACAAGTTCAGAAATCTGGTCGATTGCGAAATCGCCGACTTCCTCGACAAGGAAGATTTCCTGAAGAAGCTGCAGGACGGTTTCTTCGACGGGCTGGTCTCCGGCGTGTTCCATCAGGGCGCGTGTTCCGACACGATGGAGACGGACGGCCGCTACATGATGGAGAACAACTACCAGTATTCGCTGGAGTTGCTGAACTACTGCCAGAACGAGGAAATCCCGTTCCTGTACGCGTCGTCGGCATCGGTGTATGGCGGCGGTTCCGTGTTCGGGGAGAGCCGCGAGAACGAGGCGCCGCTGAACGTCTACGCCTATTCCAAGTTCCTGTTTGACCAGATCGTGCGCCGCCGCTGGCACAAGCGCCGCGCGCAGATCGTCGGCCTGCGCTACTTCAACGTATACGGCCCGCGCGAGCAGCACAAGGCGCGCATGGCCTCGGTCGCGTTCCACTTCTTCAACCAGTATCGCGCCGAAGGCCGCGTGCGCCTGTTCGAGGGGTGTGACGGTTACGCCAACGGCGGCCAGTTGCGCGACTTCGTGTCCATCGAGGACGTGGTCAAGGTCAACATGTTCTTCCTCGACCACCCGCACAAGTCCGGCATCTTCAACCTCGGCACCGGACAGGCGCAGAGCTTCAACGACGTCGCGGTCGCGACCGTCAACACGCTGCGCGAGGCCGAGGGCAAACCGGCGTTGAGTCACGCCGAATTGCTGCAACAGGGACTGATCGAATACATCCCGTTCCCTGAGGCGCTACGTGGCAAGTACCAGAGCTACACCCAGGCCGACATCGCCGCGCTGCGCGAGACCGGCTACGCGGAACCCTTCCTGACGGTCGGGCAGGGTGTGTCGCGCTATGTGCAGCACCTGCTGAAAAATGCATAAGGAAATAACAAAACTTCATTTTGCGGAATAAAACGCATCCCCTATAGTTGCGCCGGTCGAACGTCAATCACGATAGGAACGAAACATGGCTAACTGGTATGCAGACAATTCGCTGTCGACAGGGCGCACGCCGCTGGTACGGCTGAACCGCGTCACCGAAGGCTTGAACGCGACGGTGCTGGCGAAAATCGAGGGGCGCAATCCGGGCTATTCGGTGAAGGATCGCATCGGCGCCGCGATGATCGCGGATGCCGAGAAGCGCGGCCTGCTGGGGCCAGGCAAGGAACTGGTCGAACCGACCTCCGGCAATACCGGCATCGCACTCGCCTTCGTCGCCGCGGCGCGCGGCATCCCCATCACGCTGACGATGCCGGAGACGATGAGCCTGGAGCGGCGCAAGCTGCTCGTCGCACTCGGCGCGAAGCTGGTGCTGACCGAAGGCGCGAAGGGCATGAGCGGCGCGATCGCGAAGGCTGCCGAGATCGCCGAGTCCGCCCCGTCTCGCTACATCTTGTTGCAGCAGTTCAAGAACCCTGCCAACCCGGCGATCCACGAAGCCACCACCGGCCCCGAGATCTGGAACGACACCGACGGCAATGTCGACGTGTTCGTCGCCGGTGTCGGCACCGGCGGCACGATCACCGGGGTCACGCGTTACCTGAAGCAGACCAAGGGGCGCGCAATCCGATCCGTCGCGGTCGAGCCGTCGGCCAGCCCCGTGCTGACGCAGAAGCGCACCGGGCAGGAACTGAAGCCCGCGCCGCACAAGATACAGGGAATCGGCGCGGGATTCGTTCCGGACATTCTGGACTTGTCGCTGATCGACGACATCGAGACCGTCAGCAACGAGGATGCGGTGCTGTATGCGCGCCGTCTGGCTCAGGAAGAGGGCATCCTCGCGGGCATCTCGTCGGGCGCCGCGGTCGCCGCCGCGTTGCGTATTGCGAAGCAGCCGAAGAGCGCGGGCAAGACCATCGTCGTCGTGCTGCCGGATTCCAGCGAGCGCTACCTGAGCTCGGTGCTGTTCGAGGGGATGTTCGATTCGAACGGCATCGCGCTTTGATTCAATGACGGGAAGCGCAGACGGGGAGCTTGGCTCCCCGTTTTGTTATCATGCGCTGCATTCCGAATTCGAGCCCAGACTCCCATGTATTCCACTATCGAAGACTTCGTCGGCAACACGCCGCTGGTGCGGCTGAAGCGCATTCCCGGTGACACCTCCAACGTCATCCTCGCCAAGCTTGAGGGAAACAACCCTGCCGGTTCGGTGAAGGACAGGCCCGCGCTGTCGATGATCAGACGCGCCGAGGCGCGCGGCGAGATCAAGCCGGGGGACGCGCTGATCGAGGCGACTTCGGGCAACACCGGCATCGCGCTGGCGATGGCGGCGGCGATGCGCGGCTACAGGATGATCCTGGTGATGCCGGACAACCAGAGCGTGGAGCGTCGCCAGACGATGCGCGCATTCGGTGCGGAACTGGTGCTGACTCCGAAAGAAGGCAGCATGGAACTGGCGCGCGACACCGCGGAGCAGCTGCGCGCCGAGGGGCGCGGCATCATACTCGACCAGTTCGGCAATCCGGACAACCCGCTCGCGCATTACGAAGGCACCGCGCCGGAGATATGGCGAGACACGCAGGGCAGGCTCACCCACTTCGTCAGCAGCATGGGCACCACCGGCACGCTGATGGGCTGCGCGCACTACTTCAAGGAGAAGAATCCGGCGATCCGGATAATCGGGGTGCAGCCGGAAGAGGGGGCGCAGATTCCCGGCATCCGCAAGTGGCCCGAGGCCTACCTGCCGAAGATATACAGCCCGAAGAACGTCGATATGCTGGAGTATGTGGGGCAGGCCGATGCGGAGGAAATGACGCGGCGATTGGCGCGCGAGGAAGGCATCTTTTGCGGCATTTCGTCCGGCGGCGCGATGGCGGTCGCGTTGCGGCTATCGATGCGGGTCGAGAACGCGGTCATCGTGTCCATCGTCTGCGACCGGGGTGACCGTTATCTTTCCACCGGGGTATTCCCGGCCTGACCAGGCGTGCGCCCATGAAAAAAGCCCGGCGGAGCCGGGCTTTTTCGTTACAGCCTGATACTGGCTTACTTTGCAGCGCCTTCAGCAGCAGGAGCGGCAGCTGCTTCGGAAGCGGCAGCTTCGACAGCAGGAGCGGCAGCTGCTTCGGAAGCGGCAGGAGCAGCCTCGACAACAGCGGGAGCAGCAACAGGAGCCTCAGCAGCAGGAGCTTCAGCAGCCTTTTCGCCGCAAGCGGTCAGGGACAGGGCCAGCAGGGCGGCAACGATAGCGGACAGTTTCATTTCAATACCTCGGGAGTAGTTAGGTTAAACAAATAAATAAAAAGCATTCTTTTGCCTCGGGCTTGAATGATTCTGAACTCGAGGGCGGCGCATTCTAGCTCTTGCATAGAGGAAATCAAGGGGTTTCGCAACTATTTTTTCAACCCCGGCCTCCGGCCGTCACAAACCCAGTCTGGAGGGACTCAGCGAAGTGTGGGAAACAGCCCACATTTCCAGGAACCTGGACTTCAGCGCGCGGGCGTTTTCCGGGTCGTTGCGCGCCAGAATGCCGCGCGGATCGTCGAAATGGAAACGGCGCACATAGTGCGATTCGTCGGCGACGGAGAACGGCGCGGTGATATGCCGCAGGCTTTCCGGCGTCTGGTGGATGGACATGCTGCCGCCGAACTGGGTCAGCAGCGTCATCATCCGCGGGCAGCGGGTGGACAGATAGCGGGTGTCGTGGGCCAGCACGTACAATCGATGCGCGGGGCTGGCCAGCAGGAAGCGCCGCAGCGTTTCGTGGCGCGCCTCGCCGTTGAACCCCAATCCGTCGAAATCGTTCTCGAACAGGTAGAGGTTGTGTTCGGCCAGGCCGCACAGCGTATCGAGCGCCGCGGTGTAGTCGGCGATGCCGTCCAGATGGAGGTGCTGCAGTTCTTCGCCCATCGTTATCTCCCGTTCAGCCCGGAGTCAGGTAGCCGTCCAGATACCACTGGTAAAGCAGCTCGGTGCAGGCGTCCGGAATGTCCGCCCCCGCAGGCAGCAGGCGAGTGTCGGCCAGTTCGCGCAGCAGCGCATAGCCGTCCTTGCCGGTCTCGAACGCCTCGCCGTTGACGAATATCCAGCCGGCATGGCACAGCATCTGGCTCTTCAGGTCGAGTTCCACGCCCTGTTTCTGTATGGCCTGCCGGAACTTCGCCACGGTCAGCGGGCGTTCCGGCGAGTCGAAATAGATGTGCGGCTTGGGTTCGGAGAGGTAGCAGCCGAGGAAGTTGGCGATATCTTCCCTGTCCCAGCGTACCCGATTGATCGCCTGTTCCACCTGATCCAGCATCGCCGAGCCGATCTCGGAGGGATGCTTCTGCGTCTTCAGGCCGGGGTCGGCATACATGCCATCGACCTGGATGCGATCCTGCAGGTAGACGAGGAACTGTTCGGCCAGCTCCTGGTAGGCCGGCGTGCGGAAGCCTATCGAATAGGTCATGCAGTCGTCTTCGGCGATGCCGTTGTGCGCGCAGTGCGGCGGCAGGTAGAGCATGTCACCGGCTTCCAGCACCCATTCCTGTTCGACGCGGAAGTCCTTCAGGATGCGCAGCGGCGCGCCCTCGATCAGAGCCTGGTCCTCCTGCGTGGAGATCTGCCAACGGCGATGCCCCGCGCCCTGCAGCAGGAACACGTCGTAGGAATCGAAATGCGGCCCGACGCCGCCGCCCGCAGGCGCATAGCTGACCATCAGGTCGTCCAGCCGCGCATGAGGGATGAAGGAGAACAGCTTCAGCAGCTCGGCGCCTTCCGGCAGGTGATGGTTCACGCCCTGCACCAGCACGGTCCATTTCTTCTTGCCGAAATGCTTGAAGTCGCCGGGCTCGAACGGCGAGTGCTGCAACCCGAACTTGCCGTTATGCTGGGTGACGATGCGCGCCTGCACGTCTTCTTCGCAAGCCAGTTCTATCAGCTGCTGCGGGTCGAGCAGACCGTTGAATCCGGGCAGCGCCTTGCGGATCAGCAGCGGTTTCTTCTGCCAGTAGTCGCGCAGGAATTCGGTTACGCTCAGGCCGCCGAGCAGTGTCTGTATGGTTTTCATGCGGCGGATTATAGACCTGCGGCGCGTTGCGCGCGCGGCGCGCAAAAATTTTTATGGCGTATCGGAAATGCGTTTAAAATGCCCGCAAGGGGGATAGGATCATGCCGGGTACCCAGCTTACCGCAGGAATGGAGGCGCCGCATTTCGAGCTGCCGGATGCGGACATGGAAAACTTCGCACTGACGTCGCAGAAGGGCCAGCGCAACGTCGTCCTGTATTTCTATCCCCGGGACGATACGCCGGGCTGCACCATGGAGGCCAACGAGTTCAGCAATCTCGACGACGATTTTGCGAAGCTGGACACCATCGTGGTCGGCGTCAGTCGCGACGACTGCCTGAGCCATGCGACGTTCCGCGACAAACACGGGCTTTCCGTGCTGCTGCTCTCCGACCCGGACGCCCGCGTCTGCAAGCGCTACGGCGTGATGGTCGAGAAGGAGGTCGACGGGCACAGGAAGCAGATGATCCAGCGTTCCACCTTTGTGATCGACAAGCAGGGCAAGCTCCGCCATCTCATGTACGGCGTTCATGCGCACGGACATGCGCAGGAAATTTTAAATTTGATAAAGGAAATGAAATGAAAATCGCCAAAGACACCGTTGTATCGCTGCGCTACGAACTGTTCGACGCCGACGGCGAGTTGCTGGAAAAGATCGAGGACCCGGTCAGCTACCTGCACGGCGGTTACGACGGCATCTTCCCGCTGGTCGAAGAGGCGCTGCACGGCAAGGGCGTAGGCGACACCTGCAGCGTCACGATGAAGCCGGACGACGCATTCGGCGAGTACGACCACAGCCTGGTCGAGGTGGAGAAGCGCAGCGCGTTCCCCAAGGACGTCGCGGTCGGCATGCAGTTCGAGGGAGGTCCGGACGATTCCGACGAGGACGATTTCCTGCTTTACACCGTGGTGGACGTGACGGACGACGAAGTCACCGTGGACGGCAACCATCCGCTGGCCGGCAAGACGCTGACCTTCAATTGCACCGTCGCCGGCGTGCGTCCCGCCACCGAGGAGGAACTGGCGCACGGCCACGTGCATGAGGGAGAAGGCCAGCACCTGCACTAGCCGTTTCGCCGTACTAACAAGGCCGCCGCCAGAGCGGCCCTTTCGCAGCAACAGGGAGGGATGTTCCAGCATGATGGGGATCGTGGTGTCATTCCGGCTTTTCAGCGCATGAAAAACCGCTACACGCAGGACAAGGCAGCCAGCGCGGAGATATTGCGCCTGCTGCTGCAGAAGATGGCCGCCCATCCGGCCGCATTCACGCCGTTCACTTATGCCCTCTGGTACGAATTCATCACCGGCATCAACCCGCCGCTGAGCCGGGCGGTGAATGCGCTGCTCGACAACCACCAGCAACTCACCGACGATCTGGTGCGCGAGTTGTATGCCAGTCACATCGCCGACGGCAATGTCGAGGCGGAACAGGCGTTCAAGCAGAACATGCAGAAGGTGCTGGATAACCTTGCGCGCTTCGCCGAGGCGACGGACGACGAGGCGGGCAAATTCAATGCCGGGCTGCAGAAGCATGGCGAACGACTGTCGCTCGGACTGGACGCCGAGTCGCTACGGGGGTTGGTCGGCGAGATCGCGCAAGAGACGCAGGTCATGCGATCCTCGGTCGAGTCGCTGCAGGACAAGCTGCAGGAAAGCAAGGGCGAGGTCGACCGCCTGCAGCAAGAGCTGATGAGCGCACGCAGCGAGGCGCTGCTGGATCCGCTGACCGGCGTGTTCAACCGGCGCGGCTTCGAGGCGCAGATGCGCAACCTGTTCGCCAACCCCGAGATGCAGGGCAAGCAGGTCAGCTTCCTGATGCTGGATATCGACTTCTTCAAGAAGATCAACGATACCTACGGACACCTGTTCGGCGACAAGGTCATCCGCGTCATCGCCGAGGTGCTGAAGGCGCAGGTCAAGGGACAGGACTCGGTCGCCCGCCTGGGCGGCGAAGAGTTTGCTGTGATCCTGCCCGACACCCCGCTCAAGGGCGCCCAGGCAGTCGCCGACCATATCAGGCAACTGGTCGAACGCGGCAAGATACGCCGCACCGACAGTGACGAGAGCGTGGGCGGCATCACCATCTCGGTCGGCATCGCCGGTTGCGATGTCGGCGCCGACTGGCTCGCGGCGCTGGGCCATGCCGACGAGGCGCTCTATGCCTCCAAGCAGTGCGGGCGCAACCGCTCCACGATCTATTCGCCGCCGCAAGGCTGAGGCGGGTGTATTCCGGATTGGCGCGACCGTACCGCCGAGGTAACTAGGGGTGCACCGAATAAATCCGTCATCGCGAGGAGCGTAGCGACGTGGCGATCCATAACAGCAGAATGAAAAACGGATTGCGGATTGCTTCAGACTTATTTCGCGCTCCCTTTGCCCTCTCCTGCAAAACCGCGCGGTAGCGCGACGTGTGGGAGGATGCCCCTTGTGGGCATCATTCCACACGTCACTGTTCCGGTCAGAGCACAAATCCCAATCTGCTAGACTGATAGGCTTCAATTTCCGCGCGACGTTCGCGTTCCGGTCAGAGCACAAATCCCAATCTGCTAGACTCTCCCGCGTCGGATGGATTATCCAGAACCAGTTCCGGTCAGAGCACAAATCCCAATCTGCTAGACTTCCTGATTTCCACCGCTTCCCCCCGCGCTGGTTCCGGTCAGAGCACAAATCCCAATCTGCTAGACTAGCGCTGCGGGATTGCAGGCGATAGCCGACGTTCCGGTCAGAGCACAAATCCCAATCTGCTAGACTCCTGGCCGACTTCTCGATGTCCACAGCGACGTTCCGGTCAGAGCACAAATCCCAATCTGCTAGACTCAGGTCACGAACCTCGCGACGGGGCAATACGTTCCGGTCAGAGCACAAATCCCAATCTGCTAGACTGATACCGCGAACCGCGAAGGGGATCATCCTGTTCCGGTCAGAGCACAAATCCCAATCTGCTAGACTCAGATCGTTCTTGAATGTTGTACCGCCTGCGTTCCGGTCAGAGCACAAATCCCAATCTGCTAGACTTCGGTGGCGCTGGCCTTGATTACTCGATGGGTTCCGGTCAGAGCACAAATCCCAATCTGCTAGACTTGTCCTGCGCCTACCCCGTACCAGCTACACGTTCCGGTCAGAGCACAAATCCCAATCTGCTAGACTCCCGTGCGGCTTCAGCACGCGGAAGCACTCGTTCCGGTCAGAGCACAAATCCCAATCTGCTAGACTGCGCGTTTCGAAGAACAAGCCCGCCGCCGCGTTCCGGTCAGAGCACAAATCCCAATCTGCTAGACTAACACTCAAATTGCATCCGCTGTGAAGCGCGTTCCGGTCAGAGCACAAATCCCAATCTGCTAGACTCGAGGTCGTAACCACCTGCAAGGTCGCAGAGTTCCGGTCAGAGCACAAATCCCAATCTGCTAGACTCCCCGAAGGATTCACCGCGCCGGCGAATTCGTTCCGGTCAGAGCACAAATCCCAATCTGCTAGACTCGCTTCTTCCGTGATGACATCCGCGTCACCGTTCCGGTCAGAGCACAAATCCCAATCTGCTAGACTGTGCTTTTCGCGGCCGCTGCGGCCCTTGGTGTTCCGGTCAGAGCACAAATCCCAATCTGCTAGACTTGATTGAACCAGCACAAAACATCCAAGCCGGTTCCGGTCAGAGCACAAATCCCAATCTGCTAGACTCGCAATGCAAAAACCACCTGATTTTTCAGGTGGTTTTTGTGTTTTTGCATGCTGAAAACTGTGCGTTTCATTCAAAATAACGAGAACTGATCGGGAGATTTCATCGGCGGTTGTTTGGCTTTTCCTTGAAAAGTGATGATGCGTTCGTATTGCTTGTCGGTGAATTGCAGTATGTTCACTTTTCCTCCGGCGGGCAAGGCTTTTTCGACCTGTGTGCAATAGGTGTCAACTTGGCTCTGGCTGGCGCAGAAGCGCATATAGACCGAGAATTGCGACATCTCGAAACCCATGTCCAGCAGCGCATTCCTGAAATCGGTCGCCGCCTTGCGTTCGGCTTTCTCGACAACGGGTAAATCGAACATCACTACGATCCACATCAGGCGGTATCCAGAAAGCATTTCGGTTAGTCGTCTTCAAATGAGGACGCCAGATTAAGCGGCAGCCCCGGCAAGGGGAGGTCGAGTTTGTCTTTTTCTCCCATGAAAACCTGTGCCAATGAAACAGCCAGTTTCTGCGCGCAGACCATGACGGGCGTCGCCCCGGTACTGGTTTGCATGTCGTCGTATAACGTCCTCACCAATGCCCGCTTGCTTTCGGGGGTGACCATTGTTTCCCCTTGCTTGTTCAGTTGCCACACCTTCAGGTCGATCATGGGGCGGAAGGGCTCCATCAGGTCATCCACCAGACGCATGGCGTTGCCTTCATTGCTGTGATGCAGACCGATGGTGGGATGCAGGCCCGCTGCTATGACGGCGCGTGCAGTGGCGGCGCGCAACACGGTATAGCCGTAGTTGAGCATGGCGTTGATGCCGCCCCCCTGCTGATCGCGGCGAAAGTCGTCGCCGAACAGCAGTCCCCAATAGCGCTTTGCGCCCTGCGCCTCGAAATTCTCCGGGTCGCCGGAGCGCACCTTTCTTACCAGAGCCTGCAATGGTATGTGCGGTGATCCCGCCGCTTCGAGTGCAGCTGCCTGTTGCTGGAGTTTGGATTTGACGATGTCCGCCCACATGCGCTTTATCAGGGGCAGCGTGGCGGCGATCTGCGCATCGTAGCGTTTGGCCTGCTGGTAGTTGCCGTCTATGGTCATCACCATGCCGACGGCATTATGGTTTGCCGCACAAAGTACAAACGGGGCGCATCGTTCCGCCAGCGCCACCAGCAGATTGTTGGTGTAGCTTAGCCCATGCGCATTGGCGATGACGGCGGCGATGTCGTCCAGTGGAATCTGTCCCAGTTCATTGCGCTCGCCCTCCGTATCCTGCACCACGAGGAAGCCGCGCGACAGGAAAAGATGCCTCCTGTCGTCTGCCACTTCGATGATGCGGCCTATCATCGCTTATTCCTTGAAACCGGGATCGTGGAGTTCGCCGATGGGGGAGATGGTCACTTGGCGACCTCGGGCCTTTTGGAGTGAACCGGCGGTCTTGAAAATGTAAGAAAGCTCTTTGGCGCGAGTACGTTTATCTACATTTGCTTCGTTGTGTTCGGCGAATGCCAACGTGCCTGCTGCATTGGTGTATGCAAGCCGAAGTGTGTATGTCTTTCCATCTTGTGACAGTTTTACTATGTCATCCTTCATCAGGCGCATCACCAATGGCTTTCCGCTCATGCTCAATGTCGGATGTCGCAGGCGTTCTATGCCATGCTGCCGCACCAGTTGATAGGCAGCAAAGGTCGAGATGACTTCTCCCTCCCATTTACCCTTTTCATTGCGAACAATTTCAATGCAGTAATTGCTGTCACCCTTATATCCCTTATAGGGTTTGGGTTCGCCCGTTGGGAGAGTGCCGTGCCGTTCCATAACCTTAGCACCGCTGATCTCGATGACTTTGAGCGATTCTTCAACATGCTCACGCACGCCATCCACCATCTTGTGGAAGCTGACTTTCCCGCCATCGCGCAGGCCGTAAGCGGTGTCGTTGTGCATCGCCCCCTCATGGCTGTGATCCGGCTTGTGGCTGACCCAGATATTTTCAACCGCTCTTTGTACGTGCTCGCGGTAGTTGTCCCATGGCAGCGGCATGTTTTCCACCAGCCTGTTCAGTTGTTTTTCGCGCGCACTGGCACTGGCTTTGGCGAAGCGTTGCAGTAAGCCTTGGTCAGTTACGGCGATGACGCAGGCATCCACGGCGTGGTGTCGGTGGTCGTTGCGGTTCTTTTCGCCATTCAGCCCCAGCACGTCATTCAGCCCGAACTTGCCGCGCAGCATGGCGGTCATGCGTCCGGGGATGACGCGGGTGGCTTGCGGACAGATCGGGGTGAGGTATTCGCGCGCCACCTTGCTCATGTGACGGGTGTCGTTCAAGGCGCGGGCGAGGAATCCTTTGTCTTCCTTGAGCCAGCGCTGATAGCCGTCCTCGGCGAAGCGATAGCGCTTTTCCTTTTTCATGTTGCCTGCACGGGCGAGGATGTCCTCGTACTCCCAGCCTTGCGCCTCAAAATCCTGCTTGGCATCCCAAGGCGTTCGGTTCCCCTTGATGCGATTGGCCTGTCGCATGGAGACGGTCTTGTTGTTCAGGCTGTCGTCCAATGTTTGCGAAAAGGGAAGGATGTGTTCGATCTCGACTTCGTTGCTGAGCAGCATGGCGGCGCTGATCGCCACGCCCGAGTATGGGCATTTGCGGTCTGCTACGTCATGGCTGAGTTCTTCCCACAGGATCATCTTCTCGATGTCGTCACGGCTGACCTGTTCCTCGCTGATTTTCAGGATGCCGGCAATGTCGTTGCGCAGCCGCTTGTTACGTTCCTGATTCTCGGCCTGCCGCTTGTTTTCTTCTTTGCGTTGCTCTTGATTTTGTTTCAGCTCGCGGGCAACTTCCACGATGACTTCGCTGGGATGCCCATAGCGCTGGATGAGCGCATTGACTACAAGGCGCACTTGATTCAGTCCGATGTGGACGGTGGGGTTGGCGATCTTGCCGTAACGTTTCTCTGGCGTGTCTTCAGGCTTGCCGCTGCCGAAGCCGACATGTCGTTGTAGATATTCGCCGTAGTAGGGTAGTTTGTGGTGGATATGGAATGTTTTGATCTCTCCCGTGTCCTGATCTATGCGTTCCGCCTTGAACGTGATACCGGGAATTTCGGTATCGGAGCCTAGTTTGCTGTGATGCTCGAATCCAGCAGTCTGCACGGCTCTGTCATAAGTCACAACATCTCGGCGTAGCTCCGGCAAGATGCGAGCAAGCGCCTTGGCGCTCAGGCTGCCATATCCTTCCGGCAGGCCGATGTTGGCAATGGTCTCGGCGGTTTTTTCATCAACTCCCGTTTCTCGTTGCAGCCAGCGAACCAAGGTTTCTTCGCTTTCCTCCGTGAGCAGTTTCATCACGATGCCGTCTTGCTTGGCCTCGTCGAACTTGAGCCAAGCCGGGCCGAACAAACCCTTTTTTCCGAGGATAGCACTGGTGGTGTTGCCTTTGAGTTCCTGCCGCTTCGGGTCTTCAAAGTTGAACTGAACCGTGCCGCCTACGCCAAGCAATTTCTTGATCTTGGTGAACGAACATTTGCTGCTTTCTTCCAGCGCGGCAATCAGTGCATCGCGTTGTTCCAACGTCAAAGGTTCTTCCTTAAGCCCCTCGCGCAGGATGCGCAGGTTGTTCACCTCCTGATACATGCGGAATCGCTGGGGGCTGGGCAGCGCCAGCGGTGCGCGTTCTTCTTCAGGGAGAAAAGTGCAGCGCCCGGGTTTGACGGGCTTGAGTGGGCGCTGGTGCAGCAAGATGTCTTTGAGTTCCGCTCGCGCCGGTTCGTTGAAGATTATCGGATTCAGTTCTGCCTGCTTCTTCCAGAGCGCATCGAACTCATGCTCGATCATGGCGCGGTCGATGTAGAGGTCGTAGTACTTGTCGATCTTGGTTTTGCCGTCATCCTTGATGTGTTTTTCTTGTCTGTAGCGGGCGCGGACGGTGCGTTCTTGCGGACATTTTGTCTCGTCGGTCAGTCGTTTGAATAGCAGTTCTCCTATGGTTCTTGCCTTGCCGTCGTAGCCTTCCGGGTCAACGAGTGCCTGGTATTTCTTGATGGCGGCTTTGAGCGCACTGCTGTCATTCTCTTTCTTGTCTGTCTTGCGGTTGCTCTTGAAACCGCGCCGCTGGTTGATGTGGAACAGGGCGCGCGCGAATTCAGCGGGCGTCAGCGCTACGTCCAGCCCCTTAGTACGTAGCGCGTAGGGATTCAATGTTTCCAGCGCCTTGCGCTCAGCCGTATCTGAGGGGAAGAAGCCATGCTTGACGAGCGCATCCATCATGCGCTGCTTGCGCTTCAGCAAGCGATCGCGACGGCGGCGCATGGCGCGGGCGGCACGGCGGGTCACGGCCAGAGAGGAGCCATCCTTGGGGTTGCGCCCGTCCGAGAAAATGCGCACGCCAGCCTTGATGACGGCACAGGGGCGGTTCTCCTTGTCGAGCCTGACCATTGCCCAGCCCAATGAAGTTGATCCCAGATCGAGTGCCAGGCGATAACGCATTTTCTGAAACATGATGACTCCCTTTGTTCGTATTGTTGTTGACTTGATTCTGTTCCGCCGTTTAGGATTCGTCCCACCAGTAGATTGGGATTTGTGCTCTGAACGTTAACAAGCTGAAAGATGCACCAAATGCGGGGCCGCTATATGCGGCCCCATTTATTTTGGAGTGCCTGCCGTTGATAAACGGAGGTTTGTGTGCAAAGCACAAGTGGCTGGAGGCCGGCAATTGTTATCCCCTGAAAATAACATCCGCATATGCGGAACGGTTCTACCCACACCCTAACCCTCCCCCTGCATGGGGGAGGGAACTTGGGGCGAGGGGTTTGCGCCAGCCTCCTGGTCTGATTTCCCGCCGTGCTCGCCCCGTTCGTTGCGAGGCGGTTGTATTGCGGCGGTTGCGCAAGTCGCCTGACTCTAAAATCTGACGGTGATGTTGTCAATCGCGGATGCGTCAGCGATCCAGTCGTTCCGCCAGCCATTCCGCGGCCTGGTCGCCGCCCGACGGCTGCGGTATCGGCGGTCTGGCCATCTCCCATAACCGTTCCAGTTCCGCCGCGATGTCGCCGTCTTCCAGCGCCTGCCGCGATACCTCGCGGCATCGTCCGTGGCGTTGCAGCCATTCGATCAGCGCCGGGGATTCCGGCCAGTCCGGTCGTCCCACATACAGCACCGGCACGCCGCTGCAGGACGCCTCGACGAAGCTGCCGTAGCCAGGTTTGCATAGCAATGCGTCGCAGCTCGCCAGCAGATCGGCGAAGCTCATCGACAGAGATTCCAGTGCGATCGCGTCCGGATGGCGCACCTGCCAGCCGGCCTGCACCAGCCAGCGCACGCCGTCCATGCGGGGCCAGCGCTCTATCGGCAGGCGGCTGGCGATGCCGCCGAGGCTGACCAGCACCAGCTTTTCCTCTTCTGAGAGACGCAGCAGCCGATTCAGCTCGTCGCGCCGGTTTTCGCCGAGGTCGGCGATGGGGGCAACCGGGACGAGGTTGTGCAGATCGTCCATCGTCATTCCCGGCGTCGCGCGCAGGAAGGCATCGGTTTGCGCATAGCACTCCCGTATCTGCATGGCGATTCCGTCGTCGCCGCAGTAATGGCGGTAGATGTCGTGCCAGTTCAGCGAGCACAGCGCGGCGTTCGGGATGCCGGCGAATTGCGCGCCGGCCAGCGGCAGGTAGCCGACGTTGGAGAGCGTCATGTCCGCGCCGAGTTCGCGCATCAGCCGCGCTTCCCCGGCCACGCGTGCCTGCCAGGTCGCATGCAAATCGCGATATGCCGCGCGGCTGTCCTCAACGCGCACATCCAGCGCGGAGGACATCAGCATGCCGATGTCGCCTTGGCTGCTCAAGTGTTCGAAAGGCGCATGGATGCGCGTGCGCAGGTGGGAGAGCGGCACGGCCGAGCGCACCGTGATGCGCAGCCGCGGCATCAGGCGATGCAGCCGGTTCAGGACCGGGGCGGTCTGCGCGACATGGCCGTAGCCGTGGCCGGAGATCGAGACGACGAGGTGGGCCATGTTGCGGGAATGCGAATCGGGGGCGCGATTATCCCACGTGGAAGGATGGGTGCACCCCGGGTTCAGGGCGACCCGGGCATGACCGCGCCGCGCCGTTCCGCCATGCGCATGCCGATCTCGCGGAGCTGTTCTTGCGTCAGCAGCCGCGCGGCCAGCGGCAGCAACTCGGAATTTTCCACCGCGATGTGCATTGAGTGGCTGTCGATGAATCGGGTCGCCAGGCTGTCGTCCAGCCTGACGTTCATGCCTTCGACGATTTGCAGCAGCACCGGACGCAACTCCTCCCACGCGGCCAGCATCGTGACATGCTCCTTCAGCAGGCGCTGCCGCAGGGCGTCCAGCCGTTCCTGTTCGTCGGCGTCGCTGGCTTGCAGCGCGGGGAACAGGTCGCATTCCTCGTCCTGATGGTGAAATTTCCCCGCGCTGTCGAAATAGCGCAGGATGCCTTGCGCGGCCTGTCTCGCCTGCATGTCGCAACCGTCTGTCTTCAGGTGTGACGCGAGTTTTTCCAGGGTGTCGCACTGGCGCAGGATCTTGCCGTGGCAGGCGCGCAGCATTTCCAGCGGGTCGTCGAAGGTGGGCGCAGCTGGGTCGAGTCCGATCATGTATTCCTCCCCGGTCAGAAGAACGGCGTGGGGTCGCGGTTCAGCGCGACCAGCACGATGTAGCCGAATACGAGCTGCGCCGCGAGCCATGCGGCGAGGCGTTCCATCCTGTTCCGCCCGTACTTCAGTGCGATGAACCCTAGCGCGATGTACAGCAGCAGTGCGGCGACCTTTGCGGTGAGCCAGCCGTCGGCGAGCGGATATTGCCCTATGGTCCAGGCCAGCGCAACGGCGCTGGCGAGCAGCACCGTGTCTATCGCATGCGGGACGATCTTCACCCAGCGCCGGCGCATCAGGGGCGAGTCGCGCAGCATCCACGCGCCGCGCAGCAGAAACAGCGCATAGCTGGCCGCGGCGCAGGAGAGGTGCAGGTGCTTGAGCAGGACATAGCTCATGTGTTTCCTCCGGTCCGGTTCTCGATTGCATCAAGATAACATAAACATGTATCATCAGCGCATCTTTAAGTGCATGGGGGCGGAATGGACGGGAAGAGGTTGCTGAAGCTGGCCGGCGTGGCGGAGGATGCCACCGGGCATGGGGAAAAACTCATCGCGGCGGCGGGCGCGCTGCTGGCGATCGCGGCGACGATGTCGGTCAGCCTGCATGCCGTCGGCCCGCAGGGCGCGGCCGTGCTGGTCGCGTCGATGGGCGCGTCGGCAGTGCTGCTGTTCGCGGTGCCGCACGGCGCATTGTCGCAGCCCTGGCAAGTGGCCGCCGGACATCTGGTGTCGGCGCTGATCGGCGTGAGCTGCGCGAAACTCGTATCCGACCCCTATGTCGCCGGGCCGCTGGCGGTCGCGCTGGCGATCTACGCGATGCACTACCTGCGCTGCATCCACCCGCCCGGCGGCGCGACCGCGCTGGCGGCCGTGGTCAGCGGGGCCGAAGTGCATGCGCTGGGCTACCAGTTCGTGCTGACGCCGGTGCTGCTGAACGTGGCCGTCATGCTGCTGGTCGCCGTGGCGGTGAACTATCCGTTCCCGTGGCGGCGCTACCCGGTGGGACTAAAGCCCGCCCCGGCGGCCCGGCCGGAACCGCGCCGCGTCGAACTGGCGCACGCCGACTTCGCCTTTGCGCTGCGCGAGATCGGTTCGTATCTGGACGTTACCGAGGACGATCTGGCCAGGGTGTACCGGCTTGCGCGCAAGCATGCGACCCGGGTTTCCGAAGGTGACGACGCGCTCGCGCCGGGCAACTACTACAGTAACGGCGAGTTCGGCGATGGCCTGTCGGTGCGCAAGGTGGTCGAGTCGGATGACGATACCGTGAGCTACCGCATCGTCGCGGGCGAAGGCGAAGGCGAGGTCGCGACGGCGAGCCGCGGAGAATTCGCCGCCTGGCGGCGCTACGAGGTCATCCCGGCGGATGGCGAGTGGCATCGCATCCTGCAGGCGTGACGGAGGAGGCGCATGAAGCTGACCCATTATTCCGACCTCGGCCTGCGGCTGACAATGTACCTGGCGCTGCGCCGGGGTGAAGCGGTGACCATAGGCGAGGCGAGCGAACGGCTGGCGGTGTCCAAGAACCATCTGGTCAAGGTCTCTCACCAGCTGACCCGCGCCGGCCTGATCGAAAGCCTGCGCGGCCGCAACGGCGGCGTGCGACTGGCGTTGTCGCCGGAGCGGCTGACAGTGGAGCAGGTGCTGCGCGCGACCGAGGACAATTTCGACCTGGTCGAATGCTTCGGCGACGCGAACACCTGCGCGATCTCCGGCGCCTGCAAACTGGGCGCGGCGCTGGCCGACGCGCGCGAAGCGTTTTTCGCTGCGCTGCGCCGGGTCAGCATGGCAGACCTGGTCGGCAACGGGCGGGCGCTGGAGCGCAGCCTGGTCGCGCTGGACGGCATTGGCCATGCCGGGGCAAGGCGCAACAGGGGCTGAGCAACAATTCATTTCCAACCAACCGAGGAACACATCATGGAACATAACTGCGCCAACAGCTTTACCCAGGACATGCGCTACCCCTTCGACGCCCGCGCCGTCGCAAAGCGATTCCGCCATGCGGCGATCTTCGGCGCGCTGGACTCGCTGAATCCCGGCGAAACCATGGCCTTCGTCAACGACCACGACCCGCTGCCGCTGCTCGCGCAATTGCAGCAGCGTTACGGCGACGGCATCGAGATCCGCTACACCGCACGCGAACCCGGCAATATCGCGATCGACTTCACGCGCCGCTGATGACTTTTCCGGCCTTCTTCGACGAAGCGCCGCGCCTCGTTCTGTACGATCCGCTGGCCGAATTACTCGGCGCGGCGGAGGGTGGGCGACTGGAATACGGCTATGCCGATGCGGTGCGGCTGGCCGGGCACTCCTGCCCGACGGTCGCCGCGGCCTACGGTTGCACCCGCAAGGCGCTGCTGGCGCTCTACGGCGATGAGATGCCGGTGCGCGGCGAGATTCGCGTGGAATTCGGACTGGCGCGCGAACAGGGTGTCACCGGCGTGATCGCGAACGTCGTCGGCATGCTGACCGGGGCGGCGGCCGACGACGGCTTCAAGGGGCTGGGCGGCAACTTCGACCGGCGCAAGCGGCTGTTCTTCGAGGTCGATCTGCCGGGCGAGATGCGTTTCACCCGGACCGATACGGACCGTTCGGTCATCGTGTCGGCCGACCTGCGGCGCGTGCCGGTTCCGCCGCGGCTGCCTGAGCTGATGCCAAGTTGCATGGCTGGCGAGGCGAGTGCGGCGGATTCCGCCGAATTCCGTCGCCTGTGGCAGCAGCGGGTGCGCAGCATCCTGCTGGATCACGGCGACGATCCCGCGGTCTTCGTCGTCGCGCAGGAGCGGTCGTGAAACGCAGCCTGGCCCTGCAACCTTTGTCGCGCGAGCACCACGCCGCACTCAAGCTGGCGAAGGCTTGCGCACGCGCGGCCACATCGGAGGACGCGGAACGGATAAGCGAGGCCTGCCGACAGGTTGCCGAGGCGTTAGAGGCCGAACTGGAGCCGCACTTCCAGACCGAGGAGCGCGAGTTGCTGCCCGCCGTTCCGGGTGCTTTGGCTGCACATACGCTGGCGGATCACGCCCGGTTGCGCGAACTGGCCGCAGAGCTTCGCCGGCATTGCACCGCCGGGACATTGCTCGGATTCGGCGATGCCCTGGCAGCCCATGTGCGTTTCGAGGAGCGCGAACTGTTTCCGGCCATAGAGGGCCTTCAGGCGGAGGAGGGAGAGTGAACACCCTGTCGAAATTGGCCGTCCTGCCGCTCTGGCAAGTCGGCTTCCGTCCGTTCTTCGCGCTGGCGATGCTGTCCGGCCTGGCCCTGCCGGTGCTGTGGGCGCTGATGTTTTCCGGCGCGGTGGCCGCGCCCGGGACAACGTTCACGACGGTGCAGTGGCATGCGCACGAGATGCTCTTCGGCTTCGGATGGGCGGTGCTGGGCGGTTTCCTGCTGACTGCGACCAAGAACTGGGTCAGGGTGCGCGGCTACCACGGGCCAGCGCTGATGTTCCTCGCGGCGGCCTGGCTGTTCGAGCGCATCGGCATGTGGTTCGAGGGTTCATGGCCGCATGCGCTGTTCCTGCTGTCGAACAACCTGTTCCTCGGTTCCATCGTCGCGATGCTGGCCTGGACGCTGGCAAGGAACCGCGCGACCGACAGCTATCGCGATAACTGGGTGTTCCTGCTGGTCCTGCCGACCTTTCTGGTCGCGAAGCAGCTGATGCTGAGCGCCGACCACTACCTGCTCGGCTGGGGCATCGTGCTGGGACTGTTCCGCATGGCCTTCCTGGTGATGCTGGAGCGCACACTGGCGCAGTTCATGAAGGGCGCGTTCCAGGTCGGCATACTGCGGCATCCGGCGCTGGACATGGCCATCAAGCTGCTCGGCCTGCTGCTGGTGTTCGCGGAATTGCTGCCGCCGTTCCTTGCCGCGTATGCGGGGCTGCTGCTGGCCCTGTTGTTGACGCTGCGCTTCGCGTACTGGAAGCCGCAACTGGCGCTGACGCGGCTGGACATCGGCATCATGTACCTGGGCTATCTGGCGATCGTCGCGCAACTGCTGGTCGAGTTCCTGAAGCTGTGCATGACCATGCCGGAGCTGACCTCGCTGTCGATACATGTGTTCACCTTCGGCGCGATGGGTCTGATCGTTCCGGCAATGCTGATCCGCATTTCGCAGGGACACACCGGCAGGAAGGTGTCGTTCGACAGCATCGACAAACTCGCGTTGCAGATCATGCTGCTGGCCTTCGTGTTGCGCATCGCCGCGCCGCTGCTTGCCCCGGCGCATTACGCATGGTGGATCGCAACGGCGGCGGCGTGCTGGTTCGCCGCTTTCGGAATGCTCGCGTGGCGATACATTCCGATGCTGCTGCGGCCGCGCGTCGACGGAAAGCCGCATTAGCCGCCCGCTTGCCTTACGTGTGCTCTGCTAGAATGGCCGCAATGCAATAGCAAAGCACACCATGCTTTTCCACACATGACTGTCATCGCGGTATTCAACCAGAAAGGCGGAGTGGGCAAGACCACCACGGCGGTGAATCTCGCCGCCGCGCTGGCGCGTCGCGGCCATCGCAGCCATGGCATTGACCTCGATCCCCAGGCGCAGTTCGGCTCCACCGTCGGCATCAACGCCGCCTCGGGGGACGACAGCCTGTTCGGCCTGTTCCAGCGCAATCGGCCGTTGCGGGAAATGGTCCAGATGGCGTCCTGCGGCATCGGCATGATCCCTTCGCACGCGGAGATGTCCAAGGTCGATGCGTTGTACGGCAAGGGCTACAACGCGATCAACAAGCTCAATCTCGCGTTGAAGGCCGAGCAGGCCGGCGACGGGGCGCAGCACTGGGTGCTCGATTGCAGCCCGGTGATCGGGGTGCTCTCGCTGAATGCGATCTTCGCCTGCGACGGGGTCATCGTCCCGATGTCGGCGGACTACCTGTCAATCAAGGGCGCGCTGCAGATACAGAAGACGCTGAAGGCGCTGGAACTGGTGGTGAAGCGCCGCATCAACCGCCGCTACCTGCTGACGCGCTACGACTCGCGCCGCCGCCTGTCGCGCAACGTGCTGCTGATGGCCGAGAAGGAGTTCGGCGCAGACGTCTGCCGCACGCTGATCGCCGAGAACGTCAGCCTTGCGGAGAGCCCGCTGATGAACAAGACGGTGTTCGAGCATGCTCCGGCCAGCCGGGGGGCGAAGGACTACGATGCGCTGCTGAACGAACTGATCGCGGACGGGTTTATACAGGCAGCCTGAAGGACTAACTGTGTTTGACGATCAGCGTCAACACATCCTCGATGTCCGCCGATTGCGGGACGGGCTTTTCAACTTCTATCGCGTCGTGCTGGACGATCTCGCAGTGCACGTACATCTGGCGCAGCTTGCGCTCCGCATCCGGCAGGTCCTTGCCGAATATGCGGATGCGCTCCACCAGCTGGCCATTCCGGGTACGGACCGAAAACTCGAATTTCTGCATGATTCTTCTCGATGAGAGTGCGACGGGGATGCGGGCAGCGTAGTCGCATGGTTGCGGTCGCGTCAAGCCGGGAATGCGGTCTGCACCGGATTTTTCGCACCGTGACGCTCTGTTAGAATGCCGCGACCGTTGAGCGCTGGAGAACGACATGACCTACGTGGTTGCCGAGAACTGCATCAAGTGCAAGTACACCGATTGCGTGGACGTGTGCCCGGTGGACTGCTTCCGCGAGGGGCCGAACTTCCTGGTGATAGACCCCGATGAGTGCATAGACTGCACGCTGTGCGTCGCCGAATGCCCGGCTGAGGCGATCTACGCCGAGGACGACCTGCCCGAGGCCCAGCGCCATTTCCTCGAACTGAACGCCGAGCTGGCGAAGCTGTGGAAGCCCATCGTCGAGAAGAAGCCGGCGCCGCCCGACGCTGACCAGTGGCGCGGCGTGCCGGACAAGCTGCGATTGCTGGAACGTTGAACCCTTCCTTTTTCCATCATGTAGCGCAGCGCATCCTGCGCGCGCAGGGCGGCCGCGACCTGCGCGCGGTCACCGTGCTGCTGCCCAATTACCACGCCGCGCAGCCGCTGGCGCGGGCGTTCGGCGAAGTCGCAGGCAGCACCGTGCTGCTGCCGCGCATGCTCACGCTCACCGACTGGGCGCAGACCGTCCAACTCGATAACCCGATACAACCCGACACCCGGCGCATCGCGGCGCTGTACCAGGCGCTGCGCGAGCGCGACTGGTTCGGCGACGCCGATCTGTGGAGCCTGTCGCGCGAACTGCTGGGGCTGATGGACGAACTCACGCGTCACCATGTCGCGCTGCCCGACTCCGAAGCCGACTTCGCCGCGCAACTGACCCAGGCCTACCGCGCGCGCAGCGGACAGGCTTTGCAGTTCGAGGCGCGCGTCGTGCACGAACTCTGGTACGCGATGGCCTCCGGTTCCGAACTCGATGGCGAGCGCGCCCGGCAGCAGCGGTTGGTGCGGCTGGTCGAGGCGGTCGACGGGCCGCTGTACGTGCTGCAGACCTGCGACCTCGCCGCGCCGGAGCAACACTTCCTGCAGGCCTGCCGCGAGCTCGTGCCGGTCGAGCAGTTCGACCTGCGCGAAATGGTTGCCGAGCCTGCCGAATGCGCGCTGCTGTCGCGCGCCTTGCAGCGCGACGCGAACAGCGCCGACCTGCGCAGCGATGCAGCGGTGCTGGCGCAGTTGCCGGAAGCTCGACTGAACCAACGCTTGCAACTGTTCGGTGCGCACGGGCTGGAGCAGGAGGCTCAGGCCGCCGACGTGCAAATCCGCCGCTGGCTGCTGGAAGGCAAGCAATCCATCGCGGTTGTCGTGCAAGATCGATTGGTCGCGCGCCGCACGCGCGCCTTGCTGGAGCGCGCGCAGGTGCAGGTGCGCGACGAGACCGGCTGGACGATGGCGACGCTGTCGGTCAGCACCGCGCTGATGCGCTGGCTGGAAGTGGTGCAGGGAGACTTCTACTACCAGGATGTGCTCGACCTGCTGAAGTCGCCGTTCCTGTTCGCCGATGCGCCGCCCGCGGAGCGCAAGCAGGCCGCCTACCTGTTCGAGCAACTGGTACGCAAGCACGGCACGGTCGCGCAACTGGAGAGCTATATCGAACTGGCCGAACGCGAAGAGCGCGAACTGGTACAACCGCTGGTGCGCCTGCGCCAGGCGATGCAGGCCCTGCCGAAAAAGCATGCGTCGCTGGCCGAATGGCTGGGCGCGCTGGGCGACAGTCTGCAGATACTCGGCGTGTCTGACGGCTGGGCGCAGGACGCGGCGGGCCAGCAGTTGCTGGGGCTGCTGGCGCAATGGACGGAAGAGCTCGACGGGGACGCGACGCGCTGCAGCTTCGCCGAATGGCGGCGCTGGCTGGCGCAGCAGCTCGACCTGAACACCTTCCGCGACACCGGGGTGGAAAGCCCGGTGCAGTTCACCCATCTTGCCGCGACGCGCTGGCGGCAGTTCGACGCGGTGCTGCTGCTCGGCAGCGATGCGGCGCATTTGCCCGCACCGGCGAACGCCGGGCAATGGTTCAACGACACGGTGCGCGCCTCACTCGGCCTGCCGCTCGCCAGCGCGCAGCAGGCGCAGGTGCGCGACGACTTGCTGGCGCTGCTGGCGATCAACGACACGGTGCTGGCGAGCTGGCAGGCGAGCAAGAACGGCGAGCCCAACCTGCTGAGCCCGCATCTGGAGATGCTGCGCGCCTTGCATCTGCTGGCGTACCGCGACGATCTCGCCGCGCACGAACTGGGCGACCTGCTCGCGCAGGCCAGGGTGCAGGGCGAGGCTTGCACGCCGCCGCCCGTGAGTGAGATGCCGCGACCTTCGGTGCAGTCTGATCTGGTGCCGCAACGCGTCTCGCCCTCCGGTTACAACAGCCTGGTTGCCTGTCCCTACCAGTTCTATGCGCGCCACATGCTGCGCCTGAACGAGCTGGACGAGGTGCGCGAGGAACTCGACAAGCGCGATTACGGCACCTGGGTGCATGCCGCGCTGCAGCGTTTCCACGACGAATTCAAGGTGCTGCTGGAGCAGGAACGCGAGGCGGTCGAAGAGGGCCTGCGCCGCATCAGCGCGGAGGTGTTTGCCGAAGCGCTGGCGCACGACTACCTGGCGCAGGCCTGGCTGTTGCGCTGGCAGGCGCAGATCCCGGCCTATATCGACTGGCAACTGGCCAACGAGCGCGCGGGCTGGCGCTATTCCGGGGCCGAGACGCCGTTCGAGATCGGGGTGACGGAGAACCTGACATTGCGCGGACGCATCGACCGCATCGACTACCAGAGCGAGGACATGGAAGTGCTGCGGGTACTGGACTACAAGACGCAGGCGGTCGCGCCGCTGCGCAACAAGCTGAAGGAGCCGGGCGAGGACGTGCAACTGGCCTGTTACGCCTACGACCTGCACGCGAGCGAAGCCGCCTTCGTCGCGCTGGACGGCGGCAAAGTGGATGGGGTGACGCCGCCGCAGGACATCGCCGAACTGGCGCAACTGAACATCGAGCGCCTGCGCAGCGTGTTCGAGCGCATACATGGAGGCGCTGCCATGCCCGCGCACGGCGCGGAAGCGGTGTGCGGTTATTGCGAGATGCGCGGCCTGTGCCGTAGCGGACAGTGGGAGGAGGCGCATGGATAACCGCGTCGCACTCGATCCCAAACACAGCGTCGTCGTCGAGGCCTGCGCCGGCAGCGGCAAGACCTGGCTGCTGGTGTCGCGCATCGTGCGTCTGCTGCTGGACGGCGTGCCGCCCGGCGAGATACTGGCGATCACCTTCACCCGCAAGGCCGCGCAGGAAATGCAGCAGCGGCTGCGCGACTGGCTGTACGAGCTGGCATCACAAGACGACGATCACGTGCGCGAATTCCTGCGGCATCGCGAGGTCGACGAAGCCGACATCGAGCGGCTGCTGCCGCGCGCCCGCAGCCTGTACCAGCAGTTCCTGCTCGCGCAACCCAACATCACCATCAGCACCTTTCACGGCTGGTTCATGCAGGTGCTGCAACGCGCGCCGCTGAATGCGGGCATGGCGGGCGGCGTGCAACTGGTGGAGCAGACCTCCGCGTTGCGGGACGAGGCGTGGAAGACGATGCTGGACAGGTTGCACAGCCATCCCGAGTCGCCGGAGGCGCGGAGCATGCTGGCGCTGTTCGCCGAACTGGGGCTCTCCAGCACCGAGCAGCTGCTGTTCAATTTTCTCGCCAAGCGCAGCGAGTGGTGGGCCTACGGCGTTGGGCAGGCCGATCCGCTGGCGTTCGCGCTGGACAGCCTGCGCGCCGAGCTCGGCGTGGACATGGAGTTCGACCCGATCGCGGACTGGGGCATGTGCGGCAACGTCGAGGAGAGCTTCTTTGCATTCGCGCGCCAGCTTGCGGCCGACGGCACCGACACGCAGCAGAAGAACGCCTCCGAGCTGGAGCGCGCCTGGACGGACACAGCACCCGAGGCGAGATTCGATGCGGTGTCGCCGCTGCTGTACACCAAGGCGGGCGAGCCGCGCAGCATCAAGCCGACGAAGAAGCAGAATGCGGAGGCCTTCCTGCTGACGCGCGAGGCGCTGTTTGCCTCGTTGCAGGAGGTGCGCGACACGCTGGCCGAACAGCAGGCTTACCGGATGAACGAACACGCGCTGCGCTGCGGCGTCGCGTTGCTGGACAGCTATCAGGCGCTGAAGCAGCGCCAGCAGATGCTGGACTTCGGCGATCTGGAATGGCGCGTGTGCCAGCTGTTGAACGACAGCGATCATGCCGAATACCTGCAATACAAACTGGACAGCCGTTACAGCCACGTGCTGCTGGACGAGTTCCAGGACACCAACCCGTTGCAATGGCAGATACTGCAGTCGTGGTTCGCCGCGGCCGATGCGGTGGACTCGCGCCCCACGGTGTTCGTCGTCGGCGACCCCAAACAGTCGATCTACCGCTTCCGCCGCGCCGACGCGCGCCTGTTCGGCGTCGTGCGCGAATTCCTGCAACGGCATTACGCCGCGCATCACCTGACGCAGAACATGACGCGGCGCAACGCGCCCGCGGTGCTGGATGCGGTGAACGGCGTGTTCGACGGTCTGCCGGAATACGAGGGCTTCGAGCGGCACGGCGCGCATCAGGTAACGTTGCCGGGCTATGTCGAGGTGCTGGAGTTGTGCACGATGCCCGAGACCGAGAAAGAGGCCGAGGGCAATACGTTGACGCTGCGCGACCCGCTGACCGAGCCGCGCGAGGAGCGGGAGGAAAGCGTGCGCGAGCTGGAGGCGCAGCAGTTCGCCGCGAAGGTGAGCGAGATCGTCGGTTCATGGCAGGTCAACGACGAAGGCGAAAGCCGACCCGCGCAATATTCCGACATCATGGTGCTGGTGCGCCGCCGCACCCATCTGAAGATATACGAACACGCGTTGCGCGAGCGCGGCATCCCTTGCTTGACCTCGCGCCGCGGCGGCCTGCTGGAGACGCTGGAGGCGTCCGACATCCAGGCGCTGCTGACCTTTCTGATCACGCCGTTCGCCGACCTCCAGCTTGCGCATGCGCTGCGCACGCCGATGTTCTCCTGCAGCGACGGGGACCTGATGGCGCTGGCGCGCAGCGGGGAAGAGGGCAGCTGGTGGGTTCGCCTGCAGCGGCTCGCGGAGAGCGGCGCGGCATCGCCGCATCTGCAGCGCGCGCATCGCCTGCTGCAGGGCTGGCTGAAACTCGCCGACAAGCTGCCGGTGCATGACCTGCTCGATCGCATTTATTTCGAGGGCGATGTGCAGAGCCGTTATGCCGCAGCCGTGCCGGAGGCGCAACGCGCGACCGCGCTGGCGAACCTGCAGGCCTTCATCGAGATCGCGCTGAACGTCGATGCCGGACGCTATCCCAGCCTGCCCGGTTTCCTGCGCGAACTGGCCGAATTGCGCCGCGCGGACGACAGCGAGTCGCCGGACGAAGGGCGCGTCGCGCACGCGGGCAACGCGCTGCGCATCTACACGGTGCACGAGTCCAAGGGGCTGGAGGCGCCCATCGTCTGGTTGCTGGATACGAACTCCAAGCCGCCTGCGGACAAGGGCTACGACGTGCTGCTGGACTGGCCGACCGCGAGCGCGCGCCCCGCGCATTTCTCGCTGTACGGCGAGAAGTCCAGCCGCGGCCCGACGCGCGAGCGCTATTTCGAGCAGGAGGCGCAACTCGCGCAGCGCGAAGACCTGAACCTGCTGTACGTCGCGATGACGCGCGCGAAGCAGGCGCTGCTGGTCAGCGGCTGCGGCGAGATCGTCGAGGGAAGCTGGTACGAGCGCATGGCCAATGCGATGCCGCAAGCGGGCGAGAATCCGCTTGCGGTCGCATCCGCCGCCACCGTGCATCACGCCCTCCAGCAGAGCGAAGCGACGGTCGATGTCCGCCTGACGCAGCCGTTGCCGACCGGATCGCGCAAGGCTGCGACCAGCGCGGCGCAGCAGCGCGGCATCTGGCTGCATGCGCTGATGCAGCATCTGCTGCCGCCAGCCGAAGCTGTGGATGCGGCCGATCTGCGCCAGCGCTGCAACGTCCCCGAGGCCGAATTCGACACGCTGCTGGAACAGGCGCAGGGGCTTTCCCAGCAGCCGCACCTGCAGCGGTTCTTCGCCCCTCGACTCTATCGCCACGCTTGCAACGAGATGCCCTATGTCGATGCGCAGGGTGAACTGAAGCGCATTGACCGGCTGGTCGAGTTCGATGGCGAGGTGTGGGTTCTGGACTACAAGCTGGGGGAAAGCGGCGATGCAGCGCGCCATCGCGCGCAACTGGACGAATACAGGGCGGCGATGCAAACGGCGTATGCGGGCAAGCCGGTGCGCTGCGCGCTGCTGTTTGCCGACGGGACGTTGCGGGAGGTGGAGTGAGTATGAAACTGAGATTGGTCACGATGCTGGCATTTTGCTGGGCAGCATTCCCTGCAACTGCGGCGGTACAGTTTGATACAGAGCGGGCGGCGCAGCAGCATTGCCCCTCCGACACCGTGGTCTGGCTGAACCTGAGCAGCAGGGTGGTGCATGCGAAGGGGGCAAGATGGTACGGGAAGACCCAGGCCGGAGCCTATGTCTGCCGCAAGGAACTGGTCATCAAGGGCGACAAGGCCGTGGCCGATGCCTCACCCGAAAAAACGGCTGACAAACCGGCAGAGCACGCCGGCTGGCGCAAGATTTTCGAGGACGACGGCCGCAGTGTGTATGCCGCACCCAGGCCGGCAGCGAAAGACGGTCAGACGGTGACCATGCTGTCGTTGGTCGATCTGCGCCAGCCTTCCGCGCTCAGTGACGGCACGGCCTTTTTGTCGTGGGAGACGCAATACCGTTTCGATTGCAAGAGGCGGCTGTCGAAGATGGAGGCGGCCTCGATGTATGTGGACAACATGGGCGATGGCGAGATCGCCGGCAGCGTCGTTTACGGCGACGCGGAGTGGAAGCCAGTGCCGCCGGGCAGCAACGGCGAACTGCTGTGGAAGGCCGCCTGCGGCAAGAAATAATGGCTAGTGGAAACCTCGGGTATCGGCTGGCAATAAGCAGGGCACGAGACTATATTGGGGCCGAGACAGAGGCGAAAAAGGAATTGATATGAACGACCTTATCAAAGGCGGGACCAAGGCGCGCAATCCCGATCTGGACTGGAGTCAGTTGCGCGAGACGATACTGATGCTGGAGCTCGCCGCGGGGCAGATCGAGCATGCGATGAAGGACAGCAACACATCGGTGGAGGTGCTGACCGACAGCTTCACGACAATGGCCGGTTACCTGCATTCGATGTCCGACGTGATGGACAGCCTGCCGGACACCGGCGAGGCGGGCGAGAAGAAGGCCGAGATGCAGCGCATGGCCGAGAACGTCACCGGCATGATCCAGCAGTCCATTATCGCGTTCCAGTTCTACGACAAGCTGACCCAGCGTCTGACCCATGTCTGCCACAGCCTCGCGGCGATGAACGACCTGGTCGCCGACCGCGGCCGCCTGTACAGCCCGAACGAATGGGTCGCGCTGCAGGAGAAGATACGCAGCAAGTACACCACCGCCGAGGAGCATGCGCTGTTCGATGCGGTGATGGAGGGCGTGCCGGTGCAGGAGGCGCTGGATCGCTATATGAACAGCATGAAGGACAAGGACGATGATATCGAGTTGTTCTAGATGATTGTGCGATGCTGCTGCGTATGCCCAGCCGTTAGATGATTTTGCTGCGGCCTTTCCAGTAACCCGGCCTCTTGCGTTGATGCGCCAACGCAATCACCCTGAGTTCGTCGGGTTTGATTTGATACACGAGGTTGTACGGGAAACGGCGCAGCGGGAAGCGTCGAGTGACACCGCGCCAGTTTGCGCCCAGTTCTGGATTAGTAAGCAAAATATTCAGTGCGCGCTCGAATTCCGCGATGAGCGCCAGTCCAAGAGACTGATCGGCGCGATCCGCATAGAATCTTGCAGCCTCGCGCAGTTCTTCAGCCGCTGCGGGTTGAACGGTTGCTTTCACTTGAGCGCCGCACGGGCGCTGGCGATGGCTTCAGCCGCCGGGATCAGCTGGACTGTGCCGGCCTCGATCTCGGCAATGCGGCGCTCTACCTCTGCTGCCCACGCATCTTCGATTTCGCTGTCCTCGTCCAGACTGGCTATCAGGTGTTCGGCGAGTCTTGCCCGCTCGGCTGTGCTGAGTTTGAGTGCCTCGGATTCGACGGTTTCAAATGAGGTTTGCATTTTGGAACCCCACAACGGGAAATTATGTCGGACACTTTAAACACTCCCTAAAGTGGGCGCAACCGTATTAGGATATTCACGTGAAGCATGAAGTAAACAAAGGCCGCGGCGCGACCCTGCAGATTGAGGGGCGCTTCGAGAGCGTCGCGCGCGAGCGCTTCGACGACGGCTGGATGGCTGAGGATGAGCCGCCGCCGCTGAAGACCTCGGTGACGGAGGAGCGGGCGAAGAGCGTGATCCGGCGCCAGGACTCGCCAGACCTCCCGTTCGAACTGTCGCTGAACCCCTATCGCGGCTGTGAGCATGGCTGCGTCTATTGCTACGCGCGCCCCAGCCACGCCTACCTGAACCTCTCGCCGGGGCTGGACTTCGAGACGAAGTTGTTTGCCAAGCCGGACGCGGCGAAGCTGCTGCGCGAGGAACTGGCGAAACCTTCCTACCGTTGCTCGCCCATCGCGCTCGGCTCCAACACCGACATCTACCAGCCCATCGAGCGCGAACGGAAGATCACGCGCCAGATACTGGAAGTGCTGGCCGAGTGCAGGCATCCGCTGTCCATTGTCACCAAATCCTCGCTGGTCGAGCGCGACCTCGACCTGCTGTCTCAACTGGCGCAGGACGATTTGGTGCAGGTGTTCGTCTCGGTGACTACGCTGGACGCAGACTTGGCGCGCAAGCTGGAGCCGCGCGCCTCGTCGCCGCGCCGCAGGCTGGTGACGATACGACGGCTCAACGAGGCGGGTGTGCCCTGCGGCGTGATGGTCGCTCCGGTGGTGCCGTTCCTGACCGACGCCGAACTGGAAAGCATCCTGCAAGCCGCGAGCAAGAGCGGTGCGCGCAGCGCGGCCTACACGCTGCTACGGCTGCCGTACGAGCTGAAGGACCTGTTCAAGGACTGGCTTACGACGCACTACCCGCTGAAGGCGGAACATGTGATGAGCCGGCTGCGCGGGATGCGCGGCGGCAAGGAGAACGATTCCGAATTCGGCTCACGCTTCCGCGGCGACGGCCTGTTCGCCGACCTGCTGGAAAAGCGCTTCCGTATCGCCTGCGAGCGGCTGGGGTTGAACAAGGCGGAGATGCGGCTGGATGTCAGCCGCTTCAGGCCGCCGGGGAGGGGCGGCCAGATGGGCTTGTTCTGAAGCTCAGTACAGGTCGTGAAGGTAGCGGATCAGGTCGGTACTGGTGAGAATGCCGACGATTTCGCCATTGTTGTCGACGACCGGCAGGGAGTGAAAGTGGCCCTTGATCAATAGTTCAGATGCCTCGCGGATGGTGTCGGTGTCGCGAATCGTGATGAGATTCTTCGACATGACGTCGGCGATGCTGAAATTATGGTCGATGATTGCATTGATGCTGCGCTCGTCGGCGCCGTTGATGACGAGATTGATCTTCATCAGGTCGGTGAAACTGATCAGGCCGACCAGTTTTTTTCCGTTAACGATGGGGACGTGATGCACTTTCAGATCACACATCTTCTGGCGAACCTCGCTGAGCGGCCGTCCTTCCTGCACGACGGCGACGTCGATAGACATAATCCGGGAAATGGGGTCGTTCTTTTTCATTTGTTTCTCCTCCGTATGTTTTCGGTATAGGTTTTATTCTTCCTGCATGTTGGCCAGCACACGCTTTAGTTGCTGGTAGCAATTTCTGAAACTATCGTGTCCCCTCTGGCTCAGCGTGAAGCGGACGACACGGTGGTCGTCCGGCGCGATGCGTTTAACGACAAAGCCATCCCGGATGAGCTTGTTGAGGTGGCGGCGTACCGTGGCGGACGAGGCCGTTTCCAGCAGCAACAGCTCCTTCAGCGACAAAGGCTTGCCGATTTTCTCGTAGTAACCAATCTCGATCGCGATGTCGAAATCCTTATAAGTCTTGAGTCCGGGAAGCAGGACGAGATGTTCTCTGGCTGCCTTTAGTTTCTTGAATGTATCCATGGGTGGCGATTTCTTGCAGCATTGGAAAGTTACGACATGCGATGGCACTGCTCAAGGCGAAAAGATGCTCACCATGAGCATTGTTTTCGATCCTTTTGCCATTCTTCCAGCCTCGCATGCATGCGCTTGTAATGCGAGCCGCGCCAGTACACGCGGCGGCAGGCGGGGCAGTGGTAGAGCGGTTCTCCGGGGCGTCTGGCATCGTGGGGGATGCGCGCGGCGGCGGCTTCGTCGGCTTGCACCAGCGGGGTGTTGTCCATCAGGCAGCGGGTGAAGGCGTGGGTCAGCCAGTCGATATGGAAGCGCTCGCCGACTTTTCGGGCCAGTTGGTCCAGCGGCTGATGCGGCAGGATCAGCGCGATGCCGTCGGCGGCCTTGTGTTCCGCGATCAGCGTATCCTGTGTCAGGAAGTGGCGGCCTTCTTCGCGGCAGCGTCGCAGCAGCTCGGCGTCGCGTTCGCCGCCGCACGCCAGCAGCGTGTCGTAACCGGCGGCGCGCAGGTAGCGGCACAGGTGGCCTAGCATCTCGTCGCACATGAAGCGGGGTTGGCTCATGCCGTGATATTAAATCGAATGGGGTGCATGCCGTATTGCATCTGCGCGGCAGATCGGATAATTGGCGATAAAATCACTCAACCATTGTCCGTACCCGTCTAATTGGCTAGAATCCGGCATCCCGGTATCCGGATATCCAACCCACTATCCACAGGAGAATAAAAATGGAACACACCCTGCCAGCTCTGCCGTATGCGAAAGACGCGCTGCAACCGCACATGTCCGCCGAGACCTTCGAATACCACTACGGCAAGCATCATCAGGCTTACGTGACCAACCTGAACAACCTGATCAAGGGCACCGAGTACGAGAGCCTCGACCTCGAAGCCATCATCAAGAAGGCGCCGGCAGGCGGCATCTACAACAATTCCGCGCAGGTGTGGAACCACACCTTCTTCTGGAACTGCATGAAGCCGAACGGCGGCGGTGCTCCGACCGGCGCGCTGGCCGATGCGATCAACAAGAAGTGGGGCTCGTTCGACGAGTTCAAGAAGGCGTTCCAGACCTCCGCGGTCGGCAACTTCGGCTCGGGCTGGACCTGGCTGGTGAAGAAGGCCGACGGTTCCGTGGACATCGTCAACATGGGCGCGGCAGGCACTCCGCTGACCACTGCCGACAAGGCGTTGCTGTGCGTGGACGTGTGGGAGCATGCCTACTACATCGACTACCGCAACCTGCGTCCGAAGTTCGTCGAGACCTTCCTGAACAACCTGGTGAACTGGGACTTCGTCGCGAAGAACTTCGCGTAAGCGTTCCCGCGGCGGGTTGCTGGAAATCCCGGAGCGACCCTCCGGGATTTTTGTTTGCGGCGGTTCGAGAGGCGTGGCGGTGAATCGGGAGCCCGGATGAAAGGGCCGGAAATTGCCTATTCCGGCGGCATGGAAGTTGAAAAATCCACCGCCGAGGTTGACCAAAATGCCGCCAACCTTTATCTTACGCGGTTCTTTTTTGGCTTAAATTAGGGTGTTTGCGATGGAGTTGACCGGCGCGGAGATAATCATCCGTTGTTTGCAGGAAGAGCAGGTCGAGTACGCTTTCGGCTATCCCGGTGGGGCGGTGCTGTTCATTTACGACGAGCTGTTCAAGCAGGACAAGGTCAAGCATGTGCTGGTGCGCCATGAGCAGGCTGCGGTGCATGCCGCCGACGGCTATGCGCGCTCGTCGGACAAGGTCGGCGTGGCTATCGTCACTTCCGGCCCGGGGCTGACCAATGCCGTGACCGGCATCGCGACGGCGTACATGGATTCCATCCCGATGGTCATCATCAGCGGCCAGGTGCCGACCTATGCGATCGGCGAGGATGCGTTCCAGGAAGTCGATGCGGTGGGCATCACCCGTCCCTGCGTAAAGCACAATTTCCTGGTCAAGGATCCGAAGGACATCGCGGCCACGATCAAGAAGGCCTTCTACCTGGCGCGCACTGGACGTCCCGGCCCGGTGCTGGTGGACATTCCCAAGGACGTGTCCAACCAGAAGGCGGTGTTCGAGTATCCGGAAAGCGTCAGCATTCGTTCCTATCATCCGCCCGGCAAGGCTGACAGCACGCAGATCCGCCATGCGGCGCAGATGCTGCTGGAGGCGAAGCGCCCGATGATCTACGCCGGCGGCGGCGTGGTGCAGGGCGATGCGTCGGCGCAGCTGACCGAACTGGTGCGCCTGCTGGGCGCGCCGTGCACCAACACGCTGATGGGCCTGGGCGGCTTCCCGGCGAGCGACAAGCAGTTCGTCGGCATGCTGGGCATGCACGGCACCTACGAGGCCAACATGGCGATGCAGCACTGCGATGTGCTGCTGGCCGTGGGCGCGCGTTTCGACGACCGGGTGATCGGCAACGTCGCGCACTTTGCCGAGGTGCCGCGCAAGATCATCCATATCGACATCGATCCGTCCTCGATCGCCAAGCGCGTCAAGGTGGACCTGCCTATCGTCGCCAACCTGAAGCTGGCGCTGGACGAGTTGCTGGACGTGCTGAAGAGCAGCAAGCAGAAGCCGGATGCGGCCAACTCTGCCGCATGGTGGAAGCAGGTTGAGGAGTGGCGTGTCAAGGGCGGCGGCATGCGCTACAAGAATTCCTCCGAACTCATCAAGCCGCAATACGTGATCGAGACGTTGCACAAGGTCACCGGCGGCGATGCGATCATCGCTTCCGACGTCGGCCAGCATCAGATGTGGGCGGCGCAGTACTACAAGTTCGACAAGCCGCGCCGCTGGATCAATTCCGGCGGCCTGGGCACGATGGGCTTCGGCCTGCCGGCGGCGATGGGCGCGCAGCTCATCAACCCGGACGCGACCGTGGCCTGCGTGACCGGTGAGGGCAGCATCCAGATGAACATCCAGGAGCTTTCCACCTGCAAGCAGTTCCGCCTGCCGATCAAGGTGCTGGCGCTGAACAACCGCTATCTGGGCATGGTGCGCCAGTGGCAGGAGTTCTTCCACGGCAACCGTTATTCCGAGTCCTACATGGACGCGCTGCCTGACTTCGTGAAGCTGGCCGAGGCCTACGGCCACGTGGGCATGCTCATCGAGAGCCCGGCTGACGTCGAGCCGGCGATCAAGGAAGCGTTCGCGCGCAAGGATGAGCTGGTGTTCATGGACTTCCGCACCGACTCGACCGAGAACGTGTTCCCGATGGTGCCGGGCGGCAAGGGCTTGTCCGAAGTGATTCTGGCGGAGGACCTGTAACATGAGGCACATTATTTCCCTGCTGATGGAAAATGAGGCCGGCGCGCTGTCGCGCGTGGCGGGACTGTTCTCGGCGCGCGGCTACAACATCGAGTCGCTGACCGTGGCGCCGACCGAGGATGCGACGATGTCGCGCATGACCATCGTGACCAGCGGTTCCGATGCGGTGATCGAGCAGATCAACAAGCAGCTCAACAAGCTGGTGGACGTGGTTTCGGTGATGGACCTTTCCGAGGGCGAGCACCTGGAGCGCGAGCTGATGCTGGTGAAGATCAGGGCGAAGGGCGAGGACCGCGACGAGCTGAAGCGCATGGCGGACATCTTCCGCGGTCGCATCATTGACGTGTCGAACGAGACCTACACCATCGAGCTGACCGGCGCGGGCTCCAAGCTGGACAATTTCCTTGAGGCGATCGGCCGCGAGCTGATCCTGGAAACGGTGCGCACCGGGGCTTCCGGCATCGGGCGCGGCGAACGGATTCTGAAACTGTAATTTCGGACTTTTTAAATTTTTTGGAAAAGAGGGCAACATGAAAGTTTATTACGACAAAGACGCAGACCTTTCCCTGATCAAGGGCAAGCAGGTGACCATCGTGGGTTACGGTTCGCAGGGCCATGCCCACGCGCAGAACCTGAAGGATTCCGGCGTGAACGTGACCGTCGCGCTGCGCAAGGGCGGGGCTTCCTGGAACAAGGCGGTGAACGCCGGTCACCAGGTGAAGGAGATCGCCGAAGCCGTGAAGGGCGCGGACCTGGTGATGATCCTGCTGCCGGACGAGACCATGCCGGAAGTGTATCGCGCCGACATCGCGAAGAACCTGAAGTCCGGCGCCGCACTGGCGTTTGCCCACGGATTCAACATCCACTACAACCAGATCGTGCCGCCAGCTGACGTCGACGTCATCATGATCGCACCGAAGGGCCCAGGCCACACCGTGCGTTCCGAATACCTGAAGGGCGGCGGCGTGCCGACCCTGATCGCCGTGTACCAGGACAAGTCCGGCAAGGCCAAGGACATCGCTCTGTCTTATGCGGCTGCGAACGGCGGCACCAAGGGCGGCGTGATCGAGACCAACTTCCGCGAAGAGACCGAGACCGATCTGTTCGGCGAGCAGGCCGTGCTGTGCGGCGGCGCGGTCGAACTGGTGAAGGCCGGTTTCGAGACCCTGACCGAAGCGGGTTACGCTCCGGAAATGGCTTACTTCGAGTGCCTGCACGAGCTGAAGCTGATCGTCGACCTGATGTACGAAGGCGGCATCGCCAACATGAACTACTCGATCTCCAACAACGCCGAATACGGCGAGTACGTCACCGGCCCGCGCGTGATCTCGGATCAGGCCCGCGCCGCGATGAAGGAATGCCTGGCCAACATCCAGAACGGCGAATACGCCAAGCGCTTCATCCTGGAAGGCCGCACCAACTATCCGGAAATGACTGCGCGTCGCCGCCTGAATGCGGAGCACCCGATCGAGCAGGTCGGCGGTCAGTTGCGCGCGATGATGCCCTGGATCGGCAAGAACAAGCTGGTCGACCAGTCGAAGAACTAAGAACCGGGGAGTGGCGAGTGGGAAGTGGTGAGTGGGTTGTAGCCTGCTCATCTTCCCACTTTCTACTTTCCACTCACTACTTTCCATGAATCCATATCCCCATCCCATCATCGCCCGCGAGGGCTGGCCGTTTCTGGCGATTTCGGTAATCGTCGCCGTACTGGCCTCAACTTTCTTTCCCGGTTTCTTTTCATTTCTTGCGTGGGTCGTCGCGCTGTTCGTGCTGCAGTTCTTCCGCGATCCGCCGCGCGAAATTCCTCAGGATGCCGGCGCCGTGCTGTCCCCGGCCGATGGGCGCGTGATCAAGGTCGAGCGTGCGCAGGATCCCTACGGCAAGCGCGACGCCATCCTGGTCAGCGTGTTCATGAATGTGTTCAACGTGCATTCCAACCGCAGTCCGGTGGACGGCAAGGTCGAGCAGGTGCAGTACTTCCCTGGCAAGTTCGTCAATGCCGACCTGGACAAGGCCTCCAGCGAGAACGAGCGCAACGCGGTGGTGCTGACAACGAATGACGGCCGCACCGTGACCTTTGTGCAGGTCGCCGGTCTGATCGCCCGCCGCATCCTGTGCTACATCAAGCCTGGCGATACGCTGGCGCGCGGCCAACGCTACGGCTTCATCCGCTTTGGTTCCCGCGTGGACGTCTACCTGCCGCTGGACGCGCAGGTCAAGGTCAGCATCGGCGACAAGGTGTCCGCGACGACCACGATCCTGGCAGTGCTGCCGCAAAACGGATAAGCTGGGCACATGGACGACATCACCACCCGCAAACCGATGAACCTGCGCAGGCGCGGCATCTATCTGCTGCCCAACCTGTTCACCACCGGCGCGCTGTTTGCAGGTTTCTACGCGATCGTGCAGGCGATGAACGGCCGCTTCGAATTCGCGGCGGTGGCTATCTTCATCGCGATGGTGCTGGACGGGCTGGACGGCCGCGTCGCCCGGCTGACCCACACCCAGAGCGAGTTCGGCGCCGAGTACGATAGCCTGTCCGACATGGTGTCGTTCGGCGTCGCGCCCGCGCTGGTGATGTACGAATGGGCGTTCAAGGGCCTGGGCAAGTGGGGCTGGTTCGCCGCCTTTATCTACTGCGCCGCGACCGCGCTGCGCCTGGCCCGCTTCAACACCAACATCGACGTGGTCGACAAGCGCTATTTCCAGGGCCTGCCCAGCCCGGCTGCGGCGGCCCTGGTCGCGGGGTTCGTCTGGGTGATGCTGGACTACGGCTTCAAGGGCAGCCAGTTGAGCTGGTACGCCGCCGCGCTGACGGTGTTCGCCGGCCTGTCCATGGTCAGCAACCTGCCGTTCTACAGCTTCAAGGACATCAACATGCGCAAGAGCGTGCCGTTCGTGGTGATCTTCCTGATCGCGCTGTTCTTCATCCTGATCTCCAGCTACCCTCCCGGCGTGCTGTTCGCGCTGTTCCTGGGCTACGCCCTGTCCGGCTACGTGTTGTGGCTGCTGAGGCGCTTCCGCAAGTCCGTTCCTCCGGCTGCTTAATGCCGTCCATCTTTCCCGCCCGGGAAGTGCCGTAGAAGTGCCGTATTTGTAGGTCGGGTTAGGCCTGCAAGGCCGTAACCCGACGGATGGATTTGCGGGATAAACGTCGGGTTAGGTTAACCCGACCTACGAAACTAAAAATATAGTCTTGCGCGAAGCCAGGCAGGTTTGCGACGCTTTATAGCCGACCGCATTGACACTCCCCGTCGTCGTCGCCTACATTACTGACTGGTCAGTCAGTAATGGTTATGCGATGAATCATCCCCAGGAAGCCCCAATCCGCCAGCGCCGCAAGGAGGCGCGCCCCGCCGAACTGCTTGCGGCGGCGCTGGATCATTTTGTCGAGCGCGGTTTCGCCGCGACCCGGCTGGAGGATGTCGCCGCGCAGGCGGGGGTGTCCAAGGGCACGCTGTATCTGTACTTCGGCAGCAAGGAGACGCTGTTCAAGGCGGTGATCGAGCAGGGCATCCTGCCGGTGATGGCGCAGGGCGAGGCGATGCTCGCCCAGCACGACGGCGATGCGCGCACGCTGCTGCAGGGCTTGCTGTTGCGCTGGTGGGAGCTGATCGGCGCGACGCGGCTGGGCGGCATCGTCAAGCTGATGATCTCCGAGGCGGGCAACTTCCCCGAGGTCGCGCAGTACTACTACGAGAACGTCATCGTGCGCGGCCGCAACCTGCTGCGACAGACGCTGGAGCGCGGCATCGCCTCGGGAGAGTTTCGCGCGATGGACATCGAGTCGGCCATCGACGTGATCTTCGCGCCGATGCTGATGTTGGTGATCTGGCGCTATTCGCTGGCGCCCTGCGGCTGCGGCAGGCAGGACCCGGAAACCTATTTGCGCACCCATCTTGACCTGTTGTTGAACGGACTGGAAAACAAATGAAACGGACTCTACTGATCGTGTCGGTCGCCGTTGCACTCACTGCCTGCGGCAAGAAGGAGGAGGCGGCTCCCGCGAAGGTCGAGCGCCCCGCGCTGACCCATGTCGTTGGCGCGCAGGCGGGCGAGGGCGGCAATGTCTACAGCGGCGAGATACGCGCGCGGCATGAGGCGCAACTGGGGTTCCGCATCGCCGGCAAGATCGTCGAGCGGATGGTGGACGCGGGCGATAGCGTGAAGGCGGGGCAAGCGCTGGCGCGGCTGGATGCGTCCGATGCGTCGCTGCAGGCCGGTGCGGCGGAAGCGCAACACCGGGTGGCCGAGGCGGACACGCAACGCTTTCGTGAGCTGCATGCCAGGGGTTTCGTCAGCCAGGCCGCGCTGGACGCCAAGGAGGCTGCACTGAAATCCGCCGCTGCGCAGGCCGGGCTGACGCGCAATCAGGCTGCCTACACCGTGCTGCGCGCGGATCGCAGCGGCGTGATCGCGGCGACAATGGCCGAGGCCGGGCAGGTCATCGGCGCGGGGCAGCCGGTGGTGAATATCGCCTACGACGGGCAACGTGAAGTGGCGATAGCTATACCGGAATCCCGGCTGGCCGGTTTGAAGATCGGGGCGCAGGCCGAGGTGACGCTGTGGGTGGGTGAGGGCGAGGCGGCGGTCTACCAGGGACGGCTGCGTGAACTTGCGGCGGCGGCCGATCCGGCCAGCCGCACCTATGCTGCGCGCATCGCGCTGGACAAACCCGATGCCAAGATGGCGCTGGGCATGACCGCGCGCGTGCGCTGCGACGGCGGCAGCGGTGAGCAGGGATATGTCGTGCCGCTCACGGCGATCTTTCAGCAGGGCGACCAGTCGGCGGTGTGGGTCGTCGCGGCGGATCGCAGCGTCGGCCTGCGCAACGTCAAGGTCGCGGCGTATCGCGACGACGGCGCGCTGGTCGCCGAGGGGCTCGCGGCGGGCGAGCGCATCGTTGCCGCCGGCGTGCACATGCTTGCACCCGGCGAGAAAATACGCATCGCCGAAAGCGCGCAATGAAATCACGCTTCCCCAATCTCTCCGCCTGGGCGCTGAACCACCGGCAGATGGTGCTCTATCTCATCATCGTGCTGATGACTGCGGGGGCGATCTCCTACTTCAAACTCGGGCGCGCCGAAGACCCCGATTTCACCTTCAAGGTGATGGTGGTGCGCACTTTGTGGCCGGGCGCTACCGCGCAGGAGGTCGAGCGCGAATTGACCGAGCGCATCGAGAAGAAGCTGCAGGAGACCGCCTGGGTGGACATCGTGCAGTCGGCCTCCAAGCCGGGCGAGTCGCTGGTGTTCGTGATCCTGAAGGACTACACGCCCAAGCCGGAGGTGCCCGAGGCCTGGCGGCAGGTGCGCAAGAAGCTGGACGACATCCGCCACACGCTGCCGCAAGGCGTGATGGGGCCTTTCCCCAACGACGAGTTTGGCGACGTGCAGATCAACGTGTTCGCGCTGACCGGCGACGGCTTCGACCTCGCCGCGCTGCGCCGCCATGCCGATCGCATCGCGCTGGAATTGCGCGGTGTGCCGGATGTGAAGCGCGTCGAACTGATAGGCGTGCAGGACGAAAAGATATTCATCGACGTGTCGCCGAACCGGCTGGCGAGCCTGGGCGTCACCGTGCCCATGATCGCCGACGCGCTGCAGAAACAGAATGCGGTGAGCCCGGCGGGCTTCATCGAGACGGACAGCGACCGCATCCGGCTGCGCGTCAGCGGTGCGTTCGACAGCGTAGCGCGGGTGCGCGACACCGACCTGCTGGTGAACGGCCAGCATCTGCGTCTGGGCGACATCGCCAAGGTCAGCCGCGGTCTGGTCGATCCGCCCGCGCCGCAGATGCGCGTCGCGGGCAAACCCGCAATCGGTCTCGGCGTGGTGATGACCAAGGGCGGCAACGTGATCGACCTCGGCGAGAACCTGAAGCAGACGATGAAGCGCATCTCCGACGAACTGCCGGTCGGCGTCGACGTGCATGTGGTCGCAAACCAGCCGGAGGTGGTCAAGGGTTCGATCAGCCTGTTCGAGAACTCGCTGACCGAGGCGATCCTGATCGTGCTGGCGGTGTCCTTCCTCAGTCTGGGGTGGCGCACCGGCACGGTGGTTGCACTCTCTATTCCGCTGGTGCTGGCGATCACCTTCTTCATGATGAAGGTGTTCGGCATCGATCTGCAGCGCATCTCGCTGGGCGCGCTGGTGATCGCGCTGGGCCTGCTGGTGGACGACGCCATCATCGCGGTGGAGATGATGGTGGTGAAGATGGAACAGGGCTGGGATCGCTTCAAGGCGGCGACCTTCGCCTATACCTCGACCGCGTTCCCGATGCTGACCGGCACGCTGATCACCGCCGCGGCGTTCACGCCGGTGGGTTTCTCCAAGTCTGCCGCGAGCGAATACACGATCTCGATTTTCCAGGTGGTGACCATCGCGCTGCTGACTTCGTGGATCGTCGCGGTGGTGTTCACGCCCTATCTCGGCTATCGCCTGCTCGACCCGAAGAAGCTGATCGCCCGCGCGCAGCGCCACGGCGAGGATATCTACGATACGCCGTTCTATCGCCGTTTTCGCGCGCTGGTGGAATGGTGCTTGCGCAACCGCTGGAAGGTGATAGGTGCGACGGTGTTGATCTTTATCTTGTCGATGGCCGCGTTCGGCAAGTTCGTGCAGAAGCAGTTCTTTCCTTCCGCGAGCCGGCTGGAGCTGATGGTGGATCTGTGGCTGCCGCAGGGCGCATCGCTCAAGGCTACCGGGTACGAGGTCGAGCGCATCGAGCAACTGCTCAAGGACGACAGGGCGGTGGACTACTACTCGTCCTACGTCGGCAACGGCGCACCGCGCTTCTTCCTGTCGCTGGACCAGCAACTGTTCGCCGACAACTTCGGTCAGTTCGTCATCGTGACCAAAGACCTGGAGGCGCGCGAAGATCTCAAGCAGCGTCTCGAACAGCGCTTCTCCGCCGACGACTATTCGCACCTGCGCGTACGCGTGGTGCGCCTCGAAAACGGCCCGCCCATCGGCTACCCGGTGCAGTTCCGCGTGATGGGCGACGACCTCGGCAAGATACGCGAGATTTCCGAACAGGTCGCCGCGGCGATGCGCGCAAACGGACACCTGCAGAACGTCAATTTCAACTGGAATGAGAAGGTGAAGAGCGTGCGCGTCGAGGTCGACCAGGACAAGGCGCGGCGTCTGGGTACCTCCAGCCAGGAAGTTGCGCAGGCCTTACAGGGCTGGCTGACCGGCATCGCGCTGACGCAGTACCGCGAGGGCGACCAGCTGATCGATGTGGTGTGGCGGGGCGGGGCGGATGCAGAAATGGCCTCGCTCGAACGCTTGCCCGATCTCGACATCCCGCTCGCGGGCGGACGGCACGTGCCGCTGGCGCAAGTGGCGAAGCTGGTGCCGGTGCTGGAAGAGGGCATTGTCTGGCGGCGCAACCGCCTGCCGACGATGACCGTGCGCGCCGACATGGCGGACAAGGTGCAGCCGGCGACGGTATCGGTTGCACTCGACAAGCAGTTTGACGAACTGCGCGCCAAGTTGCCTTACGGCTACCGCATCGAAATGGGGGGCAGCATCGAGGAATCCGCCAAGGGCGAGACCGCCATCGCTGCGGTGATGCCGCTGATGCTGGTCGGCGTGATCACGCTGCTGATGATGCAGCTGCAGAGCATCAGCCGCACGGTGATGGTGCTGCTGACCGCGCCGCTGGGCCTGATCGGCGTCGCGCTCGCGCTGCTGGTGTTCCAGGTGCCGTTTGGCTTTGTCGCCAATTTGGGCTTCATCGCGCTCGCCGGGATGATCATGCGCAACTCGGTGATATTGGTGGACCAAATCCGGCAGGACGAAGAGGCGGGCAAGAGCTCGTGGGAAGCGATCGTCGGCTCCACCGTGCGCCGCTTCCGCCCGATCACCCTGACCGCCGCCGCCGCGATCCTCGCGATGATCCCGCTGACCCGCCAGGTGTTCTGGGGGCCGATGGCAGTGTCCATCATGGGCGGGCTGGTGGTCGCGACGCTGCTGACCTGTCTGTTCCTGCCGGCGCTGTATGCGGCGTGGTACCGGGTGCGCGAGCACGAGACGCCGGCTTCCTGAGGATGTTCATGCCAGGTTGGTTGTAACAAGCTGTTTTTGCAGGGTTATATATCTCGAGAACTTTTGTCGGATATTCAGGCCAAATAAGTCACCTTATTCCTTTCAAGAAAGGAGACTTACCATGGCTCAACTTCATGTGCCCCACACGGGCGTCTGGGATGCGTTCACCCACAGTCACATGTCCGTCCTGACGCTGTTCCTGCTCTATGCGGTGCCGATGTCGGTGATCCCGCCGGTGATGATCTATTACGCCGGAGTCACTTATGGCGGAGGGTTATTGCCGGCAGTGAGCGCTGTGCAGTTGCAAATTATCGGCATCCTGCTCTTTCTTACCGAACTGGCGATGACCTTCGTGGTCGCCTATCTCATTCGGCGTATGGGCGAAGTGATCGACATCAAGCCCGCCTTCGAGGACGCCTACAAGCTTGCGGTAGTGGTTCCGACGCCTTTATGGCTGGCTCCGTTGTTCCTGTTCATCCCCAGCTTCATGGTCAACCTCACTGCAGTTTCAGCGGCATTGATGCTCTCCGGCATACTGATTTTCTACAGTGTGCCCTCCATCCTCAAGGTCGAGGAAAAAGGCCATGCCATCCTGCTCTCAGGCTCCATCCTGTCTGCCGGACTGGTGGTTTGGGCCGCGATGATGTTTCTCACGCTGATTAGCTTGAGCATGATCACCTCCAGCCCGATGCTCTGATCCGGGGCGGCAGCCAAGACGCAGCTTCAGAGGCTGCGAGGCGGGGAGGGCGAAAACCTTTTCCCGCCATGAAAAAAGACCTGCCCGGCCGTAAGGCTGGACAGGTCTTTTACCTTGTGGCTACAGCCGGGCTTACGCCATTTAACCAGCGGCTTATGTCACCGTTGTTTGGTGGCTTAGCCGAATGGCTATGCAGAGCTAACATCCGCTACGCGGATGAGCCTTCGCCGCAAAGTGAAGGATTTCTTGGCCCTACTGGCCAAAAAAAGCACCTTGTGGTGGCGAAAGCTTTTTCGGATTATTGTCCGAAAAAGTCTTTCACCTTATCCATCCAGGACTTGGCGCGGGGGTTGTGGCGATCGCTGTCGGCGTCGTTGATTGCCTCGAATTCGCGCAACAGCTCCTTCTGGCGATCGGTCAGGTTCACCGGCGTCTCGACGATCACATGGCAATGCAGGTCGCCATGAGTCGAACTGCGCACGCCCTTGATGCCCTTGCCGCGCAGGCGGAACTGTTTGCCGCTCTGGGTCTCGGGAGGAATCTTGATGAGGGCCTTGCCATCCAGCGTTGGAATCTCGATTTCGCCGCCCAGCGCAGCGGTGGCGAAGCTGATCGGCATCTCGCAGTGCAGGTCGTTGTGGTCGCGCTGGAACACCGCATGCGGCTTGATGTGGATCACCACGTACAGGTCGCCGGACGGGCCGCCGTTGGTGCCGTGCTCACCCTCGCCGGACAGCCGGATGCGGTCGTCGTTGTCCACGCCGGCCGGGATCTTCACTGCCAGCGTCTTGTGCTGCTTGACGCGTCCCGCGCCGTGGCAGGTGCCGCAGGGCGAGGCGATCTGCTTGCCGCTGCCGTGGCAGCGGGGGCAGGTCTGCTGGATCGAGAAGAAGCCCTGCTGCATGCGCACCTGACCGTGGCCGCCGCAAGTGGAGCAGGTGGTCGGCGTGGTGCCGGGCTTCGCGCCGGAGCCGTGGCAGGTCTCGCACTCGGCCATGGTCGGCACGCGTATCTGCGTCTCGGTGCCGCGCGCGGCCTGCTCCAGCGTGATCTCGAGGTTGTAGCGCAGGTCCGCGCCGCGGTGCACGTTGCTGCGCTGGCCGCGTCCGCCGCCGAAGATGTCGCCGAAGATGTCGGAGAAGTCGAAGCCGCCCGCAGCGCCGCCGGCGCCGAAGGGACCGCCGCCGCCCATGCCGCCGGCCTCGAACGCCGCGTGGCCGTACTGGTCGTAGGCCGCGCGCTTCTGGCCGTCTGACAGCGTCTCGTAGGCTTCCTTGGCTTCCTTGAAGTGCTCCTCCGCCTTCGGGTTGTCCGGATTGCGGTCGGGGTGGTGCTTCATCGCCAGCTTGCGATAAGCCTTCTTGATCTCATCGTCCGATGCGTCGCGGTTGACGCCGAGGACTTCGTAATAGTCTTTTTTGGACATAATTCAGTGAGTGGAAAGTGGGGAGTAGGAAGTGGGAATGGGGAGCAGGGCGGGTTTTCCCCACTGCCTACTCCCCACTTACTACTTTCCTCGAATTACTTCTTGTCCTTCACCTCGGTGAACTCCGCATCGACCACGTCGCCTTCGTCCTTGGCCGTTTCGGCTTGTGCACCACCGGCTTCGCCTGCTTGCGCCTTGGCCTGTTCGGCGGCGTACATCTTCTCGCCCAGCTTCTGCGCGGCCTGTGCCAGCGCTTCGGCCTTGGCGTCGATGGCTGCCTTGTCGTCGCCCTTGACCGCTTCCTCGGCTTCCTTCAGCGCGGCTTCGATCGCGGACTTCTCGTCGGCGGTCAGTTGCTCGCCGTATTCCTTCAGCGACTTGTGCGTGGAGTGGATCAGCGCGTCGAGCTGGTTGCGCGAAGTCACCAGTTCCAGTGCCTTCTTGTCTTCCTCGGCATGCGCCTCGGCATCGTTCACCATGCGCTGGATTTCCTCTTCGGAGAGGCCGGAGCTGGCCTGGATCTTGATCTTGTTCTCCTTGCCTGTCGCCTTGTCCTTCGCGCTGACGTGCAGGATGCCGTTCGCATCGATGTCGAAGGTGACCTCGATCTGCGGCATGCCGCGCGGCGCCGGCGGGATGTCGGACAGGTTGAACTGGCCCAGGCTCTTGTTGCCGGAGGCCATTTCGCGCTCGCCCTGCAGCACGTGGATGGTCACGGCGCTCTGGTTGTCCTCGGCGGTGGAGAACACCTGCGATGCCTTGGTCGGGATGGTGGTGTTCTTCTTGATCAGCTTGGTCATCACGCCGCCCATGGTCTCGATACCCAGAGACAGCGGGGTCACGTCCAGCAGCAGCACGTCCTTGACCTCGCCCTGCAGCACGCCGCCCTGGATGGCTGCACCCACGGCCACGGCTTCGTCCGGGTTCACGTCCTTGCGCGGCTCCTTGCCGAAGAATTCCTTTACGCGTTCCTGTACCTTGGGCATGCGGGTCTGGCCGCCGACCAGGATCACGTCGGCGATGTCGGAGGCGGACACGCCCGCGTCCTTCAGCGCGATCTTGCACGGCTCGATGGTGCGGGCGATCAGGTCCTCGACCAGGCTTTCCAGCTTGGCGCGGGTGATCTTCACTGCCAGGTGCTTCGGACCGGTCGCGTCGGCGGTGATGTACGGCAGGTTCACTTCGGTCTGTTGTGCGGAGGACAATTCGATCTTGGCTTTTTCCGCTGCGTCTTTCAGGCGCTGCAATGCCAGCATGTCCTTCTTCAGGTCGATGCCGCTCTCCTTCTTGAACTCTTCCACCAGGAATTCGATCACGCGCATGTCGAAGTCCTCGCCGCCGAGGAAGGTGTCGCCGTTGGTGGACATCACCTCGAACTGGTGCTCGCCGTCGATCTCGGCGATGTCGATGATGGAGATGTCGAACGTGCCGCCGCCCAAGTCATACACCGCGATCTTGCGGTCGCCTTCCTGCTTGTCCAGGCCGAAAGCCAGCGCGGCCGCGGTCGGCTCGTTGATGATGCGCTTCACGTCCAGGCCGGCGATGCGGCCGGCGTCCTTGGTGGCCTGGCGCTGGCTGTCGTTGAAGTAGGCCGGCACGGTGATCACCGCCTCGGTGACCGGCTCGCCCAGGTAGTCCTCGGCGGTCTTCTTCATCTTCATCAGCACCTGTGCGGAGACTTCCGGCGCGGAAATTTCCTTGTCGCGCACCTTGACCCAGGCGTCGCCGTTCTTCGCCTTGACGATGGAGTAGGGCACCATGTCGATGTCCTTCTGCACCATCGGCTCCTCGAAGCGGCGGCCGATCAGACGCTTCACGCCATACAGCGTGTTCTTCGGGTTGGTCACGGCCTGGCGCTTGGCCGGCGCGCCGACCAGGATCTCGCCGTCTTCCATGTAGGCGATGATGGAGGGGGTGGTGCGGGCGCCTTCGGCGTTCTCGATCACCTTGGTCTTGCCGCCTTCCATGATGGCCACGCAGGAGTTTGTCGTGCCCAGGTCAATGCCGATGATTTTTCCCATGATGCTTTCCTTTCAGTTGATTGGTTTGATTCGTAAAACTTCTGTCGCCTAAGGTGGGGCGGCAGATCCATATTTCAAGTGCTTATATCTGAAGAACCGTCGCGAGCAGGCCAAGATGCAAGGCGCGGCGCAGCGAACGACGAGACATACCATTCTGGTAGGCGAGGAGTGAGCGAGCACGCAACGCCGCAGATTGGTCGCGCAGCAGGTTATTCCTTGCCTTTGCTCACCATCACCAGCGCCGGGCGCAGTACGCGCTCGTTCAGCGTGTAGCCTTTCTGCATCACGCTTACCACAGTGTTGGCCGGCTGGTCGCTCTCGACCATGCCGATGGCCTGGTGGAAGTTGGGATCCAGCTTCTCGCCGACCGGGCTGATCTCCTTGATATTGAACTTCTCGAACACGCTGGAGAGCTGCTTGAGCGTCAGTTCCATGCCGCTCTTGAAGCTCTCGACGTTCTCGGTCTGCACCGCCAGGCCGGCCTGCAGGCTGTCCATCACCGCCAGCATCTCGCCGGAGAAGCGCTCGACCGCGAACTTTTGCGCTTTGGCGACGTCTTCCGCGGCGCGGCGGCGGATGTTCTCTCCCTCGGCTTTGGCGTACATCCAGGCGTCGTAGTGCTCCTGCGCCTTGCGCTCGGCGGCCTGCAGCATCTCTTCCATGCTGGGTGTTTTGTCCGTGGTCTGTTCGGCCGCGGTTTCAGTGCTTGCGGCAGCTTCGTGCTGCTCGATCTTGGGGGTGTTTTCCTGCTGTTCCATGTGGTTCTCCTGTTGGCGACTTTCCGCTAATTGGGGCGGCAAGGCGGTTTTCAAGAGTTCGCCCGAAATATTTTTCAGGCCGTGAGATAATGCGCGCCGTCCTGAAGCCGCATCGTCATGTCCACCAAGAACTACGCCTGGCGCATCGCCGGATTCTATTTTTTCTATTACGCCTTCGTGGGGATGTTCGCGCCCTACTGGAGTCTGTATCTACAATCCCTGCATTTTTCCGCCATCGAGATCGGCATCCTGATGTCGACGCAGCCGGTGATGCGCATGGTTGCGCCGAATATCTGGGGCTGGCTTGCGGACCATACCGGCAAGCGCCGCGAGGTGGTGGTCGCGGCGGCCAGCCTGAGCGCGGCGTTCTACCTGGGGGTGTTCTTCACCACCAGCTTCTGGGGCTTGCTGCTGGTGCTGGTGCTGATGAGCTTCTTCTGGAGCGCATCGATTCCGCTGGTGGAGGCGACCACGCTCTCCTGGCTGGGCAAGGATGTCGCGCATTACGGGCGCATCCGCTCCTGGGGATCGGTCGGCTTCATCGTCGCGGTGGTGGGGCTGGGCTATGCCTTCGACTACATCGCGATCGCCTGGCTGCTGTGGGCGGGGCTGGTGTGCGAGATAGGCATCCTGCTGTTTGCGCGGCAGATTCCGCGCACCGAGGTGGAGGTGCATCATGCCGACAGCCTGCCGATCCGCCGGCTGCTGATGCGGCCGCGAGTGCTGGCGCTGTTCGGCGCCTGTTTCCTGATGTCGGTCGCGCACGGCCCGTACTACACCTTCTATTCCATCTATCTGGTCGAGCACGGCTATGCAAAGAGCGCGGTCGGCGGATTGTGGGCGCTGGGGGTGATTTGCGAGATCGGGGTGTTCTTCCTGATGCCGGCGCTGGTGCGGCGCTTCGGCTATGTGCGCATCATGCTGGCCAGTCTGGCCGCGGCGGCGGTGCGCTTCGCGCTGATCGGCTGGGCGGTGGATGTCGTCGTGCTGTTGCTGTTTGCCCAGGCGCTGCATGCGCTGACCTTCGGCGCCTACCATGCCGCCTCGGTAGGCATGGTGCACGAGTTCTTTCGCGGGCGTCACCAGTCCAAAGGACAGGCCTTGTTCGGCAGCGTTACCTACGGGGCGGGCGGCATGCTGGGCAGTCTGGCGAGCGGCCCGATCTGGCAGCATTACGGCGCCAGTGCGCTGTATTCCTTCAGTGCGCTGATGGGGCTGCTGGGCCTGCTGTTGATGCTGTGGAATCCCGCTTCCGGCGATGAGCGCCAGCCGGAGTAATCCTCCGGGGCTGTTCACAGCAAGGCCGGAATCCAGTAAAGTGCCTGTCCGTTCCTAAACCGAGAAGAGCAATAACATGAGTGCAAAAGGACAACAACTGCAAGACCCCTTCCTGAACACGCTGCGCAAGGAGCATGTGCAGGTGGCCATTTATCTGGTGAACGGCATCAAGCTGCAAGGCCATATCGACTCGTTCGACCAGTATGTGGTGCTGCTGAAGAACACCGTCACGCAGATGGTCTACAAGCACGCGATCTCCACCATCGTTCCGGCACGCGCAGTCAGCATCAACCATGACGCTGCTGAGTAATGCAGCAGAACTCATCCGGTTCTGAATTAGCCGTCCTGGTCAGTCTCGACCTGGGCGAGCCGGATTACGCCGAAAGTCTGGAAGAACTCCGCTTGCTGGCCGAAACCGCCGGCGTGCAGGCGCTGGCGATCGTCGAGGGAAAGCGCTCGCGTCCCGATCCTGCGCTGTTTGCCGGCAGCGGCAAGGTGCAGGAGATCGCCGATCTGATCGCTGCGCATGAGGACATCGGCGTCGTCATCTTCAATCACGATCTTTCCCCCGCGCAGATGCGCAACCTAAGCGCCAAACTGGAACGGCGCGTTATCGACCGCACCATGCTGATTCTGGACATCTTCGCGCAGCGCGCGCAGAGCCACGAGGGCAAGGTGCAGGTCGAGCTGGCGCAGTTGCGCTATCTCGCGACGCGGCTGGTCGGCATGAACATGGACATGGGGCAGCAGAAGCACGCGGTCGGCGCGCGCGGTCCCGGCGAGACCAAGCTGGAACTGGATCGACGCAAGCTGGACAAGCGCGTGCATCTGCTGAAGGAGCGGCTGGAAAAGCTGCGCCGCCACCGCCAGGTGCAGCGCCGCGCGCGTAACCGCAGCGATGTGCTGTCGGTGTCCATCGTCGGCTACACCAACGCCGGCAAGTCCACGCTGTTCAATGCCCTGACCAAGGCCAACGTCTACGCGGCGAACCAGTTGTTCGCGACGCTGGACACGACCTCGCGGCGCATCTATCTGGAAACGGCGGTGGGCGAGGACGGCGAGCCCGTGTCCAGGGAGGGTGTGCGGGAGCAGGAGGTGGTGCTGTCGGACACCGTTGGCTTCATCCGCCACCTGCCGCACTCGCTGGTCGCGGCGTTCCGCAGTACGCTGGAGGAGACGATACAGGCCGATCTGCTGCTGCATGTCGTGGATGCGAACAATGCCAACCGCGATGCCCAGGTCGCCGAGGTCAACAAGGTGCTGGAAGAGATAGGCGCGCAGGATATTCCGCAGATACTGATCCTCAACAAGATCGATTTGCAGGCTGCGCCAAGACCGGACGAAGTCCGAGTGTCTGGCGGCGCCCTCCTTGCGGGGGATGTCGCGCCGGGCGTCGAGCGCGACGAGTGTGGTAGAATCGCGACCATTCGCTTGAGTGCCAGAACCGGTGCGGGATTGGCCGATTTGCGTGCGGCGCTGGTGGAAATCCGCGATGCAGAGCCGGTGGAGGAGCAGGTTCTGGAATGGCATCCGCTAAACAATTGAGTAGGTGAATCATGGGATTGAACGATCCGCAGTGGGGAAACAAGAACAGTGGCGGCCCGCCCGACCTGGAGGAGTTGATGCGCAAGCTCAACGACAAGGTCGCGGCGATGATGGGCGGCAAGGGCGGGCGGGGCGACCAGGGGCGTCCGTCCGGCGAGGCGCCCAGCCAGGGCTTCGGCGGCGGCATCGGCCTGATTGCGGCGATCGCCGGACTGATCTGGCTGGCGAGCGGATTCTATATCGTCAACGAGGGCTATCGCGGCGTGGTGCTGCGCTTCGGCGAATTTTCCGAGGCGACCATGCCCGGCCCGCGCTGGCACCTGCCTTTCCCGGTCGAGACCGTCGAGGTGGTCAATCTCAGCCAAGTGCGCACCGTGGAGGTCGGCTATCGCGAGAACGTCAAGAACAAGATGCTGAAAGAGTCGCTGATGCTGACCGATGACGAGAACATCATCGACATCCAGTTCGCGGTACAGTATTTCCTGAAGGATCCGGCCGATTACCTGTTCAACAACCGCATGCCGGACGAGAACGTGCGTCAGGCCGCCGAGACCGCGATCCGCGAAGTGGTCGGCAAGAGCAAGATGGACTTCGTGCTGTACGAGGGGCGCGAGCAGGTGGCCGCTGCGGCGACCAAGCTGATGCAGGACATCCTGGATCGCTACAAGTCCGGCATCGTGATCAGCAAGCTGACGATGCAGAACGCGCAGCCGCCGGAGCAGGTGCAGGCTGCGTTCGACGATGCGGTCAAGGCCGGACAGGACAGGGAACGCCAGAAGAACGAAGGCCAGGCCTATGCGAACGACGTGGTGCCGCGTGCGCGCGGCACTGCGGCTCGCCTGCTGCAGGAGGCGGAAGGCTACAAGCAGAGCGTGATCGCCAATGCCGAGGGCGATGCCAGCCGCTTCAAGCAGATTCTGGTCGAATACGAGAAGGCGCCCGGCGTGACGCGCGAGCGCATGTTCCTGGACATGCAGCAGCAGGTGCTGAGCAACGTCAGCAAGGTGCTGGTGGACCAGAAGAACGGCAACAGCCTGCTGTACCTGCCGCTGGACAAGCTGGTCGAGAGTACGCGGGTCGCCGGCGGAACCGCGGCGCCTGTTCCGGCCGCCACCACGCAGTCCAATGACAACAGCGCGACGCAGCGCGCCAGGGATTCGCTGCTGAGCCGCGACAGGGAGGCACGTTAATGGACAAGAAAATCTCCAATATCCTGATCGGCGCGGTCGCCGTACTGGTGCTGCTGAGCATGAGCGTGTACGTGGTGGATCAGCGCGAGCGTGCCATCGTGTTCCAGTTGGGTGAGGTCGTCGACGTCAGGACCGAGCCGGGGCTGAATTTCAAGGTGCCGCTGTTGCAGAACGTGCGTTACTTCGATGCGCGCATCCTGACGCTGGACACCGGTGAGCCTGAGCGCTTCATCACCGCCGAGAAGAAGAACGTGCTGGTCGATTCCTTCATCAAGTGGCGCATCGTCGACGTGAAGCAGTATTACGTCAGCGTCGGCGGCGACGAACTGCGAGCCAGGACCCGGCTGATGCAGACGGTGAATTCCAGCATGCGCGAGGAGTTCGGCAAGCGCACCATCCACGAGGTGGTGTCGGGCGAGCGCGACAAGATCATGGAGGTGTTGCGCACCAAGGCGGATTCCGATGCGCGCAAGATCGGCGTCGAGGTGCTGGACGTGCGCCTGAAGCGCGTCGACTTCCCGGTGGAGATCAGTTCCTCGATCTACAGCCGCATGGATGCCGAGCGTAAACGCGTCGCCAACGAGTTGCGCGCCTCCGGTGCGGCCGAGGGCGAGAAGATCAAGGCCGATGCCGACAAGCAGCGCGAGGTGATCCTGGCCGAGGCCTACCGCGAGGCGCAGAAACTCAAGGGCGAGGGCGATGCCCGCGCGGCAGCGATCTATTCCGCTGCGTTCGGGCGCAACCCGGAGTTCTACTCGTTCTACCGCAGTCTGGAGGCATACAAGCAGAGCTTCGGGAACAAGAGCGACGTGATGGTGCTGGATCCAAGTTCGTCCTTCTTCAAGTACCTGAAGGGATCTGGCCGCAAGTGATGGCCTTGTCGGATCGTGCTTGATTTTTGGTTGATGGCGCTGGGCCTGATGCTGGTGCTCGAGGGCATGATGCCGTTCCTGTTTCCCGCCGCCTGGCGGGAGACGTTGCGCAAGCTGGTGCAGTTCCAGGACGGCCAGTTGCGTTTTCTCGGGCTGACGCTGATGCTCAGCGGCTTGCTGCTGATTTACTGGATGAAATAAATGCCTAACTGGTTGTTGCCGGAATACATACAGGACATGTTGCCGGAGGAGGCGTGGCGCGTCGAAGCGATGCGCGCGCAGTTCCTCGAACTGATGCGCACCCATGGCTACCAGCTGGTGGCGCCGCCGCTGCTGGAATATGCCGAGTCGCTGCTGATCGATGGCAGCGACGACATGGATCTGCGCACCTTCAAGCTGGTCGACCAGCTCTCCGGGCGCACGCTGGCGCTGCGCGCCGACATCACGCCGCAGGTTGCGCGCATCGATGCGCACCTGCTGAACCGCCAGGGCATCGCGCGGCTGTGCTATGCCGGCAGTGTGCTGCACACCCAGCCCGCCGGGCTGACCCGTACCCGCGAACTGTTGCAGATCGGCGCCGAGCTCTACGGCCACGGCGGGCTGGAAAGCGACCTGGAAATCCAGCGGCTGATGCTGCAGGCCCTGGTTTCGCTGGGCATCGAGAGCGTGCACCTTGATCTTGGTCACGTCGGCGTGTTCCGCGCTCTGGTGAACCATGCGGAACTTGATCGGGAATTGGAGAACGCATTGTTCGCAGCTTTGCAAAACAAGGATCGCGCGACGCTGCAGGCGCTGGTTCGGCCGCTGGACGCGGCCCTGAGCGAGGCATTGCTGGCACTGACCTCGCTGTACGGGGCTTGCGCCGACGTGCTGGCGCGTGCGCGCCGCGTGTTGCCGGATCTTCCGGGAATCCGGGCTGCGCTCGGCGATCTCGAGGCCGCATCGACCACCCTCCAGCCGCTGGTGGCGCGCGTCAGCATCGACCTTGCCGACCTGCGCGGTTACCACTACCACAGCGGCATGGTGTTCGCCGCCTATCATGCCGGCAGCCACGATGCGATCGCGCTCGGCGGCCGCTACGACGACCTTGGCAAGAGCTTCGGGCGGGCGCGTGCCGCGACCGGCTTCAGCATGGATCTGCGCCAGTTGTACCGGCTGTTGCCGGTGCAGGCGCAGAAGGCCGGCATCTGCGCGCCCGCATCCGCCGATGCGGCGCTGCAGGACAGGATTGCGCAGTTGCGTGCGGCGGGCGAGGCGGTCGTCGTGGATCTCCTCGGCGACGCGGCATTGCGCGGCGAACTGCAGTGTGATCGCGAACTGGTATTGCGCGACGGCGAATGGCAGGTCGTGCCCCTTTAGGATTTTTCAGTACGGAAATTTGCAATGGCTAAGAATGTAGTAGTGATCGGCACCCAGTGGGGTGATGAGGGCAAGGGCAAGATCGTCGACTGGCTGACGGATCATGCCAAGGGCGTGGTGCGCTTCCAGGGCGGGCACAACGCCGGCCACACGCTGGTGATCGGCGGCAAGAAGACCGTGCTGCACCTGATTCCGTCGGGCATCCTGCGCGACCACGTGATGTGCTACATCGGCAACGGCGTGGTGCTGTCGCCGCAGGCGCTGCTGAAGGAGATGGACCAGCTGCAGGAGGCCGGCATCGACGTCTACAGTCGCCTGAAGGTGTCCGAAGCCTGCCCGCTGATCCTGCCCTACCACGAGGCGGTCGACAAGGCGCGCGAGGCGGCCAAGGGCGACGCGAAGATCGGCACCACCGGGCGCGGCATCGGTCCGGCATATGAGGACAAGGTCGCGCGCCGCGCGATCCGCCTGCAGGACATCTTCTTTCGCGAGCGTTTCGCCGCGAAGCTGGGCGAGGTACTGGACTACCACAACTTCGTGCTGAAGAACTATTTCAACGCCGCTACCGTCGATTTCCAGAAGACGCTGGACGAGACACTGGCGCTGGGAGAACGCATCAAGCCGCTGGTCATGGATGTGCCGCGCGCGCTGTATGAGGCCAACCAGGCAGGCAGCAACCTGCTGTTCGAAGGCGCGCAGGGCGCGTTGCTGGACATCGATCACGGAACTTATCCCTACGTCACCTCCAGCAATTGCATCGCCGGTGCGGCCAGTCCGGGCGCAGGCGTTGGACCGCAGATGCTGAACTATGTGCTGGGTATCACCAAGGCTTACACCACGCGCGTAGGCTCGGGGCCGTTCCCGACCGAACTGTACGATGCGGTGGACAAGCGCGACCCCATCGGCGAAGGGCTGGCACGTCGCGGCCATGAGTTCGGTTCCACGACCGGACGCGCGCGCCGCTGCGGTTGGTTCGATGCGGCCGCGTTGAAGCGTTCCATCCAGATCAACGGCGTGTCCGGCCTGTGCATCACCAAGCTGGACGTGATGGATGGCATGGAAGTCGTACGTCTCGGCGTCGGTTACCGCATCGACGGCGTGGACAGCGACATCCTGCCTCCCGGTGCCGATGCGCTGGCTAATTGCCAGCCGGTTTACGAGGAAATGCCGGGCTGGAGCGAGAGCACCGTCGGCGTGAAGCGCTACGAGGATTTGCCGCAGGCCGCGCGCAACTACCTGGAGCGCATCGCCCAGGTGTGTGCCGTGCCGGTGGATATGGTTTCGACCGGGCCGGACCGCGACGAAACCATCGTGCTGCGTCATCCGTTTGCATAAGCCGATCCACGGCTATTGCGAACGTCGCGTCGTGCACGAAACCTTGAATAATTGCTATATCGGAAACAATTGCATTACCGAAACTACGGTGCGCACCGCGAAGTCTGCGGTGCGTATTTTGTTTATTTTTGTTCAGCGGGAAATGAAAAAGGCCCGCATAAATGCGAGCCTTTGTCGTTGGTGCCCAGAAGAGGACTCGAACCTCCACAGTGTTGCCACCGCTAGGACCTGAACCTAGTGCGTCTACCAATTCCGCCATCTGGGCGATGCGAAGGCGCGCACTTTAACTACTGAAGGAAATGTTGTCAATGAAAAAGAAAAATAATTTGCGTTTGCAGGACCCGCACCTCGAGCGCGAGCGCGAACAATACGAGCATCCGCTGCCCAGCCGCGAGTTCATCCTGCAGATTCTGGCCGAGCAGGGCGGTCCGGTGGACGAGGACGAGCTGCTGCATCTGATGCATATCGAGCACCACGAGGAAGACCTGTTCTCGCGCCGCCTGCGCGCGATGGAACGCGACGGCCAGATCATGCGCAACCGCAAGCGCGCGATCTGCGTCGTGGACAAGCTCGATCTGGTCAAGGGCAAGGTGCAGGGCCATCCGGACGGCTTCGGCTTCCTGGTGCCGGAAGACGGCAGCCCCGACATGTTCATCAGCGAGAAGGAGATGCACAAGGTGCTGCACGGCGACACCGTGATGGTGCGTCAGAGCGGCACGGACCGCCGCGGCCGCCCGGAAGCCAAGATCATCGAGGTGCTGGAGCGCGGCAACACCCGCGTGGTCGGCAGGCTGTACGAGGAGCATGGCATCTGGTTCGTCGTTGCCGAGAACCAGCGCATCAGCCAGGACATCCTGGTGGCACCCGGCGCGGCAGGCGGCGCCAAGGTCGGCCAGGTCGTGATTCTGGAGATCATGAAACAGCCGGACAAGCATGCGCAGCCTATCGGTCGCATCGTGCAGGTGCTGGGCAACTACGCCGACCCAGGCATGGAAATCGAGATCGCGCTGCGCAAGCATGACCTGCCATACGAGTTCCCCAAGGATGCGGAGAAGCAGGCCAAGCATTTCTCCCCAGAGGTCAAGCCGACCGACTGGGAAGGTCGCGAGGACATCCGCCACCTGCCGCTGGTGACCATAGACGGCGAGACCGCGCGCGATTTCGACGACGCGGTGTATTGTGCGCCGGAGAAGGGCGGCTACCGTCTGGTGGTGGCCATCGCCGACGTCAGCCATTACGTGCAGCCGAACGACGCGCTGGACCATGAGGCGATCAAGCGCGGCAACTCGGTGTATTTCCCGCGCCGCGTGATTCCGATGCTGCCGGAGGAACTGTCCAACGGCCTTTGCTCGCTGAATCCGCAGGTGGATCGGCTGTGCATGGTGTGCGACATGCATGTCAGCAACAAGGGCGAGATCGGCAAATACCGCTTCTATCCGTCGGTGATGTATTCGCATGCGCGGCTGACCTACAACCAGGTCGCCGAGATGCTGGCTGAACCGGACGGCGAACTGGCGAAGAGCAAGGCGGACATCGTGCCGCATCTGCAGCACCTGTACGAGCTGTTCCAGAAACTGCTGCATGCGCGCGAGAAGCGCGGCGCGATCGACTTCGAGACCGTCGAGACGCAGATGATCTTCAACGACCAGGGCAAGATCGAGAAGATCGTGCCGGTGGTGCGCAACGACGCGCACAAGCTGATCGAGGAATGCATGCTGGCGGCCAACGTGTGCGCGGCGGACTACCTGCACGAGCACAAGCACACCGTGCTGTACCGCATCCACGAAGGCCCGACGCCGGAGAAGCTGGGGGCGCTGCGCGAGTTCCTCAAGGAGTTCGGCCTGCAGCTGGGCGGCGGCGAGGAGCCGCAGGCGGGCGACTATTCCAAGCTGCTGAAGAGCATCAAGGGCCGTCCCGATGCCGGCCTGCTCCAGACCGTGATGCTGCGTTCGCTGAAACAGGCCAAGTACGAGCCGGAGAACGTCGGCCACTTCGGCCTGGGCTACGAGGCCTATACCCATTTCACCTCGCCTATCCGCCGCTATCCGGATCTGCTGGTGCACCGCGCGATCAAGGCGGTGTTGGCCGGCAAGAAGTACAAGCCGGCGCAGAAATGGGACGAACTGGGTTTGCATTGCTCGATGACCGAGCGTCGCGCCGACGATGCGACCCGCGATGTCGAGGCCTGGCTCAAGTGCTTCTACATGCGCGACCACCTGGGCAGCGTGTTCACCGGCACGGTGTCTTCCGTCACCAGCTTCGGCATGTTCGTCTCGCTGGACGACCTGTATGTCGAGGGACTGGTGCACATCTCCGAACTGGGCAAGGACTATTTCCATTTCGAGGCCGCCAAGCACCAGTTGCTGGGCGAGCGCACCGGCCAGCGTTACCGCCTCGGCGACCGCGTACAGGTGCGCGTCGTGAAGGTGGACATGGAGAGCACCAAGGTCGACTTCGTGCTGCACGAGGAGGAGCCGCAAGAGGACGGCGAGGATGCGTCGCAGCCGGAAAAGAAGAAGTCCGGCAAGAAGCACAAGCAGTCCGTCGGGGGAAAGAAGAAACATGGCTGACTTGCGCCTGATCTACGGCTTCCACGCCGTCACCTCCCGCATCCGCCAGAACCCGGACGGTGTGCTCGAACTCTATGTGGCTGCCGAGCGCCGCGATCCGCGCACGCGCGAACTGGTCAAGCTCGCCGAGGATAATGGCGTGCGCGTCATACCCGTCGACGCGAAGCGGCTCGACGGCATGGCGGGCGGCACGCGCCACCAGGGCGTGGCGGCGCGCGTCGATGCCTCTCGCCGCGTGCAGCACCTGGATGACGTGCTGGACACCATAGAGGAGCCGCCCTTGTTGCTGGTGCTGGACGGCGTGCAGGATCCGCACAACCTCGGGGCCTGCCTGCGCAGCGCCGACGCGTTCGGCGTGCATGCAGTGATCGCGCCCAAGGACAGGGCAGTCGGAATCAACGCGACCGTCGAGAAGGTCGCCTGTGGCGCGGCGGAGACCGTGCCCTTCATCACCGTCACCAACCTTGCGCGCACGCTGCGCGAGTTGCAGGAGCGCGACATCTGGGTGGTGGGTGCGGCGGGCGAGGCCGAGCAGGATTTGCATTCATTCAAGCACAAGGGAGCGCTGGCCTGGGTGCTGGGTGCCGAAGGCGAAGGGCTGCGCCGCCTCACGCGCGAGACCTGCGACGAACTGGTGCGCATTCCGATGCTGGGCAGCGTCGAGAGCCTGAACGTCTCGGTCAGCGCGGGCATCTGTTTGTTTGAGTCGCGGCGGCAGCGTGCGGGTGGCGGCTGATGCCGGCGGGTACCCGCCGGCGTACCCCTTGTGGGTGCAGAGAGCCGGAAAATAGCTGATTCGGCTAGAATCCGTCCGACAAGCCATTCCGAACCGGGAACACAGATGAAGAAGAAAAAGCCGCTCCGTATCCCCGTCACCCGCGGTCTCAAGGACATTTACGCGATGGACATGCACACGGCCTATCAGGCCGCCTGCATGGGGCGTTTCAATGTCGATTCCTTCGGCAGGCTGGCGGCGGCCATATCGGTGATCCGCTCGGCGCTCGAGCAGAAGCATACCCGGATCGAGGGTGCGGTCGAGACGCTGGATGCGGCCATAGCGACGCTGCTGGCGGTGCGCCACCGCGGGGATGAGACCGGTGTATGGGAGATTGCGCCGGACGAACGCCCGTCTGTGCTCACGGGGATCGACGTGGCCGAGCAGTGCATAGGCACGCTGGATGTCGCATTGCTGGCGCAGACCGCCGACATGCTGCTCGCCAGCATCACGGAAGAAAATACCTGACCTTCTCGTCCATCCGGCCCGTCATTCCACAGTCGGCGGCGTATGAGCCGGGTGTTGCGCTGCTCATGGTCGCCCTCCCATTGCGATCGGGATGCGGCGATGGCCGAACGGGCGGGTGAACTTTTCATAGCGCCCGGCGATCTGCGCGCCGCAGTCCGGGCAACGGCCATCCGGCGTCAGCCGGTACTGCTCGATGTCGTACCAGTCGCGCACGATCACGGCGTGGCCGCACGACGGGCAGAAAGTGGTGTCGCCCTCGCGGTTGTGCACGTTGCCGGTGTATACGTAATGCAGGCCGGCGGCCATCGCGATCCGCCTCGCCCTTCCCAGCGTCTCCGGCGTCGTCGCGGGAACGTCCATCATCTTGTAGTCCGGGTGGAACGCGGAGAAATGCAGCGGCACGTCCGGTCCCAGTTCCCTGAATATCCAGTCGCTCATCCTGGCGAGTTCGTCGTCGCTATCGTTGCGGCCGGGGATCAGCAGCGTGGTCAGTTCCAGCCACACGTCGGTCTCCCGGTGCAGGTAGACCAGCGTATCCAGCACCGGCTGCAGGTGCGCGCCGCAGAGCTTGAGGTAGAACTCGTCGGTGAAGCCCTTCAGGTCGACGTTGGCGGCGTCGATCTTCGCGAAGAAATCGCGGCGCGGCTGGTCGTGGATGTAGCCTGCGGTGACCGCGACGGTCTTGACGCCGCGTGCATGGCAGGCGTCGGCGGTGTCCATCGCGTATTCGAGGAACGGCACCGGGTCGTTGTAGGTGAAGGCGACGCTCTTGCAGCCCATCCGCGCGGCGGCCTCGGCGATACCCTCCGGGCCGGCCTCGTCGGCCAGCTTGTCGAAGCTGCGCGACTTGGAGATGTCCCAGTTCTGGCAGAACTTGCAGGCGAGGTTGCAGCCCGCGGTGCCGAACGACAGCACGCTGCTGCCGGGGTAGAAGTTGTTGAGCGGTTTTTTCTCGATCGGGTCGATGCAGAAGCCGGAAGATCGCCCGTAGGTGGTGAGCACCATATGGTCGCCGACGCGGCCGCGCACATAGCAGGCGCCGCGCTGGCCCTCGTGCAGCTTGCAATCGCGCGGGCACAGCAGGCACTGGATGCGCTTGTCGTCCAGCAAGCGCCAGTATCCGACGGGATGTTGCTCGTCAACGCCGATGGGTTCGTCCATGTCGATCCTCCTGGTGGGCAGGCTGTTGGAAAACTACTGCGGTGACCGTCTGCGGCGTTGCGCGGTGCTCGGAATCCTCATGTACCTATAGTACATTCCGGTTCCTGCGCTCCGTGCGCCTTGCATCCGGTCATCCTCGCTACGTTTTTCAACAGCCTGTTCGCGCTAGCTGTTGCGAGTATAGCGCGCCGCCATCGCGAAGACGATGGGGCGAAACCCGATATGTTTTACAATGACCGGCCTTTGGCCCAGCCGGGAGCGAGGGCCGGAAACGGGGCGCCTGGCCAACAACATAACAGGACGCAAGCAGTTGTCGATTTATCCGAGCGGCAGGACATGAGCCATACCAACAAGCACCAGGACGAACCGGCCTTCGTGCTGCACAGCTATCCGTTCCGCGAGACCAGCCTGATCCTCGACGTGTTCAGTCGTGAGCACGGCAGGCTGCCGATCATGGCGCGCGGCGCGCGCCGGCCCCGGTCGGCGCTACGCGGCGTGCTGATGAATTTCCAGCCGCTGCTGCTGTCGTGGTTCGGCAAGGGCGAGGTGCGCACGCTGCACAGCGCCGAATGGCAGGGCGGCCAGCCCTATCTGCAGGGCACGGCGCTGATGTGCGGCTTCTACCTGAACGAGCTGCTGCTGAACCTGCTGGCGCGCGACGACCCGCACGAGCAGTTGTTCGACTACTACCGCGCGACGCTGTACCGCCTTGCGCACGAGAGCGACCATGCCGCGACGCTGCGCTGCTTCGAAAAGCACCTGCTGCAGGAACTGGGCTATGCGCTGCCGCTGACGCATGAGGCGCGCAGCGGCGAGGCGATAGAGCCGGATGTCTGCTATCGTTACATCGTCGAACGCGGACCTGTGCCGGACGAGGGGGAGTCCGAAGCCGGGCTGCCGATCGCCGGCAAGACGCTGCTCGACATCGCCGCCGACGATTACGTCGATGCGACCACGGTGCAGCAGAGCAAGCAGTTGATGCGCATGCTGCTGAACCACTATCTCGGCGGAAAGACCCTGTATACGCGTGAACTCATCAAGGATCTGCAAAAACTATGAAACTCGGACTGAACATTGATCACGTCGCCACGCTGCGCCAGGCGCGCGGATCGCGCTATCCCAACCTCGTGCGCGCCGCACTGGTCTGCGAGGAGGCGGGGGCGGACGCGATCACCATCCACCTGCGCGAAGACCGCCGCCACATCCAGGATGCCGACGTCGACATCCTGCGCGGCATGCTGCAGACACGCATGAACCTGGAGTGTGCCGTCACCGACGAGATGATAGACAACGCCCTGCGCGTAAAGCCGCACGACATCTGCCTGGTGCCGGAGCGGCGCGAGGAGCTCACCACCGAAGGCGGGCTGGACGTGGTGAAGTATTTCGAGCAGGTCAAACGCGCCACCCAGCGTTGCAGCGATGTCGGCATCCGCGTTTCGCTGTTCATCGATGCCGACGAAAAGCAGATCGATGCGGCCGTGAGGGCCGGAGCGCCCGTCATCGAGATCCACACCGGGAAATATGCCGATGCCGACAGCGTGCCCGAGCGTGCTGCCGAACTGAAGCGCATCCACGATGCCACGCAATACGCCCATTCCCGAGGCCTGCAAGTCAACGCCGGCCACGGCCTGCATTACCACAACGTGCAGGACATCGTCGCCATCCCGCACATCGCCGAACTCAACATCGGTCACGCCATCGTTTCCGAAGCCGTGTTCATCGGGCTGGATGCGGCGGTGCGCAAGATGAAGGCGTTGCTTACCCAGGCATGATATTCGGCATAGGCACCGACATCGTCGAGTTCGCCCGCATCGAAGCGATGTGGGCGCGCTACGGCGAGCGTTTCGCCAAGCGCATCCTGACGGAGTCCGAACTGCCGGCACTGGCTTCCCATCCCGCCCCGGCTAGGATGCTGGCCAAGCGTTTCGCCGCCAAGGAGGCGTTCGCCAAGGCGGTCGGCAGCGGCATGCGCCATCCCGTCACCTTCCAGCGTGTCGGGGTCACGCATGACGGCCTGGGCAAGCCGATATTGCAGTTCGACGGGGTATTGCGCACTCATCTCGCCCAGTTGGGCATCGCCGGCCACCATCTCTCGATCAGCGACGAGCGCGACATGGTGGTGGCATTCGTGGTGCTGGAGACTTTGTAAGGCCGTTCGGCCGGGAAGTCACAGCCCTTGGTGCAGCTGGTATTTTTCCGGCAGCAGGTCGATGATCTCCCTCTGCACCACGATGTTGTGTTCTTCGTAGAGCGGTTCGCCGCACAGGGACAGCACTTCGTCGAATTCCTCCAGCACCTTCTCCCCCCGCCACACCCATTCTACGGGCAGGCAGGCACCCTGTTCGCTTTCGCTCGGATAGTCCGAGAGCACAACGCCTACGGCCTTGATGTGCAGGCTGGATGCGGGTGTGCAATGCTTGATGAAAACGAGGTCGGAGTTACGGATGCTGGAGACGATGTTGTGCAGGTCCGGGCTGCCACCGGGCGACAGAGGGTAGCACACCATGTTGTGGTCGATGAATCCCTGTGCATCGCGCTCATCGATTCCGAAAAATGCAGTCATTGCATTCCCCCTTCCGCAAGGCCCCGTCTCCTCGCCATATGTTCAGCGCAAGGCGAAAGTCACGCAGTTGGCCTCGTTCTTGACTATCCCGATCCTGATGCTTTCCGCCATGCATTCCAGGTCATCGTTGAACTTGCAGCTTGCAGTCTTGCAGGCGCCGATTCCGGCCGACTGGCCGGCCGCGTTGCTGTGGTGCGATCCCGCGAGGAAGGTGTCGCAGTCGGGCCGGATTGCGTCGCCGATGGTGATGGCGCGCGCGTTGCAGTTGCTGTCTGAGTTATAGGCGCATTCGCTTACCATGCATTGAGCGACGACCGGCATTTCGATACAGATTTTCTTCATGGCATGACTTCCTTGGTTCGATTGGACAAGTCGCCGGGCTGGCGGCGGGAACTGCGCAGGTAGCCGATAAACGAGCGATGGTTCGTCCGTCAGGTTCGGCTGCGGTGGATGATGCGCCAGGGGAACGGGCGGTACCATCGGCGCTCCCTGAATATCCCGCAGGAATAGAAGAAGGATTTATGGTCCTCGCCTGATGGGAGGATGGGGTACAGGCTGTAGCGGCGGATTGCGTCGCCATCCGCGGTTGTCCGCTCAAAGGCCTTATAATCGACGGCATTCGAAATACGACGATCGGGGAGCGCTATGGGTTTGGGGCCGGTGATGCTGGACGTGGTGGGCAAGACGCTCACGGCGGAGGATGTACAACGCTTGCGGCATCCGCAAGTCGGCGGAGTGATCCTGTTCGCGCGCAATTACGAGTCGCCGTCGCAACTGTGCGAGCTGACCGCGGCGATACGCGCGGTACGCACGCCGCCGCTGCTGATCGCGGTGGACCATGAGGGCGGGCGGGTGCAGCGTTTCCGCGAGGGCTTTACGAAAATTCCGGCGATGCGCGAGCTGGGCAAGATATGGGACGAGCATCCGCAGCGCGCGCGCCACCTGGCGCAGCAGGCAGGCTATGTGCTGGCTGCGGAGTTGCGTGCCTGCGGCGTGGACTTCAGCTTCACGCCGGTGCTCGACATCGACTACGGCCAGAGCAGCGTGATCGGCGATCGTGCCTTCCACAGCGACCCGGATGCGATCGCCGAACTGGCTCACAGTCTGCTGATCGGGCTGAAACTGGGCGGCATGCACACGGTCGGCAAGCATTTCCCGGGGCACGGCTATGTGCAGGCGGATTCGCACCTGGCCATTCCGGTGGACGAGCGCGAATTCGTCGATATCGAGATGGCCGACCTGATCCCGTTCCAGCGCATGGTGGACTACGGCCTGTCGGCGGTGATGCCGGCACATGTGATCTATCCGAAGGTGGACAATCGCCCTGCAGGGTTCTCGCCGGTCTGGCTGAAACAGGTGCTGCGTAGCCAACTCGGTTTCGAGGGCGTGATCTTCAGCGACGACCTGAGCATGGAAGGGGCGACGGTTGCCGGCAACATCGTGCAGCGCGCCTCTGCGGCGCTGAACGCAGGCTGTGACATGGTGCTGGTGTGCAACAAGCCGGAATCGGCGGACGAGCTGCTGAGCGGGCTGCGCTGGGAGATGCCTGCGGTCAGCAAGGCGAGGCTGGTGCAGATGCGCGGCCGCGCGCACCCCGAGACGCGCGACCAGTTGCACGAGCAGCATGCGTTCCTCAAGGCGCTGGACGAGGTCGCGGGCATAGGCATGAGCAACGCCGAATTGCCCTTGGCCTGAACGCTTGAGATAATCCCGGTGGCTTTCCCAGACGCAATCTTTCTCATATCGGTATCCAGAACATGAGTGAATTACAGGCAGCTTTGCTGGCAATCGGTTCGGGCGTGGTCGTCGCGGTATATGTCTACGGCTGGTGGCAGCAGCGCAAATATCGCCGGAAGTTCGGCGCCGCGTTCAAGTCCTCCCATGAAGATGCGTTGTATCGCGAAGAACCGGTGCGGCCACTCCCGGATGCGGATGAGGCGCTGCCGGCAGCGGCGCAGCCTGTCGCGGAAGTGGAGCATTTCGTTAGTGTCTCGGATGAGGTTCCCGTGGCGGAAAGCAAAACGCCTGGAACCGGCGAGCAGCCCTCCACAAAGCTCGCGGAAGATGAGCCGCGGCAAGAAGAGCAATCATTCGAAAAGGTCGATGAGAATGCGCCCGGCGAGGAGACTCCCGCGATGGCCGAGCCGGAACCCGTCGCCGTGATGGACGAGAGCTGCGCGTTGCTGGACTTGCGCAGCGATTTCATTGTCGAGTTGCAATTGAGCGAGCCTTCGCCGGCATCCGCGCTGTCAGGGTTGTGGCAGCGCAAGTTCGATTTCGGCAAGCCGGTACAGGTGTGCGGGCTGACGCTGGCCGGGCCTTCGTCCGGGCCGCGCTGGGAGCGCGCGGTCGCCGAGGGCCCGACGCTGTATTCCCGTTTCCGCGTCGCGCTGCAACTGGTTGACCGCAGCGGCGCGGTCAGCGCCGCAAAGCTGGCGGACTTCCGCGACCTGGTGCTGGGCATCGCCGGGCGTATCAAGTCCGAAGCGGCTGTGCCGGACGTGCAGCAGGCACACCAGGCGGCGCTGGAGCTGGATACGTTCTGCGCCGAAGTCGACCAGATGGTCGGCGTGAACCTGGTGGTTCCGGGCGAGCGTCTGCTGTCCGGAACCCGCATCGCCGAAGCGGCAGCGCTGCAAGGCATGACGCTGGAGGCGGACGGCGCGTTCCATCTGCTGGGTGCGCACGGGCACAGCCTGTTCGGCCTGATCAATCAGGACAGCATGCCGTTCCAGCATCACACGCTGGCGACCCATACCACTCGCGGCCTGACGCTGTTGCTGGACGTGCCGCGCATCGACAGCCCGGCTGTGCAGTTCGACCGCATGCTGGCCGTTGCGCACGGACTGGCCCGCGAACTGCAACTCAACCTGGTGGACGATCATCGCGTGGTGTTGACCGAGATCGGGCTGGCCCGCATCCGCGAGCAGATCGTCGCGGTCGAGGACAGCATGCGCGACCATGGCATTGCCCCCGGCAGCGCGCTGGCGCGCAGGCTGTTCGCCTGATGGAATTGAAGCAACGCGCCGCCCAACTGCGCGCCGAGATCGAGCGCTACGCCCACGCCTATTACGTGCTGGATGCGCCGCTGGTGCCCGATGCGGAATACGACAGGCTGTTCCGTGAACTGCAGGCGCTCGAAGCGCAACATCCCGAACTTCTGACGCCCGACTCGCCCACCCAGCGCGTGGGCGGCCGCGTGCTGGAAGGTTTTGCGTCGGTGAAGCATGCGGTGCCCATGCTTTCCATCCGCACCGAGACCGACACCGAAGCCAGTGGCGCCTTCAACTTCGATGCGCGCGTGAAAAACGCGCTGGGCCGCGCCGACGACATCGAATACGCCTGTGAACTGAAGTTCGATGGACTCGCCATCAACCTGCGCTACGAGCGCGGCCTGCTGGTGCAGGCCGCCACACGCGGTGACGGCGAGACCGGCGAGGACGTCACGCAGAACATCCGCACCATCCATTGCATCCCGCTGCATCTGAAGGATTGCAAGGCGGAAGTACTCGAAGTGCGCGGCGAGGTGTACATGTCGCGCAAGGACTTCAATCGCTACAACGAGAAGCAGCGCGAGAAAGGCCTGCCCACGCTGGTCAATCCCCGCAACGGCGCGGCGGGCAGCATCCGCCAACTCGATCCGAAACTGGCTGCGCAACGGCCGCTGTCCTTTTTCGCCTACGGATTGGGAGAGGTGCGCGGCTGGGAGCTGCCGGCCGCGCACAGCGCCATTCTCGATGCCCTGCAACGCTTCGGCCTGCCGGTGTGTGCCGACCGCGCGGTGGTGTATGGCGCGGCGGAACTGGCGGAATTCCATCGCAGCATCGCTGCCAAACGTGACTCGCTGCCGTTCGACATCGACGGCGTGGTGTACAAGGTCAACAGCCTCGCGCTGCAGCGGGAGCTCGGTTTCGTGTCGCGCGAGCCGCGCTGGGCGGTGGCGCACAAGTATCCGGCCGAGGAGCAGGTCACCGTGCTGCGCGACATCGAAGTGCAGGTCGGGCGCACCGGCAAGCTGACCCCGGTGGCCAAACTCGAACCCGTCTTCGTCGGCGGCACCACCGTCTCCAATGCCACGCTGCACAACGAGGACGAGATCCGCCGCAAGGACGTGCACATCGGCGATACCGTGATCGTGCGCCGCGCCGGCGACGTGATCCCCGAGGTGGTGGGGGTGGTGCTGGAGCGCCGACCGGCGGATGCGCGTGCTTTCGTGATGCCGGCCCGTTGCCCGGTGTGCGGCAGCTCTGTGGTGCGCGAAGAGGGCGAGGCCGATGCACGCTGCACCGGCGGACTGTTCTGCCCCGCGCAGCGTAAGCAGGCCATCCTGCATTTCGCTTCGCGGCGCATGATGGACATAGAAGGTATGGGCGACAAACTGGTGGATCAACTGGTGGATGAGCAGCTGATCCGCTCGCTGCCCGATCTGTACCGGCTCGATGCGGCGACGCTGGCGAGCCTTGATCGGATGGCCGAGAAGAGCGCGCAGAACATCGTCGCCGCGCTGGAGCAGAGCAAGCACACCACGCTCAACCGCTTCCTGTTCGCGCTCGGCATCCGTCACGTGGGCGAGAGCACGGCCAAGGACCTGGCGCGCCATTTCGGCAAACTGGAAGCCGTCATGCAGGCCAGTGTCGAGCAGCTGTTGCAGGTGCCGGACGTCGGTCCGGTGGTGGCGCAGAGCATCCATGATTTCTTCGCCGAGGCGCACAACTGCGAGGTGGTGCAGCAGTTGCGCGAGCGGGGCGTGCACTGGGAGGAGCATGAAGGTACGGCCGACCAGGTGTTGCCGCTTGCCGGCAAGACCTTTGTGTTGACTGGTACACTCCCGTCCATGACGCGGGACGAGGCGAAAGAACGGCTCGAAGCGCTGGGCGCCAAGGTGGCGGGCAGCGTATCCAAAAAAACCTCGGTGGTGGTGGCCGGCGCCGAGGCAGGCAGCAAGCTGGACAAGGCCAGGGAACTGGGGGTGCCGGTGTGGGACGAGGCTGCGCTGATCGAACGACTCAAGGAATGGGAGACCTGATGAAAAAGATAACGAAAGCTGTATTTCCCGTTGCGGGTCTGGGCAGCCGCTTCCTGCCGGCGACCAAGGCGACCGCGAAGGAGATGCTGCCGGTGGTAGACAAGCCGCTGATCCAGTATGCAGTGGAAGAGGCGGTGGCCGCAGGCATTACCGACATGGTGTTCATCACCGGGCGTCACAAGCGCGCCATCGAGGACCATTTCGACAAGGCCTACGAGCTGGAGGCTTCGCTGGAGGCCAGCGGCAAGCTCAAGCTGCTGAGCTATGTGCAGGAGGTCGTGCCCAAGCACGTGAACTGCATCTACATCCGCCAGGCTGAGCCGCTGGGACTTGGACATGCGGTGCTGTGCGCGAAACCGGTGGTGCAGGACGAGCCCTTCGCGGTGATCTTGGCGGACGACCTGATCGACGGCGAACCGCCCATCGTCAGGCAGATGGTGGACGTGTTCGGGAAATATCAATGCTCCATCCTGGGCGTGCAGGACGTGCCACGGGAGCACACCCGGCAATACGGCATCGTCAGCAGCTCCAACCTTGAGAAGGATATCGAGCGCGTGCTCGGTATCGTCGAGAAGCCGAAGCCCGAAATTGCGCCGTCCACGCTGGCGGTGGTCGGGCGCTACATCCTGACGCCGCGCATTTTCCATCACCTGGAACATGTCCAGCCCGGCGCGGGCGGGGAGATCCAGTTGACCGACGGCATTGCGTCGCTGATGCAGGAAGAACAGCTGCTGGCCTATCGCTTCGACGGCGTCCGCTACGATTGCGGTTCCAAGCTGGGCTACCTGCAGGCGCAGGTGGCGTTCGCCCTGAAGCATGAAGAATTGCGCACCGCCTTCGCGGCATACCTGAAGACGGTCGCCTGATGCTTTCCGATCCCGAAGCGCGCGACATCCTGGCCCGGGCGGAGTTGCTGCGTTCGGCGACCGAGGTGCAGGCCGCGCTGCACCGCGTGGCAGGGGAGATCAATGCGGCGCTGGCGGGCAAGCATCCGCTGGTGCTGTCGGTGATGGGCGGCGCGCTGGTGTTCAGCGGACAACTGCTGCCGCTGCTCGAATTTCCGCTGGATTTCGACTACCTGCATGTGTCGCGCTACGGCAATGCGCAGCAGGGCGGCGAGCTGCGCTGGGAGGTCGCGCCGCGAGAGAACGTGCGGGGCAGGACGGTGCTGGTACTGGACGACATCCTCGACGAGGGCGAAACGCTGCAGGCCATCCGGCGGCGCGTGCTGGAACTCGGCGCCGCGGCCTGCTACAGCGCGGTATTCGCCGACAAGGAGAACGGCAAGTCGAAGCCGATCCGCGCCGATTTCGTCGGCATGGAACTGCCGCACCGTTTCGTGTTCGGCTACGGGATGGATATACAAGGCGCGTGGCGCAACCTGCCCGCGATTTATGCAACGAAGGAGGACGAATAATGTTGGCAATCATCGGAGGTCGAGGGCTGACCGAACTGGCAAACCTGAAGATCACCCACCGGCAGGTGCTGCGCACGCCCTACGGCGAGCCTTCCGGCGCGTTCATGTTCGGCACGCTGAACCAGCACGAAGTCATCTTCCTGGCGCGCCACGGTTACGGGCATACCATCCCCCCGCACCTGGTGAATTACCGCGCCAACCTGTGGGCGCTGCGCGAGCAGGGCGTGACCGAGGTGGTCTCGGTGGCGACGGTGGGCGGCATACGCGCCGACCTGACGCCGGGCACCATCGTTGTCCCGGACCAGATCATCGACTACACCCATGGCCGCGACGCGACCTATTTCGACACCGGCGATACGCGCTACACCAACGCCAACTTCGCGCTGCCCTACAACCCGGGGTTGCGCAGCCGCATCCTGAAGAGCGCGCGCACCGTCGGACAGGACTGTGTGGACGGCGGCGTGTATGCCGCGACCCAGGGGCCGCGGCTGGACAGCATTGCCGAGGTCAATCGCTACGAGCGCGACGGCGCCGACATGATAGGCATGACCGGCATGCCGGAAACCGCGCTGGCGATGGAACTGGAACTGAAATACGCGACGATCGCCGTGGTCGTGAACTATGCGGCGGGCCGGGGCGACAGCAAGCAGGGCGTCAATGTCGAACAGACCATCACGACCGCCGCAGCATCGATGGATCGGGTGCGCAGCATCCTGGAGTGCGTGGTGAACTGCAGCGAAGACTGAGCAACAAAAAGCCCGCCGAAGCGGGCTTGAAAGCCGGTGCCGTTCGACTGGGTCAGAAGCCCATGCACACCAGATAATTGGTGTCGTCATCCAGAGTGGCGACTGCTGCACCACCGGTGCCCGTTCCTGCCGCGGCAACCATCATCGAGCCGGAGTCTGTTTCACCGTTGTCCATGGTGGTATCGAGTTGCTTGGCGAATTTGCCCGGGATAGCGTCGGAGCAAACGATATAGGATCCACGCAATCCTGTGATTGGCAGGTTCGCGGCTGAGCTGTTAGTGATGCCGATGGAGCCGCCGACGGCATTCTTCGGGATGTAGTCGGCGGAAGCCGTCGCGGTAGCACCCGGAGCCAGGCCAGCCAGACGGACATGCTGCCAGAAGACGAAAGACTCGTCCGTTACGGCAGTTGCATTCCAGTTGCCATCGATCATGCCGTTTGCAATGGAGCATTTACCTGCGGCAGTCGGTGTGCAGGCGGTGCCAGTGTTGGCGGGGGGGAACTGTGCATCGAGTTTGGCTTGGGTTTGATCGCCAGGCAGAGCCTTGAACTTGTCCTGGTAGCCGTAGATGAACACCGGTATGTTTTTGAAGTCGGAAGCCAGGTTTTTGACCTTGGCGCTGTTGATGAGCTCCTGCCCCTTGAGTACGCCGCCCAGCAGCAGGCCGATGATGACCAGCACGATGGCGATTTCGATGAGGGTAAAGCCTGATTGATGGCGTTTCATTATGCTAGTCTCCCATTGTGTTGTTTGTGGCACACAGTAACCAGCAAATGCCATGCCAGTGTCGCCGTAGGCGGATATATGGGGATTTTTTGACGGGCTGCAGAGATTGATGACGGGAATTCGACGGACGGATGACGAAATGCTGACACCTGGGCCGGGAGGGGCGCTGCACGGCGCACGCTGGCTGTTGCTGGCGATGCTGGGGCTGTTGCACGGCGCGCTGCTGTTCGGAGTGGAGAGTCCCTGGGCGCGCTCGCTGCTGCTTGCACACATGGGGCTGTTCCTGATCTGGCAACCGCTGTGGCGCGGCGAGCGCGAGGTGGGGGCCGGCGCGCTGGCGTTCATCGGCCTTGCGGCGGTGGGACTGGCGTACTGGTTGAACTGGTGGGCAGTTGCGTTCTGGCTGATCGGCCTGTTCGGGCTGGTCGGGGCGCGCGTGTTCGCCTTCCGCGATCACTGGACGCGCCGGCTCTACCTGGGCGTGGTCGCGTACCTGCTCGCGGTGCTGCTGCTGTGGGTGGCGCCCCACCTGTTCGCGGCGGATGCGACCATGGAGATCGGCAGGATGATGATGAGCAGCGTGCTGCCGCTGCTGCTGCTGGCGTTGGCGCTGCTTCCCGGACGCGGAGAACCGCCGGAAGAGGTGCGCGCGGTCGATTTCGTCTACAGCCTGCTGCTGTTCATGCTGCTGGCCCTGGTGGTGCTGGGCAGCCTGGCATTCATGACGCTGGCCCACCTCGACTATCCCGAGGCGCTGTTGCGCACGCTGTTCCTGATCGGGCTGCTGCTGCTGGCGCTGGGCGGGTTGTGGAACCCGCGCTTCAGCCCTTCGCTGATGCGCCGCACCGGCTTCGGCGGATTGCAGGCGATGTTTTCTCGCTACCTGCTGAGCGTAGGCACGCCGTTCGAGAGCTGGCTGCGGCAACTGGCCGAGGCCGCGCAGCGAGAGCCGGATGCGGCATCCTACCTGCGCCGCGCGGTCGCGCTGCTGGGCGAACTGCCCTGGCTGTCCGGCCTTTCATGGCAGACGGCGGACGGTGCGGGCCAGCAGGGCGAGTTCAGTCGCCACGACGTGCGCGTGCAGGAGGGCGGGTTGCGCCTGACGCTGTATGCCAGGCATGCACTTAATCCCAGCACGCTGCTGCATGTCTATTTGCTCGCGCAACTGATCGGCTATTTTTATCAGGCCAAGCAGCGGGAGCAGCACCTGCGCGACATCGCGCGCTTGCAGGCGGTGTACGAGACCGGCTCGCGCTTGACCCACGACCTGAAGAACATGCTGCAATCGCTGCATTCGCTGACCGCGGTCGCGCAAAGCCCTGAGGCGAGTTCGCAGCAATTGCTGCAACGGCAGTTGCCGCAGCTCACCAGGCGCATCGAGCAGACGCTGAACAAGCTGCGCCAGCCACAGATGCAGGACGATGCACCGCAACTCGCGCTGAATGCCTGGTGGGACGGCCTGCGCCAGCGCAACAGCCATCATCCCGTCGAATGGCGCGCGCCGGACTCCCTGCCGGATGCCGGCATTCCGGCGGCGTTGTTCGATTGCGTGCTCGACAACCTGATCGACAATGCGCTGAAGAAGCGCCAGGTCGAACGCGACATTTCCATTGTCGTCGAACTGCATGTTGCGCCGTTGCGCCTGGTCGTCTGCGACAGCGGTTCGACGATTCCCGATCAACTGGCGGCAAGCCTGTTGCGCAATGTCGTGGTTTCGGAAAACGGCCTGGGGATAGGCCTGTACCAGGCGGCGCGCTGGGCAGAGCAACTGGGTTACCGGCTGGCGCTGGACAGCAACCGGCCGGGCAGGGTGTGTTTCGAATTATGCGGGAGCGGGACGAAATGAGCGTCAGGACGGTATTGCGCATGGGCGATGCGCGGCTGCAGCGGACAGCCGAGGCGGTGAAGGATTTCGACAGCGACGAGTTGCGAGTACTGTTGCGCGACATGCGCGACACGATGGCTGCGCTGAACGGCGCGGGGCTGGCCGCGCCGCAGATCGGCGTCGGGTTGCGCGTGGTGATCTTCGGCACGATCCCGGATAAGGGCGGCGCCCACAATCCGCGTTATCCCGATGCGGGCGAAGTGCCGTATACCGTGCTGATCAATCCGGTGGTTACGCCGCTGGGCGAAGAGTATGAGGAAGGCTGGGAGGGCTGTCTCAGCCTGCCCGGGCTGCGCGGGGTGGTGCCGCGCTTCCTGCATGTGCGCTACCAGGGGCAGGATGAGTACGGCGCGCTGATCGACCGCACCGTCAGCGGGTTCCATGCGCGCGTGGTGCAGCACGAGTGCGACCATCTGGACGGCATTCTCTACCCGATGCGGATGACCGACATGAGCCGGTTCGGCTACACTGCCGAACTGTTCCCGGGGCGCGAGCCGCAGGACGACTGATTCTGATCAACCAGAGGAGAAAAGCATGAACAGAAGGGAATTGCTGGTCGGGGGCGCTGCGTTGGCGGGGGCGGCGATCATCGGCAACGCGCAGGCTGCGACGCATGAGCATGACCACGGGCATCATCACGGCGCGGCCGCGACTGGCGCGCTGACGGCGGCGATCTCGGACTGCATCCAGAAGGGCGAGGTCTGCCTGAACCACTGCATAGACTTGCTGGGGCAGGGCGAGAAGGAGATGGCTGCCTGCGCAAAGACCGTGAACGAGATGCTGGCCGTCTGCGGCGCACTGCAGCAGCTGGCGAACCAGAATTCGAAGCAGTTGGCGCGCATGGCCGCAATCGCGATGGATGTGTGCAAGCAATGCGAGGATGAGTGCAAGAAGCACGCGGCGAAGCACGAAACCTGCAAGGCCTGCGGCGAAAGCTGCGCCGCCTGCTACGCCGAGTGCAAGAAGATTGCGGCTTGATTTTTATATAGCAGCCACTAGAAATTCGCGAGGAGGGAGGGATGCAAGGCGCACGGAACGGAGAAACCGGAATGTACTTAAGGTACATGAGGATTTCGAGTACCGCGCAACGCCGCAGATGCCCTCCGCAGCAATTTCTTACACCGTGAGCGTGCGGTAGGCGCGTTCCAGCCGGGATGCGAATTCCTCGTACTGCAGACCGGTGCAATGCACCATGGTCACGGTCCAGTTGCGGCGGTCGTAGCCGATCAGGTCGTCGAACACGACCGCCTCCCCGAGGGATTCTGCTGCACCGTCGCGGCGTATGCCCATGCTGTCCAGCCTGATAGGGACTCGATCCAGCCGCAGGTGCTGCGCAGGATCGAGCAGCACTGCGACGAAGTCTTCCTGGTAGCGCTCCAGTTCCAGCGCGCCGACGGCGCTCTGCAGGTCGGCCAATAAACGGGCCAGCTTCTCCTGCAGCGAAGTGCGGGCGAGTTCGTCGGCTGCGCGCAACTGCGCCATCAGGCTGTCCTTTTCCTGCAGCAACGACAGCTTTTCCTGTTTGCGCCGCGCGATGCGTTGCGCCACCTTGCCCACCAGTCGGTCGAAAAAATTCATCGCGACCTGTTCCCGCGCATCGGCCTCGTTTGTGGCGGGACTCTCTATCGTGTGGCTGGTGAAGTAGACCATATCCTGCATCACGTCTCGCTGCACCATCTGTCCGGAAAGGCGCATGCCGGCCACGCGCTTCTCTATCCGTCGCATGCCCATCAGCGCGTACAGGTCCCCGCCGGCGGGAAATTCGCGCAGACGGCTCTGCAGCGCCAGGCTGTTGTCCAGCGCTTCGGTGACCGACTCGACCGAGGGGAACAGCGCATGCACCAGCGGATCGCCTGCATAGGATTCGCGGCTGATCGTCACCGGCCCCGGTACCCGGCTTGCCAGGTCGCGGGCGTATTCCAGCGCGGACTGGACCGGTGCGCGATAGGCATCCGGGTAGCCGCCCGCCTGCTTGAGCAGCGGCTCGACGGCGTTGACTGCGCGCTCGATGACCGGGAGCAGGTTGTCTGCCGGTCGTTCGGTCTCGCGGCCGAAAAGATACGAAAACGCATTCATGCAGGGTCCTCCATCGCTGCAAACGGCGGCGCGCCAGGCGACGTCAGCCCAGGAACTGCTCGCTTATGTGTTCGCAGTATTCCAGTTCGGTGTCGGGGCTGATGCCGAGTTCGGCCAGCACGTCTCCGCGCAGCTTGAGCCATGCCGGGTTCTCGACCCGGCCGATGCGGTGGTAGATGTGGATCGCCAGTTGCAGGATGGCGACCAGCGTGCGCACCGCGCCGTGCTCCTCGCGCGGCATCTCGTGATGGTACAGGATCGCCTGGCAGACGAAGTCCGGCAGCTTCCAGTGGCGCGCCACCAGATAGCCTATGCTGCTGTGGTCGACATGGTACTGGTTGTCCTCCTCGCTGAGGCTGGGCCAGCAACAGGCGCTTTCCAGCTGCAGCCTGCCGCAGTAGTCCGGGAAGCGCTGCATCAGCACCGGCACGCCGCATTCGTGGAAGATGCCGGCCATGTAGGCCTGGTCGGGGAAAATGTTGCACACCGACACGCGCTCCGCGGCGATCAGCGCCGCGATCTGCGCGATTTCCTGCGAGCGGGTCCAGAACACCTCGAATGCCTTGCGCGTGGAATCCGAGAGGCTGGTGGACAGCGAGACCGCCTGCACCAGGTTGTAGGTCTGCTTGACGCCGATCACCATCAGCACCTGTTCGATGCGTTCGAGTTTCCTGGCGCCGCCGAACACCGGCGAGCGCGCCGCCTTGAACAGCATCGCGGTGATTCCCGGATCGGCGGAAATGATGTTCGCGAGCTGCTTCATCGTGTAGTCGTCGGAGGCGAACTTCTCCTGCAATTCCAACAGGACAGCCGGCTGGGGCGGGAGTTTGATGCCCTTGCCGGTGAGCTCCCTGATTGCGTTTTCTACGTCCATGGACATGGCGATTCTTTCGGTAAGTGTTGTGCGGGCAGGGTCATGCGCCGCCGGGATGCACCATTTCCGCCGGGATGACCCAGCGGTCGAAATCCTCCGCGGTGACGTAGCCCAGTGCGAGTGCGGCCTGTTTCAGCGTGCCGCCCTCGCGGTGCGCGCGCTTGGCGATCTCGGCCGCCTTGTCGTAGCCGATGTGCGGCGTGAGCGCCGTCACCAGCATCAGCGACTGTTCCATCTGCTCCGCGATGCGCGCCTTGTTGGCTTCGATGCCGCGCGCGCAGTGCTCCTCGAAGCTCGCCATGCCGTCGGCCAGCAGGCGCACGCTCTGCAGGAAGTTGTGCGCGATCATCGGCCGGAACACGTTCAGCTCGAAGTTGCCGGACGCGCCGCCGAAGTTGATCGCGACGTCGTTGCCGAACACCTGGCAGCACAGCATGGTCAGCGCCTCGCACTGCGTGGGGTTCACCTTGCCCGGCATGATGGAACTGCCCGGCTCGTTCTCCGGGATGGTGATCTCGCCCAGCCCGGAGCGCGGGCCGGAGGCCAGCCAGCGCACATCGTTGGCGATCTTCATCAGCGCGGCGGCGAGCGTCTTGAGCGCGCCGTGCGCCGCGACCAGCTCGTCGTTCGCGGCGAGTGCTGCGAACTTGTTGGTGGCACTCTTGAACGGAAGGCCGCTGACGCGTTGCAACTCCGCGGCGACGCGGTCGCCGAACTGGACGTGGGTGTTCAGCCCCGTGCCGACCGCGGTGCCGCCCACGGCGAGCCGGTGCAGCGGGGCCAGCATCGCCGCGATCGCCGCTTCCGCATGTTCGAGCTGCGCGACGTAGCCGGAGAACTCCTGCCCCAGCGTCAGCGGCGTCGCATCCTGCAAATGGGTGCGGCCGATCTTCACGATGCCGTCAAACTCCTGCGCCTTGCGATGCAGCGTCGCGCGCAGCGCGCGCAGCGAGGGCAGCAGTTTCAGCGCGACGGCGGCGGCAGCCGCGACGTGCATCGCGGTGGGGAAGATGTCGTTGGACGACTGGCCGAGGTTCACCTCGTCGTTGGGATGCACTTTGCGGGCCGTGCCGCGTTCGCCGCCCAGCAACTCGGAGGCGCGGTTGGCAAGCACCTCGTTCATGTTCATGTTGCTCTGCGTGCCCGAACCGGTCTGCCACACCGACAGCGGGAATTCATCCGCATGCTGCCCCGCGAGCACCTCGTCGGCGGCCTGCACAATGGCGGTGGCCTTGTCCTCGGCCAGCAGACCCAGTTCGCGGTTGACCAGCGCGGCGGCGCGCTTCACTTCCGCCAGCGCGAGGACGACCTCATCCGGCATGCGCTCGCTGGAGATGGCGAAGTACTGCAGCGAGCGCTGCGTCTGCGCGCCCCACAGGCGCTCGGCGGGCACCTCGATGGGGCCGAAGGAATCGCGTTCGGTTCTTGTAGTCATTTATTGCTCCAGCTTATTTCGAGACGAGTTCGCGCAACACGAACGGCAGGATGCCGCCGTGGCGGTAGTAGTCCACTTCGATGGGCGTGTCGATGCGGGCGAGCAGGGTGACGTTCTGCGTTGAGCCATCCTTGCGGGTGACCGTCAGCGTTACGTCCTGCTGCGGCTTCAGCTCATCCGAAATTCCCGTGATGTCGAAGCGTTCGTCGCCGGTGAGGCCCAGCGAGGCCGCGCTGTCGCCGCCCTTGAACTGCAGCGGCAGCACGCCCATGCCGACCAGGTTGCTGCGGTGGATGCGCTCGTAGCTCTTGGCGATCACGGCCTTCACGCCCAGCAGTTGCGTGCCCTTGGCCGCCCAGTCGCGGCTCGATCCGGTGCCGTATTCCTCGCCCGCGAAGATCACCGTCGGCGTGCCGGCGGCGATGTGCTTCATCGCGGCGTCGTAGATGGCCATCTGCTCGCCGTCGTAAAGCGTGTAGCCGCCCTCGACGCGCGAGCCATCTTCCTTGGGCGGCAGCATCAGGTTCTTGATGCGCACGTTGGCGAAGGTGCCGCGCATCATCACCTCGTGATTGCCGCGGCGCGAGCCATAGCTGTTGAAGTCCTTCGCCGCGACGCCTTTTGATTGCAGGTACTTGCCTGCCGGCGTGGCGGGCTTGAAGCTGCCCGCGGGGCTGATGTGGTCGGTGGTGACCGAGTCGCCGAAGATGCCCAGCGCCTTCGCGCCGCGGATGTCGGCTATCCCGCGCGTTTCCATGCCGAAGCCTTCGAAGAACGGCGGACAGGCGATGTAGGTCGATTCGTCCCACCGGTAGCGGTCGCCGGAGGACGACTGGATTGCGTTCCACAGCGGCAGATCCTTCGTCAGGTCGCCGTACAGCGTGCGGTAGGCCTCGGGATCGGCGGCGTGCTTCATCAGCGCGAGCACCTCGTGGCTGTTGGGCCAGATGTCCTTGAGATACACCGGCTGGCCGTCATGTCCCGTACCCAGCGGCTCGCTGTCGAGGTCGATGTTCACGCGGCCGGCGATGGCGTAGGCCACGACCAGCGGGGGCGAGGCGAGGAAGTTGGCCTTGATGTTGCCGTGGATGCGCGCCTCGAAGTTGCGGTTGCCGGACAGCACCGCCGCGGCGATCACGTCGTTGGCGACGATGGCCTCTTCGAGCTTGGCGTCCAGCGGGCCGGAATTGCCGATGCAGGTGGTGCAGCCGTAGGCGGCGAGGCCGAAGCCCAGCTGCGCCAGCGGTTCCAGCAGGCCGGCATCGCCCAGGTATTTCGTTACCACGCGCGAGCCCGGTGCGAGCGAGGTCTTGATGTGCGGCATCACGTGCAGGCCCTTGGCCACGGCCTTCTTCGCGAGCAGGCCGGCGGCGAGCAGCACGCTGGGATTGGAGGTGTTGGTGCAGCTGGTGATCGCGGCGATCAGCACATCGCCGTGGCCGATCTCGACCGGTGGCAGCATTTCGCCCGTGGTTTCGCAGCGCACTGCGGGAGTGGGATGGTCGGACGCCATCTCCTGTTCGCTGCTGCTCCCGGCTTCCTTCTGTTCCTGCTGGCCGCCGCCGGAGACCGGCATGCAGGCGCCGGCGCGGCGGTCGGGCAGGGCGGTGGCGTAGCGCTTGCCCAGTTCGGATGCGGGCCTGTTGAAGCCATTCTCCGCGACGGGCTTGCTGAATAGCGCCTCGAAGGTCTGCTTCATCGAAGAGAGCGGCACGCGGTCCTGCGGGCGCTTCGGTCCAGCGAGCGAGGGGACGATGGTGGCGAGGTCGAGTTCCACCACGCTGCTGTAGTCGATCTCGCCGGCCTGCGGGATGCCGTACAGGTTTTGCGCCTGGAAGTAGGAACGGAAAGCGTCCACTTCCTCTGTGCTGCGGCCGGTGTAGCGCAGGTAGTCCACGGTCACGTCGTCCACCGGGAAGAAACCCATGGTCGCGCCGTATTCGGGCGCCATGTTGGCGATGGTCGCGCGGTCGGGGACGGAGAGGGCGGCCGTGCCTTCGCCGAAGAATTCGACGAACTTGCCGACGACCTTGGTCTTGCGCAGCAGTTCGGTGACGGTCAGCACCAGGTCGGTGGCGGTCACGCCTTCGCGCAGCTTGCCCTTGAGGTGCACGCCGACCACGTCGGGGGTCAGGAAATACACCGGCTGGCCCAGCATGCCCGCTTCCGCCTCGATGCCGCCCACGCCCCAGCCGACCACGCCGATGCCGTTGATCATCGTGGTGTGGGAATCGGTGCCGACCAGGGTGTCGGGATAATAGACACGTCCATCCGGGCTGTCTTTCTGCTGCACGCCGCGCGCGAGGTATTCGAGGTTGACCTGGTGCACGATGCCGATGCCGGGCGGCACGACCTTGAAGGTGTCGAAGGCCTGCATGCCCCACTTCATGAACTTGTAGCGCTCGTTGTTGCGCTCGAATTCCAGTTCCATGTTGAGCTTCAGCGCGTCCGGACGATTGAAGTAGTCAACCTGCACCGAGTGGTCCACCACCAGGTTCACCGGCACCAGCGGCTCGACGATCTTGGGATCCTTGCCCATCTTCGCGGCGGCGTCGCGCATCGCCGCGAGGTCGGCCAGCAGCGGCACGCCGGTGAAGTCCTGCAGCACGATGCGCGCGACCACGAAGGGGATTTCCTCGGTGCGCTCGGCATTGGGCTGCCAGTTCGCCAGCTGGCGCACATGCTCTTCCGTCACCTTCCTGCCGTCGCAGTTGCGCAGCACGGATTCGAGCACGATGCGGATCGACACCGGCAGGCGCGAGATGTTGCCGACGCCGGCGGCTTCGAGGGCGGGCAGGGAATACAGCGTGCCTTCGCGGCCGGATTGGAGGGTGAAGGACTGGCGGGAGTCGAACAGGTTGTGAGGCATGGGAGCTCCGGTAAACGGTACGAAACGAGCCGCAATTATAAATGGCCGACTCCCGGGCTTGAACCTTAATTTTCCGGCGCGCGTACCCCATTGCGAGCTTTGCCGCTGCTCGCCAGGAGAGACAGGCCCCTATTTGCGGGTTTTCGGGTAGGATTGCGGCGAATTCAAAGTTATTCAGTCAGACTGCCTTGCCCATATCCTGGAATTTCACGCTGGTGACGTTGTCCGTGCTGGTCGCGATGGTCGGCTCGTTCACCGCCCTCACCCATGCGCAACGCATGCGCGAGAGCGCAGACACCGCGGCGATGTGGTGGATGATCGTCGGCGGCATCACGCTGGGCACCGCAATCTGGTCCATGCATTTCATCGGCATGCTGGCCTTCCACCTGCCGATCCCGCTGTCCTACGATCCCCTGCTGACGCTGCTCTCCATCCTGCCGGCGGTCGCCGCCTCATTGCTCGGCTTCCGTGTGCTGCGCGACCCGCAAGTCAGCCCCCGCCGGCTGCTGGCCAGCGGCCTGCTGATGGGGGCGGGCATCAGTGCGATGCATTACACCGGCATGGCGGCGCTGAAGATGTCGCCTGCCATCGACTATTCCGCGCCCGTCGTCGCGCTGTCCGTCGCGATCGCGGTTGCAGCCTCATGGGGCGCGCTGCTGATGATGTACCGGGGCGAGCGCGTCAGCCTGCCGCCGCTGCTGCGTTCCGCGCTGGGGGCGCTGGTGATGGGGCTGGCGATCTCCGGCATGCATTACACCGCGATGCATGGCCTGACCATCCGGCCCGGCAGCCTGTGTTTGTCTAACGGCTGGTCGCTGGAGCCCTCTATCCTCGCGATGCTGGTGGCGATCACCTCGCTGTTCTGGTTCGGCGGCGGCATCCTCGCTTCGCTGTTCGACCAGCGCATGGCGCGGCAGAATGCGCAGGCGCTGGCGGAGCTGACGCAGGCTCACAGCGAGTTGCAACTGCGCGCGGAGCGGCAGGCCGCGGAGATGACGCAGTCGCTGCGCGACTCCCACGAGGCGCTGCAGCGGGTGCTCGACTCGGTCGCCGAAGGCATCTACGGCGTGGACAAGAACGGGCGCTGCACCTTCATCAACGCCTCCGGGCTTGCGATGCTGGGTTATGCCGAGGCGGGAGAGCTGGTCGGGCGCAATATGCACAAGCTCATCCATCATTCGCGGGCCGACGGCAGCGCCTATCCCGCCCAGGAATGCAGGATGTACCAGGCGTTCATGGCGGACCGGGAGGTGCGCGCGGACGACGAGGTGTTCTGGCGCCGGGATGGATCGTCGTTCCCGGTCGAATACTGGTCGCATCCCATCGTTCGGGACGGCGAGGTGCAGGGCGCGGTCGCGACCTTTTTCGACATCACCGAGCGCAAGCGCTCGGAAGGCGCGCTGAAGGAAAGCGCGGCGTTCACGGAATCCCTGCTGGAGACGATGCCGGTTCCGGTGTTCTACAAGGACACCCGGGGGTTTTATACCGGCTGCAACAGCGCATTCTCGCGCTTCATCGGCAAGGCGCGGGAAGACATCGTCGGCAAGACGGTATTCGAGATTTCCCCGCAGGCGTATTCGCAGACCTATCGGGACAAGGATGGGGAGCTGCTTTCGGATCCGGATGGCGTGCAGATTTACGAAAGCCGCGTGATGCATGCCGACGGCGAGCTCAGGGACGTGGTGTTCCACAAGGCCAGGCTGCATGGCGAGGACGGCGCTGCGCGCGGCATCATCGGCGTCATCCTCGACATCACCGAGCGCAAGCGCGCCGAAGAGCAGATTCACCAGCTGGCGTTCTACGATGTGCTGACGCACTTGCCGAACCGCCGGCTGCTGCTGGATCGTTTGCAGCACGCCTTTGCTGCCAGTGCGCGCAACCGCCAGTACGGCGCGATCATGTTCCTGGACCTCGACCACTTCAAGGTCCTGAACGACACCAAGGGCCACGAGATCGGCGACCTGCTGCTGATCGAGGTGGCGCAGCGCCTGACCTCCTGCGTGCGGGACGGCGACACCGTCGCGCGGCTGGGGGGCGACGAGTTCGTGGTGGTGCTGGAGACGCTGGGTACTGCCGAGCAGAAGGCTGCGACCCAGGCCGAGCGGGTCGCGGAGAAGATCCGCGATGCGCTGGGCCAGCCCTACCAGCTCAAGGAGCGCGCGCACCACACCACGCCCAGCATCGGCATCGCGATGTTCCGGGGACACCAGGACAGCATCGACGACCTGCTCAAGTATGCCGACATCGCGATGTACCAGGCCAAGACCGCCGGTCGCAATGCGATCCGCTTCTACGATCCGGAAACGCAATCGGCCATCGAAGAACGCGCCGACCTGGAGACGGAACTGCGCGTGGCCCTGGAAGAGCGCCAGCTCCAGCTGTATTACCAGGTGCAGGTGGACGGCCTGCATCGTCCGCTGGGCGCGGAAGTGCTGTTGCGCTGGGAGCATCCGCAGCGGGGCCTGGTGTCGCCGATGCAGTTCATTCCGCTGGCCGAGGAGACCGGGCTGATCGTGCCGATCGGCTTGTGGGTGCTGCAGGCGGCCTGCATGCAACTCAAGGCCTGGCAGGGCAAGGCGCAGACGCGCGACCTGACGTTGGCCGTCAACGTCAGCGCGAAGCAGTTCCGCCAGGCCGATTTCGTCGCGCGGGTGCAGCGCGCGCTGCAGGAGAGCGGCGCGAAGCCCTCGCACCTGAAGCTGGAACTGACTGAGAGCATGGTGCTGGAAAACGTCGACGACACCATCGCAAAGATGCGCGAGCTGAAACTGCTGGGCGTGAGTTTCTCGATGGACGACTTCGGCACCGGTTATTCCTCGCTGCAATACCTGAAGCAGCTGCCACTGGACCAGATCAAGATCGACCGATCCTTCGTGCGCGACATCGCCTCGGATGCCAACGATGCGGCCATCGTGCAGACCATCATCGCGATGAGCGATGCGCTGGGCCTGAACGTGATCGCCGAGGGCGTGGAGACGCAGGCGCAGCACGAATTCCTCGACGAACACGGCTGCCACGCCTTCCAGGGCTATCTGTTCGGCAAGCCGCTGCCGCTGGCGCAGTTCGAGGCGTCGCTGCTCCAGGGCGCGGGACAATGAGGCTGGGCAGGCTGGTCGCGGTGCTGGCCGTCTGGCTGCTGGCATTCGCATGGCATCCGGTACAGGCAGCGCCTGTGCAGGATGTGCGCATCGGCGTGCTGGCCTTCCGTTCCCTGGAACAGACCTGGCAGCGCTGGCAGGCCACCGCGGATCACCTGAACACGCAGCTGCCGGGCTACCGGTTCAGCATCGAACCGATGTTCTTCCCGGAGCTGGACATGGCGGTCAACCGCCGCCGCTTCGATTTCGTGCTGACCAATCCCGAGCATTACGTCACCACTCGGGCCGATCACGGGTTGTCGGTGATCGCCACGCTGATGCCGTTGGCGGAAGGGCATCCGGTCAGCAGTTTCGGCGGCGTGATCTTCACTCGGGCCGACCGCGACGACATAAACGATCTGGAAGACCTGCGCGGCAAGGTGGTCGCGGCGACCAGCGATCAGTCCTTCGGCGGCTATCTGATGCAGCGCTGGGAATTGTCGCGAAAGGGTGTGGACATCGGCGAAGTCCTGGCGACCCGCTATACCGGCATGCCGCACGACAACGTCGTGGTTGAAGTGCAGTCCGGCCGGGCCGATGCCGGCTTCGTGCGCACCGGAATCCTGGAGAACATGGCGCGCGAGGGCAGGCTCGCACTCGACAGCATCAAGGTGCTCAACCGCCAGGCCGGCGGCGAATTTCCGCAACTGCGTTCGACCGGGCTGTATCCGGAATGGCCGTTTTCCGCCATGCCCCATGTTGCCGAGCCGTTGGTGAAGGGGGTCGCACTGGCGTTGCTGAGCATCTCCCCGGAGGATGCAGCGGCGCGCAGCGGCAACTATTACGGTTTTGCGCCGCCCGGGAACTATGCCGCCGTCGAGGCGCTGGTGTTGCGCCTGGGGGTGACTTCCGCCCGATCGCACGATTTCGACTGGCGGGACGTGCTGCGCAAGTATGTGCTGTGGCTGCTGGGCGGCGGCGGAGTGCTGGCTTTCGGCATCTTCGCCGCCGCGGTTTACCTGTGGCGCAACAACCGGCGCATCGAGGCGGCCTATCGGGAGCGGGATCATCTTGCGCTGGAGCTGCTGTCCGCCAATGCGACGCTGGAAGACAAGGTGGCCCAGCGCACCGGCGAGTTGCAGGCCAGCGAGGCGCGATTCCGCCAGATGTTCGAGCGGCACGATTCGCCGATGCTGCTGATCGAGCCCGACAGCGGCGAGATCGTCGACGCGAATCCGGCCGCCGAGAGCTTCTACGGTTATCCGGTCCGCAGCCTGCGCGGCATGAACATCGCTCGGATCAACACGCTGAATCCCGAGCAGATCGCCGAGGAGCGAGCACGCGCCAGGCGCGAGGAGCGCAACTTCTTTGTGTTTCCCCACCGCCTGGCCAGCGGCGCGGTGCGCACCGTCGAGGTGCACTCCTCCCCGGTGAACGTGGAGGGCAGGACGCTGCTGTTTTCCATCGTCAACGACGTCACCGAGCGCTACGAAATCGAGCGAATGCTGCGGCTGAAGGACAATGCGCTGGATGCGGCAGCCAATGCGATGCTGATCACGGATCCGCGCGGCCACATCGTATGGGCCAACAAGGCGTTTACCGAACTGACCGGCTACGCCTACGACGAGGCGGTCGGCCGTTCGCCGCGGGAACTGGCCAAGTCCGGTTCGCAGGACGAGCTGTTCTACCAGCAGCTGTGGAGCACCGTGCTGGCCGGCCATGTGTGGCGCGGCGAGCTGGTCAATCGCCGCAAGGACGGTTCGCTGTACGACGAGGAAATGACCATCACGCCGGTGCTCGACGACGACGGCCATATATCGCATTTCATCGCGGTGAAACAGGACATTAGCGCGCGCAAGCAGGTGGAACAGGAAATCCACAATCTCGCCTTCTACGACGCGCTCACCGGCCTGCCCAACCGGCGCTTGCTGCTGGACCGGCTGGGCAAGGCGCTTCCCGCCGCAACGCGCAGCAAGCATTACGGCGCGTTGATGTTCATCGATCTGGACAATTTCAAGACTCTGAACGATCTGCACGGACACGACGCCGGCGATCTGCTGCTGGCCGAAGTGGCGCGCCGCATCGTGGCCTGCATCCGCGAACAGGACAGCGCCGCGAGACTGGGGGGGGACGAGTTCGTGGTGATGCTGGAGGAGTTGAGCGTAGAGCTCGGCGAGGCCGTGCAACAGGCCGAGACGGTCGCGGAAAAGATCCGTGCGGTGCTGGCCGAGCCCTACCGGGTGTCGCGACAGGACGGCGGGGCGGTAGAGCACCGTTGCACGTCCAGCATAGGCCTGACGCTGTTCCGCAGCAACGAGGACAACGTCGAAGACCTCATCAAGTGGGCCGACATGGCGATGTACCAGTCCAAGCTGTCGGGACGCAACGCGATCCGTTTCTTCGATCCGACGATGCAGGCAGCCGTCGAGAAGCGGGCGGCACTGGAGGCCGACTTGCGCGCAGCGCTGGAAGCCGGCCAGTTCCGGCTGTATTTCCAGGTGCAGGTCGATGCCGCGCGCCATGCCTGCGGCGCCGAGGCGCTGCTGCGCTGGGAGCATCCGCAACGCGGCTTGGTGCCGCCGCTGGAATTCATCCCGCTGGCCGAAGAGACGGGATTGATCCTGCCTATCGGGCAGTGGGTGCTGGACGCCGCCTGCGCGCAGCTCAAGGCATGGCAGGATGACAAGATGCTGTACGGGCTGCAGCTGGCGATCAATGTCAGCGCCAGGCAGTTCCGCCAGGCGGAATTCGTCGGACAGGTCAGCGATGCCGTGTCGCGCCACGGCATCAACCCGAGTCGCCTGAAACTGGAACTGACCGAAAGCATGGCGCTGGAGGACATAGACGACACCATCGCCAAAATGTCCGAGCTCAAGCTGGTGGGCGTGAGCTTTTCGATGGACGATTTCGGCACCGGCTATTCCTCGCTGCAATATCTCAAGCAACTGCCGCTGGCGCAGATCAAGATCGACCAGTCCTTCGTCCGCGACATCGCCACCGACAGCAACGATGCGGCGATCGTGCAGACCATCATCGCGATGAGCGAGGCGCTGGGCCTGACGGTGATCGCAGAAGGCGTGGAGACCGAGGCGCAATGGGCGTTCCTCGACGGCCGGGGGTGCGGGGCCTATCAGGGGTACCTGTTCGGCAGGCCACTGCCGTTGGCACAGTTCGAAGCGTTGCTGGCGGAGAGAGGGATGTCCTGGCCGGTCCACCTTTGAGGTGCGACGGGCCGGTTGCGCTAAACGTCCGAACCGCGCGCGCACAGCAACGCGGCGCCGTAGGCTGCTTCCGCATGCGCCGCCGTGGCTACCGGCGCGCCGATCACCCGCTCGCGCAGCTTCCTCCAGGTCGCGTTTTTCGCGCCGCCTCCATTGGTGACCACCGCCCGCAAGGGCGTGGCGCCCAGTTCCGCAAGCTTGGCATAGCCCGCCGCCTCGATGCGCGCCAAACCCTGCAGCAGTCCGTGCAGGAAGGCGGCGTCGCTGGCCGGACGGGGGTCCAGCCGCGGCATCAGCCGCGGGTCGGCGACCGGGAAGCGCTCCCCCGGCCGGGATAGCGGGTAGTAGTCCAGCGGACTGTCCCGCATCGGGTCGATGAACGCGCTCAGCTCGGCGAGCCGCTGTTCGTCGAAGAATTGTTTCAGTATCCCGGCGCCGGCGTTCGACGCGCCGCCCACCAGCCACAGGTCGCCGTAGCGATGGCTGTATACGCCGTATTCCGGCGCCTCGATGCGCCGCTCCGAGAGCTGTTTCAGCACCAGCGTCGTGCCCAGCGAGGTTACGCCGACGCCGGGTTCGGTCACGCCTGATGCGATGAACGCGGCGGTGCTGTCGGTGGTGCCGGCATGGATGCGGCATTGCGCCGGGATGCCGAAGCGCGCCGCGAGGTCCGGGCGGATTGCGCCGAGATCGGTTCCGGGTGCAACCACATCCGGCAGCAGATGAGAGTGCGGTAGCGCCGTCACCCAGTCCGGCCAGCGCAGGGACTCGACGTCGTAGCCGGTCTTCAGCGCATTGTGGTAGTCGGAGATGCCGGGCCTGCCGCCCAGCAGCGCGGTCAGCCAGTCGGCCTGGTGCAGGAAATATTCGGCCTCGCCGACACGCTGCGTCAGCCACAGGAATTTCGCCAGCCCGGAGGTCGCGCCGCGCACGACATGGCCGGCAGGGGCGAGGGCGGCGAGCCGTTCGGCCTCGCCATGCGCCCTGGCGTCGTCGTACATCAGCGCCTCCGACAGCGGCGCGAGGCCTTCGTCGCACAGCAGCACGGTACCTGAGGTGGCGTCTATTGCGATTCCCTGCAGTTCTGCGGCGATGTCCCGCGGCAGGCTGCCCAGCAATTCGAGCAGCGCGGCGCGCCAGTCCTGAGGCGTCTGGCGCGCCAGGTAGCCAGCGCGCGCCTCATGCGCGACCGCGCCGTCTTCGGCGATCGCGCAGGAGCGCGCGCCGGAGGTGCCGAAATCCAGGCCGAGCCGGAAACTCATGGGGAAAGGGCGGTCAGTGCAGCGTCCGCGGCGCGCCGCAACAGTCGGGGAAGCTCAGGCCGGAACCGCAGGGGCAGGCCACGTTGCGTGCCGGGGCGGTGAGGGAGTCGTGATTTCTTGCCGTCTTGCGCTGTCGCGCCTCCTGGGCGGTCTCGCGCAGGTGTTCGTAGATCAGTGCCACCGCATCCGCGATGGATTCGTAAGCCTCCTGGGTCGCGCGTCTTTCGTCGCCGCTCTGTTCCAGCATTTCCCAGCCGCGTTCGGTACCCAGCAGTTCCATCGGCGCGACCAGGTCCGGGCGTTCCTCGAACAGGGTATCCCAGGGCTCGGTGAACAGCGAAGTCGCGAGGATGAAACCGCAGGCCCAGCCCTCGGCGTCGTAGAAATCGCTGCCGTCGTCCTGGGGAAGCACGTAGAACAGCGGTTCGTAACGGTCGTCGCGGATTGCCTGCGACACGCTCTGGTAATGGCGCATGATCAGCTCGAAGGCGCGCTCGGCCTCCTGGCGCGACGCGAATCCGGGAGGATCCTCGCCGTGCTCGGAGTCCCACACCCAGCGCAGGTAATCCTCCGGCACGACCGGTTCCGTATGCAGCACCAGCGCGGCAAAAAAACCGTCCAGCATGGTGATGTCCATCGCGTACTCTGGCATCAGTCTCGACAGCAGCAGGTCGTCGAGTTCGTCGAGTTCATTGTCGTTCAGTGGGGGATGCGGCATGCGTGTTCCTTGTTTCGGGTTCGTCCGTTTCCCGGCGGACATCATACAGGTCGGAAGAGTATTGGCTTAGCGGCAGATTGGCAACTACGCCGGCGGGGTTGATTCATCTCCGCATGCAGGCGTATGCTGTCGGCACATCGTCTATTAGGAGAGGCTACGATGAACGTAAACATGAATATCGGCGCATCGCTCATGCAGTACAGCAACGATGCAGTCGGGGTATCCGTGCTCAAGAAGGCGCTCGACATCCACGCGCAGGGAGCGATGCAGCTGATCGCCGCGCTTCCTCAACCGCCACAGCCGCCGCAGAGCGCTGCCAACCTCCCGCCCAACCTCGGGCAGAACATCAACATCACCGCCTGAGCCTAGCCGGCCGCCGCATCATCGGCCGGCTCGGTAGCTACCTCGAAAAACTCGAGTTGCGGCGGCTCCTGCCGCGCGCCGGCGACAGCAGCAGGCTGGTAGGCGCGTATCCTGAACGTCACCCCGCTGGGCAATTCGATGCGCGTATCGAAACGTGCGGTGATCTGCACCGCCCCCACGATGCCGGTCCTGACAAAACGGTCGTCCCGGTGCGGCAACTGCCACAGGAAGTCGTGAAGCAGCATCGGGCTGATGAAACCGGCTCTCAGCGTCAGTTTCATCCTGGCAAAGTCCGCGCTCCACTCGATTTCGCAGTTATGCGCATCGGCCGCAGTTTGTTTCATCACGATGCTGGGCATTTCTCGCACCTTTCCTTGTTCAGGGAGTGATTCATAGCGGGCTGCGCCAGCGTTTCAGCAGCAGCGCGTTGCTGACGACCGATACCGAGCTTGCCGCCATCGCAGCGCCGGCGATCATCGGGTTCAGCAAGCCGGCGACGGCGAGCGGGATGCCGAGGACGTTGTAGCCGAAGGCGAAGAACAGGTTCTGGCGTATCTTGGTGAGCGTCGCGCGCGACAGCGAAATCGCGTCGACGACGCTGGCGAGGTCGTTGCGCATCAGTGTGATGTCGGCGGCTTCGAGCGCGATGTCGCTGCCGCTCTTCATTGCGAAGCCGACGTCGGCGGCGGCCAGCGCGGGGGCGTCGTTGATGCCGTCGCCAGCCATGCCGACCAGACGGCCTTCCTGTTTGTAGCTTTCCACCAGCGCGGCCTTGTCCTGCGGCAATACCTCGGCGCGGAATTCTTCTATGCCGGCCTGTACGGCGATGGCGGCGGCGGTCGCGTGGTTGTCGCCGCTGAGCATGACGACGCGCACGCCCATGTCGTGCAGCCTGGCGACGGCGTCGCGGCTGCTGTCGCGCAGGCGGTCGGCGAAGGCGATCAGGCCGAGCAGCGCGCCGCTGCATGCTACCGCGATGACGGATTTGCCTTGTCGTTGCAGCGCGAGCAACTGCGCGTCGTCGAGCGCGATGCCTTGCTGTTGCGCGAATGCGGGCGAGCCGAGCGAGCAGGTCTGGCCGTCGAGTTCGGCGCTCAGCCCCAAGCCGGGCTGTTCGCGCAGATTTGCCGCTTCGGGCAGCGCGATCTGGCCGACGTGGTCGAGCAGGGCGCGCGACAGCGGGTGGCCGGAGTGTTGCGCGAGTGCGGTGGCGGTGCGTAGCAGTTCGTCTGTCGCGATGCCCTCTGCAGGGAGCAGGTCGGTGACGCCGGGTTTGCCTTCGGTCAGCGTTCCGGTCTTGTCGACGACCAGCACCGCGAGCTTGTGGGCGCGTTCGAGCGCGGCGGCGTCCCTGACCAGTATCCCTGCGTGCGCGGCGCGGCCGGTGGCGACAACGACGGCGGTGGGCGTGGCGAGGCCGAGCGCGCAGGGGCAGGCGATCACCAGCACCGCGACGGCGTTGATCAGCGCGGCGGAGAATCCGGCGTCGGCCAGGTACCAGCCGGCGAAGGTCAGCGACGCGATGACCAGCACCGCAGGCACGAACACCGCGGAGATCCGGTCGGCCAGTCTCTGGATCGCGGCCTTGGAGCCTTGCGCCTGTTCGACCAGATGGATGATCGCGGCAAGCTGGGTGCGCGAACCGACCGCGAGCGCGCGGCAGCGCAGCAGCCCTTGCTGGTTCAGCGTCGCGGCGTAGACCCGGGCGTCGGGCTGTTTCACCTGCGGCAGGCTCTCGCCGGTCAGCATCGCTTCGTCCACGCTGGACGAGCCTTCCAGCACGACGCCGTCGACCGGCACGCTCTCGCCGGGGCGCACGACGAAGATGTCCTCGGGGCGCAGCGAACCCGCCGAGACATCGAGCAACTGGCCGTTGCGCTCGACATGGGCGATCTTGGGTTGCAGATTGATCAGCGCCTCCAGCGCGGCGGAGGCACGGCCCTTGGCGCGCGCCTCCAGCAGTTTGCCGAGCAGCACCAGCGTAATCAGCACGGCGCTCGCCTCGAAATACACCGGCTGGTCGAGATCCAGCAGCCACACCGCGACGCTGAGGAAGTAAGCCGCGCTGGTGCCGAGCGCGACCAGCACGTCCATGTTGCTGCCGCCGCTGCGCAGCGCGCTCCACGCGCCGGTATAGAAGCGCGCACCGGCCCAGAACTGCACCGGCGTTGCGAGCAGCCATTGCAGCCAGATCGGAAGCATGACGTGGATGCCGAACGGCATCAGCGCCATCTCGATCAGCAGCGGCGCAGACAGCAAGGCGGAGGCGACGAACAGATTGCGCTCGCGGCGCAGCATCGTCATGCGTTCCTGCTTTTCGGCGGCGAAGTCGCGCGCCGGATGCGCATCGAACCCGGCGCGGCGCACCGTTTCGATGATCGCGTCGACGTTGGTGACCGCGGGATCGAAGGTGACGCTGGCTTTCTCGGTGGCGATGTTCACCACGGCCTCGGCGCCCGGCATCCCGTTCAGGTTATTTTCCAGGCGCGCGGAGCAGGATGCGCAGCGCATCCCGGTGATCTGCAGTTCGGCGTGTTCGTTCTGTGCGCTCATAAAGGTATCTGGTCCTTCAATTATGTCGGGCGCATGTTTGCGCACCTTGGATTGGGCCTGATTATAGCCACTTAGTTCGTGAGTCCCTCTTCTGTTACCATCCTCCGAAATGTCGGGAGGATGTTATGGAACAGGCGGTGTGGGCGTGGGCGATACTCGGGCTGGTGCTGTTGAGCGTGGAGATGCTGAGCGGGACGTTCTACATCCTGTGGTTCGGCATCGCCGCGCTGTGCGTCGCGGTGATGCTGTTCGTCTTTCCGGCCATTACGCTGGCGGGGCAATTGTTCGCTTTCGCCGTCCTGTCGGTGCTGTCGCTGGCGGTCTGGCGGCGGAACTATGCGCCGAAGCAGCCGGCGCTGCGCGTCGGCCAGGCGCAGGACGACACCATAGGCAAGGTCGGCCGGCTGACGGCCGCGGTGTCGCCGGAGCAGAACGGCACGATAGCCTTCACCGTGCCGGTGATGGGCTGCCGCGAGTGGGCCGCGATCTCCGATCAGGCTATCGAAGCCGGCGAACAGGCCGAGGTCGTCGCGGTGGTGGGAAATTATCTGCGCGTGCAGCGCAAGGCCGATTGATTCCGGACAGTCTTTAACGAGGAGAAGAACATGATCGAGTTTATGGTAATCCTGCTGATCCCCGTCGCCATCATTCTCTGGCAGGGCATACGCATCGTGCCGCAGGGCGAGGAGTGGGTGGTCGAGCGGCTGGGGCGGTTCAGCTCCATTCTCACGCCCGGCCTCAGCATCATCGTGCCGTTCATCGACAAGGTGGCCTACAGGGTCACCACCAAGGACATCATCCTCGACGTGCCGGAGCAGGAGGTCATCACGCGCGACAACGCGGTGATCGTGGCCAACGCGATCGCCTTCATCAAGGTCAGCGACCTGCAGCGCGCGGTGTACGGCATCGAGAACTTCCGCGAGGCGATGCGCAACATGGTGCAGACCAGTTTGCGTTCCATCATCGGCGGCATGGACCTGAACGAGGCGCTGTCGTCGCGCGACCGCATCAAGGCCGCGTTGAAGAACGCGATCGCCGACGAGGCGGTGGACTGGGGGCTGACCGTGAAGTCGGTGGAAATACAGGACATCAAGCCCTCGCCCAACATGCAGAAGGCGATGGAGATGCAGGCCGCCGCCGAGCGCGAGCGCGTCGCGCTGGTGACGCGCTCGGAAGGCGAGAAGCAGGCGATCATCCTGAACGCCGAGGCGCGACTCGAAGCCGCGCGCAAGGATGCCGAAGCGCAGAAGGTCGCCGCCGAGGCCAGCGCCGAAGCGATGCGCATGATAGGCGAGGCGGTCAAGCAGAGCAGCAGCTCGGCGACCTTTTTGCTGGGCGACCGCTACATTCAGGCGGTGCAGAAACTGTCCACTTCCGAAAACGGCAAGATCGTGCTGCTGCCGGGCGACATCATCGCCGCGGTGAAGAATCTGCTGGGATCGAAATAGAGCAATGGGAAAGCCCTTTTCCCCTTACAGGGGGAAAGATGGGATGGGGGGTGTGGTGTGCGAATGGCTACTCTTCTACCCCCTCCCTAGCCCTCCCCCTGCAAGGGGGAGGGGATGTATAAAAACATGAGCGATGAAAATGAAAGCGCCCGATGGGGGGACCCATCGGGCGCTTTGTCGTTCAGGGGTTTTTACAGCGGACGCTTGATGCTGACGGCGCCGCGAATCTGTCCAGCCTCGTAGCCGGTCGCCTGGTCGTGCGGATAGTCTTCTGCGAGGCGAGCCTTTACGTTGTCGGAGATTTCGTCCGGCTTGCCGTGGCAGGCGACGCATCCCGGCTGCAGCGGGATAGCCTTCACGTAGCGGAAGTACTTGCCGTTAGGCTCCTTGACGATCTCGGCGGCTTCCATCTTGCTGGTGTCTTCGCCCTTGGCGGCGCGCTTCTCGAATTCCTTCAGCTTCTTCTGCTCCCATGCGTCGGCGGTGCCGAGCAACGGGTTGCGTACCTTCAGCGAGACACGGGTGAGGCGCAGGCCGTTCATGCGCGAGACTTCGCCGGCCATGGCCGGGGCGATGTCCTTGCAGACCTTGATCGCGGCTTCCGGGCCGCCTTCCATGACCGCCTTCTTGTTCTCGGCGATCAGTTTCTGGGCGAATGGGCCGATGATGGCGCGGCTTTCATCCTTGTACTTGGCGAGGTCGTCGGCCGCGAATGCTGAGGCGGAAGACAGTGCCAGCAAAGAGGCGAGGGCAAGTTGCTTTTTCATGCGTATCTCCTGTAGTCATAAAGAACGCCCGGCGGGGAGTGCCGGGCGCAAGGGGATGAAGAGTTATTTCTTGTCCATCGGGCAGGTGCTCATGCCAAACAGGCTGTAGGCCGGGCAGAACTTGAACAGGCCGGTGACCAGCGGAACGATGCCGATCCAGCCCCATACGCCGATCATGCCGGCGAGCGTCAGGCCGATCAGGACCAGGCCAGCGACGATGCGTGCGATGCGGTCGAGGCCGCCTACGTTTGCTTTCATGTGTGTCTCCTTGCAGGTTGTGGAAAAGTCATTGAGCTGCCTGTAACTGCCACGAAGCATGGCAGGCGATGCAATTGGACATTGTACTCGCCAGCATCCCCATGATCTCGGTTGCCGGCTTGCCGCTTTCCGCTGCGGCGGCGATGTCGTCCATGTCGTGGTGCACCTTCATGCCGAGTTCCTTGAACGGCAGGGGCAATTTTGCCATGAGTACCGGATTGACGTCGGCTGCGGCATTCATGCCACCGCTGCGCGCCGCGTCGGCGACCTGCTTCATGTCGTTGGTGTTGACGCCCTGAAGGATACCGTGGGCGGCGGTCAACAGCCCGCGCATTTCCGTCAGCACCAGATCGCGCTCAGCGGGCAGCAAAACGACGGCGGTCCGGCTGTCGGAGCCTTGAGCCGTGTTGCCGCGCACGAAGAACCAGCCGAATACGGCAACGGTGACAAGCCATAGAACGAGGGAAAACAGGGCGAGTTTGCTGATTTTCATGGCGGTATCCGGTAACGATCAAAATTAATCGATGGCGGATGTTATGAGGTGAAGCCTCGGCTGTCTGTGAGGAAAGTCACAGATTGGTTTGGATGCTTAAAGCGTCGAGTATCTTTGCAGCGCGGGGATGTCGAGCACCTCGATCTGTTCGCGGCCCAGCCTGATCCATCCCTGTTCGGCGAAGTTCTTCAACAGGCGGCTGACGATCTCGCGCACGCTGCCGAGCTCGTCGGCCAGCGCCTGATGGGTGGCGTTGATCGGGCTGGGGCGGGCGGCCAGCAGTGCGGCGAGGCGCTGGTCCAGCTTCTGGAACGCGACCGCCGAGACCAGTTGCATCAGGTCGGTGAGGCGTTCCGAGAACAGCGCGAAGATGTAGTCGCGGAACGCTTCATGTGTGGCGATAAGCGTCTTGAACGTCGCCGGAGAGAGCACCGCCATGCGCGTGTCCCGTTCGGCGATGCCGCGCGCGTGGTAGGGCGAGTGCCCCAGCAGGCAGCTGCTGGTAAGGATGCAGCTCTCGCCGGGGCCGACGCGGTAGAGCTGCAACTCGCGCCCGTTCGGCGAACTCTTGCTGACGCGCACACTGCCGGAAAGCAGCAGCGGGAACCCCTGGCAGGGCTGGTCTTCGTCGAAGATCACCGTGCCGGCCGGGAGGTCCAGCACATGCGCGGCGGACAGCAGCGCATCCAGCTCCGCGGCGGGCATTTCGTTCAGCATCGGGTAATGCTGGAGCAGGTGCTCTCGGGAGTCGCCGGTCAGCATGGGCGGCTGCTTACTCCGGCCGCATGTGCGGGAACAGGATCACGTCGCGGATGCTCGCCGCGTCGGTCAGCAGCATCACCAGACGGTCGATGCCGATGCCCTGGCCGGCGGTTGGCGGCAGGCCATATTCCAGCGCGCGCACGTAGTCGCTGTCCTTGAACATCGCCTCCTCGTCGCCGGCGTCCTTCGCGGCGACCTGCGCGTCGAAGCGCGCCTCCTGGTCTTCTGCGTCGTTCAGCTCGGAGAAGCCGTTGGCGATCTCGCGGCCGACGATGAACAGCTCGAAGCGCTCGGTGATCTCCGGGCGGGTGTCGCTGCTGCGCGCCAGCGGCGAGACTTCCACGGGATAGTCGACGATGAAGGTCGGCTCGAACAGGTGGCCTTCGGCCAGCTCCTCGAACAGGGACAATTGCAGTCCGCCGATGCCGTCCTCCGGCTTGTATTTCGCTTTCAGGTCTTCCAGTTCGTTGACGACGAAGTCGCGGTCGTTCAGCTGTTCGTCGGTGAACTGCGGATGGTATTTCTGGATCGCCTGCACCATCGTCAGGCGGTGGAAGGGCTTGCCCAAGTCGAGTTCGCGGCCCTGATAGCTGATGAGCGTCGTGCCCAGCACCTTCTGCGCGACCTCGCGGAACAGGTTCTCGGAAAAGTCCATCAGGTACTTGTAGTCGCGATAGGCCTCGTAGAACTCCAGCATCGTGAACTCGGGATTGTGGCGCGTCGACAGGCCCTCGTTGCGGAAGTTGCGGTTGATCTCGAACACTTTCTCGAAACCGCCGACGACCAGCCGCTTCAGGTACAGCTCGGGCGCGATGCGCAGATACATCTGCATGTCCAGCGCGTTGTGGTGGGTAACAAAGGGCTTGGCCGACGCGCCGCCGGGAATCGGGTGCAGCATCGGCGTCTCGACTTCCAGATAGCCGTGGCGCACGAAGTATTCGCGGATCGCCTGGATGATCTTGGTGCGGGTCATGAACACGCGGCGCGCATCCTCGTTGGTGATCAGGTCGAGGTAGCGCTGGCGATACTTCTGCTCCTGGTCGGTCAGGCCGTGGAATTTCTCCGGCAGCGGGCGCAGCGACTTGGTCAGCAGGCGCACTTGCGTCACGCGCACCGACAGCTCGCCGGTCTTGGTCTTGAACAGCACGCCGACCGCGCCCAGGATGTCGCCGAGGTCGTAGTGCTTGAATGCGGCATGGGCGTCCTCGCCGACGGCGTCGTTGGTGACGAACAGCTGGATGCGCCCGCTCATGTCCTGCACCGTCGCGAAGCTGGCCTTGCCCATCACGCGCTTCAGCATCATGCGCCCTGCCACCGCGACCTGCACCTGGGCTGCCTCCAGATCGTCGTGCGATTTTTCGCCGAATTCCGCATGTAGTTCGCCCGCCATGTGCTTGCGGTCGAAGTCGTTCGGGAACGCGACGCCTTTTTCGCGGATCGCGTTCAGCTTGGCGCGGCGCTCGGCGACGATCTGGTTGGTGTCCTGGTGGATGGTGGTCTGTTCGGTGGTCATGATGGTTCTCTTGGATTAAACGCCCTGCTTCAGGCTGGCTTCGATGAAGACGTCGAGGTCGCCGTCGAGCACCTTTTGCGTGTTGGCGATCTCGACGTTGGTGCGCAGGTCCTTGATGCGCGAGTTGTCGAGCACGTAGCTGCGGATCTGGTGGCCCCAGCCGACGTCGGACTTGGTGTCTTCCAGCTTCTGCTGCTCGGCCTGGCGCTTGCGCAGTTCCGCTTCGTACAGGCGCGACTTCAGCATGGACATGGCCTCCGCGCGGTTCTTGTGCTGCGAGCGGTCGTTCTGGCACTGCACCACGATGCCGGTCGGGAGGTGGGTGATGCGGATCGCCGAATCGGTCTTGTTGATGTGCTGGCCGCCCGCGCCGGATGCGCGGAAGGTGTCCACGCGCAGGTCGGCCGGGTTGATTTCCACCTCGATGGAGTCGTCCACTTCCGGGTAGACGAACAGGCTGGCGAAGGAGGTGTGGCGGCCGCCCGAGGAATCGAACGGCGACTTGCGCACCAGGCGGTGCACGCCGGTCTCGGTGCGCAGGTGGCCGTAGGCATATTCGCCCTCGACCTTCAGCGAGGCGCTGCGGATGCCGGCCACGTCGCCGTCGGTCTGCTCCAGCACCTCGACCTTGAAACCCTTGCGCTCGCAATAGCGCAAATACTGGCGCAGCAGCATCGAGGCCCAGTCGCAGGCCTCGGTGCCGCCGGCGCCGGCCTGGATGTCGATGAAGCAATTGTTGGGGTCGGCCGGGTTGGAGAACATGCGGCGGAATTCGAGAGCAGCCACGCGCTGTTCGATGTCCTGCACGTCGGCGGCGATGCTGTTCAGGCTGTCGTCGTCGTTCTCGGCCTGCGCCATCTCGAACAGTTCGGCGGCATCGGTCAGATCCTGGCCGATTCTGGTCAGGCCTATCACCACGTCTTCCAGCGACTTGCGCTCGCGTCCCAGCTCCTGGGCGCGCTTGGCGTCCTGCCAGATGGCGGGGTCTTCGGCGAGCTGGCTGACTTCTACCAGGCGTTCCTGCTTGGTATCGAAGTCAAAGATACCTCCGTAACTCGGCGCTGCGGGCGGTCAAATCCTGCAACTGGTTGGATAAGGCGTTTAACTGTTCGGCTTCCATGATTTTTGTCGCTTGCTGAAAAAGGCCGCGATTATAGCGCAACCAGCCCCGCCAGAACGCCAAGGCTGATTGCGGCGAAGCCGACGGCGACCTGCCGGGCGAGTCCCCAGCCGCCTATGAATACCACCATGCCGAACTTGAACAGGAGGTTCGACAGGAAGCCGATGGCGATCGCCATGACGGCTTGAGATTCATTCAGCTGGCCGAGACTCAACAGGCGCAGGCTGGACAGCACGATGGCGTCGACGTCGGTCAGGCCGGAGACGAATGCGACGGCGTACAGGCCCTGGCTGCCGGCAACATCGGCCATCCAGGCGGTGATCAGCAGCACGACCACATACAATAGCCCGAAGCCGAGGGCGGCATGCAGCTCGGCCGGATTGGCCGTTTCCGGGATATAGAGTTCGGTCGCCTGGCTCATCTTGCGCCAGTTGTACAGCGCAACGGCCAGTCCGGCGAACAGGCCGCCGGCGAACAGCGGGATCAGCACCGGCAGGCTGCCGTAGGCCAGCACCGAGCTGACCAGGAACAATCGCACCAGCACCACCATGCTGGCGATGACGATCACCGAGGCGGCGAGGCTCTGCATCGCAAGGTTGCCCTTGCCGTGCTTCGAGTAGATCAACGTCGTGGCGGTGCTGGAGGCCAGGCCGCCGAACAGCCCCAGCAGCGGCGCGCCGTAACGGCTGCCGACGATGTGCAGCGCCGCGTAGCCGGTGAGGCTCAGCCCCGAGATCAGCACCACCATCAGCCATGCCTGGTGCGGATTGAACGCATTGTATGGCCCCAGGCTCTGGTCGGGCAGGATGGGCAGGACGATGAAGGTCAGCACCGAGAATTGCAGCACGGCGACCAGGTCGCGGCGCGACAGCCTATGGGAGATGCCGTGCAGTTCCGGCTTGAAGTAGAGCAGGGCGGTGATGCCGATCGCCAGCATCACGGCAAGCTTGGCCATCCCCAGCCAGACCATCGCCCCAAGTCCGTAACTCAGGAGCAGGGCGATCACCGTCGTGGTGCCGGGATCGTTTTCCTCGGTGGGGGTGTTGAGGTAGGCGGCGACGATCATGCCGCTGACCCCGAGGAAACCGGCGACCAGCATCCACGGAGTATTGAGCCGGTCAGACAGCAGCGCGGCCAGCGTGCCGAACACCGCGACCAGCGCGAAGGTGCGCAGGCCGGCCTTGGCCGAGGGGTTGCGCTCGCGCTCCAGCCCGATCAGCAGGCCGATCGCGAGGCTGGTGAGGAACTGTGGCAGCGCCTCGATGCCGTTGCCTTGCAGGAATTCGGTATGCATCGCTCAATCCTTTGCTTGCCAGTGCCGGACGATCAGTTGCAGGCTCTGTTTGCCATTGTATTCGTTGACATCCAGGCTGTATACGAGCCGCACGCGATCCGGCAGCGGGTCGGCCTGGTTGAACAGGATCGCATCGACGATGCGTCCCTGTTTTTCCAGTCGCAGCCGCAGGTGTTTCTCGCCGACCACGCGCTGGTTCGCGACCGCAAACTCGTCGTCGAATTGCGGCGCGGGGAAGCCCTGTCCCCATACCTGCCGGTCCAGCAGGCGGGCGATCTCCATCGTCATGTCTTCGTGCTCCAGCGAGCCGTCGGTTTCGATGCGGCGGATCAGGTCGCGCTCGTCCAGCATTTCGCTGGCAGCCTGTTCAAAGGCGGACACGAATGCGTTGAAGTCGGCCTCGGCGATGCTCAAACCCGCCGCCGCCGCATGGCCGCCGAACTTCCTGATGAGCGCGGGGTGGCGCTTGCTGACCAAGTCCAGCGCGTCGCGCAGGTGCAGCCCGGGAATGGAGCGGCCGGAGCCTTTGATCTCGCCGTCGTTGGCGCGGGCGAAGGCGATGGTCGGGCGATGGAACTTGTCCTTCAGGCGCGAGGCGAGGATACCGATCACGCCCTGATGCCAGCCTTCGTCGAACAGCGACAGCGTGTAACCCTCCTGCGGGTCGATGTTTTCCAGTGTCGCCAGCGCGCTGTCCTGCATGTCGGCCTCGATGCTGCGCCGCTCGCGGTTCAGCGCATCGAGTTCCTTCGCGATCCGCTCCGCCTCGGCCGCGTCGTCGGCCAGCAGGCAGGCTATGCCAAGGCTCATGTCGTCCAGGCGTCCCGCCGCATTCAGGCGCGGGCCGACGGCGAAGCCGAGGTCCAAGCTGGAGGTGCGGGCCGGTTCCCTTTTGGCGATGCGCAGCAGCGCGTTGATGCCGGCGCAGGCGCGCCCGGCGCGGATTCGTTGCAGGCCCTGCTGCACGAGGATGCGGTTGTTCTGGTCCAGCTTGACCACGTCGGCGACTGTGCCCAGTGCGACCAGGTCGAGCAGGTTGGCGAGGTTGGGTTCGGCTCGCTCGGTAAACGCGCCGCGCTCGCGCATCTCGGCGCGCAGCGCCAGCAGCACGTAGAACATCACGCCGACGCCCGCGAGGTTCTTGCTGGGGAAGTCGCAGCCGGGCTGGTTCGGGTTGACGATGCAGGCGGCGTCCGGCAGCGTATCGCCGGGCAGGTGATGGTCGGTGACCAGCACCTGCATGCCCAGCCGGTTCGCCTCGGCGACGCCGTCCACGCTGGCGATGCCGTTGTCCACGGTCAGCAGGATGTCCGGTTTCAACTCCGCGGCGAGCCGGACGATCTCCGGCGTCAGGCCGTAGCCGTATTCGAAGCGGTTCGGCACGATGAAGTCGATGCGCGCCCCCAGGCTGCGCAGGCCGCGCACGGCCACCGTGCAGGCGGTCGCGCCGTCGGCGTCGTAGTCGGCGATAACCAGCAGCCGCTGCTGCGCGGCGATGGCGTCGGCCAGCAGGCGCGCCATTTCGCGAGCGTTCTTCAGCCGATCGAACGGCTGCAGCGAGGCGAACGAGGTGTCCATCTGGTTGCCGCCGGTGATGCCGCGGGCGGCATAAATGCGCGCCAGCGCGGGAGGGATGCCGTCGGCGATCAGTTGCCGGATTGCGGAAGCGCCGGCTGCGCGCGGGGAGATGGCTGTCATGGGGCAGGAAACCGGGGGTGGAATTCCGGCGGAGTTTAGCAAATACGGCCATTCGCTCTCCTCGTTTTTTTGCGGCAATTAAGCTAGAATCGCGCCCACTTCATACAAGTCTCGCATGGGAAAATCGTGGCACTGATAGTTCAGAAGTACGGCGGCACCTCGGTCGGCAATCCGGACCGCATCAAGAACGTGGCGCGTCGCGTCGCGAAATTCAAGGCACAGGGGCATCAGGTGGTGGTGGTGGTCTCCGCGATGAGCGGTGAAACCAACCGGCTGATCGGCCTGGCCCACGAAATCCAGAAACATCCCGATCCGCGCGAACTGGACGTGGTGATCTCCACCGGCGAACAGGTCACCATCGGGCTGCTTTCGATGGCGCTGAAAGAGCTCGGGGTGAAGGCCAAGAGCTACACCGGCGGACAGGTCAGGATCCAGACCGACAGCGCCTTCACCAAGGCGCGCATACTCAGCATCGACGAGCAGAACATCCGCGCCGACCTGGCCAACGACCATGTCGTCGTGGTCGCGGGCTTCCAGGGCATGGACGAGGACGGCAACATCACCACGCTGGGACGCGGCGGTTCCGACACCACGGGCGTGGCGATCGCGGCCGCACTGGATGCGGACGAGTGCCAGATATACACCGACGTGGACGGCGTTTACACCACCGATCCGCGCGTGGTACCCGAGGCGCGCCGCCTGAAGACCATCACCTTCGAGGAGATGCTGGAAATGGCCAGCCTCGGCTCCAAGGTGCTGCAGATACGCTCGGTGGAGTTCGCCGGCAAGTACAAGGTCAAGCTGCGCGTGCTGTCATCGTTCCTGGACGAGCCGGGCGAAGGCACGCTGATTACTTTTGAGGACGACGAAAAAATGGAACAAGCCATCATCTCCGGGATCGCATTCAACCGCGACGAAGCCAAGATCACCGTGCTGGGCGTGCCCGACAAACCCGGTATCGCCTACCAGATTCTCGGCCCGGTCTCCGATGCCAACATCGATGTGGATATGATCATCCAGAACGTCAGCGAAGACGGCTCGACCGATTTCTCGTTCACCGTGCACCGCAATGAATACCTCAAGGCGATGGACATCCTGAAGAACCAGGTGCAGCCGCACATCGGCGCGCGCGCCGTGGTCGGCGACAACAAGGCCGCCAAGGTTTCTGTAGTCGGCGTCGGCATGCGCTCGCACGTCGGCATCGCCAGCAAGATGTTCCGCACGCTGGCGGAAGAGGGCATCAACATCCAGATGATCTCCACCTCGGAGATCAAGATATCCGTGGTGATCGACGAAAAGTACCTGGAACTGGCCGTGCGCGTGCTGCACAAGGCCTTCGATCTGGATCAGGAAGACGCATAATCGTTTGACCTTTTGGGCCGCCTGCATTAGTATGCGCGGCCTTTGGAGAAGTGGCCGAGAGGTCGAAGGCACACCCCTGCTAAGGGTGCATACGAGCTTAAACTTGTATCGAGGGTTCGAATCCCTCCTTCTCCGCCAAGGTAACAGCAGTGTTTTTGTGATGCGCCCGTAGCTCAGCTGGATAGAGTACTTGGCTACGAACCAAGGGGTCAGGAGTTCGAATCTCTTCGGGCGCGCCAATGAAACACCTTTGCATGTCACACACGCGCCCGTAGCTCAGCTGGATAGAGTACTTGGCTACGAACCAAGGGGTCAGGAGTTCGAATCTCTTCGGGCGCGCCAATCATGTATGAATGTGGGCACTTGATTACGAGTGCCCATTTTCATTTGGGGCATCGCGATTATTCAAGTTGCCCATTTTTGTTTTCCGCATCGTGTTCACTGCTCAGAATCATGGGCAGAAATCCCCCTCAATTGCCATGCTGGTCCAGTCGCATTTTCGTATTGGCCCTTGGTCCAATATGAAAAGATCGAAATTGGGAATACGCTCCCGCCTTATCTGACATTGTCAAAGGAATGGGATGTTGAGGGTAATCCATGCGGACGACCAACAGTTGATGCGTAATGCAATTACGCAATTCATGCTGTTCTACCCAAGTTTCATGATTGTGGCTCAAGCCTCTTCTGGGAATGAGTTGCTCCGAAAATTATGGGTTACAGATACAGACCTGGTATTGACCGATTGGAACATGCCGGGAATTGATGGGGAAGAATTGATCGGCCGCATCAGGAATGCTTTTCCCTTGATTCCCATACTCGTTCATAGTGCAGACGAAGATCCGCATACCAGAAGCCGGGCGCTGAATGCCGGCGCGACCTCTTTTATCTCAAAAAACTGTCCGCCGAGTACCTTGTGCAGGGCAATACTCGGGACAGCATAAGTGGAGTTGAACGATGCGAATGTCTGAGGTTGCCGCTTGTAAGGGAAATGGCTCTATAAAGTCGAAGTCGGCAGGCTTTACACATCAGTTTCAATTCCGGAATCTAGACAGCCATTGCTCGCTGGCTGATAAGATTGCCTATATCCATAGAATTATCCACCAGAGATTTTCTTGCATCGATCGCTTGGCCATTGCGAAATATGATCAAAGCACCGACACTTTGCGCACCTCTGTTGAAAGTTCAAAGGGGGATAATCCGCTCAAACTCTACGAAGCAAAACTGAGTGAAGTGCCGTCTCTGCTCAAGCTGTCCAGAACCCGCGAGACGCGCATCATCAATGATCTGAGCAGATTTACCCTTGCCAAGTCGACTCATTCTAAGCGCATCATCGGGAAAGGATTCCTTTCCAGTTACACCATCCCGCTGTTCAACAATAACCAGTTTATTGGCATGCTGTTTTACAACTCATACCAGCGGGAGGCTTTCGATGAGTCAAATCTGACTTATCTGGATATGGTCGCTCATTTGCTTACGACCCTGGTGGCAGCAGACTTGAATCAAGCCGCGGTTCTCCGCGGAGCCATGAATACTGCTGCGCAGTTTACTTGTCATCGCGACCCGGAAACCGGCATGCACCTTGAACGCATGGCCCGTTACTCCCGATTGATTTCCCTGAAACTGGCGGCGGCGTATTCGATTGACGATGAGTTTGCAGACAGAATTCTTCAACTCGCCCCTTTGCATGATGTCGGCAAAATCTCCATTCCAGACAGAATTCTGCTGAAGCAAGGGCCGTTGACCGACGATGAGTACGACGAGATGAAGAAACATACCATCATAGGGCGCGAAATCATCGATACCATGCTGCTCAATTTCAATATCAAGTGTGTCAAAGATGTAGATATGGTTCGCAACATAGTTGCCTATCACCATGAAAACATAGATGGAAATGGTTACCCGGAAGGATTGGCGGGCGATAGTATCCCGCTCGAGGCTCGCATCGTCGCCGTAGCCGATGTATTTGATGCCCTCACCTCGATACGGCCGTATAAGACAGCCTGGAGTAATGCCAAGGCATTCGTCGAACTTGAGCGGTTGAGCAAGTTCAAGCTTGATCCAGGTTGTGTTGCGGCGCTGCTAGGTTCGCAGGATGAGATATTGAAAATTCAGTCTGGTTTCGCTGACTGAAGAGAGCTGTGGCTTTTGGCGCATAAGCGAGATATTCGCGGAAACTATTGGAGGATTCAGAGTATGGAAGATGCAACTGCAAAGAACCGAAAGCGCGGTGTAACAAACCGGCCGGAAATCGCTGCAAAAAAACCTGGCATACGCACAGCCACAAAACCTGGTACCAAAAGTCGCAGCAAGCCAAGACTGGCATCCCGGGGGGACGTTCCGTCCGATTTGACAGCTGCGGGAGTTGAGTCATTTGAGGTGGGGCAGGCCATCGAGGCTGCAACCGCATCCAAGATCGTCGCAGTGCGCGACATTCTTTCTGCCATTAAGCCGGGCGATACTGCAGGCTTGGCCGATGTGCTCGGTGCCATCATTGACGGAGCATCCCCGGATGATGCGGTGGTACTGCGTGAGGCGCTATGGGGGCGAGGAGATTCCCGTTCATCCAGAATCGATACCGCATCGGCGGACAACCAATTGTCCGAGGATTGGCGTGACGGCGCTTACCCATACAAGAATCTGATGTCGCGAAAGACGTATGAGAAGCAGAAATATCAGCTGCAGGTTGAACTTCTCAAGTTGCAGGCATGGGTGAAGGAAACCGGACAGAAGGTGGTCATCCTGTTCGAGGGGCGAGACGCCGCAGGCAAGGGGGGCACCATCAAGCGATTCATGGAGCATCTGAATCCTCGCGGCGCCCATGTGGTGGCACTGGAAAAACCTTCGGAGGTGGAGCGCGGACAGTGGTATTTCCAGCGATACGTTCAACATCTTCCTACCGCAGGCGAAATAACGTTGTTTGACCGCTCCTGGTACAACCGGGCGGGTGTTGAACATGTGATGAATTTTTGCAGCCCTGACGAATATAGTGAATTTATGCGTCAGGCTCCCGAGTTCGAACGTAATCTGGTGCGTAGCGGCGTCTACCTGATCAAATTCTGGTTCTCGGTCAGTCGCGAGGAGCAGCGCCGTCGCTTCAAGGAGCGCAAGGTACATCCGCTCAAGCACTGGAAGCTATCTCCGATCGACCTGGCTTCGCTCGACAAGTGGGAGGAATACACCAAGGCCAAGGAGGCCATGTTCTTCTATACCGACACAGCCGATGCGCCGTGGACAGTGATCAAGTCCAATTGCAAGAAGCGTGCGCGTCTAAATGCACTGCGCTACGTATTGCACAAGCTGCCTTATGCCAACAAGGACTTGAGCGCCATTGGTCCTCTCGATCCGCTATTGGTCGGGCGTGCACATGTTGTTTACGAGCGCGGTGAAAAGACGTCGGCAATACTCTGAATTCGATGAGGCTATCCGAAAGGGCGGCCATTTGTTTGATGTTCCATCGGAAGGGGGCTGACTTGAAGCCGGCGTTTGCCAATCGGCCGACAGGCCGAAGGATTGGCGGAGCGTACCGGGTGTTGCATATATCACTTATATACAGTGGCTTGGTGCGATTCTTGGCGGTGACTCGCTCATATGAACAGTCAAATGCGAACGCTTGCGGGGGAGAGGCGTCTGGCCTGCAAATATTGTCGCAGTCCGGGTTTTCGAAAGGAGATTCGGGAGCATTGTCGAAACAACCAAGTATTCAGTTCAGGAATAGGCCTTTGGTCCAATAGTCGGCCTATGGCGCGATATATATAATCGGAACGTTAAATGGCACAACGATAATAATTCGCTGGATGGGGGAAGATCGATTGTCTGGCGTGGAGGAAGTTGGCAGGGTCTTCGTCATCGCTGGGGACCCTGCCATATACAAGGCGCTTTGCCGAATCGGCAAGGGGGAGGGATTTTCCTCTGTTTCTTTTGCAAATTCCCTGGAGTTTTTCTCGTGGTTCGAGGATGAGTCCTCCGTGGACGGCGGAGCCGCTTGTATCGTTCTGGATGCAAGCACCCTGATAGCCGGAATGGACTGGTACGCTAACGATCGGCTCCGTCCCCTCCCTAAAGTCTGTATCGGCGTCCCTGAAGAGATCAAACCTGTTATCGAAATGTTGACGGCGCTTGAGGGGCAGTTCATTCGCCGACCGTTCACCATGAACGAGTTGAGGGATAGCGTGGCGATGGCATTCAGGCGCCATGCGGCCATTGTGCGCGACCGGCTGGAGGCGAATCGCATGGTCGAGGATTTTTCCAGGCTATCGCGCCGTGAAGACGAGGTCTTCGGGTTGGTCGCAAAAGGCCATACCAATCAGGAGATTTCAGACCTGCTGGGGATTTCGATCAAGACCGTCAAGGCGCATCGCTCCAAGGTTATGAAAAAAACCAACTCCAGAACATTGCCAGATCTTGTTCGCAACTACGAGAAGCGGGAGCAGATGCGAGCGGGTCATCCGCATTCGGCATCTTCTGGAGATGAGGCATGAGCGCGCACCACCAACACCTGGCTTTTCCGAACATCGGCGACATTGCGCAAAAATCCCTGGTTCGCAGCGATTTTTCGATCACGGTTCGCGAGGCGACAGGCATGATGAACATGCGCGGCGTCAGCAGCCTTGTGATCGAGCGCGAGGGCGAGCGGTTCATTTTTTCTGTCGAGGATCTGCTCTCGTTCATCCATTCCGGCGGCGACAGCGCGATGCTGCTGAGCGAGTTCCCGCTGAAGCAGATTTCCTGCATGCCATCATGCGAACGCCTCCTGGTGCTGCTCGAATTCATGGAGCGCAGCCAGCAGCGCTATGTGGGCGTTACCAATGAGGCAGGGACGCTCATCGGCATCGTCACCTATACGGACATCCTGACATCCATCGATCCGGCGGTGCTGCTGGAGCGGCGGACGATAGGGGAGCTGCTCTCCCGGATCGAGCCTGTCATGTTCACCCGCGACTGGATACTGGAGGATGTGATCCATCATTTCCAGAAGATGGAGGATGCGATCATCGTCGTCGAAGGACGTCGTCCGGTCGGCATCGTAACCACCAAGGACGTGTTCAATATCATCTCGTCGGGAGAGGATACCGAGCGGCCGCTGGCGGATTACATGACCAGCCCGGTGATCACGACGCCGCGCACGACCACCATCAACGAGGCGCTGCTGCAACTGAAGCAGCGGGCGATCAAACGGGCGATCGTCGTCGACGACGATGGGACTCTCCAGGGGGTGATCACCCAGAGCCAGCTTGTCGGTTATGCCTATGGTTCCTGGGTTCACATCCTGCGCAACCACACCTCCGAACTCCAGGAATTGGTGGACATGCTCCAGGTGAAGACGCGCAGCCTGGAAGTGTTGACCATTACCGACGTGTTGACCGGGCTGGGGAATCGGCGGCTGCTGAATCGGCAGATGGGCGAGGAGATCGAGCGCATCAGCCGCTACAACGCTGCCTCATTCTCTCTGCTGATATTGGATATCGACCACTTCAAGAAGATCAACGACACCTACGGTCACCTGGTGGGCGACGAGGTCCTGAAGAAGCTGGGGCAATTGCTGAAGGATGCAATTCGCCTGACTGATTCGGCGGTTCGCTGGGGGGGCGAGGAGTTTGCGGTGCTGCTGCGCAATACGCCGATATTCGCGGCAAATGCATTTGCAGACCGGCTAAGGATGATCGTCGCCAACAGCGACTTTCCGGAGAGTATCAGGCTGACGGTCAGTATCGGGCTGGGTGAATATGTTCCTTCGGAAAAGGAGAACGATTTCGTCATGCGTGTCGATCAAGCCCTGTACCGGGCCAAGCATGGGGGGCGGAAGCGCGTAGAAGTCGACGGGTGACATGGCCGGCGTAAACCGGCAAGGCAGCATGATCAATAAGCGACCGGGAAAACCGGCGAGGCAGTACCGAGGAGAGAGTATGAAACTGAACATCGCGCCGACCCGGCATGAGGTGTTTCTGGGGCCGGAGGAGGTCATCGTCTCGAAGACCGACCTGACCGGGCGAATTACCTATGCCAATCGGGTATTCATGCGTCTGGCGGACTTTTCCGAAGACGAGTTGCTGGGCAAGCAGCATAACATCGTCCGTCATCCCGACATGCCGCGCGGTGCGTTCAAGCTGCTGTGGGATACGCTGCGGCAGAACCGCGAGTTCTTCGGCTTCGTCAAGAACATGACCGCGAACGGCGATTTCTACTGGGTCTTCGCCAACGTCACGCCGGACATCAATTCGCGCGGGGAATGCGTCGGTTATTTTTCGGTCAGGCGCAGGCCCAGTACCCAGGCGATCTCGGTCATCCAGCCGGTCTACGAGGAGATGCTGGCGGTGGAAAGCCGGGCAGGCGTGGCGAATGCGCCTGCGGCCTCGGTCGATTTCCTGCAGCGCAAGCTGAAATCGCTCAACACCACCTACGACAGGTTCGTCCTGTCGTTGGCGCAGGAGTAGGCCATGACCAGCAGCATTTCTAACCGCTTCAACCTGGTTGCCCGCTTCATGATGGGCGAGCGCTTCCTTCTGGTCTGCTTTACTTTTGTTGCGCTGACCTTCGGGATGGCGATCTATTTCACACTGCACCATGAGTTCGATCCGGTGACCTGGGCCTTTCCCTCCATTGCGATCGGCTTCAGCTTCTATGCCTATGTCAAATACCAGCATGCGGTGCAGGTGGTGGAAAAGATGAGGCAAGTGCTGAGCAGTTCACGCGAGGGACAATTGCACGAGCGGGTCACGCGCACCCAGAACCTGGGCGAGATCGGCAAGGCGGCCTGGGAGCTGAACGACTTCCTCGACCTGGTCGAGGCCTATTTCAAGGAGGTCAACACCTGTTTCGGGTTGGTGTCCGAGGGGGTCTATTACCGCAAGGCGCTTTCCCACGGCCTGCCTGGGCAGTTCGCGAACTCCCTGAACAAGATCAATCTTGCCATCAAGGCGATGGAGGAGAACGTCCAGTTCATTCGCAAGAACGAGCTCGCCTCGCGCATCCACACGATGAATGCCAGCAAACTGCTGGTCAGCCTGAGGCTGGGACAGCAGGATCTGGTCGGCATCAGCAACGAAATGGACGAGATCGAGACGACTGCCGTCGCCAACCGGGAGGCGGCGGTTCGCAGCCTGTCCGAGGTGGAGCACATCAGCAGTGCCCTGAGCACGATGAACGGGCAGGTGCAGCAACTGGCACAGGCGGCGGAATCGTTGGGCCGAGAAAGTGCGGCAATCGATTCCGCCGTCAACATCATCGCCGAGATCGCCGACCAGACCAACCTGCTGGCGCTCAACGCGGCGATCGAGGCGGCCCGGGCAGGCGAGTCCGGTCGCGGTTTTGCCGTGGTCGCTGACGAGGTCCGCAAGCTGGCAGAACGAACCAAACAGGCGACCTCTGAAATCAACGCCATCGTCGACAGCTTCAGGGGCCATGTCGGGCGCATGGTCGGAGAGACCAGCGAGGCGAGCGGTGTGACGGCCCGGGTGCATGCGCAGATGAGCGATTTCCAGGGGAGGTTCGCGGAATTCTCGCGGTCGGCGGAGAACACCATCGGCCGGGTGTCCAAGACCAAGGACTGGTCGTTCGGCTCGCTGGTCAAGATGGACCACATCATCTACATGCAGAATGCCTATCGGGCCGTCGAACTGAGCGGGGAAAGCGAAGCAGCACAGGCCGTAAAGGTGGATCACCGGAATTGTCGTCTCGGAAGGTGGTATCTGGACGCAGGCAAGTCCGCCTTCGGCAAGACCTCCGCCTATGCCGGACTCGACGCACCCCATGCCAGGGTGCATTCCAGCGTGCATCGAGCCCTGGAGTTGTCTCGCCAGGACTGGATCATGGATGAAAAGGTTCGCAAGGAACTGGTCGAGCAGCTGGAAACCGCAGAGAACGCGAGCAGCGAGGTCGTTCGGCTGGTGAGCGAGATGGTGAAGGAAAAACATGGCTGATCGCGCTGCCGTTGAGTCAGGCGGGATCGGCAGCCAGAAGGAGGTATGTTGAGCATCCTGTCCTTCGTGCTGGAACCGCCCGAGGATAGTCTTCTGTATGCGGGATCGTACGATCCTGTGCTGGTGGTCCTGTCGGTCGTCATGGCGGTGGTCGCCTCGTATGCGGCGCTGCTGGTCGCACGTCAGGTGTCGCTGGCCGCGGATCGGCACGCCCGGTACCTCTGGACGGTTATCGGAGCCTTGTGTTTCGGCCTGGGCATATGGTCGATGCATTTCGTCGGCATGCTGGCCTTCAGCCTGCCGTGCACCACCAGCTACGATCCCTTGATCACCGCCCTTTCGACCCTCCCGGGCATCCTCGCCAGCGCGTTGGCGATCCGGCTGATCAGTCGTGACGAGGGGTTGTCACGCATGCGCCTGCTCGTCGGCGGACTACTGCTCGGCGCGGGGATAGGTGCGATGCACTATGCCGGGATGGCGGCGCTGCGGCTGAACGGCCTGATCCGTTACGACATCCCGCTATTCCTGCTGTCGATCGTTGTCGCGGTGCTGTTCGCAGTGCTGGCCCTCTGGATACAGTTCGGCAACCGCACCTGCCGCACTAACCGGTGCCTTTGGCTGGGAGCGGCCGCAATGGGATCGGCGGTATCCGGCATGCATTACACTGCGATGACGGCAGCCTATTTCATCCGCGACGACCGCGCGGTCGCGGCGATACAGGGCATCTCGCCGACATTTCTCGCGGCCATAGTGCTTTCCGTCACCAGCCTGATCGTGGTCCTGACCATCGTCTCGACACTGGTCAGCAAACTTAATCTGACGGTGCACAGCCGCTATTACAGCCGGGTCGGGCTGTTGATCGTCGGCTGGGGGGCGATTGCATGGTTCAGCGCCGCCTATTACTACGAAGATCTTCCCGCCGAGTTATACCAGCGCGAGTCCCGGCTTGCCTCGCAGCAGGCGGACATCATCAATGAGAGCATCAACGCAAATCTGGCTGTGTTGAAGTCCGCTCCGCACACCCTTGCGCTGGACACCCAACTTCGGAGCAGCCTGCTTCGTTTCAATCGGTTGTCGGCTACGTCCAATCTGACGGTGGCCGGGAAAAAGCATCTCTGGTCAACCGACCCGCGTTTGCGCCAACTGGATGAATTGTTGGCGGTGGCAGCCGGGAATTTTGGCGTGGATGTCGCTTTTGTGATGAACGCCAGCGGGGACTGTATCGCCTCCGGCAATGTGGACAAGCCCGACAGTTTCGTCGGGACGAATTATGGCGACCGTGCCTATTTCAAGCAGGCCAAAGCCGGACAGCCGGGTAGCCAGTATGCCGTGGGGCGCACCAGCAATATTCCGGGGTTGTATTTTTCCTATCCCGTTCTGGAGGAGGGACGCTTTCTCGGAGCGGTCGTCGTCAAGCGCAACATTACCCACTATGCATCCCTCATCGATAAGCTGGACGCGTTTCTGGTCGATGCCAACGGTGTGATCGTCCTGGCCTCTTCGCGGGGCCAGGAATTTCACGCCCTGCCGGAAGCCGCGGCCCTGAAGATGTCCCCCCAGGCCCTTCGCAAACAGTACCAGCAGGATTCCTTGCCGGAGGCGAATATGCATCCCTGGCGGACAGACCTGTTCCCCGACGCCTGGCGTATGCACGGAAAAGTGCATCCGGTCACCCTGAGCGTGCGAGAGATATTCGCAGGGGACATGAAATTGTTCGTCTCCCGCTCGCTCGATGATCTGGAGCGTTATGACGCCGAGCGCTACTGGCTGTTCCTGCTGATATTCGCCGCAGGCAGCATGCTGCTCGTCGCCGCTTCTGCGGTCGTGCTGTATCTTCGCGAAACACAGAAGGCGGAGGCCAATCTGCGCATCGCCGCAACCGCCTTCGACTCCCAGGAAGGGATGGTGATCACCGATGCCGACAATATCATCCTCAGGGTGAACCGGGCGTTCACCGAGATCACCGGGTACACGGCAGAAGAAGCCGTCGGGGGCACGCCCCGGATACTCCGCTCCGGCCGTCACGATCAGGATTTCTATGCGGCGATGTGGGACAGCATCCACTCCCGTGGATACTGGAAAGGCGAGATATGGAACCGGCGCAAGAGCGGCGAGATATACCCGGAGCTGCTCACCGTCACGGCAGTCAGGACGCCGGCCGGCGATATCGCCAACTATGTCGGCACGCTCACCGATATCACCAAGAGCAAGCAGGCCGAGGAAGAAATCAGAAAGCTCGCCTTCTTCGATCCGCTCACCGGTTTGCCTAACCGTCGCCTTCTGATGGACAGGCTGCAACAGGCGAGGGTGGCCAGCGTGCGCAGCCGACGCCATGGTGCGTTGCTGTTCATCGACCTGGATAATTTCAAGGCGCTGAACGATACGCTGGGGCATGACGTCGGAGACATGTTGCTGCAACAGGCTGCAGAGCGCTTGAAGGCATGCGTGCGCGATGGCGATACTGTCGCACGTCTCGGCGGGGACGAGTTCGTCGTGGTGCTGGAGGAATTGAGCGAGCTCTTGCCCGAGGCGGCGGGGCAGACGGAAACCGTCGGCGAGAAAATACTGGCGGCATTGAATGAGCCCTACCAGCTCGGCAGCCACGAGTGCCGCAGTACGCCCAGCATCGGTGCAGCCCTGTTTGCCGGACGAGCGAGCGAAACGGACGAAATGATGAAACAGGCCGACATCGCCATGTACCAGGCGAAGAAGGCCGGGCGCAATACCCTGCAGTTCTTCGATCCGGTGATGCAATCCCTCGTCACTGCACATGTGGAAATGGAGTCCGCGTTGCGGCTTGCGGTTTCAGGGGAGGGTCAATTGGCACTGCATTACCAGCCACAGGTCGATGCACTCGGTCGGGTATTCGGTGCGGAGGCGCTGGTTCGCTGGAATCATCCCGAAAAGGGGTGGATCTCGCCCGCCCAGTTCATCCCGTTGGCCGAAGAATCCGGGCTGATCCTGCCGCTGGGGCATTGGGTGCTGGCGACCGCCTGCGAACAACTGGCTCGCTGGGCGGCGGCGCCTGCAACCGCGGAGCTGACCATGGCGGTCAACGTCAGCGCCAAGCAATTCAACCTTCCGACTTTTGCCGATGAAGTGCTGACGCTGGTCGACCATTTCGGCATCGCGCCGTCGCGGCTCAAGCTGGAGATCACCGAAGGCATGTTGCTGCACAATGTCGAGGACATCATCGTCAAGATGAACGAACTCAAGGCGCGGGGGATCCATTTCTCGATGGACGATTTCGGAACCGGCTATTCGTCGCTGCGCTATCTCAAGCATCTGCCGCTGAACCAGCTCAAGATAGACCAGTCGTTCGTGCGAGACATCGTCGAGGACTCGAACGATCGGGCTATCGTGAAACTGGTCGTCGCGATGGCCTCCAGCCTGGGCATCGATGTCATCGCAGAGGGTGTCGAGAATGCGGAGCAACGAGCCATCCTGCTGGAAAAAGGTTGTTACCGCTTCCAGGGGTACCTGTTCGGCAAACCCGTCCCCATCGAGCAATTCGCATTGTCTGGCGGGGAAGGTGCGGGCGGATGATAATCGCGACCACAACGACGAGGAGAAAATGATGCCAACAACGCATTCCGGATTTGCAGTCATCCCGCCGGCAGGCCGCAGCGTGGCCGCCGCTTTGCTGTGCGCCATCCTGTCCATGCCGGCGCAGGCGGTCGAGGTCGCCGGTCTGGACATCAGCGGCTATACGCGTTTCGGTGCTTATTCCAGCCCGGCCGGAACGCCGCGCGGTTCCTATACGCTGGGCGGGGATACGCAGAAATTCCGCCTCGGCAACGAGGGCGACAACGGCGTCGAGCTCGGCATTTCGAAGACCGGGGAACTGGGGGGCGGCAAGAAACTTGCCTTCATGTACATGCCCACGGTCTGGGGCGGAAACTACGGCACGGCGCAGGGTTATGTCGCGATGTCCGGATTCGGGTTCGCGCCCGAGGCTCAGTTCTGGGTCGGACAGAACCGTCTGCGCCTCAAGGAAATCCATATCGTCGACAGCTTCGTGATCGATTACGGCGACAACACCGGCGTCGGCATGACGGGGCTGGATCTCGGCGGGGCGAAGCTGGGCGTGGGGCTTTTCAACAGCGGGACGTTCGATTACAGCCATGTCACCCCGAACAACGCGATGCGGCTCGGCATCGACCTGTCCGACATCGCCACGAATGAGGGGGGCAAGTTGCGCGTGCTGGCGACGGTGGCGCGCGGCGATTTCCAGATGGGGGCGGATGGCTCCGGCCTTTCGGTCGCGCACGACCAGTCGGATTTCCTGATGTCGGGCCTGTCCAACACCCTGCTGGTGCAGGGGGCGAGCGGTCATGTCGCGGTCAACGGCCGCTTCCTGGGGTTGGGCGATGCGGCAAGCGGCGGTGTCCAGCAGCCGGGGATGAAGAGCTTCCGGATCGCCGATTTCGTCGGCTGGCAGTACGGATCGTTCGGCGGTCAGGCGCTCGCCTCCTACCAGGCCGGGACGGTCGACGGCGGCATCAACGACGGAATCCGCACGCGCGATTTCTCGCTGGGCGGCCGGGCTTCGTGGGGGATGGGCGAGAACTTCAAGTTGCTGGCGGAGGCGGGCGCCACCAGCCGTCGCATCGACGGACAGGCCGTGCAGAAGCTGAACAAGTTCACCGTCGCGCCGACGCTGGCGCTGGCCCCGGAGTTCTGGTCGCGCCCCGAATTGCGCTTTTACCTGTCCCATATAAGCTGGAATGCGGCCGCGGCTGCGGCGAATGCCGGGCCAAGTGGTTTCGGGGCCGGCGGCCGGATGTCGGTGACAATTGCCGGCATCCAGCTGGAGACATGGTGGTAGTATTCTGCGGGGCGCAGGATGGAATAGACAAATAAAGGTGCGCGGCCGTGCCGTGCGTCACAAGCCCGGAGGAGAGAGCATATGAAACTGATCAGATTGTTGGGCCTGGCGGTCCTGGCCTTGTGGCTGCCGGCTGCTGCGGCCGAAGAAAAACGCGTGATCGCCTTTGCCCAGGATACCCTGGCGAACGACTTCCGCAGAGCGCAGGTCGAGGAGGTGCGCGACGAGGCGCTCAAGCATCCCGGGCTGTCGTTCGTCCACTCCGATGCGCAGGGGCAGACCTTGCTGATGATCCGGCAGATCGAGCAATTCATCGAACAGAAGGTGGATCTGCTGATCATCGGCACCAATGACGAGAAGGCCGTCGTGCCGGTGGTCGCCAAGGCCTACAAGTCGGGGATCCCGGTGATCGTGCTGGACCGCGGCATAAGGGGGAGCCAGTACACCACTTTCATCAATTCGGACAACATCCTTATCGGCAGAATAGGTGCCGAATACATCGCAGAGCGCCTGGGCGGAAACGGCCTGGTCCTGCTGTTCGAAGGGTTGCAGACGGCCGACGTGACCAAGCTCCGCAGCAAGGGTTTTCTCGACGAGATTCGCAAGCACAAGGGCATCCGGGTGATCAAGCGCACCGGCAACTACCTGCGCAAGGATGCGCTGGTCGAGATGGAGAAGCTGGTGGCGGAAGGCATCCGGGTCGATGCGATCTTTTCCGAGAGCGACAGCATGCTGAGCGGCGTGCGCATGGTGCTGAACAGGCACAAAATATCCCCGGGTTCCATCGTCATGGTCGGATGCGACTACACCAGTGAAGCCCGTCAGGCGATTCGCGAAGGTGCGCAAAGCGGGTCGGTGCTGTTCCCGCTGGGCGGCAGGAAGTCGGTCGAGGTCGCGCTGAAGATATTCGCGAAGGAGCCGGTGCCCAAGCATATCTACATCCCGGTCAAGCTGGTCACCCAGGACAACGTGGATCAGGTTGCGCCGATCTTCTAGGATCGGCGCGCATGGAGCCTCCCCGCCCATGGCAGGGAGCAGAAGGACGGAAGTCAATGCAAGCGATGCGCAAGAAATACAGCCTGATGGTCAAGTTGTCGGTGCTGGTGACGTTCGCCGTACTGATGGTGCTGGCGATGCTGGGGTTCTATTTCGAGGGCTTCCTGCAGCAGCGATTTCTGGAAGATACCCAGCAGCGGATGCTGCGCGGCTACCAGCGCCTCGCCTACAACCTGAAGAACACCGAGCGCGCACTGCTCGACGGCATCGCCTTCATCAAGGACGACGAGAAGACGATCGCCTCCATCGAGCTGATCAACAACTACCAGGACAAGAACGACTACAACGCCTTCCTGATCGACGAGGAGAAGAAATCCCTGGCGTCGGAACTGCTGAGCCGGGTCAAGCTCTCGTTCAACAGCGACATCGCGCTGTACGACAAGAACGAGGAGCTGATCGCCTACGTGCAGAAGGCGGGGGGCAAGTACCGGCTCGGTTATGTTTCGTTCGAGGGAGGCGCAGGCAAGACCTACAGCCGTTACGAACAGCATGAGGAATACCAGCCTGCCGCGGCGTTGCCGCCGGACGGGAACATTACCCCGGTGCACAAGAGCTATTACACGCCGGGGCAGTTGCTGCGCGGCAGCGTCATCACCTATCACCGGATGGGCGACGAAGTCGTCATCAAGTCCCACCAGAGCATCTTCGACGAGGTCAGCGGTCGCGTTATCGGTCATATCGAAATGTCCAACATTCTGGGGCAGGCCTATTTCGACCAGTTGTCGCAGGATATCGGCATCGCCATCGCCCCTTCCTTCGATCCGGTGCATGAGAGCCAGGCATCCGAGCTGGACGAGCGCTGGGAGATTCCGGCGCTGAAGATTTCGCAGACCGAACAGGAATATGTCGGTGCGCTGAAGAAGAAGCTCACTTCCGGCGCGGTGTACTTCGTCGCCCGGCTGAACAAGGTCTCGCTGCATACCGTCCTGAACGAGAATCGCGCCCAGTTCCAGCTGCTGCTGGCGCTGGTCGCCGCCGCGACGCTGCTGTTGATGCGCTACGTGATCCACCGCAGCCTGGAGCGCCCGCTGGCCGTGCTGATGGCGCAGATCCACAAGATCCAGCGGCAGGACTATTCCACTTCCGTGCCGGTGTCGACGCGAGACGAACTTCAGGACATCTCGCTCAGCGTGAACCAGTTGGCGCAGGCCGTCCAGGAGCGGGAAGCCCTGCTGGAACAATCCCGCAGCGAGCAGGAATACCTGTCCAACCACGACGCACTGACCGGCCTTCCCAATCGGCGTTTCTTTGCGCAACGGCTGCAGCAGGCGCTGGAGGAGGCCAGGCGGGAAAACAGGCGCATGGCGCTGCTGTTTCTGGATCTAGATCAGTTCAAGCTGGTCAACGACACGCTGGGCCATGATGTCGGCGATGCACTGCTGGTCGAAGTCGCCCGGCGCCTCGCATTGGGCGACGAGACCCATACGCTGGCCCGGATCGGCGGCGACGAATTCAACATCCTGGTCGAACGGGTGGAGGACGACGAGCAGCTCAGGACGGTTGCCGAAGGCTATCTCGCCCTGTTCCAGGCTCCCTTTATCTGCAATGGCATGGAACTCGGCATTTCCGCCAGCATCGGCGTCGCGATCCATCCCGAGGACGGAGAAGACAGCGTCACGCTGATCAAGCATGCGGATCTGGCGATGTACAAGGCCAAGGACAAGGGACGCAACAATTACAGTTTCTATTCCAGCGATCTCGCCGAGCAGACCCGGCAGCGCGCCGAGATGACCCAGGCGCTCAAGGCGGCGATCGAGTCCGGCGACCAGTTCGAACTGCATTACCAGCCGAAGATTTCGGCCGCTTCCGGACGGATCGACGCCATCGAGGCGCTGATCCGCTGGCGCAGTCCGGTTTACGGCAACGTGCCGCCCTTGCATTTCATCCCTCTGGCCGAAGAGACCGGCCTGATCGTCCCGATCGGGCAATGGGTGCTGCAGCAGGGCTGCCGTGACTTCATGCGGTTGCGGCAGGAGGGATATTCGCTCGACCATGTCAGCATCAACCTGTCGAACGTCCAGTTGCGCAACGACGACATGATGGCATCGCTGAGACGCGCCATCGACGCCAGCGGCATCGACCCCGCAAGGCTAGAACTGGAAATCACCGAGAGCTACATCGCCAGCGACGTGAATCATGCGGTCCTGCTGCTGCAATCGTTCCGCGACATGGGCATCGGATTGGCGATCGACGATTTCGGCACCGGCTATTCGTCGATGAGCTACCTGAAGAAACTGCCGGTGACGCGCATCAAGATCGACAAGACATTCGTCGACGGGCTGCCCGACAACAAGGACAGCGTCACGCTCACCCGGACGGTGATCGCGCTGGCGAAGAATTTCGGACTGGCGATCACCGCAGAAGGCGTCGAGCTGGAGGAACAGCTCGGCTTCCTGGTTCGCGAGCAATGCGACGAGATACAGGGGTATTACTTCGCGAAACCGATGCCGTTCGCCGAACTGTCCGAATATTGCCGAACCGCCTATGCAGGGAAGACGAATATCGTTCGTTTGCCGGCATCCGGCGGGAAATGACTGCAATGGACAGGATGCCCAACCCCCTCGCCAGAATGCGGCATTTGCTGGGCGTGATCGCACTGATGCTGGCAATCTCGCCGGTCATCGCCGCCGAGGTGGTCAAGGTTGGGGTGCTGGCATTCCGGCCCAAGCCGCAAACTTTGGCGCAATGGCAGCCGTTGGGGCAGGCCCTTTCCCGTGCGATCCCGGGGCGGGAGTTCGTCGTGGAGGCGCTCACCTACCCGGAGTTGGAGCGAGCGGTGGCAGGCGGGCAGATCGATTTCGTCCTGACCAATCCCGGCCATTACGTGTTGCTGACCCGGCGTATCGGGCTGACCGCACCGCTGGCGACGCTGGCTATCAATGATCACGGTCGGGCAGAGACGGCATTCGGCGGAGTCATCTTTGTCAGGAACGACCGTGCAGACCTTAAGCTCATGACGGACCTCAGGGGCCGAACCATCGCGGCAACCAGCACTGATTCACTCGGCGGCTATCAAATGCAAGCCTACGAGTTGAGCCTGAAGGGAGTCAGGCTGCCGCAGGATGCGAAACTCGCGATTACCGGTATGCCGCATGACAATGTCGTCGAGGCGGTCCTGTCCGGCCTTGCCGATGCCGGATTCGTGCGAACCGGCGTATTGGAGGCGATGGCCCGGGAAAGCAAGCTGCAGATGGAGCGGATCAGGATCATCAATCCGCAGTCCCCTCCCGGCTTCCCTCAGCAGTCGTCGACCCGTCTCTATCCGGAATGGCCGTTCGCCTCGCTGCCGGGAACCGACGAGAACCTGGCCCGCCATGTCGCTGCTGCGCTGTTCGTGCTGGAGGAGGACGAGGAGGCCTCCCGGGCGATGGGCATACATGGTTTTGTCGTGCCGGCAGATTACACTCCTGTGGTCGAGTTGCTGAAGGAATTGAGGATGCCGCCGTTCGACCGCGCGCCGCGCTTCCGGCTCGAAGACGTCTGGGACCGGTATCGCTGGCAACTCGTTGCCATGCTGTTGGCGACGACTATCGTGTTGTCCCTGGCAGGGCGGCTGCTCTATGTGAGGCGGAGGCTAGAACAGCAACAAGTTCAGTTGCTCGAGCAGAAACGCGCGCTCCAGGAGAGCGAGGCCCATCTGCAGACTGTCATCCAGAACGAGCCTGAATGCATCAAGATCATCGATGCCGCCGGTCGCTTGCGCCAGATGAACCCGGCCGGTCTAGCCATGGTCGAGGCGGAAACGCTGGAGCAGGTAGTCGACCTGCCGGTGCTGAACCTCATCGCCCCCGCATACCGTCAGGCCTTCGAGGCTATGCACGAAAGGGTGCTGGCAGGAGAGACTGTGCAGATGGAATTCGAGGTGCTCGGGCTCAAGGGAGGGCGTCGCTGGCTGGAGACTCATGCCGTGCCGATGCGGGATCACGGCGAGGTTGTCCATCTTGCCGTTACGCGCGACATTACCGAGCGCAAGCGGATGGAAGACCAGATTCGCCGGCTGGCCTTCTACGATCCCTTGACCGGATTGCCCAATCGACGTCTTTTGAACGACAGACTGGAACAGTCGATTTCATCCGCCAAGCGTCATCGCCACTGCGGTGCGATGATGGTTCTCGACCTGGACAATTTCAAGCCGCTCAACGACACATACGGGCATAGCGCCGGCGACAAGCTGCTGATCGAGGTCGCCCATCGTATCGGTCGTTGTGTGCGTGAGACCGATACTGTCTCCCGTTTCGGGGGCGACGAGTTCGTGGTAATGCTTACCGAACTGGATGAAGATCCGGGCGCGGCGCAACAGGAGGCGGCGCTTGTTGCGGAGAAGATACGCGACGTCTTGGCTACGCCTTACCGGGTCGATATCGAACTGGACGGGGGGAGGGGGCGGCGCATCGAACATGTTTGCACAGCCAGCATCGGTGTGGTGATTTTCGACAGCCAGGCGCAACAGGAAGACATTTTCCGTCGCGCGGACATGGCGATGTATGACGCGAAACACATGGGGCGCAATCGCATCGTTGTTGTCGATCCCCTGGGAGTCAAAGGGGAGGCGACCCGGGAAGTGGCGCGTCTGCGTCTGGTCTGGATCGATGCCTACGAGTGCGGAGAGCGCACCATCGATGACGAGCACCGCCGCCTGTTCGAACTGGCGAATGCTCTGATCGAATCAGCATTCGACCGCAACGAAAATCCGGCAGCCTTCGAGACCGCTCTGAATGAAATGCTGGCCCATCTGAAGCGTCATTTCGCCGATGAGGAGGAGATTCTGAGGATGCATGGCTATCCCGACCTGGAAGACCATGTCCGCGCGCATCGTTTGTTGATGGAGCATGCCCTCAGCTTGCGCGACGGGGTGATGGCTGGAGGTGTTACGACCGGCGAACTGGTCAGTTTCATCGCGGAAGAGGTCGTGACGCAGCACATGCTGAGGACCGACAGGCTGTTCTATCCGTTGTTCGATGCGGGCTGAATGTTGATCTTTTCGTGCCAGTCCCCTTTGGGAATCGCACCCATGATACGGAATATCCCGCCTTGCACCGCCACTGGTAGCGACTTCAGCCGACCGATATTTCGAAGTTTGGGGATTCGGTCGAGTCTACCGGGCGGATGACCGTGGGCTGGACGACGATGTTCTCGCCCTTGCGCAATCCGTAGTTCTCGGTCAGCAGGTGGGCGATCAGGTGTGCGTGTTCTTGGTCGGGGACCAGCGCCAGCGTCATCTGGTCCATCCCGGAATGCAGGCTGATGCGGAAGAAATGCGCGGGAATCCTGGTGTAGGTGCGATGCATATCCGTTCTCCATGCGGTCCGTGGGCGGCTTCATTCCTGCCAGTCGACAAGCTATACCGCAATTCCCGCCCTGTAAATAAGCGGAATCCGTAAATCGGCCAGGGCATTCCGGGATTTTCGGGTCTTCTTCAGGGTCGCGGTTCGCACCATTTGGTCACGGTGTAGCGGGACAGCCTGATGTCGTCATTCCAGAAATCGTCCGGCAGCCCGGCCTTGCGCTTGAGGTGGACCATGAACTGGCGCGGGTCGGGCAATTGCTCCCATACCTGAGGCAGGAAGGTGCTGCGATGGTGCCCGTATTCCAGTATGACGCCGTCCATGCCGGGGCGAAGCTGCGCCAGTGCGTCCTGCTCGTCCTTGAATGCGATGGGTTCGGCGGGCGACAGCAGCGAGACTTCGCAGCAGACCGACTCCAGTTCGTCGCGTCCCAGCGGCGCGAAGCGCGGATCCTGGAAGGCAGCGGCGCAGGCATTGCGGCAGACGTCCTCGACCAGCGGGCGATGCGCCTGCAGCGAGCCTATGCAGCCGCGCAACTGGCCGCACCGGGTCAGCGTGACGAAGGTCGCCCCGTATTCCTGCAGCCAGTCGGCCTGCGGCAGCGGCCGGGGAGGGGCGCCCAGCGCCTCGGCGATGGCGTTGCGGGCGAGGTCCAGCAATACCTTGCCGCGTTCTTCTCCGCTGGCGTTCCTGTCGGTTGCCGACATTTCAGGCTTCCTCGGCGAAGGCCAGCGCGGCATAGCCGACCACCTGGTCGTGGGAGCCCGCAGTGTCGCCGGAGTTGCGCAGATCCAGCAGGTGCGGCGCGAGATGGTGTCGCCGGGCCGCGAGTATCAGTCCGTTGATCGGCGTGCCGCCGCAGGCCTGTTCCGGCTCTATCGGCTCACGCAGGTGCAGGATGTCCTGCACGGTCTGTTTGTCCACGTGCTGCGCGTCGGTGTAGGGCAGGTAATGCGACAGGTCGGAGCTGACCACGATCAGCGTCTCGTCGCCGCCCCACAGCGTCTCCAGCACCTCGGCGACCTCCTCCGGCGTGGCCATGCCGACCGCCAGCGGCAGCAGCCTGAATTCCGGCAGCACGGACTGCAGGAACGGCAGATGCACTTCCAGCGAGTGTTCCAGCGCATGGGCCTGCGGACTGACGGAAACCTGCGGCAGGTGGGCAATGTCCTGAACCGCCGCCGCATCCACGGTTACCCGGCCCAGCGGGGTGTCGAAAGCGTCCGTTCCCGGCAGGGCCAGGCCGCGCACCGCAACTCTATGGGTGGGGCCCAGCAGCACCACGCGGCGGATGCGCTCGGCGGCGGGTCTGAGCGCGGCATAGGCGCTGGCGGCGACCGGGCCGGAATAGATGTAGCCGGCATGCGGGGCGATCAGCGCCTTGGGAACAAGAGTCTGGGGCTGCGCATCGTCCAGCATCCGATGCACGTAGCGGGACAATTCGGATGCATCGGCGGGGTAGAACAGCCCTGCGACGGCGGGGGGGCGGACAGTGGACATGGCGATCTCCTGGCGGCTGATGTTTGAAGTATGGGGATTTCCCGGGAAGAATCAAGTCGGCAAGGGACCGCTGCGACTCCGCATGCACTTCGCGAACCCTGCCCCGTGCGGTAGAATGCCGGCCCATGAATACCGTCCCGCTTTCCGTCGTCATCCCCGTCTACAACGAGGAACAGGGCCTGCAGGCCCTGTTCGACCGCCTGTACCCGGCGCTGGACAAACTCGGCATAGGCTACGAGGTTGTGTTCGTCAACGACGGCAGCCGCGACCGTTCCGCCGCGATCCTGCGCGAGCAGTTCCAGCGGCGTCCGGATGTCACGCGCGTGGTGCTGTTCAACGGCAACTTCGGCCAGCACATGGCGATCATGGCCGGGTTCGAGCACTGCCGCGGGCAGCGCGTCGTGACGCTGGACGCCGACCTGCAGAACCCGCCGGAAGACATCGGCGTGCTGCTGGCGAAGATGGACGAGGGGCACGACTACGTCGGCTCGATCCGCCGCCAGCGCAACGACAGCACCTGGCGGCATGTCGCTTCGCGCGCGATGAACGGCCTGCGCGAGCGCATCACCCGCATCAAGATGACCGACCAGGGCTGCATGTTTCGCGCCTACGACCGCCATGTGATCGATGCGGTCAATTCCTGCCGTGAAGTCAACACCTTCATCCCGGCGCTGGCCTATACCTTCGCGCGCAATCCCGCCGAGGTGACCGTCGGGCACGAGGAACGCGCGGCGGGCGAATCCAAGTACTCGCTGTACAGCCTGATCCGCCTCAATTTCGACCTGATGACCGGCTTCTCGCTGGTGCCGTTGCAGATGTTTTCCATGCTGGGGATGGCGATTTCGCTGTTCTCCGCGCTGTTCTTCGTGCTGCTGGTGGTGCGCCGCCTGATCATCGGCCCCGAGGCGGAAGGCCTGTTCACGCTGTTCGCGCTGATGTTCTTCCTGATCGGCATCGCGCTGTTCGGCATCGGCCTGCTGGGCGAATACATCGGCCGCATCTACCAGCAGGTGCGCCACAGGCCGCGCTATCTCGTCGAGGCAGTGCTGGAGCAACAGGAGAAGGCCAAGGCAACGAGGGGCAGGGGAAAAACGGCCGAGACGGCCGGAGAGCCCGATCCTTTCGTTTCCGAGCCGAAAAGGAAGAGAGAAAAAGCCAAGCCTGCGGAGCCGGAGCATCCCTCGCTGTTCTCGGACGCGCAGGAATGAGCCGCGCGGTCGTCTTCGCCTACCATAACGTAGGCTGCAGATGCCTGAGCGTATTGCTGGCGCACGGCGTGGACGTGGCGCTGGTGGTGACGCACCGCGACAACCCGAAAGAGACCATCTGGTTCGACAGCGTGCAGCAGCTTGCCGAGCTGCACGGCATTCCCGTGATCACGCCGGACAATCCGAATGCGCCCGAAGTGGTGGAGCTGATTCGCGCGTTGCAGCCGGACTTCTTCTTCTCCTTCTACTACCGCGAGATGCTCAAGCGCGAGCTGCTGGAGATTCCGAAGCGCGGCGCGTTCAACATGCACGGCTCGCTGCTGCCGAAGTACCGCGGACGCGTGCCGGTGAATTGGGCGATAATCCGCGGCGAAACGGAAACCGGCGCGACGCTGCATTACATGACCGAGAAGCCGGACAACGGCGACATCGTCGCGCAGCAGGCGGTGCCCATCCTGCCGAACGACACCGCGCACGAGGTGTTTCAGAAGGTGACGGTGGCGGCGGAGATCGCGCTGAACGCTGTGCTGCCGGCGTTGCTGGCGGGAATCGCGCCCAGAGTGAGGCAGGATTTGTCGAAGGGCGGCTACTTCGGCGGCCGCAAGCCGGAGGACGGCATTATCGACTGGTTGCAGTCCGCGCAGCGGATACACGATCTGGTGCGCGCGGTGGCTCCGCCGTACCCGGGTGCTACGACGACGCTGCTGGGCAAGCCGATGCGTATTTTGCAGACGCTGGTGACCGGATGCACGGTCGCGGGCGAGAAGCCGGCGTTCTACGTGAAGGACGGCAAGGCTTACGCGATCTGCGGCAGCGGCGTGCTCCGCGTGGTTCGCTTCGAGCTGGACGGCGTAGCGACGAGCGCGGCGGAGTTCGCGGCGAAGCACGGCGATACGAGATTTGAATTCAATTGTTAAGGAAGAAGAAATGAAGAAAGTACTGATCCTCGGCGTGAACGGCTTCATCGGCCACCACCTGTCCAACCGCATCCTCGCCACCACCGACTGGGAAGTCTACGGCATGGACATGAGCACCGACCGTATCACCGACCTGATCGGCAAGCCGCGTTTCCACTTCTTCGAGGGCGACATCACCATCAACAAGGAATGGGTCGAATACCACGTCAAGAAGTGCGACGTGATCCTGCCGCTGGTCGCCATCGCCACGCCGGCCACTTACGTGAAGCAGCCGCTGCGCGTGTTCGAGCTGGACTTCGAGGCCAACCTGCCCATCGTGCGCGCGGCGGTGAAGTACAACAAGCACCTGGTGTTCCCTTCCACTTCCGAGGTCTACGGCATGTGCCACGACGAGGAATTCGACCCGGACAATTCCGAGCTGATCTGCGGCCCGATCAACAAGCCGCGCTGGATCTACTCCAACTCCAAGCAGCTGATGGACCGCGTGATCTGGGGCTACGGCATGCAGGACAACCTGAACTTCACGCTGTTCCGCCCGTTCAACTGGATCGGCGCCGGCCTGGATTCCATCAATACCCCGAAGGAAGGCAGCTCGCGCGTGGTGACCCAGTTCCTCGGCCACATCATCCGCGGCAACAACATCAGCCTGGTCGACGGCGGACACCAGAAACGCGCCTTCACCTACATCGACGACGGCATCGACGCGCTGATGAAGATCATCGAGAACAAGAACGGCGTGGCCACCGGCAAGATCTACAACATCGGCAACCCGGCCAACAACTACGCGATCCGCGACCTGGCCGACATGATGCTGAAGCTGGCAGCCGAATATCCGGAATACGCCGAATCCGCCAAGAAGGTGAAGATCGTCGAAACCACCTCCGATGCCTACTACGGCAAAGGCTACCAGGACGTGCAGAACCGTGTGCCCAAGATCACCAACACCTGCGAAGACCTGGACTGGAAGCCTGTCACCACCATGGCCGACACCCTGCGCAAGATCTACGACGCCTACCGCACCCAGATCGCCGAGGCGCGCGGCCTGGTCGATTAATCAATACCCTCTCCCGCGCTGACGCGCATCCCTCTCCAGCTCGCGGGAGAGGGGCCGGGGAGAGGGAGCCAGCAATGTCTAGACAACTCGCCCTCAAGATCGACGTCGACACCTATCGCGGCACCCGCGAGGGCGTGCCACGTCTGGTTGAGGCGCTGAAGCGCCACGGCGCGGATGCGACCTTCTTTTTCACGCTCGGCCCGGATCACATGGGGCGCGCAATCAAGCGCGTGTTCCGCCCGGGCTATCTGTCCAAGGTGTCGCGCATGTCGGTCGTGGAGCATTACGGCATCAAGACGCTGCTGTACGGCACGCTGCTGCCCGCCCCCGACATCGGCAGGAAATGCGCCGACATCATGCGCTCGGTGCGCGACGCGGGCTTCGAGACGGGCGTGCACTGCTACGATCACATCCGCTGGCAGGATCATGTCGCGGACATGGACGAGGCGGATACCCGGCGCGAACTGCAGCGCGCTGTGGAGCGCTATGCCAGGATCTTCGGCGAGCAGCCGCATGCCCACGCCGCGGCGGGCTGGCAGATGAACCGCCATGCCTTGCGCATGATGCAGCGCATGGGGTTTGCCTACAGTTCCGATTCGCGCGGCGCGGAGCCCTGCATCCCGACCTGGAACGCCGAGATCATCAACTGCCCGCAGCTGCCGACGACGCTGCCGACGCTGGACGAGTTGATCAACCGCGACGGCGTCACGCTGGACAATATCGCCGGGTATGTATTGAACCTGACCGAAGCGGAGCCGCCCGCCGGCCATGTGTTCACGCTGCACGCAGAACTGGAAGGCGGCAAGTGGCTGCCGGCATTCGAACAGTTGCTCGCGGGCTGGCAGGCGCAAGGATATGAGCTGGTGTCGTTGCGTCGCTACCTTGACGGGCTCGACATCTCCGCCCTGCCGCGCAAGGGCATGGAGTCGCGCGAGATCGACGGGCGCATAGGCAAGCTGGCCATGGTGTGACGCGACAATTCGCGCGATTGCGGGTATATTCGCGGCCAGCAATGGGGCCTGACGATACGGGCGCTCAGGCCGGGGAGAGGCAATGTCGGAAGCGAGAGGGCTGGATTACTGGGTTGCGATACTGACGCGGGCGGACCTGCCCGTGCTGAAACAGACCGCGCGAGACCTCGACGAGTTGCGGGCCGACGACGAGAAGATGACCGCGATCGCCGTCTCCGAGATCATTGCCCGCGACCCCATCATGACCGTCAAGCTGATCCGCTACCTGCAGCAGCACAAGCACAAGATACAGACCACCGAGGTCATCCAGGTCGAGCAGGCCTTGCTGATGCTGGGCATAGAGCCGGTGTTCGCCAGGGTTCCGCCCGCGCCGCTGATCGAGGATGCCTTGAGGCACAAGACGCCGGCGCTGCTGCACCTGCTGCGCACCATCCATCGCTCCCACCTCGCTTCCGAATATGCCAAGGACTGGGCAGTGCGCCTGCGCGACCTGCATTACGAGGAGGTGCGCATCGCGGCGCTGCTGCACGACATCGCGGAGATCCTGATGTGGTGTTTCGCGCCGGACCAGATGCTGGAAGTCGAGGAGCTCAGGCTGAAGGAACCCAACGTGCGCACCCGCGTGATTCAGGAGCGGGTGTTCGGCTTCACGATGTTCGCCTTGCAGCGCGTGCTGGCCGAACAGTGGGAACTGCCGCAATTGTTGCTGACCTTGATGAACGATTCCTGCGCGCACCTGCCGCGCGTGCGCAACGTGGTGCTGGCGACCAACCTGGTGCGCCACTCGACCAAGAGCTGGGACGACCCGGCGCTGCCTGATGACTACAAGGACATCGCCGACCTGCTGCGCATGCCGGTCGAGGCCGTGAGGAACATGATCGCCGTCGAGGCCGGCATCGCCTGCGACATCGGCCAGCCGCACCGCAATCTGGAGGAATAGAACGTTGCGGTCGGATTCCCGACCGCCTGCTAATCCTTGCCGAACAAGTCTCTGCTGTAGACCTTGTCCGCCACGTCCCGGATGTCTTCGGTGACGCGGTTGGCGACGATGATGTCCGCCTCCCGCTTGAATTCCGCCAGGTCGTTCACCACGCGTGAGTGGAAGAATTCCGCCTCCTTCAACGCCGGCTCGTACACGATGACCTCGATTCCCTTGGCCTTGATGCGCTTCATGATGCCCTGGATGCTGCTCGACCTGAAATTGTCCGAGCCGCTCTTCATCACCAGACGGTGGATGCCGACCACCTGCGGGTTGCGCCTGAGGATGCTCTCGGCGACGAAATCCTTGCGCGTGGTGTTGGCCTCGACGATGGCGTGGATCAGGTTCTGCGGCACGTCCTTGTAGTTGGCCAGCAACTGCTTGGTGTCCTTGGGCAGGCAGTAGCCGCCGTAGCCGAACGAGGGGTTGTTGTAGTGGTTGCCGATGCGCGGGTCGAGGCACACGCCCTCGATGATCTGCTTCGTGTCCAGTCCGTGGGTGGCGGCATAGGTGTCCAGCTCGTTGAAGTAGGCCACGCGCATCGCGAGGTAGGTGTTGGCGAACAGCTTGATCGCCTCGGCCTCGGTGGAATCGGTGAACAGCGTGGGGATGTCCCGCTTCACCGCGCCTTGCTGCAACAGCCCGGCGAAGGTCTCGGCGCGCGCGGAGCGCTCGCCGATCACGATGCGCGAGGGATGCAGGTTGTCGTACAGCGCGCGGCCCTCGCGCAGGAACTCCGGCGAGAAGATCAGGTTGTCGCAGTTGAACTGCTGTCTGGCCTTGACGGTGTAGCCGACGGGAATGGTGGACTTGATCACCATCACCGCCTGCGGGTTGATGGCGAGCACGTCGCGGATCACCGACTCGATCGAGCCCGTGTTGAAGTAGTTGGTCTCCGGATCGTAGTCGGTCGGCGTGGCGATGATCACGTAGTCCGCACCGGCGTAAGCCTCCTGCTTGTCCAGCGTGGCCTTGAAGTTCAGCGTCTTGTGCCTGAGGTAATCCTCGATCTCGGCATCCTCGATGGGCGACTCCTTGCGGTTCAGCATCGCGACCTTCTCGGGCACGATGTCGATTGCGACCACTTCGTTGTGCTGGGCGAGCAGGATGGCGTTGGAAAGTCCGACGTAGCCGGTTCCGGCGATGGCGATTTTCATGGCTTGGATGCGGGTTCGGTGAAAACTGGGAGGCGGGATTATACGCGATGCATGATTACAGCCGCCTGTCGGCATATCGGGCTGTTGCGGGCCGGATCGCGGCCTGCACCGATTCGGACAGCTTGTCCTGCAGGCAGTCCAGTTCGATGTTCTCCGGCATGGAGCGCAGCCAGGTGAGCTGGCGTTTCGCCAGCTGGCGCGTCGCGGCGATGCCTTTCTCCAGCAGCTCTCCCTCGCCGATCTCGCCGTCCAGGTATTCCCAGGCCTGGCGATAGCCCACGCAGCGCATCGAGGTCATGTCGCGATGCAGCGGGTATTTGTCGCGCAGCATGCGCAGTTCGTCGACGAGTCCATCCCTGAGCATCTGCTCGAAGCGGGTCGCGATGCGCCGGTGCAGCGCCGCGCGGTCGGAAGGCACGAGCGCGATGGACAGGATGTCGTAGGGCAGCTCGTGCTGCGTCTGCCGCTTCAGCAGCGCGGACATCGGCTGTCCGGCGAGGCGGAAGATCTCCATCGCGCGCTGCACGCGCTGGGTGTCGCCGGGCGCCAGGCGCGCGGCGGTCTCCGGGTCCACTTCGGCAAGCCGCTTGTGCAGCGCCTCGATGCCGTGTCGCGCGATCTCTGCGTCGAGTTCGGCGCGCACCGCGGCGTCGGATTGCGGCAGCTCGCTCAGCCCCTCGCGCAGCGCCTTGAAGTACAGCATCGTGCCGCCGACCAGCAGCGGTATCTTGCCGCGGGCGGTGATGTCCGCCATCAATCGCAGCGCATCGTGGCGGAACGCCGCGGCGGAATAGGCCTCGGTCGGAGCTATGATGTCGATCAGGTGGTGCGGCGCTTTCGCGAGCGTCGCGGCATCCGGCTTGGCGGTGCCGATATCCATGTCGCGGAACACCAGCGCGGAATCCACGCTGATGAGCTCGACGGGCAACTTCTGCGCGAGCTCGACCGCGACGCCGGTCTTGCCGCTTGCGGTGGGGCCCATCAGGAAGATCGCGGGAGGTAATGTATTCATTTCTGCAAAAACAAATTGTCCACGGAAGACACGGAAATCACGGAAGTTGAAACACTGCGTTGTAGATCGCCTCTTGATGAGTGGATTGCTGCATTGAGGCAATAGAAATATTTATTCCGTGCCTTTTGTGTTTTCCGTGGACTGAGGGTTTTCATGCCAGCTTCCTGTCCCGCGTCTCGCGCATCATCAGCGCGGCGAACAGGCTGATCGCCGCGGCAGCGGAGACGTAGCCGCCGACCCAGGCGAGGCCGCCGTGCTGTACCAGCCTCTGCGCGATGTAGGGCGCGAGCGAGGCGCCGAGGATGCCGCCGAGGTTGTAGGCCGCGCCCGCACCGGTGTACCTGACCTGCGTCGGGAACAGCTCGGGCAGCAATGCGCCCATCGGGGCAAACGTCGCGCCCATCAGGAACAGTTCGATGGAGAGGAACGCGGTGATCTGCCACATCGAACCGCTGCCCAGCATCGGCGCGAGCAGGAAGCCGGACAGCAGCGCCGCGCTGCCCGCGACGATCAGCACCGGGCGGCGTCCGTAGCGGTCGCCCGCGATGGCCGCGAGCGGCGTGGCCGCGGCCATGAACACGACGGCGACGCACAGCATGCCGAGGAACTGCGGGCGCGGGATGCCCAGCGTCGCGACGCCGTAACTCAAGGCGAACACCGTGGAGATGTAGAACAGCGCGTAGCACACCACCATCAGCAGCGCGCCCTGTATCAGCGGTCTTGTGTGATGCGCGAACAGCTCGGCCAGCGGCAGTTTTTTATATCCCGTTCGTGCTGAGCTTGTCGAAGCATGAACGACTTGCCCTTCGACAGGCTCAGGGCGAACGGCATGAATTTGCTGTTCCTGTAAGGCCTTGAGAAACACCGGCGTCTCGGCGAGCTTCAGTCGCACATACAGGCCGATGACGACCAGCACGGCGCTGGCGAGAAATGGAATGCGCCAGCCCCAGTCGCGGAATTCCGCGTCGTCGAGCCCGAACGACAGCAGCAAAAAGCTGCCGGTCGCGAGCAAAAAGCCGACCGGCGGCCCCAGTTGCGGGAACATGCCGAACCAGCCGCGCCTGCCCTCGGGCGCATATTCCGCCGCCAGCAGCGCAGCCCCCCCCCATTCGCCGCCGAGGCCGATGCCCTGGCCGAAGCGCAGCAGGCACAGCAGCGCGGGTGCTAACCAGCCGACCATCTCGTAGCTGGGCAGCACGCCGATCAGCGTGGTCGAGACGCCCATCACCAGCAGCGACGCGGCCAGCGTCGTCTTGCGTCCGATGCGGTCGCCGAAATGCCCGAACAGCAGCGCGCCCAGAGGGCGAGCGACGAAGGCGATGCCGAACGTCAGGAACGCGTTCAGCGCCTGCACCGCGGGATCGTCGTTCGGGAAGAAGACCGGCCCGATCACCATCGCCACCGCGAGGCCGTAGATGTAGAAATCGTAGAACTCGATGGCGGTGCCGATGAAGGAGGCGAAGGCGATGCGGGTGGTGGAAACTGTCATTGATATCGGTAAACGTCAGAAGGGAATGTCGTCATCGAACTTCGGAAAATCATGATACCGGTCGATGGCATCTAAGCGAGATTGAATATTTGCCAGAATGATTCTTCTTTTTTCCTCGTTAGCGGCTTTCAGTAACGATATGAAATCCTTAATGTACGAAACCCTAAATTTTTCCTTGTGAAATCTAAATCCTCCATCCAAAAAGCATTTGAGGATTGGGGCGCAGTTTGGTGCTACATCCTCCAACATGATTCCACGGTAAGCAGATTCCAGTTTCGATATTAATTTCTCATGGTCGTCGAAATACTTTGTTCCATTTTCAATTTTCGCAACGTGTTTGGTGAGCTCACTAGCAAAAGCTCGATAGCTATTTAATTCTTGCCCCCAAAACTCGATTTCAGAAAACTTATTGGCAAGAATTTCTCTTTCTACATCCAAGAAGCTACCAAAACGGTGTTCGGGGTCTGCCTGACACATTTTTCGCAAAACTGCCCGATGTGGAAAATCATCAATAGATAAACTTTGAATGATTTTTTCGAATAACTTACCAACGAAATAGACTTCTGTTCCGAAGTTGTAATTGCTTGTGGCGAATTCGTCTGGTGGTTCACACCACCAATTTAGGCTGATGCTTTTTTCAAAATCATCGCTTATTTCAATTCGCTTCCCGAAGCCCAAATCAATGATCTTTACCGTGCCATCATTCTTTACCATTAAGTTCATTGGCCTAATATCTCTATGCAGGATATTTCGAGTTTCGAGATGACAAAAGCCTCTGATGGCTTGATTAAAAACATCTGTGATTTTTTCTGGATTTTGCTTTACGTAATCTTCCACATTGGTTCCATCGATGTACTCCATCAGGATGTAGCCAGTCAGTTTTTCCGGATAAATGTGGTAGTTGAAGACCCTTACTACGTTTTGATGATAAACGTCATGCAGTAGCTTTATTTCACGTAGAAAGTTGGAGAAAAATTCTTGCTTATGCTCCTCGTAGTAGGGGGAGTATTTTTTGCAAACAAATAGTTCATCAATTACATCATCCTTGAGAAGGACGGTTTTTCCGCATGCTCCCTGCCCAAGTTCTTTGACTAGCAGGTAGTTTCGCTTTCGCACAAACTCAATTACATTTTCGTCCATGGCTAGCCTTATATTGGTTGAAGAGTTGAGAGGTATTACTTTCCGCGCATGAACATCTTGTCCAGATCATTCATGCTCAACTGGAACCAGGTCGGCCTGCCGTGGTTGCACTGGTCGGCGCGTTCGGTCTGTTCCATCTCGCGCAGCAGCGCGTTCATCTCGGTGATGCTCAGCGCGTGGTTGGCGCGCACCGAGGCGTGGCAGGCCATCTTGGCGAGCAGCTCATTGCGGCGCTCGGTCAGCGCGCGCGACGCGCCGTATTCGCGCAGTTCGCGCAGCACTTCGAGTGCGACGGCCTCGCCTTCGGATTGCTTGAGCATCACCGGCATGGCGCGCAGCGCAAGTTGGGTGGGCGACAGCGGGGCAAGCTCGAAGCCGAGCTGTTGCAGCGCATCCTGGTTGGCCTCGACGGTGGCGACGTCCAGCGGCTCGGCATAGAAGGTGACCGGCACCAGCAGCGGCTGGGAGGCGATGCGTTCGCTGTCCAGCGCGGCCTTCAGCCGTTCGTAGACGATGCGCTCGTGCGCGGCGTGCATATCGACGACGACCAAGCCTTGCGCGTTCTGCGCGAGGATGTAGACGCCCGAGAGCTGGCCGAGGGCGTAGCCTAATGGGTGAGTGGGGAGTGGGGAGTAGGAAGTGGGGGGGGCGGCCGCGGTATTCCCACTGCCCACTTCCGACTCTCCACTTCCCGGCCCCTCGCTACGCTCTCCCCACTTCCCAGTCTGTGCTTCCCATAGCCGGTAGGTCGCCTGCCGTTGTGCGGCGTCGAACGCGATGCCTTGCTGGCGCGGTGCGTAGGCCGGGTGCGGCGAGGGCGCGGCTGTCTCGTCGTTCGCCGCGGCGGGTTGCGGGGCGCTGTCATTCGTCGGCGCGCTCCCTTGCAGCGGCGCACTCAGCGCCTCCTGCACCGTGTGGAACAGGAACTGGTGGATGCCCTGGCTCTCGCGGAAGCGCACCTCGGACTTGGCCGGGTGCACGTTGACGTCCACCTGTTCCGGCGGCATGTCGAGGAACAGCACGAAGGCCGGGTGGCGCTGGTGGTGCAGGATGTCCTGGTAGGCCTGCCGCAGCGCGTGGCTGGCGACCTTGTCGCGGATGAAGCGGCCGTTGACGAAGAAGTATTGCGCGTCGCGGGTGCTGCGCGAATAGGCGGGCAGGGCGGCCAGCCCTTGCAGCGACAGGTTTGCGGCCCGGCGCTCGACTGGCACGGCGGCCTCGCCGAACTCGCTGCCCAGGATCGCGGCGATGCGTTCGGCGACAGTCTGCGCGGGCAGTTGCCAGGCGGTCTTGCCGTTGTGCTGCAGCGAGAAGGCGACGTCGGGGCGCGACAGCGCGATGCGCTTGAAGGTCTCGTCGCACCAGGCGAACTCGGTGGCGTCCGTTTTCAGGAATTTGCGCCGCGCCGGGGTGTTGAAATACAGCTCGCGCAGCTCGACCGTGGTGCCCTGCGGCTGGCTGGACGGGATGGGCTCGCTGATGTGTCCGTCTATCGCCTCGACCTTCCAGCCGTGTGCGTCGTCCGCAGTGCGGCTGGAAAGCGTGAGTTGGGCGACCGCCGCCATGCTCGCCAGCGCCTCGCCGCGGAAGCCCATGCTGGCGACGCGCTGCAGGTCATCGAGGCTGGCGATTTTGCTGGTCGCGTGGCGCATCAGCGCGAGCCGCAGCTCGTCCTTCGCGATGCCGCGGCCGTTGTCGCGGACCCGCAACAGTTTCACGCCGCCGCCTTCGAGCTGCACCGAAATGTCGGTAGCACCCGCGTCCAGGCTGTTCTCCATCAGTTCCTTCAGCGCGGAGGCGGGGCGCTCGATCACCTCGCCGGCGGCAATCTGGTTGATGAGCAGGTCGGGGAGCAGGTGTATGGAGGGCATGGCGCGGCATTATACCGAATGCATCGGGCCGCCTTCGCCGCGATGCCGAGCGCCTGCGCGCATTCCGGTCGATGCTGCGAACGGCCAACAATGCCGCGCAGCAGGGAAAAGAGCTCGTATATAATTCACGGAATATTTTTGTCGGAAAAGCCGTTCCCGTTCATTCGGGCGATTTCCAGAACAACGTCAACAGTCAAGAGGAAGGCTACATGGCTCTAACGATAGGAATTCCGCGCGAGACAGTCGCCGGGGAAAAGCGGGTTGCGACGGTGCCGGAAGTCGTCGAGAAACTCGTCAAGCTGGGTTTCAGGGTCGCGGTCGAGTCGGGCGCCGGCGTGGGGTCGGATTGCAGCGACGACGCCTATCGCGCGGCAGGCGCGGAAATCGTCGACGGCGCGGCCGCGCTGTGGGCCGCGTCCGACATCGTGTTCAAGGTGGCGGTGCCGACGAGCGCTGAGGTCGGCCTGATGCGCGAAGGCGGCATGCTGATCGGCTTCGTCTGGCCTGCGCAGAATCCGGAACTGATGCAGCAGCTCGCCGCTAAAAAGGCGACCGTGCTGGCGATGGACTGTTTGCCCCGCATGTTGAGCCGCGCGCAGAAGATGGACGCGCTGACCTCGCAGGCCGGCGTGGCCGGCTACCGCGCCGTCATCGAGGCCGCCAACGTGTTCGGCCGCTTCTTCAACGGCCAGATCACCGCCGCGGGCAAGGTGCCGCCGGCCAAGGTGTTCATCGCGGGCGCCGGCGTGGCCGGCCTCGCCGCGATCGGCGCGGCCGCGGGCCTGGGCGCGATCGTGCGCGCCAACGACACCCGCGCCGAGGTGGCCGACCAGGTCAAGTCGCTGGGCGGCGAATTCGTGAAGGTCGATTACGAGGAAGAAGGCTCCGGCGGCGGCGGTTACGCCAAGGTGATGAGCGAGGGCTTCCAGCAGGCGCAGCGCGAGATGTATGCGAAGCAGGCCCGTGAGGTGGACATCATCATCACCACCGCGCTGATCCCCGGCAAGCCCGCGCCCCGGCTGATCACCGCCGAAATGGTGCAGAGCATGAAGCCGGGCAGCGTCATCGTCGACATGGCGGCCGAGCGCGGCGGCAACTGCGAACTCACCGAGGCCGGCAAGGCGGTGGTGAAGCACGGCGTGACCATCGTCGGCTACACCGACCTGAACAGCCGTCTGGCCCGGCAGTCCTCCACGCTGTATGCGACCAACCTGTTCCGCCTGACCGAGGAACTGTGCAAGACCAAGGACGGAAACGTCGACGTCAACATGGAAGACGACGCGATCCGCGGCCTGACCGTCGTCAAGAACGGCGAGATCACCTGGCCGGCCCCCGCGCCCAAGTTGCCGGCCGCCGCGGCCAAACCCGCTGCGGCCAAGCCCGCCGTCGCCCCGGCCCCGCAGGGGCATGGCGCCGGCGGCGCGCCGGTTGCGGCAGGCAAGGTGGCCGCGATGTTCGGCGCCGCCGCGCTGCTGTTCCTGCTGATCGGCGCTTATGCGCCGCCCGCGTTCCTCGGCCATTTCACGGTGTTCGTGCTGGCCTGCTTCGTCGGCTACATGGTGGTGTGGAACGTGACCCCGGCCCTGCACACGCCGCTGATGAGCGTCACCAATGCGATCAGCAGCATCATCGCCATCGGCGCGCTGGTGCAGATCGCGCCGCCTGAAGTGCTCGGACTGGACAGGCCGAAGGGCTGGATACAGGGCCTGGCGGTGGTGGCCATCGCGCTCACCGCGGTCAATATGTTCGGCGGCTTCGCCGTCACCCGGCGCATGCTGTCGATGTTCCGCAAATAAGGATAATGAATATGTCTGCAAGCTTGGCAACGGTTGCTTATATCGGCGCAACCATCCTGTTCATCCTCAGCCTGGGCGGCCTGTCCAATCCCGAGTCCTCGCGGCGGGGCAATCTCTACGGCATGATAGGCATGACCATCGCCGTGCTGGCCACGGTGTTCGGCCCGCGCGTCACTGCGGAAGGCCTGCCCTGGATCGTCGCCGCGATGGTGGCCGGCGGCAGCGTCGGACTCTATGCGGCGCGCAAGGTGCAGATGACGCAGATGCCGGAACTGGTCGCGCTGATGCACAGCCTGGTCGGTCTGGCCGCCTGTCTGGTCGGCTTCGCCAACTACATCGACCCGATGGCGGCACTGGGCCTGTCGCACGCCGAGAAGGTGATCCACGAGATCGAAGTCTATGTCGGCATCCTGATCGGCGCGGTGACCTTCTCCGGCTCCATCATCGCCTTCGGCAAGCTGTCGGGCAAGATCGGCGGCAAGCCGCTGCTGCTGCCGGGCCGGCACTTCCTGAACCTGATCGGCCTGCTGGTCGTCATCGCGTTCGGCTACATATTCCTGCAGGCCGAATCGATAGACGCCGGCATGGTCGCGCTGGCCGTGATGACCGCGATCGCCCTGCTGTTCGGCATCCACATGGTGATGGCCATCGGCGGCGCCGACATGCCGGTGGTGGTGTCCATGCTGAACAGCTACTCCGGCTGGGCGGCGGCGGCGACCGGCTTCATGCTGAACAACGACCTCTTGATCGTCACCGGCGCGCTGGTGGGCTCCAGCGGCGCGATTCTTTCCTACATCATGTGCCGCGCGATGAACCGCAACTTCATCAGCGTCATCGCGGGCGGATTCGGCGGCGGCGCGCCTGCCAAGAAGGCATCCGGCGATGCGCAACCGGCGGGCGAAGTCGTGTCCATCAGCGCAACCGAGACGGCGGAACTGCTGCGCGAAGCCAAGAACGTGATCATCGTGCCGGGCTACGGCATGGCGGTGGCGCAGGCGCAGCACACGGTGTACGAGATCACGCAGCACCTGCGCGAGAAAGGCGTCAACGTGCGTTTCGGCATCCACCCGGTGGCGGGCCGCATGCCCGGCCACATGAACGTGCTGCTGGCCGAAGCCAAGGTGCCTTACGACATCGTGATGGAGATGGACGAGATCAACGCCGACTTCCCCGATACCGATGTCGCCATCGTGATCGGCGCAAACGACATCGTGAACCCGGCCGCGCAGGAGGATCCGTCCAGCCCCATCGCCGGCATGCCGGTGCTGGAAGTCTGGAAGGCCAAGACCTCCATCATGATGAAGCGCAGCATGGCGACCGGCTATGCGGGTGTGGACAATCCGCTGTTCTACAAGGACAACAACCGCATGCTGTTCGGCGATGCGAAGAAGATGCTGGACGAGGTGCTGGTTGCGCTGAAAGCCTGACCGCCCATCGCGCCGCGATATGCACCGATGCGGTGCGATAAGTTCGAACGGAAGCCTGAGCGGCTTCCGTTTTTTTTGCGGTGTGCGGGAGGCGAGACTTGGGCTGTTTGCGGAAGGCTCAGGAATCCAGCAGGCCCTCGGGCCTGAAGTCGTAAGGGCGATCCTGCAGCGCCGGTTTCATCAGCATGTCGTCTTCCCGGATATGCTCGTTCGCCCAGTTGCTGAGGAAGATGAAGTAATGGGTCGACGCGCTTTCCGACCACCTGCCGTGCAGGTCTATCAGTTCTGCTTCCATTTGCTGGAGTTCGTGGAGCACGTACCTGTGCTCCTCCATGTGCTGCTCGAACGGATGTCCTATCGTGCGGGCGATGAGCTCTTCGTTCATGAAATGGATGCGAACCGCCTGTTCGAACGACTTGAGCTTGAGCGAAAACAGCGCGGAATCCTTGGCGCGCATCGCCTTTTCGACTTCCTCTATCATCGCCAGCAGCTTTCTGTGGTCGGCGTCCAGGAAGGCGTTTCCTACACTCATCGACTTGAGCCAGTGTTCCATCTTCGCTCCGGAAACGAACCCGTTCTTCAGAATCCCATCGAGGCCAGCAGGTCGTCCACGTCGTCCTGCCCGGTGACTTCGCCTTTGCCTTTCTTGGCGGACGGCCCCGCGGTCAGGCCCTCCCTGGAGATCAGCGAATCGTCGTGGTTGGGGGCATATTCGCGCAGGATGTCGAGCAGGATCTTCTCGATGTCCACCGCCGCGACCAGGATCTTGTTGACCATCTGGCCGGCGACGTCGCGGAACTCCTGAGCTTCCATGATCTGCATCAGGTCGTGATGCAGCCTGTCCTCGGCCGCGGCGATCTCGCCCAGCTCCGAGATGGCTTCCTGCACCAGCGCGTGGTGCGCGAGGTCTTCCGCCGCCGACAGCTTCTTGCTCAGGCGGGCGCAGGTCTTGCGCGTGGACTTGGTCAGCGGCAGCGAGTTCTCGACCGCGCTGATGGTCTTTTCGGATGCGTCGTGCATCGTCTGGTCGATGAAGCTCAGGCGCTCGCGGGCGTCCGGCATGGTCGCCGCGCTGCGCTCCAGCCCCTTGACGTGGCCGAGCTCCTTCAGCAGTCGATGCAGTTGGGCGGCGGCCTGGCCGATCTTGTCCACCTTGTCCTGGTCAAGGTCGGGCTTGGATTTGGGGCTGGTCTTGCGCGTTGCCATCTGTCGTTCCTCCCTGAGTGTCTAAGGAGAATCATAGCAAAGTCGCCCCGGCATGGGCAGCGGGTTTGCTATTTCCCTGCGACCCTGACGGCGAGGGCCGCGCCCAGCAGGCTTTGCAGCAGGTAGAGGATGCTGGACACGCCGTGCCAGGTCCTGAATTCGCCCGCGAATTCGCTTTGCGACACCTCCAGCGGCAGCGCCTGCGCCTTCAGCTCGGCCATCAGCGGCTGGATGCCGAACTGCGAGGCCAGCGTCAGCAACAGCATCGCTGCGGCGATGATGAACAGGGGCTCGCGCATCGCCGCGCGGCCGGCTGCCGCAAGACGCCAGGCCAGCAGGTAGGCGCCGCAGGCGAGGCCCAGATAGCCGAGTGCTTCGAACATCTCTCCGGCCAGCATGCCGGCCAGTTGCCGGTCCGGCTGGGCATGGAACAGGATGGGCACGGCGAGATAACCCACGGCCCACAGGCCGCCGACCCAGGCGGTTGCGGCAAGAATGGCGAGGTGGCGGGGCAGGTTTTTCATCCGGTAGGGTTTACGCAGGCTGGGAGGCTCTGCGCGCTCTTGTTTGATTGATGCGGCTAGAGTGCATTCGCTTTCTCGAGGTTGTATAGAGGCCCATTTGGATCACTGTACAGTTCTCGCAAGCGTTCTTTTGCTAGTTCATCTCCATTTTTTGAGGCACCAATCAATAGCGATTCTGCTTTTGTTATATCCCTGTCAACACCACTTCCGGTCAGATAGAGAATCGAGAGTTCACTGCGAATATCTAAACCTTGTTCCAAAGCCCGAGACCACTCCCGAAATACCAGATGGTGGTCAGGTTTAAATGACTTATCGCCGAAATGCAGTAGGCCATATCTATAATGCCCCAAGGGATGATCCAATTCGGCTGCAGCCTTAAAGTAGTTATCTGCCTTGGATAAATTACGCTCTACGCAAGTACCTGTTTCGTAAAAATGCCCCAAATTTATTAGAGCCCCAACGGCATTCTCGCTGGCTAGCTTCGTAAGCTTATTAATCCCATCTTTACATTCTCCTTGTTCGATCTGGCTCATCGCATCCTTGAAATCATCCGCGAATGAGCTCAAGGGGAAAAGTAATGTCGATAACAAAATGAATGAACCTATTGAGTTTCGCATTTGATATTTTCTTCTTTCTCTGAGTGTTTTAGGTAAGGCTGTCAACTGTCAGCTGGCAACGCATATCTGACGACAGCGCTACTTATCCGAAGTGTCTGGCCAAGGGCTTATTGCGAACACCGAATACCGACTACGGAGTTAACTTCGCCAATCGCCCAATCGGTTTCGCGCCATCGGTAAACACCTGGAGCAACTATAACAAGTTCCCATTCGACTGGCTGTCCTGAGCGCTTCAAACGAGTTTCAGCATCGTATCGGATTGTTAACGCGTGGCTTGAAGCTGAAATTATTGTGGCACCAGCTTGGTCTGTTTCACCCAATTCGGTTTTCCATTTTCTGTCGAACCTCATTTTGAGGCGCTTCCCGTCTGGAGTGACCTCCATTGTGGTTTTTAGGTTTTGCGGCCCACATGCAAGGTCTGTGTTGTAACTCTCACCCCACCATCCGGACAATTGGCTCCGGTCAAATGGAAATGGCGATGGATTTATCGTCGCATAAGAAGTGAAGGGAAGTAGTGAGAAACACCCTAAGAGAATTAGTATTCCTTTTTTCATCTGAGCGCCGTCCATAAGAAATTTAGCTTAACAGTTATTGCAGAGGTCCATGTGGCCGGAGCGCATTGAACCACACCGCATGGTCCGAGCATATAGACCGAAATATCTATGCAATTCGGCCTATCGAGCGTTTGGCTTCGGTCAGGCGGGGGCCGTTCAATCCCCGCTTGTCTGGTGCGTCCAGTAACGCCGCTGCACCTTTCGGAACCGTTCCAGTTCGATGCCTTGCGCGTCTACCGTCGCCAAGATCGCGCCGTCTTCGTCCGAGCGCAGCAGTTGCGCGCCGCTGTCCGTGTAGCGCTGCACCACATCCCGGTGCGGGTGGCCGAAGCGGTTACGGTAGCCGGCGGTGAATACGACGTGATCCGGCAGCGTCGCGGCGACGAAGCCGGGGCTGGACGAACTCTTGCTGCCGTGGTGCGGGGCGACCAGCAGCGTGGTGTAGAGGCCGTCGCCATGCTCCTTGAGCAAGCGGCGCTCTCCGTCCTTCTCGATGTCGCCGACCAGCAGGATGCGCTGTTCGCCGACGGAGATGCGCAACACGCAGCTCAGTTCGTTGTCGCGCTTCCTGCCGGTGGCGGCCGCGTCCGGAGCGGGATGCAGCACTTCGAAGCGCACGCCGTCCCATTCCCAGTGCTGCCCGTCGGCGCAACGCCGGACATCGTCGCGCTGCGTCAGCGGGTGTCCGTCCGGCAGCGAGGACGACAGCCAGCCGACCGGCATGGCCTGCAGCACCGAGGCGGCGCCGCCGATGTGGTCCAGGTCGTCGTGGCTGAGCATCAGGCCGTCCAGCTTCGCGACGCCGAGCGCGCGCAATGCAGGCGCGAGGATGCGGTTGCCGCTGTCGGCGTCGCCGGAGAAGTCCGGCCCGGCGTCGTACAGCAGCGCGTGGTTGCGGGTCTGTGCGGTGACGGACAGTCCCTGTCCGACGTCGAACACGATCAGGCGCAATGCGCCGTCCGGCGGCGGTTCGGGGGCGACCAGGAATATCGGCAGCATCAGCACAGCGCCCAGCCAGCGCGCCGGAAAGCCGCGCGGGAGCAGCAGCCACAGCGCGCCCAGCACGGCGACGACGATGCTCCATGCGGGCGGGGCGTGCTGCATCCACACCGCCTGCGGCAGCGCGCTCAAGGCTTCGAGGAAACGCATCGCGCCCTCCATCGCGAGATGCGCCAGCCACAGCGGCGCTTCGGTCGGCAGGGCCGCTCCCAGCAGCACCAGCGGCACGACGACCAGGCTGACCAGCGGGATCGCGACGGCGTTGGCGATGGGCGACACCAGCGAAGCCTGCTGGAACAGCGCGAGCAGCAGCGGCGTCAGGCCGACCATCATCGCCCATTGCACCGTCGCGTATTCCTTCAGCCAGTGCGGACGTTCGATGCGGTGCGCGGTCACGTACAGGATCAGCGCGACCGCGCCGAACGACAGCCAGAAGCCGGCCGAGACCACGGCCCAGGGGTCGGGAACCAGCACGGCCAGCAGCGCGATCGCGAGTATCTGTCCGGGCGAGAAGCTGCGCTTCAGCCAGAGGGCGGCGGTTACCGCGGCGACCATGTACACGGTGCGCTGCGCCGGCACCGCGTAGCCGGCCAGCAGCGCGTAACTTATTGCCGTCAGCAGTGCCGCGACGGCGGCGGCCTTGCGCGCCGGCAGCCGCAGGGTCAGCCGCGTGCTGCGCCGCCACAGCCAGTAGCACAGCGCGAAGGCGAGGCCGGCGAGCATGGTGATGTGCAGGCCGGAGATCGACATCAGGTGGTTCACCCCGGTGCGGGTGAAAACCTGCCATTGCTGCGGGGGGATGCCGGCCTGGTCGCCTATCGCCAGCGCGCTCAGCACGCCCGCGTAGGGAGCCGGGCCCAGTGTCGAGAGAAAACGGTCGCGCACCGCCTCGCGCCAGCGTTCGATGCGGTAGCCGAAGCCGTCCGCCTGTTCGTCCAGCCTCGCGTTGTCGCCTTTCGAATGCACGTAACCGACCGCGCGCAGGTTGCGCTCCAGCATCCACGCCTCGAAATCGAAACCGCCGGGGTTGGCCGTGCCGTGCGGCTGCTTCAGGCGCAGCGTGAAGCGCCAGCGCTCGCCCGCACGGATGTCGAGCGGCGGCGATTTTTCGTTGGTATAGGTGCTGAGGTAGACATGTGCCGGCGCCTTCGCGCCTTCGGTCATAACCTGCTCGACATCGAAGCGGAAGCGCTGGCCGCGCTCGTGGCTGCGCGGCAGTTCCGCGACGACGCCGACGACGGCGATGTCGCGCCCCTGCCAGTCATTGGGCAGGCCGTCGGCGAGCCGCTGCTGGGCCTGCCATGCGGCGAGGAAGAAGCCAAGCCCGCAGGCGAACATCGCGACCAGCGCGGCGCGGGCGATGCGTTGCCAGGGCGTGCGGTCGGGAATCAGCAGCGCAGGCAACAGTCCGGGCAGCAGCCATGCCCAGACGAGGTCGGGCAGCGCCGGCTGCTGCTGCAGCCACCACACGCCCAGTGTGAAGGAAACCGCGAAGACGACCATGCGCCAGAATAGCGCAAAGCCATGCTGCAGATGCAAAAACAGGGCGCATCGCGCCCTGTGTCAGGTCAAACGATCACCGGCATGAGATCAATCGTCGTCTTCTTCTTCCCAGCGCGCCCCGTTCGGCATGCGGATGTCGCGCTCCGACCAGATGTTGCGTGCGACGTTCTGGTGGCAGGCCGAGCAGTTGGATTTGCTCTTCACCTCCGGATGCACCCATTCCTTCGGCGAGACCGAGCGGTGTTCGCGCTTGAACCAGGGCGTGTCGCTGATGCGCAGGCTGGCGGCGCTGTAGCGCGCGCCGTTGCCGGCGTGCTGCTTCAGGAAGGCGAGGATGTCCTTGTTGTCCTTCGCATCCAGTTCCGCATTCGCGCCGAAATGCCTGTTCAGTCCGCCCATGATTTTCTGCCACTCGTCCGCGGTCAGCAGATTGGGGGGATAGGCGATGTGGCAGCTGCCGCATTCTTCCTTCCACTTGACGTGCTCGGGCACCGCAATTCGCTTGCCGTCCGCATGGGCGGCGCCGATGCCCAGCACCAGCAAGAACGCTATCGCCAGCCGCTTCATGCCTTGCCTCCTTCGATGGCGAACTGGATGAAGTCGGCTTTCTCGGCCGGCGTGCATTCGCGGCCGAGCACTTCGTTGCAGTTGCGCTTGAACCATTTCTCGATCTTCTTCGCGCTGGTGAAGCGCTCCGCGTTGACGGCTGGCGAGAGCGGATCGATGATCTTGCCGGTGATGACATGCTTGCCCGAGGCCTTGAGGTCCCTGGTGTGGCAGGTCGTGCAACTCGGCATGTCCCTGGATGCACCGAACTCCTTGCTGAACAACTCCTTGCCGCGCGCGGCGGAGGGCTTGAAGCCGGCCCCGGCTTCGGCGGCATATTTGGCGACGAAATCCTTGGGGGTTTCGGCCAGCGCCGGAGCAGTGCCGGCCAGCAACAGCAGGGCGAGGGTGATCTTCTTTGCGGTCATAACGTCTCCTTGGGTATGGCGGTTAACGATCATTGTCAGGATGGATTCAGGCCGGGCGGTCCAGCGCTTCGTCGGACAGCGAGGCCGGATCTTCCAGCGGCTCCAGGTGGGTCGTCACATGGCAGCAGGGCACGGCGGCGCGGATGTCGGCCTCGATCTTCTCCGCCCAGTCGTGGCCGTGCTGCACGGTCCAGGCGCCGGGCACCAGCACGTGCAGCGAAACGAAGGCGCGCATCCCCGCCTGACGGGTGCGCAGCGCGTGGTAGTCCAGCCCCTGCGCGCGATAGCCTTCCATCACGGTCTCGATCGCGCGGATATGTTCCTCGGGTATCGCGGCGTCCATCAGGCCTTCGGCGGAGCGTTGCAGCAGCTGCCAGCCGGTCCAGACGATGTTGGCCGCGACCAGTAGCGCGATCACCGGGTCCAGCCACAGCCAGCCGGTCAGCCACACCATGCCGACGCCGAAGATCACACCCGCGGAGGTCCACACGTCGGTCAGCAGGTGGTGGGCGTCGGCCTCCAGCGTGATCGAGTTGTGCTTTTTGCCTACCGTCATCAGGGTGCGCGCGGTGACGAGGTTGATGACGGAAGCGACCACCGACACGGCCAGGCCGATGCCGACCGCTTCGATGGCCTGCGGATGGAGCAGGCGGTCGATGGCGGCGTAGGCGATGCTGCCCGCGGCGACCAGGATCAGGAAACCCTCGAACGCGCTGGAGAAATATTCCGCCTTGCCGTGCCCGTAGGCGTGGTTCTCGTCGGCCGGCGCCATCGCCAGCGACAGCATCGCCAGCGCCATCAGCGCGCCGGCCAGGTTGACGAAGGATTCCAGCGCATCGGACAGCAGGCCGACCGAGCCCGTCATCCACCAGGCCAGCCCCTTGAGCAGGATGGTGGCGAGCGCGGCCGCGATGGACAGGTAGGCGTAGCGCTTCAGGGAAGCAGGCAGCATGGTTGGTTCCGGTTGGTCGATACGAGGGGAGACATTTTGCATCATCGAGGTGCTCGATGAAACCCGACGAAAGACCATTGCCGGAGCGTGGAGTTCATTGCGGATACAATTTTTTACATATGCCTGATCCCGCCGGTTGCGGTCTTCGCACCGGGCGCGGCTGGTAGAATCGCGCCATGCGCAAACTGTTCAGGCAATTTCATCCGCGGCTCGAAGCAATCAGGGAGCATCACTGGCTCAAGCCGTTCTCCGCCTGGTTGCATCATCCAGACCTCTGGCATCTGCACCGGCGTTCGGTGGCGGGCGCGGTGGCGGTGGGCCTGTTCTGCGGCCTGATACCCGGGCCGTTCCAGGTGATTTCGGCGGTGCTGTTCGCGGTGCTGTTCCGCGTCAACCTGCCGCTGTCCGCATTGGTCACGGCATACAGCAATCCTTTCACCATCGTGCCGCTCTACCTGCTGGCTTACGAACTGGGACGCAGGGTGCTGGGCGCGGCCAACGGCGCGCATGCCGCGCCGCCCCCCTTTCCCGAGGTGAACTGGGACAACTGGGCCGATGCGCTGTGGGGCTGGCTGTCAGCACTCGGCGAGCCGCTGTTGTTGGGCCTGCCGCTGCTGGCGGCGATCTTCTCGGCCGCCGGCTATCTGCTGGTGCGCGTGCTGTGGCGGATAGGCGTGGTGCTGCGCTGGCGGGCGAGGGCGCGGCGGTTGCATAACGGGGATATCGATAAACCGTAGCAGGCGCTTGGGCGTTCCACAAAAAAAAGCCCCCGGCAGTAAGAGGGGGCCGGGGGCAATGTCTTAACTTGGTTAAGACCACGCTCAGGGAGGAGAAACGTGTGAGACGCATAGTGCCTTTTCTCCCGGGGCGCGAACATCAGCAGATTCCTAAAGTGTTGTAGGAAAACAGCACCTTTGCGGCATGCCTTCCCTTAACTTGCCCTCGTGCTTTCCTATGGGAGAGGCGCAGGCCGGCTCTTATAGCGCCTGCAATACGCCATCCACCAGCCGCAAGCTGCGCTGCATGCGCCCGGCCAGATCGAGGTCGTGGGTGACGACGACGAAGCTGGTGTGGAACTGCTCGTTGAGCTGCTGCATCAGTTCGAACAGGGCTTCCGCGCTGTTGCGGTCCAGGTTGCCGGTCGGCTCGTCGGCCAGCACGCAGGCCGGCTCGGTGACCAGCGCGCGCGCGACCGCGGTGCGCTGGCGTTCGCCGCCTGACAACTCGGAAGGCAGGTGGTCGAGGCGGTGCGCCAGCCCGACGCGTTCCAGCATCGCGGCGGCGCGCGGCGCGGCATCCTTGTGCTGCATGCCGCGGATCAGCAGCGGCATCGCGACGTTCTCCAGCGCGGTGAACTCCGGCAGCAGGTGATGGAACTGGTAGACGAAGCCGAGCGAGCGGTTGCGCAACTCGCCGCGCTGCGTCTCGTCCATCTGCTGCACATCCTGCCCGAGGATTTCGACGCTGCCGCCGCCGGCGTTGTCCAGGCCGCCCAGCAGGTGCAGCAGCGTGCTCTTGCCGGAACCCGACGCACCGACGATGGCCAGCCGTTCGCCGCGCGCCACATCGAGATCGACGCCGCGCAGCACCGGCACATCCTGCTTGCCTATCGTGAAGGTCTTGCTTAGCCCCCGGCAGGAGATCACGTTTCCCGTTTCCAGGTTTCCCACTTCCCGCTTCCCACTTCCCACTCCCGATTTATCATTCATAGCGCAATGCCTCCGCCGGATTGGTCTGCGCCGCGCGCCAGCTCGGGTACAGCGTCGCCAGCAGGCTGATCAGGAACGACATCGCCGCGATCACCGCGACCTCGGCATAGCGCAGGTCGGACGGCAGTTCGGTGATGTAGTACACGTCCTTGGCGAGGAACTGGATGCCGAAGCTCTGCTCGATGAACGGAATCACCACATCCAGGTTCAGCGCCAGCGCGATGCCGCCCAGGCAGCCCGTCAGCGTGCCGATCACGCCGATCACCACGCCCTGCACGATGAAGATTTTCATGATGCTCTTCGGCGATGCGCCCAGCGTGCGCAGGATCGCGATGTCCGCCTGCTTGTCGGTGACCGCCATCACCAGCGTCGAGACGATGTTGAACGCGGCCACCGCGACGATCAGCGACAGGATGATGAACATCATGCGCTTCTCCATCTGCACGGCCTTGAAGTAGTTGCTGTTCTGGTGCGTCCAGTCGTTCGCGTACAACTCCGGCGGCAAGCCGCTCTGCAGTTCCTGCGCGACGCGCGGCGCCAGCTCGATGTCGTGCAGCTTGCTGCTGATGCCGGTCACCGCGTCGCCCAGCAGGAACAGTTTCTGCGCGTCGTTCATCTGGATCAGCGCGAGGCTGCTGTCGTAGGGCGCCATGCCGATCTCGAAGATGCCCGCGACGCGGAACTGCTTCAGGCGCGGCATCATCCCCGCCGGCGTGACCTGTCCTTGCGGCGCGATCAGCATCACCTTCTCGCCCAGCCTCACACCCAGCGCGCGCGCCAGGTCGGAGCCGAGCACGATGTTGAACTCGCCCGCGCGCAAGTCTTCCAGCGAGCCTATCTTGATCTTGCCCGACAGTTCGGTGATCGCCGTCTCGCGCGCCGGATCGATGCCGCGCACCATCACCCCCTGCACGCTCTGCCCGAACGACAGCATGCCCTGGCCGGCGACGTAGGGCGCGGCGGCGGCCACCTGCGGATGTTGCGCGACCCGGTCGAGCACGGCGGCCCAGTCGTACATCCGCCCGCCGTCCGCGACCACCTCGAGATGCGGCGACGCGCCCAGCATGCGCGCGCGTATCTCCTTCTGGAAGCCGTTCATCACCGACAGCACCACGATCAGCGCCATCACCCCCAGCCCCATGCCCAGCATGGAGATCAGCGAAATGAACGAGATGAAATGATTGCGGCGCTTGGCGCGGGTGTAGCGCAGGCCGACGAAGAGTTCGTAAGGTTGCAAGGCGATTGGACGATGAATGGCGGAAACGGGCGTAAGTGTGCCACAAGGCGGCTGGACAGGCATCCTTTTGCCCGTTTCCGGCCGCATCGAAGCGGCTGCGCCTGGGGCGGCATCGGGCAAGGCCCAGCCATGCGTTGCGGTTTGCTACACTTCCACCCTTCGGAAAAATTCATTCGGGCGGGCGGAAAATGGAAAGGGAATTCTGGCTGGAGCGCTGGGAGCGCGCGGAAATCGGGTTTCATCAGGACGAGATCAATCCGTACCTGATGCGGTTCTGGCCGATGCTGGGCGTCGCGCCCGGTTGCGCAGTGTTCGTGCCGTTGTGCGGCAAGAGCCTGGACATGGTGTGGCTGCGCGGGCAGGGTTGCGACGTGCTGGGCGTGGAGCTGAGTCCCGTTGCGGTGCGGGAATTCTTCCACGAGCAGGGCAGGTCGCCCCTGCGCGAGAGCGGCGAGGCCTTCGACCGATACGCGGCGGACGGCATCTGCATCGCCTGCGGGGATTTCTTCGACCTGCGCCGCGAGGACATGGCGGGGATATGCGCAGTGTACGATCGCGCCTCGCTGGTCGCGCTGCCGCCGCAGATGCGCGAGCGCTATGCGCGCCACCTGGCGGGCATCCTGCCCGCCGGCACGCGCATCCTGCTGGTCACTTTCGATTATCCGCAAGAGCAGATGTCCGGCCCGCCGTTCGCCGTTTCCGAGGCGGAGGTGCGGGCGCTCTATGGCGAGGCTGCGGAGGTGCGGCTGCTGGCGACGGAAGATGTGCTGGACCGGAATTCGCGCTTCCGCCAGCGCGGGGTGAGCAGGATGACCGAGAACATTTTCTTGCTGACGTTGCGTTAGCGTGCGCGGTCGGGGGCAAGCCTGCCTTGTTTCCCCGGGTAGCGGTAGGCATGGCCGGTAGTGCGTCCGCAGTCCGGCCCGGTTTATAGTTTTTTCGTCGTGCCGGCCCGAATTCCGGTTTCATGCCGGACGGATGAGGTCGAGGAGGGAAGATGGAAATATCCGGAAAATTGCAAACGGCGGGCATCGCCATCGGGCTGGGACTGTTCTTTGCGGCCGGGCTGTTCGTCATGGTCGCTGCGGACAAGCCGCCGGCGGAGGCGGGGCGCGCACCCGCGGCCATCGATGAATCCGTCACCGCGCCGGCGGAGCGGCTGGGCAGGGCTTATGCGGCGGTGGCGGCGCGGGTGAAGCCTGCGGTGGTCAGCGTCTATTCGGAAAGGCTGGTGCGCTCGCACGCCCCGGAATTCCGTTTTCCGTTCGGCGACGATTTCTTCAACCGCTTCTTCGGCGAGGAGTTCCGCTTCCCCGCGACGCCCGGGCAGCCGGACGCCTTCGATATGCCGCAGCGCGGCATGGGCACCGGCATGCTGATCGACAAGCAGGGGCGCATCCTGACCAACTACCACGTTGTGCACGGCGTGGACGAGATCAAGGTGCAGCTTGCCGACAAACGCACCTTCGGGGCGAAGATACTGGGGGCGGACCGGAAGACCGACGTCGCGGTGCTGGAATTGCTGGGGCCGGTTCCGGACGACCTGCCGGTGGTCACGCTCGGGGATTCCGATACGCTGGAAGACGGGCACCTGGTGATGGCGATAGGCGCGCCGTTCGGTCTGACGCAGACGGTGACGACGGGGATCATCAGCGCCCGGGGGCGTTCGGACGTGGGCATCGCCGATTACGAGGATTTCCTGCAGACCGACGCGGCGATCAATCCGGGCAACTCCGGCGGGCCGCTGGTCGACATGCGCGGCGAGGTCATCGGCATGAACAGCGCGATCGAGACCACGGTAGGCCAGTTCTCCGGCGTGGGTTTCGCGATCCCGTCGAACATGATCCGGGGCATGCTGCCGACGCTGCTCAAGGGCGAGTCCATCGTGCGCGGGGTGATCGGGGTGTCGATACAGAACGTCACCCGCGAGTTGGCCGGGCAGTTCGGGCTGACCGACAACCGGGGGGCGCTGATCGCACAGGTGAACCGTGATTCCCCGGCGGAGAAGGCGGGGCTGAAGGCGGGCGACGTGATCGTCCGCTTCAACGGGCGAGGCGTGGCCGATACGAGCCAGTTGCGCAATTTCGTCGCGGCCTCGAAACCGGGCAGCAAGGCCAGCATCGTGGTGGTGCGCAACGGCAAGGAGGAATCCGTCACCGTGACCATAGGGAAAATGGCCCCGGAAAGCGCCGCGGCGGCCAAGCCGGCGCCGGGTGCGGAGAATCCCCTGGCCGGGCTGGGAGCTTCGCTGCAGACGCTGACTCCCGAGCTGGCCAGGCGCTTCAGGCTGGACGGGGAGACGGGCGTGCTGGTCACCGGCGTGGAGGGGGGCGGCCTTGCGGCGATGGCGAACCTGCAGGCCGGAGACCTCATCGTGGAGGCGGATCGCAAGGCGGTATCCAGCGTCGATGAACTCCGGGCCGCCTTCGCCCAGGGCAAGCAGCGCATCCTGCTGCTGGTCAAGCGCGGGAGTGCCAGCCTCTTCGTCGTGCTCCGCCTGCGCTAGCGCAGCAGTTCCGGCGCGCCGCATGAGCGCGCTCAGTAGCTGATGTTCAGGCAGGCGGCCAAGCGGGTCAGGTTGGCCGGTTTGTGCAGCACCGGCCAGGGGCTGTCCTCGACGGCGCGGACGAACTGCGAGGAAGTTTCGCCGGTGAGGATGACGGCGCGCATCAGCGTGTGGCGGCGATGCTGCAATTCTTCCAGGAACTGGAAGCCGGTCATGCCGCCGCCCAGCGCGTAATCGACGATGTAGTAGTCCGCTTCGGCGATGTCGCGATGCATCATGGCCTCTTCCGCAGAGGGGAAATGCTGCGCCTCGGCGCCCAGGCTTTGCAGCAGGCTGACCATGCCGGCGGCGACCTGCAGGTCGTCTTCGAGCACCACGATGCGCTTGCCCTCCGCCCAGGACCGGTCGACGACATTTCCCGAATCTCCGGCCGGCGACCGTTCCACAGCCCGCCGCTCGGCCTCCAGCGGCAGGGTCAGGCCGAACACCGAGCCGTGCCCGGGGCGCGAACGGCAGTCGATTTCCCCTCCCAGCAGCGCCATCGCGCGCTTGCAGATCGACAGGCCCAGTCCCAGGCCGCCCTCGCGGCTGCGCTGCGGATTGGCCACCTGGTAGAACTCCTCGAAGATATGCGGCTGATACACGCCGGGGATGCCGATGCCGGTATCCCACACCTGCAGCAGCACCTTGTCGCCGCGCTGGCGGGCGCTGACCAGGATGCCGCCGCGCTCGGTGAACTTGAGCGCGTTCGAGACCAGATTCATCAGCACGGAATGCAGCAGGCCGACGTCGGTGCGGACAACCAGCGAACGATCCCGCGGGTAGGTGAAGCGCAGGCGCAGGTTTTTGTTTCGCGCGGGTTCGCTGAAACTCCGCTCCAGCCAGTCGAACAATTCCGACAGTTTGAAGGTGACTATCTGGGGCTTGATCAGCCCGGAATCGAATCGCGAGATGTCCAGCAGGTGCTCAAGCAGGCCGGCGAAGTTGTCCATGGACTGCTTCAGTTTCTCGATCAGCTTGCCCTGCTCAGGCGTCGGCGAGGTGAGCTTCAGCGTATCGACGAACAGGCTGGCGGCGGCGACCGGCTGGCGCAGGTCGTGCCCGGCTGCGGCGAGGAAACGGGTCTTGGCCAGTTCCTTCTCTTCGAGCTGGCGCAGCGCATCGAGCAATTTTTCTTCCGCCTGGATGCGCGCGCTGATGTTGCTCACCAGTCCCATCACCAGTTTCTCGCCGTCGAGCTCCAGCGCGGCGAAGCGCACCTCGACCGGGAACGTGCTGCCATCCTTCCGCCTGTGGGTGGAGGTGATGCTGACCGGCTTGCCCTGTTCGAGCCGGTTCCATATCTGGCGTTTGGCTTCGAGGTCGAAGCCGGGAACGATGTCCGGCAGGCCCATGTGCATCAGTTCGTCTCGGCTGTAGCCCAGCGCGTCGCAGGCCTGCTGGTTGACCTCGACGAAGCGGCCGTCGAGATCATGCACGATCACTACCTCGGCGGCCTGCTGGATCAGCGCCTGATAGCGCAGCTCGCTGTGCCGCGCGCGCCGCTGCGCCTCCTTCTGCACGGTGACGTCGATGCACAAACCGGTCACGCGCAGGGTTTCGCCATGCTCGTTCCGGGTTGCGTTGCCGACGGCGAGTATCCACTTGGTGACGCCGCCCGGCAGCACGATGCGGTATTCGCTGAACAGCGGAATGCCGGTGCGCACCGTCTCGCTGAGCCTGTCGTCGGTGGCCAGGCGGTCGTCCGGATGGATGCGGTTGCGCCAGGTCTGGAAGTCGGGCCTGGTTTTTTCCGGATCCAGCCCGAACAGGGCGAACAGTTCGTCCGACCAGGTCAGCCTGCCGCTGGACAGCTCCCAGTCCCATACGCCTGCCTTCGCTTCGCGCTGGGCCAGTTTCAGCAACTCGTTGGTGCGCTGCAGGGCGAGCTCGGTCCGGTCGCGTTCGTTCAGGATCGCGCCGACCATCAGCCCGGTCAGCAGCACGGTGAGCATATACAGCCATGAGATGTACATGCCCTCGTTGTCCGGCATGGCGCCGAATGCGCCCTTGTTCAGGACGGTGCCGGCAGTGGCGAGCAGCGCCAGCGCCAGCGTCGCTATTGCGGTGCCGGTCACGCCCAGGCGCAATGCGGCCCAAAGCACCAGAGGCAGCGGCAGGAAAGCCAGCGGCAGGGTATGTCCTTGGTAGCTGGTGAAGAAGCTCAGCCATGCTGCGGAGATCAGCAGCGCCCCGCACAGCAGTGCCTCTCCGGGGCGGCGCGCGATCTCGCTGCCGCTGGCGTTCAGCAGCAGCGGCGCCGCCAGCAGCACACCCAGGGTGTCGCCCAGCCACCAATGCAGCCAGGCCATCGGCAATCCGGAGGGAGGCAGCAGCCCGCCCAGCCACAGCAGCACGGCGCCGACCGAGGCGGAAAGCAGCATGCCCGCCGCCGCACAGCCGATCAGCAGCATCAGGTCGCGCTGGCGGGAAAAGGTGGAATCGAACCGCCCGCGCCTGAGCAGCCATGCGGCGGCCAGGGGGCCGAGCGTGCCGCCGCCCGCGGTGGCGGCGGCCAGCGGAAAGTCCAGGCCCAGCGAGAGCTGGATGGACAGTGCGCCGGCCAGAATGCCGGGCCAGCACCATGTTCCCCAGCGCAACAGGGCCGCCACCGCGATGCCGGTGGGCAGCCAGAGCAGCGCGATGTGGTTGTCCTGCAGGGTCAGCGCCAGCCCCAGCTTGCCGGCGGCGAAATAGCCCAGCGCCAGCAATGCCAGTTTGCCGGCCTGACGCAGGCGTTGCGGGGCGACGGGCATGCGGTGCATCGGTTCAGGCGAGGGTGTCGTGGCGAGCCGGAGAGGGGCGGCCTGGAGAGACAAACATGAGGGGCTCGCGGTGCATGGGTCTTCCCTTCGAACGGTGAATGCGGGCGCGGTCCGATTGCCGCGCCGGATTGCGCCCGCACCTTGCGGATGGGCGCGCAAGTCTGACGCACTCTATGGGATGAGTTCGGGCGCTGTCAATGTCCGCCGGGCGACGGTCAGCCGAACAGATCGTCGAGCGGATTTTTTCCCGAGGGGGCATGCGCGGAGACGCGCTTCGCGGCGAACTCTTCCTCGATGTTGTCGCGGTAGAAACTCCAGGCCGAACCCGAGGCGCTGAGCCTGCGCCAGGTTTCCTCGCCGACCCCCGCGTACTGCAGCATCGCGCCGTCGTCCAGCTGCACCTGCAGCAGTCTGGCGCGGCCATCGTAGCCGATGGCGCGCAGCCTGCCGGAATTGATTTTCTTCATGTCCATTCGGGATACGGTCAGCCGGCGAGCGTCCTGCCGCTGCGCACCATTTCGGCAAAGTCGGCAGCGGGAACGGGCTTGCTGAAGTAGTAGCCCTGCACCTCGTCGCAGTCGTTGCCGCGCAGGAAGGCCAGCTGGTCTATGGTCTCGACGCCCTCGGCGACGACGCGCAGTTTCATGCGGTGTGCCAGGCCGATGATCGCGGAGGCGATCTCGGCGTCGTCCGCCACGGTGGTGACGCCGCGGACGAACGACTGGTCGATCTTCAGCGTGTCGATGGGGAAGCGGCTCAGGTAGCCCAGGCTGGAGTAGCCGGTGCCGAAGTCGTCCAGCGAGATTTTCACGCCCAGCTGCTTGAGCTTGTGCATGGTCTCGATCGCGCGGTCCGGTTCCTGCATCAGCATGCTTTCGGTCAGCTCGATCTCCAGGTGGCGGGCCTCGATGCCGTGACGTTCGATGGCGTCGGCCAACTGGTGATCCAGATTGCCGCTGCGGAACTGGCGTGCGGAGATGTTGATCGCGACGCAGGTGGCCGGCAGGCCGTCGTTCAGCCAGGCGCGTATCTGCCTGCAGCTCTGTTCGATGACCCAGTTGCCGAGCTCCAGGATCAGGCCTGATTTCTCGGCGATGGGAATGAACTGGGCCGGCGAGATCCAGCTGCCGTCGGCCAGCTGCCAGCGCGACAACGCCTCGGCGCCGACGATGCGGCCGCTGCGCAGGTCGGCCTTGGGCTGGTAGTGCAGCGTGAGCTCGCCCTGCAGCAGCGCGCGGCGCAATTCGTTTTCCAGCGCCAGTTTGTCGCGTGCGTCGGCGTTCAGCTCCCTGGTGTAGAACGAGAACTGGTTGCGGCCGCTTTCCTTGGCGAGGTACATCGCGGCGTCGGCGTTCTTCATCAGTTCGGAGACGGTCTCTCCGTCCTGCGGGAACAGGCTGATGCCGATGCTGCCGCCGATGAATACCTCCTGTCCGTCGGAGAGGGTGAACGGCTCGTTCAGCGCCGCGATCAGGTCGCGCGCGACGACCGCGGCATCCTGCGGATCGTGCAGCATCGACAGCAGCAGGATGAATTCGTCACCCCCCAGACGGCCCAGCGTGTCGCCTTCGCGCAGCCGTTCGCCCAGCCGCTTGGCCACCGCGCACAGCAGTTCGTCGCCGACCAGGTGGCCGAAGCTGTCGTTGACCGGCTTGAAATGGTCGAGGTCGATGAACAGCACGCCGATGCGCAGCTTGTGCCTGTGCCCCTGTTCGATGTCCTGCTGCAGCCTCGACTCGACCAGGGCGCGGTTCGGCAGCCGGGTCAGCGGGTCGTGGTGCGCCATGAATTCCAGCTGCGCCTGGTTCTCCTTGAGCTGGGTGATGTCGGAGAACACGCCGATGTAGCGCACCGGCTGCTGCTTGTCGTCGTATACGGTGTTGATGGTCAGCAGCTGCGGATAGATTTCGCCGCTCTTGCGGCGGTTCCAGATCTCGCCCTGCCAGTAGCCGTGATCCAGGATTTCCTTCCACATCGCCCGGTAGAATTCCTTGTCGGCGCGGCCCGAGCCCAGCATGCTGGGATTCCGGCCGATGGCCTCTTCGGCGGTGTAGCCGGTGATGGTCGTATAGGCGTTGTTGATCGCGATGATGTTGGGCACGGTGTCGGTGATCAGCACGCCTTCGTGGGTGTTGCGCATCACCGTGGCGGCCTCGCGCAACTGCTCCTCGGTGCGCTTGCGCTCGCTGATGTCCTGCTTGACCGCGATGAAATGGGTGATTTCGTCTCCCCCGATGCGCACCGGGGTGATCGTCATCTCTTCCGGGTAGAGCGATCCGTCCTTGCGTTTATTGACGATTTCGCCATGCCATACCTTGCCGGCGAGGATGGTGTTCCACAGATTCCCGTAGAAGTCCGGCCCTTGCCTGCCCGACTGGACCAGGTCGCGGATGTGGGTGCCGACGGCTTCTTCCAGCGAGTAGCCGGTCAGCCTGGAGAACGCCGGATTGGCCCACTGGACGATGGCTTGCCGGTCGGCGATGACGATGGCGTTCGCGGCGGCGGCCAGCGCCGCGTCATGCAGCTTGAACAGGCTGTGCTGCTGCACCAGTTTGAACAGCTCCTTGCGCTGGCCCAGTATCGTCTCGTGCAGGAAGTTCACATAGCTGCCCTGCAGCGTCTTGACCATGTCGTGGCGCGTCACCAGGCCGAGCAGCTTGTCGTCTTCGGCGATGACGAGGTGGCGTATCCGGTGGCGGTCCATGTGCTTGATCGCGTCGGGCAGCGCGGTGCCCGGCGGCATGGTGATCAGCGGCGCGCGCACCACTTCGGCGACGGGGATGTCCCCTTCGGCCAGCCGGGGCGCCAGCTTCACCACGTCGCGCTCGGTGAGAATGCCGCAGGGCTTCTGTTCGCGCGTGACCACCACGCAACTGTAGCGATTGCGGCTCATCAATGCGACGGCTTCCGCGACGGTCCCGCCGATATCGACCGTGACGATGTTGCGCGACATGACCTTTTCCGCGCTCTTGAACTCGGACAGGTCGCCGGCGTCGAGGTGATGCAGGAAGTCGCCTTCGGTGACGATGCCCTGGAGGCGGCCGTTTGAATCCACGACGACGAGGTGGCGGAAGCCGCGCTCCTGCAGCATCCGGTAGGCCTCGCGGAAGTCGATGTCGGCGGAGGAGGTGAAGGGCGGGGTGCTCATCACGTCGCACATCCGCAGGCTGTTCAGTCCGCGCCGCTCGGCCAGCAGGCGCACCGCGTCCCGTTCGGTGAAGATGCCCAGCGGTTTGCGGTCGCCGTCAACGGCGACCGCGCAGCTGATGCTCAGCGTTGCCATTTCCGCCAGCACATCCGCTATGGCGGCCTCCGGAGTGGCGGTCTTGACGGCGGCGGTCAGGATTTCGCTGAGCAGGACTTTATGCATGTCGTGGGGATCGGATATACGCGGCCTAGGATACTACAAAGCAGGCGGGATTGCGGGACGCAAAAAGCGAAAAGGACACCCCGGGGTGTCCTTTTCGCAGCCGGGTTCGCGCCGGCTTATTCCACCTTGGCCTTGGCCTTCAGGTCGGCGATCGCCTTCTGGATGGACTGCTGCTGCAGGCGCTGCTGCAACTGCGGCTTCAACTCGTCGAACGGCGGCACCTTCAGCTCGCGCACGTCGTCCAGCTTGATGACATGCCAGCCGAACTGGGACTGCACCGGCTCCTTGGTGTACTGGCCCTTCTGCAGGCCCGTCAATGCGTTGGCGAACTGCGGGACGTAGGTGACCGCAGGCGCCCATCCCAGCGAGCCGCCCTGCTGGGCGGAGCCGGTGTCGAGCGATTTCTCGGCCAGCTTCTCGAACTTCGCCTTCTTGCCGAGCTGGGCGATGATGGACTTGGCCTCTTCCTCGCTTGCGACCAGGATGTGGCGCGCGTTGTATTCCTTGTTGCCCAGCTTGGCCTTCAGCTTGTCGTACTCCTGCTGGATCTGGTCCTCGCTGATCGGGTGGCTCTTCACGTATTCCTGCTGGAAGGCGTTGATGAGCACGGACTGCCTGGAGAGCTCGATGGCCGTGACCACGTCTTCCTTCTTGTCCAGGCCGAGCTTGACGGCCTCCTGCGCCATCAGCTCCTGGCTGATCGCGATTTCGCGCAGCTCCTTGCGCATTTCCGGGCCGTCCTGCTGGCCTCGTGCGGCCATGCCCTTGGCCATGAAGTCGATGCGCGCCTGCGGGATGGAGACGCCGTTCACCATCGCGGCGGATTTGTCCTCGGCCCAGGCCGGCTGGATGGCCAGGGCGCCGACGATGGCCAGTGCTGCGAATTTTGCGGTTTTCAACATTGCGGATCCTTATCGATTAAGTTGTGTGGTCAAATCAGTTCGTCCGGCGTTTTCGCCGTGATATTCAGGGCATGGATGTCATGCCGCATCATTTCTCCCAGCGCGGAATATATCATACGGTGGCGCGCCACCGTGCTCTTCCCGGCGAATCGCGAAGAGACGATATGCAGCCGGTAATGGCCGCCTCCGTCGCGCGCGCCGGCATGGCCTGCATGCTTGTCGCTGTCGTCGGCGATTTCCAGCGCAACCGGCTCCAGAGCCGCAAGCAGGGCGCGCATCCGTTCGATGCGGCTCATGCGGGCAGCACTTTGCGGAACGGCTTCACGCTGACCCCGGCATATACGCCCGCGGCGACGTAGGGGTCGGCGTCGGCCCAGGCCTGGGCATCTCCCAGCGAGGGGAATTCCGCGACGATCAGGCTGCCGGTGAAACCGGCGGGGCCGGGATCGACGGCATCCACCGCCGGGAATGGGCCGGCGAGCAGCAAGCGGCCCTCGTCCTGCAACGCCTGCAGCCGCGCCAGATGCGCGGGGCGGGCCGCGAGGCGCTTCTCCAGACTATCCGGAACATCGGTCCCGATAATGACATACCACATTTATAAAACCTCCAAGAATCGTAGCGAGCGGTTCGAGAGCAAGGCGCACGGAGCGCAGAAACCGGAATGTACATAAGGTACATGAGGATTTCGAGCACCGCGCAACGCAGCTATCGAATCGCGCAGTAGATTGTTGGAGGTTTTCATCAGTTCGATTCCTTTTTCTCGTCCACATACTTCGCCAGCCACGCGCTCTGCGCGAGGATGAACACCGCCATCAGCGCGGTGAAGCCGAACAGCTTGAAGTTCACCCAGGTCTCGGTCGGATAGCTGAAGGCGACATAGAGGTTGAGGAAACCCAGCGCGGCGAAGAACAGGCTCCACATCAGGTTGAGGCGTTGCCAGACATGCAGCGGCAGCGGAATCTTCTCGTGCAGCAGCGCATGCACCAGGTTCTTGTTGAACAGCACGGCGGAGAACAGCAGGATCGCCGAGAACAGCCAGTACAGCACGGTCGGCTTCCACTTGATGAAGATTTCGTCGTGCAGGAACAGCGTCGCGCCGCCGAACACGCCGATGATCGCGAAGCTCACCCACAGCATCACGTCCACCTTGCCGTGCCGCCATTTCGTCCAGGCGATCTGTGCCACGGTCGCGGCGATGGCCACCGCTGTTGCGACGTAGATGTCGAACGTCTTGAAGGCGATGAAGAACAGGATGACGGGGAACAGGTCGAACAGCAGTTTCATGGCGGATTACCTATGGATGCACCATCCGTGCCCGTCATCGCGAGACCCGCAGGGGCGCGGCGATCCAGTCTTGCCCGGAAGAGCGCTGGATCGCGGCTGCTGCGCCGCCCCGCAATGTCCACGGACTTGCATGGTGCTTGGAAGAAGAGGAATACATGCATGCGCCGGCAATTCACCTGCGGTCCAGCGCGAGCGCGGTTGAGTTGATGCAGAAGCGCAGGCCGGTGGGCGGCGGGCCGTCCGGGAAGATGTGGCCGAGGTGCGCGCCGCATTGCTTGCAGATCGCTTCCACGCGCTGCATGCCGTGGCTGGTGTCCTCGCGCGCGGAGATGTTCTCGGGCTTGTACGGCTTGGTGAAACTGGGCCAGCCGGTGCCCGAGTCGAACTTGTCATCGGAGTCGAACAGCGGGGCGCCGCAGCACACGCAGCGGTAGATGCCGGGATCCTTGCAGTCCCAGTACTCCCCGCTGAACGCGGTCTCGGTGTCCGAGCAGCGGCATACCGCATACTGTTCCGGCGTCAGCTCCTCGCGCCATTCTTCGTCGGTCTTTGCTATCTTGCTCATCGCTATGCTCCGAGTGAGATCCGCATGCTGGGGCGGGCGGACATGCGCGCGAACCATGCGGCGAGGTTGGGATGCGCGTCGCGCCAGTCGCGTTCCGGCTGGCGCAGGTCCAGGTAGACCAGCGCGCTGGCCAGCGCGAGGTCGGCCAGCGTAAGAGCCTCGCCTTCGCACCACTCGTGCTGCCCCAGCAGTTCTGATGCATGGGCCAGCGCGCGGGCGATCGCATTGTTGTGGACCGCAATGTTGTTCGGCTCCTGTTTCTCTTCGGGGCGGATGCGTTCGGTGCGCACCGCCACCGCCGAGTCCATGATGCCGTCCGCCAACGCCTCCCAGCGCTTCACCCGCATGCGAGCCAGCGCATCATTGCGCGGGATCAGCACAGGAGCGTCGTTCAGCGTGTCCAGGTATTCGGCGATCACCGGCGAGTCGTACACGCAGGTATCGTCGTCGAGGATCAGCGCCGGGATGCGTCCCAGCGGATTGACCTCGGCGACATGACTGCCGGGATCGCGCGGCGCGTCCACCAGGTACTCGTGGGGGAGGTTCTTTTCCAGCAACACCAGCCGCACCTTGCGGACGTAGGGGCTGGCGTCGGTTCCCAATAATTTCATATCAATTGTTCACTTCTGAATATCTTTCGCCGGAACCGATACCGCGCAACGCCGCGTGCGGATGGGTGGCTGCGTAGCAGTCGGGTACCCACCGGCCTGCCCCTTGCGGGTAAATCGAGCCGCGCAGTAGGCTATGCGGGATGCTACAGCACCTCGCCGGCGTGGTCCGCCAACCTCGACCGCTCGCCGCGCATCAGCGTCACGTGGCCGCTGTGCTCCCAGCCCTTGAATCGGTCGACCACATAGGTCAGGCCGGAGCTGCCTTCGGTGAGGTAGGGCGTGTCGATCTGCGCGATGTTGCCCATGCACACCACCTTGGTGCCGGGGCCGGCGCGGGTGACCAGCGTCTTCATCTGCTTGGGCGTCAGGTTCTGCGCCTCGTCGATGATCAGGTACTTGTTCAGGAAGGTGCGGCCGCGCATGAAGTTCAGCGACTTCACCTTGACGCGCGAACGGATCAGGTCGCGCGTTGCCTCGCGGCCCCAGTCGCCGCCTTCCTCGTTGTTCTTGTTCAGCACTTCCATGTTGTCTTCCAGCGCGCCCATCCAGGGGGACATCTTCTCCTCCTCGGTGCCCGGCAGGAAACCGATGTCCTCGCCGACCGGCACGGTCACGCGGGTGACGATGATCTCGGTGTAGAGCTTCTGCTCCAGCACCTGCATCAGGCCGGCGGCCAGCGTCAGCAGCGTCTTGCCGGTGCCGGCCTGGCCCAGCAGCGTGACGAAGTCGATCTCCGGGTTCATCAGCAGGTTCAGCACGAAGTTCTGCTCGCGGTTGCGCGCGGTGATGCCCCACACCGCATTCTTGCTGTGGGTGTAGTCGGTCAGCGTGCGCAGCAGCGCGGTCTGGTCGTCCTGTTCCATCACCACCGCGTGGAACGGGTTGCCGCCGTTCTCCAGGTAGACGAACTGGTTGACGAACATCGCGCCGCACAGCGGGCCGCGCACCTGGTAGAAGGTATGGCCCTCGCTGATCCAGGACTTCATGTCCTTGCCGTGGCGCTCCCAGAAGTCGTCCGGCAGTTGCAGCACGCCGGAGTAGAGCAGGTCGGTGTCTTCCAGCACCTTGTCGTTGAAGTAGTCCTGCGCCTCCAGCCCCAGCGCGCGGGCCTTGATGCGCATGTTGATGTCCTTGGAGACCAGGATCACCGAGCGGCCCGGGTGCTCCTTCTGCATGCCGATGACCACGCCGAGGATGGCGTTGTCGGCCTTGCCCAGCTCCATGTTTTGCGGCAGCTCGTGCTTGATGAAACTGGTCTGCAGGAACAGGCGGCCGGAGCAGTTCTTGTGCGCATCGGACTGCAGCGCGATGCCGTCCTCGATCTTGTGCGGCGCGTCGCTGACGATTTCGTCGAGGAAGCGGCTGGCCTGGCGCGCGTTGCGCGAGACCTCGGTCATGCCCTTTTTCTTGTTGTCCAGCTCTTCCAGCACGAACATCGGCAGGCAGATGTCGTGTTCCTCGAAGCGGAACAGGCTGGTCGGGTCATGCAGCAAGACGTTGGTGTCCAGCACGAACAGTTTGTTGTTGGCGTTCTTAGCCGCTTTCTTGCGAGGTGCCATGACTATCCTTTAGCTATTGAGGGTGGTTACGAAATCCAGGACTTCCTGCGCGTGCCCGTCGGCCTTGAGCTTGCGCCACTCGCGGCGCAGTTCGCCGTGCTTGTCGATCACGAAAGTGCTGCGCTCGATGCCGCGCACCTGCTTGCCGTACATCATCTTCTGCTTGATCACCCCGAACAGTTCGCACGCGGTCTCGTCGGCGTCCGACAGCAGCTCGAACGGCAGCGAGAACTTCGCCTTGAAGTTCTCGTGCGACTTGAGGCTGTCGCGCGAGACGCCGACGATCTCGCAGTTCGCCTTGCTGAACTGGTCATACAGGTCGCGGAACTGCACCGCCTCGGTGGTGCAGCCCGGCGTGTTGTCCTTGGGGTAGAAGTAGATCACCAGATGCTTGCCGCGCGCGGCTGAGAGGGTGAAAGACTGGCCGCCGGTGGCGGGAAGGGTGAAATCGGCGATGCTGGACTGTGACATGAATGAACTCGTTGAACGTTGCCGCCATTCTTGTCAAAAAATGCGGCAAAGGCAAGCGCCATGCAAGAGGATATTGCGGCTGTCAGCGCCTGACGACCACGTATTCGTCCTGGGCCGTCGGCGAGGCCTCGGGTTCGGGCCGGTATGCCTGATATTTGCCGGTCTTGTGCAGGATCACCTCGTTGTCCACCGACACCAGCCGCTGCGCCATCAGCTGTGCCATGTTGCGGAACAGCAGCGCGGCGGCGCGGTGTTCGGACATGATCGCATGCTTGGTCAGGCGCAGCACCGAACTGGACTGGATCGCCCGCACCGAGGCGCTGCGCGGACGGTTCACCAGCAGCGCGATCTCGCCGAAATGCTCGCCGGGCTCGATGCTCGCGATGGAGACATGCCTGCCGGCGACACTGCGGTAGACCTCGAACGCCCCCTGGGTGACGATGTACATCGCATGTCCCTCGTCGCCTTCCAGGAACACCGTCTCGCCGGGCTCGAAATCCATGCGCGTGGACTGGCGCAGCAACGCGGCGACGTCGTCCAGGTCGATTTTCCTGAACAGGTCCACTGCGCTGACGAGGCGCAGCAACAGCTGGTCGACTTCCCTGATGGACATGCATGCGCTCCCTGAGATGCGAGATTCCGAGCCCGGATTCTGCTTCAGCCCCGCCAGTTTGGCAAACCGCGGTTCCGGCATCGCAGGGGCTGGCCTGCGGGCCGGGCCCGCATCGAGCGCAAGAACAAACGATTGACCCGCCCGGACGGAAGTCGCTACGATGCCCGGGACAGGCAGCCCGGAAGGGCATGCGGGCAGGATAAGGCGCGAGGCGCGCGAAAGGGATGTTTGCACCATGACGACAGAAACGGAAACAGGGCGGGCCGCGTCGCCGCCCGATGCGGCCCGCGTGCTGGTGGTCGACGACGAACCCAACATCCTGACCGCGCTGCGCCGGGTGCTGCGGGCGCGGGGCTACGAGGCGCTCACCGCCGGCTCCGGCGCAGAGGCGCTGGAGCTGCTGGAGCGCGAACAGGTCGATGTCGTCGTCAGCGACATGAAAATGCCGGAAATGACCGGCGCGGAATTGCTCGAACGCATATTCACCCGGTGGCCGGACGTCAAGCGCATCCTGCTGACCGGCCATTCCGACGTCAGCCTGACCATCGCCGCGATCAACCGCGGCAAGATCTGGCGCTACATCGCCAAGCCCTGGGACGAAGAGGACCTGGTGCTGACCATCCAGCAGGCCATCGCCCACCGCCAGCTGATGTTCGAGAACGCGAGGCTGCTCAGCCTGACGCAGAACCAGAACGAGGAACTGAAATCGCTCAACGCCACGCTGGAAGCGCGCGTGAACGAGCGCACCCTGCAACTGCAGCAGGCGCTCAAGAACCTGCGCCAGAGTTTCGTCAACACGGTGCAGGTGTTCTCCAACATGCTGGAAATGCGCGGCGGCATGCTGGCCGGGCATTCGCGCCGGGTCGCCGAGCATGCCCGCAACGTCGCCAAGCATCTGGAACTGGAAGAGGGCGAGGTGCAGGAAATCTTCCTCGCGGCGCTGCTGCACGACATTGGCAAGCTGGGCCTGCCCGACGAAGCGATCGAACGCCCCTTCAACCTGCTGAGCCCCAAGATGCGTGCCGAGGTGATGAAGCATCCCACCCGCGGCGAACTGCTGCTGATGCCCATCGAACAGCTCGCCGGCGTGGCCGTGCTGATCCGCCACCATCACGAACAATTCGACGGCGGCGGCTATCCGGCCGGAAAGAGCGGCATGGAAATCCCGTTGGGCGCGCGGATACTGGCCGTGGTAAACGATTACGACGCGCTGCAGCTCGGGCTGATGAGCGAACGCAGGCTGACCCGCGCCGAAGCCCTGCGTTACCTGGTGGACAACCGGGGCAAGCGCTACGACCCCAGCATCGTGGACGCCTTCAGCTCAGTCCTGGCCAAGGCCAATCCCGAAGAGTTCGTCGAAATCCCGCTGCGCCCGGCATCGCTGCGGCCCGGCTTCCGCCTGACGCGCGACCTGCTGCACCGGGAAGGCTACCTGCTGCTCGCCAGGGACCATGTCCTCACCGCCGCCGAAATCGCCCAATTGGAGCGGCTGGAAGCGGTGGAGGGGCATCCGATCTCGATCTATGTCGCGACCTGATGGCAATAGGGGAAACGATAGGCAACAACTCGCCTGACATCGCCGCGAACAACAGCAAACTGCAGAGGCTGGCTGAATGCCAAGGATATGCAGCGCTCAACCTCGGCAATGAACTCAATGCCGAGGCCTGAGCGCTTGCTTTCATACCACGCGCTGGCTTCGACAAATTCTGCACTGGCCGCATGATGAAATGAAACGGGGAGACTCATTGCCTGATTTTGGCAAGAGCGGCGGCCTTTACTTCGTCCCAGGAAACTACATCATCAGGATTTGCCAAATGATCGGCGAGGCGGCGATCAAGCTCGGCCTTCTGTGCCTCTGTCAACGGGGGTACGGCATTACGGCTGACGATGCCATCCCAGATGGCTTCAACCAACTCGATTTGCTCGTCAATGGCAAGAACTTTTGCTTGTTCCAGGAGCTGGGAGTTCATGGTTAAACCCCATTCAAAACCCGTGAGGTCATTCTAGCGTGGCCTTGGCTCCATGTCGAACATGGCCCAACGTGGAGGTAAGGGGCTGCGCTTTAGCGCAGTCCCAGCCCGAAGGGCGAACTTGACCGCAGGGTTAGAGCGCACGGTGCTTCGCCTCCGATAATGAAGCCTTAAATGAAAGGCCACAATGCTGGCAAAACTCGCGTTTCGGAAAGAAGCGAGCAACAAGAGATGGAACCCACCGAGGGTACGGCTTGAAGCTGTAGCTGCTTTGCACATAAATAACTGCCTCGCACCTAGGGCAACGCGGCCATGAAAAAAAGAATAAATAGGTAAATGCAACCGCGAAGCCTATGAAGACAGGGAGCCCTATCCACTCGTATTTTGCAATGCCGAACAAGATGTCGAGGACTACCAGTACGCACCAACAAATGAATAAGGAAACAATTCGCATGTTTCTCTTGTGAACCTGCGAGGCGAGATATTCGGAAACCATTTTCATTTGCGCTCTAACGTAGAAGTGAGCGGCCTGCGCGGCTTTTCGCGCAGGTCCGCTCGACTGCCGGGTTGGGCATCATTTCTGAGTCACTCCCTTTGTTACGTACCACGCGAAACACGCGGCCAGTGAATGAGGAATGCCCTTTGTTTTACCCCTCGAAAGCGTGCGAACCACTTGGTTTTCATCGTTTTCCGAAAAGGCATCGGGCCACACAAGAAGATACCCATGGGCTATCGGGTCGCCGTTGTAGAAAAGAAATGCCTCATCAGCGATCTTTGGGTCAATGTAGAGGATGTACCAGTCGTTGTAGCGAAACGACCTCAACACTTCCACGGACTGAATATCAATTTGATCGGACACCTGCTTTTTCACAATAGGTGCAAGAGCTGCCTTGCGTTCTTCCGGCAATGATTGGTCAACGCCATCGCACGGCGATGCAAGAGCAGGAACCGATGCAATTAGCCAAACAAGCGCGACAAGGCGGCTCATGATGCCTAACGTAGAGCTAACCGGCGCTGCGCGGCTTTATCGCGCAGCGTCCAGCGACCGAAGGGAGCGAGGTTGAGCGCCATGTTAGAGCTATGAATCACAGGTGGCTCCCTTTGAGGCCTCGCGGTCGTGCTGCTGTTGCTGAAAGTTGATATGCGAACCACGCTGAGTGACGCAAGCTTGCGCAAAAACAAGCTCGGTGCGGGCGAAGAAACTCATGCAGAAAATAACGGTGCCAAGAGCAAGAAAGCGTGCAACTAACAAGAAGTTGGCACGCGTGAGCAGAAAAGTAACCGCCGACACCGCAAGAAGTGCGCCGATAGGAACTGATGCGTCGGCATAGAACCATGGAACCTGGCCCGGAAAGAGCCAACCCAGGCCAAGGATGCTGGCAGTCGGAATGAGGGGAAGAACAACAACTGATGCTGCAAAGAGCAACCACCAGATGACCGTCGATTTGGCGCGCGGACTCATAGCTCTAACGTGTAGTTAAGCCGCGCCGATAGGCGTCGGCCTTGAACGGAGGGTTATACATACGCTCTCCACTAAAGAAGTAAAGGCCCAGCCCCCGAAGAGGCTGGGGTGATACTAGCTGAAGAAGAACATAAGCAGAAGGGCGATGACTTGCGACAACTGCTTATAGGTCAACGACAGCTCGATTGACAGCTTTAACATGGAAAGTTGCTCCGTGTTTACGCTGGCAGTACTGCCAACTGGTTAATGGTTGGCTTTGGTGGTTACGAGTATCCGGGCAGAGTTATCCGTGCGGACTCTTTGCCACCTAACGACGCGTAGATCAGACGCGCCGGGGATTAACCGCCGTTGCCCTGAGTCATCAGGGCGGCGGCAGGTTCCCAATTTGGTGCCACGTTCAGCATGCGTGGCTTATGTATAACGTCCAAGCTCAGGGGCGCTGCGCAGCTTTATCGCGCAGCGTCCCTTGGAGCGCAGTGTTAGGCTGGTTTCGATGTCCTGCCAGCGCCGACTTTTCAGAAAGTCTATCTGGTTCATTGACCATCCGACTATTTGCCAACCGCATTCATGGCGCCGATTAACACAAGGACAAAAAACACGGAAACGACGCACATAATTGCCCGTCCTACACCCCATGTTTTGTGAGTAACCACACTATTGGCTGCGGTGTCCCATAGGGTGGTACCCGTCTTGGTAAGCCGACGGTATGCAAAGATTTGAGTGAAGAATGCTACAAACGGAATGCCGAGTGCCATACCTTGCAAAGCCGCCAGAAATGACCTGCGAAGCGCTTGCTGAAACGATAGAGTTCCCCCATCGGTCGTTTTGACTGATATTCCAAAGAGCCACTTCGCCGGGGTATTGCCTACGGTGGAAAGCAAGATGGCTTCTAACGGAATCCATAACGTAAGAAGAATGATGCCAGCGATGATTTGGTTTTCGAGGGCTTTAGCAAAGGCTGCTGCCTTGCTAGGAAACAAGACGCCTACGCCAAAGGCAACTATGAACACAGCGAGTAGGCCCAGCGTGGAAATATCAACAGTCTTTGCAAATAGACGCCTCCACGGGTGATGACTACCGCCCAAAAAACTTTTGCTTTCGTCAGCCGGTTGGGATGCTTGAGGTTGAGGACTCAGTATTGGTTGTGCTGATTTTCCTGAGAGCGCATTACCACATTTATGGCAGAAGCGCGCTTCTGATGGGTTTTCAGTGCCACATTGAGAACAGAACATTTCTTCTCCTTGGAAAGCCTAACGTGGAGCTAAGCCGCCGCCCCACACCAAACGAGGAGACGAAGCTATGAAAACACCGGACGGTAAAAGCCCCGCAGTAGGGCGGTCGGCCTTGAGCGCAGGGTTATGCCTTGCGCGAATACAGAAGATGCGCGACGAGACTGCCGCAATTTGCGAGGACATGGTTTTAAGTGACGGGGCCGTCATGCTCTCAAAAGAACAGGGTTTGGCGCTTGTTGCACAATACGACGAATTGATCTGCACGCTCAAACATCAAGGCGGTGTTGTTGCAGTTGATCCCAAATGTCCATCTTCTTGTTGTGTGCCTCAGTCATGCGGTCGGTGAGCGCACCAAGAATCTTGTCGTCTTTCATGCCGCCTTTCAGGGCGTCGTGTAGGGCGGTTATTGCAGCGCCTTCGATGGCTTGCGCGGCTTGTAATTTTTCAATTAATTCCTTGGATGAATTCATGTCGAAAATCATATCTGTCTCCTGTGAGATGGTAAGGCATAACGTCTGACATAACCGGCGCCAGCGGCTTTATCGCTGGCGTCCGTGTTGATGGATGGGTTAGCACCCAATTAATTCCCTCTTTGCTCGGGTAACAACCTGTTGGCTAAGTGCACTCGCTGATACCACCTCGGCGGTATATTCTCGGCGACCACACTCAACCCAAGCGCTGAATGACTTGACCTCAATTTGTGCAGCAATTTCGTAGCGCGGCTGATCACCAGAAAGAATTGCTTGCGCCTTTGCTTTGCTAACGATCAATGGGAGCAGTTTGGCAGGGCTTAGGTCAAGATCAATCGAAACCACAGGGCTAGGATAAAAGGTGCCGATCGCAGCGGGGAGTTTTTCCCTCGAAGTGACATTAGGTAAAAAGAAGGAAGCACCCGTAGTGTCTTTGCCTTCATTCATTCCTGGAGCGCGATCAAACTCGACTACGACAGTTCCGGTCAGGATCGCCTTTCCCCTGAACGTTGCGAAATAGCCCTTTTCTCCACCATCTGATCGCTCAACAAGCTTAAGACTTGATGTCGAACGTGAGTATTCGGAAACGGCAATCGGAGAATCGGCTAGAGAAGGACCGGCCAAGGCAATTAAAACAGTGGCAGTAATGAGTGGCTTCATGGGTGCTAACGTTTGAATTCAGCGGGCGCCGAAGGCGATCCGCTGGAATGATGGGTTAGCTGACGCTTTGTACTATTACCCATTACCACTCCATTCGGTCAATGAGGTCGGTGCCCGGAACATCGACAACGCCTGAAGATGCACGGGCCGCAGGACCAAGGCATTTAACCGCGACGCGAAAGATTTGTTTGCCGCCCTCTTGCGTATGTCTAGCAGCGGCCAACGCAATTGCCTTTTCTTCGGATTGCCAAGAGGTCACGCCGTACTCTGAACGCTCTCCCTCTACCGATGACAGGGTGACGATATACCGGTCAGGCCAAGACTTAGGGTTGGTGCTCATGTGTCAGCTAACGCTCTCAATGAGGGGCCGCCGAAGGCGGTCCCGCTCGATTGAGTTGTTGTGCATCACGGGCCAGAAGAAAGGACAACAACATGGCAGAGAAAACAGAAATTGCCTGGACGGACAGCACCTTTAACCCCTGGTGGGGATGCTCGAAGGTCGGTCCCGGCTGCGACCACTGCTACGCCGAAGCGCTGGACAAGCGCACGGGCGGCGACCATTGGGGCGCGAGCAAGACGCCGCGCGTGATGAGCGCGGACAACTGGCGCAAGCCGTTGCGGTGGCAGGAGATCGCCAAAGCGACGGGCGCGCGGCGCAGGGTTTTCTGCGGCTCGATGTGCGACTGGGCCGACAAGAACGCGCCGACGAACCAACGCGCCCGGCTGTGGGCCTTGATCCTGGCGACGCCGATGCTCGACTGGCAACTGCTCACGAAGCGCGCGCCGAACATTGCGCGGTGCCTGCCGGCGAACTGGGGACCGGGCTACGAAAACGTGTGGCTTGGCGTAACGGTGGAGAACCGAAAGCACGGGCTGGCGCGAATTGCTCATCTTCGGCGCGTGCCGGCGAAGGTGCGGTTTCTTAGCATTGAGCCGCTGCTCGAAGACCTTGGCGAAATTGACCTGACCGGGATTCACTGGGTCATCGTCGGCGGCGAGAGCGGCCACGGTGCGCGGCCGATGAAAGCGGAATGGGCGGAGAACATCAAGCGCCAGTGTGAAGCGGCAGGCGTGGCGTTCTTCTTCAAGCAGTGGGGCGGCCGGATCGACAAGGGCGGTTGCCTCATTGATGGCTGCGAGGTGAAGCAATGGCCTGCCGCAGCGTAGTGATGCACAACGCTCTCAATGAGGGGCCGCCGCTTGCGGCGGTCCCTCTCGATTGAGTGGTTGGGCGGCAACGGTCAAGGATTCCTTGACGGTTGAGTTGTAAATGATTCATAGACAACTGGAGGACGGAATGCAGGCTGATTTGTTCGAGGGTGCGCGGCATGACCCGCGATTGGCACCGGCCGGATATTTCGCGGTGCTGAAAGCGGAGGCCAAGCCGAAGGACGGCAGCAACATCTGCCGCGCCTGCGACTGGCGCCCGGAATGCCAGAAGCCGACGACTGACTTTTCGCGGCAGGACCACAGGTGCATGCCGTGGGCGCGAAACGACGGAAGCAGCGTGCTTTTCAAGCAGCAGAACCATTTTCGTGACGCCACGCAAATGGTGCCGCCCAACGTAAAGTAGACGGCAAAAACGCCGGATATTCTGGCGCGGCCTGCCATATAATCTGGTGCGGCATTTTCTACCCCCTTGATTCTTAAAGACGGGAGAATCCTAACATGGCAATTAGTCCTGAGAAAAGCGGCATTCCGTCGCAGCCCCCTGTGAAGTTGTTGGATCAGGTGCGCGACCGCATCCGTTACAAGCATTACAGCCTCCGCACCGAGCATTCCTATGTGCAATGGGTGAAGCGCTTCGTTCTGTTTCATGGGAAGCGCCATCCCAATACGATGGGGGCTCGCGAGGTCGAGGCGTATCTGTCGTATTTGTCGAACGAGGGGAATATTTCGGCCTCCACCCATCAGCAAGCGCTTTCGGCATTGTTGTTCCTGTACAAGGAGGTGTTGGGGATCGATTTGCCCTGGCTTGAGAACCTGCCACGGCCCAAAAAGCCCAAACGGCTGCCTGTGGTATTGACCGTTGCCGAAGTGAAGAAGGTGCTGGCCCAGCTTGAGGGGACGCACGCGCTGATGGCTCGTCTTTTGTACGGGAGTGGAATGCGCCTGATGGAGTGCATTCGCCTGCGCGTGAAGGATGTCGATTTCGAGCGGCGCGAGATTCTGGTGCGTGAAGGAAAAGGCAACAAGGATCGTGTGACCATGTTGCCCGATGCGTTGTGTGCGGATTTGCAGGCCCATCTGGAGCGGGTGCGCGGGCTGTGGGAGCAGGATCGTGCCGCAGGACGGGCGGGGGTGTTCATGCCGCAAGCATTGGAGAAGAAATACCCGGATGGCGGGAAGTCGTGGCCGTGGTTTTGGGTCTTCCCGTCCAGGTCGTTGTCGGTCGATCCTCGCACCGGCATCGAGCGCCGTCACCATGCTCATGAGCAGGCTCTGCAACGCGCGATCAAGCAGGCCGTATCGAATGCACGAATTGCCAAGCCGGCAACGACGCACAGTCTGCGGCATTCCTTCGCCACGCATCTTTTGCAATCCGGCTACGACATCAGAACGGTGCAGGAGCTGCTCGGCCATTCCGACGTTTCCACCACGATGATTTACACTCACGTCCTGAACAAGGGCGGCAGGGGCGTAGTGAGCCCGCTGGACAGATGAGATGAACGACGAACAATACATGCGCGAGGCGCTGATGCTGGCGCGGCAGGCTGAGGCGGCGGGCGAGGTGCCGGTGGGCGCGGTGGTGGTGAAGGACGGCGAGATCGTCGGGCGCGGGTTCAACGCGCCGATCTCGCGCCACGACCCCTCGGCGCACGCCGAGATGATGGCGCTGCGCGACGCGGCAGAGCGGCTGGGCAACTACCGGCTGCCGGGCTGCGAGCTCTTCGTGACGCTGGAGCCGTGCATGATGTGCGCCGGGGCGATCATGCATGCGCGCGTGGGGCGCGTGGTGTACGGCGCGCGCGATCCCAAGACCGGCGTGTGCGGCAGCGTGCTGGACGCGTTCGCCGAACTGCGGCTGAACCATCATGCGGCAGTCGTGGGGGGGGTGCTGGCGGAGGAGTGCGGCGCGACGTTGAGCAATTTCTTCGCGATGCGCCGCGCGCAGCAGAAGAGCGCATGAATTCGCGCCGACCATTGTGTTTGTCATTCCCGCAGAAGCGGGAATCCAGATGGTCGAATAATTCCAGCGTAGCTGGACCGCAACTTGGTTTTGCCCGCTACGCGGAATTCAAATTGACTGGATTCCCGCTTGCGCGGGAATGACGGGATAGTATGAAAATCACCATAAACATCCCGACCCAGACGCTGACCTTGTTCGACGACGCGGGCGAGTTGCTGCGCCGCTATTCCGTTTCTACCGCCGCCAATGGCGCAGGCGAGCTGTCCGGCAGTTTCTGCACGCCGCGCGGCCGCCATGTGGTGCGCGCGAAGATCGGGGCGGGCCAGCCCGCGAACGCGGTGTTCGTCGGCCGCCGTCCGACCGGCGAACTCTACACGCCGGCACTGGGCGCGCAGTTCCCGCAGCGCGACTGGGTGCTGACCCGCATACTCTGGCTTTCCGGCCGCGAGCCCGGCTACAACCGCCTGGGCGATTGCGATACCATGCGCCGCTACATCTACATCCACGGCACGCCGGACAGCGAGCCCATGGGCATCCCCGGATCGCACGGCTGCATCCGGATGCGCAACGACGAGCTGATCGAACTGTTCGATCTCGTCCCGGCGGGAACCGAAGTCGAAATCAACGCTTGAACACATAGGTTCATTTCGAAGAGCCGTAGCGAGCAACATGAGTGCAAGGCGCACGGAACGGAGCGACGAGAAAACGAGCCTTGCGAGTTTCGGCGAAGACTAACCTTCAGGTTATGTCGAAGCCACATACCGATTGGGTAGGCGAGGAAGCGAGTACCGCGCAACGCCGCAATCAAGTTGCGCAGTAGGCTATTCGAGATGAACAAGGGAGGTGCGCGATGGGCAATCCATTCACGGTCAGTCTGGTTTCCTGGCACGACGGCGAGCCGCTGTTGCGCGCGGTCCGCGAGGCGGTGTTCATCCGCGAGCAGGGCGTGCCCGAGGAGCTGGAGTGGGACGGTCTGGACGAGGACTGCCGCCATGCGCTGGCGCTGAGCCTGCAGGGCGAGGCGATCGGCTGCGGACGGCTGCTGGCGAACGGGCATATCGGCCGCGTCGCGGTGCTGCCGCCATGGCGCGGGCAGCGGGTCGGCACCGCGATCATGGAAACCCTGCTGGCCGAGGCGCGCGCGCAAGGGTTGCCCCGCGTCGACGTGGATGCGCAGGTGCAGGCGATGCCGTTCTACCACCGCCTCGGCTTCGTCGAGCAGGGCGAGGAGTTCATGGATGCGGGGTTGCCGCATATCAAGATGACGCTGGAACTATAGGTCTCATGCCGCATAAAGAATCTTCCGCCGAAACCGGCGGAAAACTCCGCATCGACAAATGGCTGTGGGCGGCGCGCTTCTTCAAGACGCGGGCGCTGGCCGCCGACGCGGTCGACAGCGGCAAGGTGCTGCTCGACGGCGTGCGCATCAAGCCGGCCAAGGCGGTTGCGGCGGGCGACCGGCTGGACATCCGCATCGGTCAGTATCGGTTCGAGATCGAGGTGCTGGGCCTGTCCGGCCGGCGCGGCCCGGCGCCCGAGGCGCAGCAGCTGTATCGCGAGAGCGAACAGAGCCGGCTGCGGCGCGAGACCATCGCAGAGCAGAACAGGCTGCTGCCGCAGCCTGATTTCAAGGGGCGGCCGACCAAGCGCGACCGCCGCGAGATCGAGCGGTTCAACGAAAAGCTCGGGTAGCTATTGAGGTTTCCATAATTGGCGACAGCACGCAAAACCTGCTACCCCGTCATTCCGGCGCAGGCCGGAATCCAGTTCACCATGTAAGGCCGCATGGCGGACAAGGCCGTGTTTCCGGTGTTGTCCCACTGCGTGGGAATTTTTCAATTGTCTGGATTCCGGCCTGCGCCGGAATGACGACTCATTCGGTGCCTCATCCGCCTTGCCTGAAGCAGTTTGCGGCTCATTCCGTTTCGCCCAGCGCAATCACCCGCATCAGCAGCCTCCCGTCCGGCGTCGCCACGGCGGTATGCCGGGCCGCCAGTTCCGGACGCCCCGCAAGCCGGAGATCGGCGGGCGCGTCGCTCGTGGCGAGCCGGTCCGGTTCGCCGGGTCCCAGCAATTGCCTGAAGTCGAATTGCGCGGCTTCCTGCGAGACTATGCCCAGCAGGATCGCGGCCGAGGGCGAGAGCGCGAGGATGCGCCAGTCCGGGGCGACGATCAGCACTGCGCCGGGCAGGCGGGGGACGATGCCGCCAGGCCGGGCCATTTCCAGGCTGCTGCGCAGCTTTGCCAGCAGTTCCTTCTTGTTGAACGGCTTGCTGATGAAGTCGGTCGCGCCGGCCTCGATGCCGGCGATGCGCTCCTCGGCCTGCGACAGCGCGGTGACCATGATCACCGGCAGGTCGGCGGATTCGGGATCGGCGCGAATCTTCCGGCATACCTCGTAGCCGCTCATGCCGGGCATGCGCACGTCCAGCAGCATCGCGTCCGGCTTGTCGCGGCGCAGGATGTCCAGCGCCCGGGGGCCGCTGTCGGCGTCCAGCACCCGGTAGCCGGCCGCGCCGAGGATCAGGCGCAGCAGTTTCACGTTGGGTGGCGAGTCGTCCACCACCAGGACGGTTGCGGGATGGTCAGGCATGGGCCGCCTTCCTGCCGGCCTCGATGAAGCGTTCCACCACTTCCGGCAATTGGCGGGTGTCCAGCGGTTTGCTCAGGTAGCCGTCGAAGCCGGCGGCGAGGAAGCGCGCCTCGTCGTCTTTCATCGCCTGCGCGGTGAGCGCCACCGCCGGCACGCCGTCGAATGCGCGGTCGGCCCGGAATGCGGCGATCACGTCCAGCCCGCTGCCGTCCCCGAGACGGATGTCGAGCAGCAGCAGGTCCGGTTTTTCGTCGCGGAGCCGCGCCAGCGCCTCGGCGACGCCGGTCGCCTCCAGGATGCGGTAACCCTCGCGCTTGCCCAGCACGATCCGCACCAGCTTGCGGTTGGTGGCATCGTCTTCGACCAGCAGGATGGTTTTCGTCGGTTGCGCCATCTCGTTCGCCTCAGCGGTGCCCGGCGGCGAGGTCCATGCGCCGGAACAGCCGGGTGATCGCCGCCAGCAGGCGCTGCTCGATCAGTTCGTCGCCTTGCAGCAGCACGAATTCGATCCTGTCCCCGGCCGCTTCGCTCGATTCGGCCATGCTGGCGGTCAGCGCCATCAGGGGAATGCGGGCGGTCTCGGGCGTCGCCTTGAGTTCCTGCTGCAGGCCGAAGAAATCCATCCCGCCCGCCAGCAGATTGGTCACCACCAGGTCGGGGTGCAGGCACTTCGCGAGATTGACGGCTTCTTCCGCGCCCAGCGCCTGGATGACCTCGTATTTTTCCTGGGCCAGCATCATCGCCAGCGAGTCCAGTTCGCGCGGGTCGCTGTGCACCACCATCACCCGGTGGCATACCCCGGCTGCGCCTTCGTCCTCGCTTGCCCCGGGAATGCAGCGCCGCAAGGCGTGCAGCAGTTCGGCGCGGCTCACCGGCTTGACCAGATAGTCCGATGCGCCGAGGCGGAAGCCCAGCAGCTGGCGGTCCAGCACCGACACGATCACCACCGGGATGTCGCGGGTGCGTGGCATGCGCTTCAGCTCGCTCAGCACCTGCCAGCCGTCCATGTCCGGCAGCAGCAAGTCCAGCGTGATCGCCATCGGACGGCACTGCGCCGCCAGCGCCAGCGCCTCGACGCCGTTCTGCGCAAACAGCACCTGGTAGCCGGACTGGTTAAGGTACAGCGACAGCAGCTTCGCCGCCTGCGGGTTGTCTTCCACCACCAGCACGGTGAGGGGCGGGGCGGGGCAGTAATCCGGCCGAATGCCGTCAGTCTCCATCGGCCTCTCCCTGTCCGGCAGCCTTGCGCGGCTCGTCCGGGCGCAGCGGCAACAGCACGTGGAAGACGCTGCCCTCGCCGAACGCGCTTTCCGCCCAGATGCGCCCGCGGTGGGCCTCGACCAGGCGCTTGGCCAGCGCCAGCCCCAGGCCCGTGCCTTCGTGTCGCCGGGTCAGGGATGCATCCACCTGGCTGAATTCGACGAAGATGCGGCCCATGTCCTGTTCGCGGATGCCGATGCCGGTGTCGGCGATTTTCAGGTGCAGCCATCCGTCCTCTATGGATGCGGCGACCGTGACGACGCCGGCATCGGTGAACTTCACCGCATTCGACAGCAGGTTATACAGCACCTGCTTGAAGCGTATCTGGTCGGCGGTGATCAGCCCGAGGTCCGGCGGCAGTTCCTGGCGGATTTCCAGTCCCTTCTTTTCCACCATGCCGCGCAGGGCGGTGATGGTCTCGCGCACGGTCTGGGCGATGGGGAAGGTCTCGTAGAACAGTTCCAGCCGTCCCGCCTCCACCTTGGACAGGTCGAGCACGTCGTTGATCAGGCGCTGCAGCAACTGCCCGCCGTCGTGGATGTCGCCCAGGTATTCCAGTTGTTCGGCGTTCAGCGGCCCGGGGATCTGGTCCTGCAGCACTTCGGTGAAGCCGATGATGGCGTTCAGCGGCGTGCGGAATTCGTGCGACATGTTGGCCAGGAACTGGCTCTTGGCGAGGCTGGCCGCCTCGATTTCCGCATTCATCCGGCGCAGCTTGTCCATGCTGCCCTCATAGTGGATGTAATAGCTTTGGTTGCCGAGCTGCAGGTCCAGGTTCATGATCTTGTCCAGCGCGAGGATATGTTCCACCACCGCCGCGGCGTCGTCCCTGTAGCGCTCCATCACGAGCGGATAGAGGATGCGGTGGTAGAGCTGGAATCCGCCGATGAACCAGTGCGGCTCCACGTGGATCGCGTTGTGGATGAAACCGATGCGCCAGCGCCGCTCGAAATAAGCGGCATCCCAGGGGCCGCGCACCGCATCCATCAGGTAGGCCTTCTGGGCCTCGGCCAGCCGCCGGATCATCGCCTCGCTCCTGAATACCTTGCGGGTGTCGTCGAAGGCGAGCAGGTGCCGGTAGAAGCGTTCGGCGATCTCATCCAGTCTCGGCAGGAACAGCTGTTCGAGGTCGCAAAGCAGTTCCCGGTCACGCTCGCCGAATTCGAGGAAGGCCAGCCGCTGCGCGCGCAGTGCCTCGTCGAACACCGGCGCGATGGTTTCGTCCTGGTATGTTCCGCTCATCCTGTCACCCCATTTCCGTTCCGGCCAGCGCCACGGCGGGCAGGGGTTCGCGTTCCGCCAGCGACCGCGCCTTCCCGGCGTAGTCCAGCACTGCGGCGACCAGCGTGCCGTGGCTCCAGGTGAGCGGCGAAACGGAGAGGAATTCGCCGGTATCCGGATGCACCTGCTCCGGCAGCACGCCGGACGGCAGCGCACGGGCGGCGACCCATTCCAGCAGCGGCAGCGCCCGCTTTAGAGACGGAAGGTCGCGGGCCGCGGCGATGCGGTATTGCGCCAGCCACAGCGTGCAGACCACCCAGGGGTTGCCCGGCACGTCGTCGCGCCGCACCGCGCGCTGGTAGTCGTCGCGCTCGTAGCGCGCCACGCCGCCTATCCCGCTCCGGACCCAGAGCCGCTGCTCCACGGCCAGCGCGGTGCGGGCGATGCGTTCGTCGAGCGGGTCGTAGCCGCCGAACGCGACCAGGGCGAGCAGGCTGGCGTCGACGGTCATGTCCAGTCGTTGCCTCCCGTCCCTGAACAGGATGCCGCGCGCGTAGCGCCCCTCGTCCGGGTTGTACAGATGCCGGTCCATCGCCGCGGCGATTTCCAGCGCGGCCGCGGAGTAGGCCCCGGCGCGCTCGTTTTCCCGGAACAGACCGGCCAGCGCGGATGCGGCCTTCAGCCCGCCGATCACCGTGGCGGCGGTGTAGCTGAAGATGCCGCGCCGCTCTTCCCACAGGTCGAACGAGGGGAGGGGCAAGCCGGTGTCGTCGTCGCGGAAGGCCAGCAGGAAATCGGCGGCACGCTGCACGAAGGGGCTGAAGAGCGGGCGGATGGTTTCGATGTCGCGATTGATCAGGTAATGCTGCCAGATCGCCCAGATCACCAGCGCGGTTTCGTCCTCCTGGATCGGAAACTGCATCTCGTCGCCCTCCATCCAGGGCTGCCAGGAACTGCCCACCGAGCCGTCCGGGTTGTACTTGTGCATCAGGAAGCCGGTTTCGTCGAGGATGCTGGCGGAGTAATTGAAGCCGATGGCCTTGCCGGTGCAGAACTGCAGGAAGCGGCGGCTCAGGCTGGCATAGCCGGCGCGGTCCAGCGCCTGCGCGACCTCCGCGCCGTCGCGCGGCCACATGTAGCTGTAGGTGTCCTGGTTGAACTGCTGGATGTCGGTGTCGTTCGCGGCGATCACCGCGCCGCCGTTGTCGATCTGGGTGCGCAGGATCAGCAGGCTGCGCCGGTACAGCGCCGCCAAGGCGGGCGGCAGCCCGTCCAGGTTGCGTTCACCGGTCTGGCACCAGCGCCGCCAGTAATCGATGTTGCGCAGGATCAGGCGGTCCGGCCCGATCTTTGCGACCAGCCGGTGCAGTTCCTCGACCTCGCTGTAGCGTTCCCCGACTGCCATCCAGTAATGGCAGACGCTTTGCCCGCCCGGCGGCAGCTCGATGTGCATGCCGATCACCGAATCCACCGCGCCCTGCGAGATGGGGTTGCCGGAGAGATGGCCGTCCTCGGTATCGCGCCACGCGCCTTCCAGCCCGCGATGGCGTTTCACCCCGGTGGAGAAATGCGCCACGCCGAGCGAGGCGTCGGTCGCGCAACTCATCAGGAAATAGCGCGGCCCCTTGTAGTGGACCAGGCTGGCGTTCTTCGGGTCGAAGAACACCGTGTCGCCGTTCTCGTTTTCCAGCGCATTGAGGTCGGCATGGAAGAACAGCCGCGGCGACAGCGGCCTGCTGCCCAGGTTGTGCGCCGTGACCTGGCGGATCAGGATGTTCTTCTCGTAATCGATCGCGTCGCGGAAATCCAGGCGCAGCGGCAGATTCGCATGCGTGGCGGAGACTTCGGTGACCAGAGCCTCTGCGACGTAATCCAGGCGCAGCGTCCAGTTCCTGCGATCCAGCCAGGAAAACTCGCCGTCCAGCCACACGCCGAAGCGCGATGGATGGCCCAGCGCATGGTTTTCCTTGCCGATGCGCGGGTAATAGAAGTCGCGCAGCCGGTAGTCGAAATCGAAGGCGGCGAGCAGCGCGCCGTTGCCGATGGGAATATCGCGCGGCATGGCGCTGTCTCCTGGCGGCGGTTACGGATCGGGCTACGGGCAGGAATGGCAGGGTTTGCGCAGCATTTTTTCCACCGCATCCTGGTGCGCGGTTTCCGCGGAGATGAGTTCGCGGGCGTATTCCTCCAGCCGGACATCCTCGTCCCTCACGAGATTCAGCAGTTCGTAATAGGCCTTCAGCGCCTTGCCCTCGTGCGCCAGCGATTCGCGCAGGATGTCGCCCACATCGTGGGTGTGCTTCTCCAACAGCGCGCCTATGCCCAGCGACGGATGGCCGCCCAGCGCGGTCACCAGTTCGCCCGCCCGCCGCGCGTGGACGAGTCCCTCGTCGGCCTGCTCCTCCAGCCAGCTCACGATGGGAATGCGGTTGTAACCGTACACCATCAGCGCGTAATGGGTGTAATGCACCACCCCGGCCAGTTCGAGTTCCAGGATATGGTTGAGCGTCTTGATTGCGGCGTCCTTGTTCATGGGAGTCTCCTCAGGATTGATGCCGATCAATCCGCAACCTGGCTTCGCTACGCGACTACCGGGGTGGCTTCCATGATGCGGCACTGGTGGGCGTAGCGTGCTGCCGCAGGGCTGTATTTTCAATACAGGGTTCCCCGTATTTGCCGGCTGCGGCAAGGCTGTATCTGGAGGGATTGGGGAAGATGAACTCGCTTGCAGGGACGACAGGCGATGGAGTTGTTTACGGGGTAGCCGGCGATCCTAGCCGCATGCCCCGATCGCCCCGCAACTGGTGCAGAATTCGCACCCGTCCTTCTTTATCAATGTCGCATTGCCGCATTCCTTGCACAGCTTGCCGGTCAGCGGCTTGTCGGTCGCGGTGGGTTTGATCTGGCCTTCGGGGATCTCCAGCACGCCCATCTGCCGGACGGGATAGCCGTGTTCGTCGAGGATGCCGAGCATCGCGTAGCGGTGGATGATGAGCTTGGCGACATAGGAGACCGTCGACGGATAGCTCTCCATCTTCATCCCGCCCGGCACGCGCGCCATGAAGTCGCCCAGCGGCTCGCCGAAGTTCAGCAGCTTGCGCAGCTTCATGCCTATCCACGCCGGGTCGATCACGCGCATGTCCAGGCTCAGCACCTTGCACAGGCCATCGAGTGAGCGCGGATACACGCCGGACAGCCACATCGAATAGGGGCGGCGCTGTCCGTCGGGCAGCACCAGTTCCTTCAGGCCGAGCACGAAGTCGTCGCCGGTGCCCGCGTTCGAGATGTCCACGGTCCAGCTCATCGTGCCGTCGGTGCCGGTTTTGGGCTCCTTCTTCGCGAACAGCGCGTCCATCATCGGCGTGGTCACGCCCTCGGTGATCTCCAGCGCGCCCAGCGCCTCGATGCGGTATTTCAGCAGGTGCGCGAACGCGGCGACCAGGCTGGGCATGCGCTTCATCTCGCCGTCGGGCGGCATGGCCATGTCGAACGCGTCGTCGCCCGCGGTCTTCGTCAGCATCTCCAGTTTCATGCGTATCCACACCGGGTCGCGCGTGCGCATGTCCATCGACAGCGACTTCGCCAGCGCGCCGAGTCCGCGCGGCTGCTCGGAGCCGTTCACCCAGACCTCGAACGGATGGTTGTGGCCGTTCGAAGTGTGCGACACGAACGCGACGAAGCTGCCGAGCGGATGCTTCACCACCTGCGACACCCAGCCCTCGCTGCCGGCGGGCAGCTTGGGGCGGCCCGGCCAGCGCAGCGAGGCCAGCGCCGGGGTGGGCGCGGCTTCCAGCACGATGCGGCGGTCCTGGTCGAATACGAAATCCTGAGGCTGCTCTTCCGCCTTTTTCTCCGGCGTGACCGACAGCACCGAGCCCAGCACCGCGTTCGGCCGGTAGGTCGCGAGCCCCTTCAGCCCGGCCTTCCACGCCTCGGTATAGAGGTCCTTGAAGTCCTCGTAGGGATAGTCGGCCGGCACGTTCACGGTCTTGCTGATCGACGTGTCGATGAACGGCGCGACCGCTGCGACCATCTTCATGTGGTCAATCGCGGAGATGTCCAGCGCGGAGACGAAGGCGGGCGGTAGCTTGTCTACGTCGCCGCCCTGTTTCTTGTACAGCCGCCAGGCATGGTCCTCGACCTGGTAGTCCCTGGTCGTGCCGTCCGGCATGCGCTTCTTGCGCGTGTAGAACCACGAGAACGCCGGCTCGATGCCGTTGGAAGCGTTGTCGGCAAAGGCCAGCGAGATCGTGCCGGTGGGCGCGATGGACAGCAGGTGGCTGTTGCGGATGCCGTGCTGCCGTATCCTGTCTTTCAGTTCGTCCGGCAGGCGCGAGGCGAAGCGGGGCGCGGCCAGATATTGCTCCGCATCCAGCAGCGGGAACGCGCCGCGCTCGATGGCGAGATCGACCGAGGCGGAATAGGCCTCGTCGCGCATGATGCGGGTGATGTCGGCGGCGAAGGCGCGCGCCTCGTCGGTGTCGTAACGCAGGCCCAGCATCGCCAGCGCATCGCCCAGTCCGGTGTAGCCCAGCCCGATGCGGCGCTTGCTCTGCGCCTCCTGCTGCTGCTCCGGCAGCGGCCATGCGCTCACGTCCAGCACGTTGTCCAGCATGCGCACCGAGGTCCGCACCAGTTGTTTGAACGGTTCGTAGTCGAAGCCGGCATGCACCGTGAACGGATTCTTCACCATGCGCGTCAGGTTGATCGAGCCTAAGCAGCAGCAGCCGTAGGCGGGCAGGGGCTGCTCGGCGCAGGGGTTGGTTGCCTCGATGACTTCGCAGTACGACAGGTTGTTGTCGCGGTTCATCAGGTCGATGAACAGCACGCCCGGTTCGGCGTGGTCGTAGGTGCTGGCGATGATCTGCTTCCACAGCTCGACGGCGCGTACCTTGCGGTACACCCACTTGCCGTCGGCGCGGCGGGTCGCGCCCTGTTCCTTGAGCGCGGCGGCGGGTTCGGCGGCATGCACCAGCTCGAATTCCTCGTCCTTCTCCACCGCCTGCATCAGTTCGTCGGTCACGCCGACGGAGATGTTGAAGTTGCGCAGGTCGCCCTTGTCCTTGGCGGCGATGAAACGCTCGATGTCCGGATGGTCGCAGCGCAGCACGCCCATCTGCGCGCCGCGCCGCGCGCCGGCCGATTCCACCGTCTCGCAGGAGCGGTCGAACACGCGCATGTAGGAGATCGGCCCGCTGGCGCGCGAGTTGGTGCCTTTGACCATCGCACCCTCGGGGCGGATCGCGGAGAAGTCATAGCCCACGCCGCCGCCGCGCCGCATGGTCTCGGCGGCCTGCTGCAGCGCGTCGTAGATGCCGGGCTTGCCGTCGACGATGCCGGAGATCGCGTCGCCCACCGGCTGCACGAAACAGTTGATCAGCGTCGCCTGGCTGTCCAGCCCCGCGGCGGAGTTGATGCGCCCCGCGGGCACGAAGCCGTTCTCCTGCGCGAGGAAGAACTTCTCCTCCCACGCTGCGCGCTGCTCCGGCTTCTCCGCCTGCGCCAGCCCGCGCGCCACGCGGCGGCGCACATCTTCGACCGAGTGCTCGCCCGGCTCGGCGTATTTCTCCAGCAATACCTCGGTGCTGATTTCCTGTGTCATTGTCCCAGTCATCCCATGCAGTGATTTCGCGTGGAATGATAGTACATCGGGAGGCGGGTCAGGGCTTCGGCGTCAGGGTGAAGCGGAAATCGAGCCGGACCTCGTCCGCGACGACGCTCGTGTCGCTCCAGATGCCCGAGCCTATGCCGTAGTCGAGACGCCTGATCGGGAAGCTGCCGGCGATGACGACCGCGCCGGCCTTCTGTTCCAGCGTGAACGGCGCGCGGACTTTCAGCGTCTTGCCCTTGATGGTCATGTCGCCCAGCACCTCGAAGCGGCCCTTGCCCAGCGCCTTGACCTGGCTGGAGACGAAGATTGCGGTCGGATGGGCCTTGGCGTCGAACCAGGCCTTGCCGGAGACTTCCTGGTTGGCCTCGTCGTTGCCGGTGTCTATGCTGGCGATGTCGATAGCGATGCGTGCGTTCCCTTGCTCAACCCGGGCCGGATCGACGCGGATATCGGCGGTGAACTTGCCGAAGCTGCCATCCACAGGAACGCCCATCTGTTTCGACACGAAGGCGACGCTGCTCTGTTGGGGGCGCAGCATGGAGAATTCCGCGGCGATGGCGGGCGCGGCGAGGCAGAGCAGCAACAGGGCGATCCGGCTTTTCATGTTCTTCTCCTCAGGAAGGGCAGCATGCGCGCGAGGACGTCGTCGCGCTCGATGAAGTGATGCTTGAGCGCCCCGGCCACATGGGCGGCCAGCAGGCCGAGCAGGGCGAAATTCAGCATTTCATGCACATCCTTGAGCATGTCGCCGAGCGCCTTGTCCTTGCCGACCAGGTCGGGCAAGGGCAGCATGCCGAACCACACGGTCTGGAAGCCCTTGGCCGAGCTCATCAGCCAGCCGGACAGCGGGATTGCGAACAGCAGTGCATACAGCAGCAGATGCACGGAATTCGCGGCCAGTCTTTCCCAGGATGACATCGATAGAGGCAGCGGGGGCGGCCGGTGGGTGGCGCGCCAGGACAGGCGGATCGCCGCGAGTATCAGCACGGTGATGCCCATCCACTTGTGGTAGCTGTAGAGCCTGAGCTTGTCCGGCGACAGCGGCAGGTCGTGCATGTAAACGCCGAGCGGGAAGGCGGCGAAGATCAGCAGGGCGATCAGCCAGTGCAGCGTGACGGCGGTGCGGGTGTAGCCTCGTACTTCCATATCCCGATCCTTCCTGCTTCGTTGCGGTCAGTCTTTCCAGTCCGGGTAGTTGGGGATGGAAACGGTGTCGTTGTCGTAGTTACCTTCTTCTGCCTTGGTGTGGCACTTGTTGCAATGGCTCAGCGACTTTACGTCCTTGTTGCCCTTGACCATCTTCTCCGGTATTTCGTGGTGCTTGCGCTTGATGTAGCGCACGTCGGTGATGCGCAGCGGCGCGTCTCCCGTTTCGGTCGCCAGTGCGATCTTGCGCGAGCGCTTATGGTAGGACTTGTCCGCCGCATTTGCCAGCGCGTAATCGCGTATCTCCTTCAGCGTCTCCGCGTCCAGTGTGGCGTCGTCGCCGAAATGATCCGCCAGCGCGGCTTCGGTTAGCAGCTTCTCCCACGAACGGCTCGGCAGCAAGCCGGGCTGGTAGGCCAGGTGGCAGCTGCCGCATTCCTCATTCCATACCTTGTTGGTTGCCGGCTGCACTTCCTTGTGCCGCCAGGGGCTCATCCACCATTGGGTGAAGGTTTCTTGCTCGGCGTATGCAACCCCCAGGTTGCCGAGCAATGAGGTCGCAAGCAGTGCTGCGGTGAGTCGGGTTTTCATGTCTGCATTCTCCTGTCTTGCTGTTTGTTACCAGGTTAGTTTGATCGCCGTTGCCATCGTGAGGGCCCCGAGCTCGGCGGCGACCGCGTGACTGGTGGGCACGGTGGCGCGCGCGGATCTGGCGATCGCGTAGGTCATCAGTACGGCGCCGGCGACGCCCAGGATGACGTGCTGGTTGTCGGGATCCTTGATACCGTCTTCGGCATGGAAGTCGTCCCAGTGCCAGGCCACGCCGCTGGCGACCGTCGCCAGCGCCAGCAGCGCTGTGGCGCGGCCCAGGTTCGCGTGCAGGCCGTTGGTCTTGCGCGGAGGCTGGGGCCCGCAGTTCTGGGCTTCGCAGGGATGGAAGTGGGTCAGGAAGGTGCCGGCCGCGGCGGCGACGGTCGCAATGCCCAAGTACTGGTGCATCTTGTCGCCGGTGAACAGCGGCGATTCATATTCGGCCTGCGCTTCGGCCGCGGGGTTTCCGGGCTTCTTCTTCAGGATGCCCGTATCATTCGCGGCCAGCCGGAACGATTCCTTGTCCTTGACGTATTCGTAGCTCAGGCCGGGCAGCGCGATGGCCTGATCCTGTGCGGCCGCGGTTCCGGAAAACGCCGCGAGGCAGAGTGCGGCGATGCAGATCGATTCGATGACCTTCATTCAATGTTCCTTGTCCTGATTTGCCGGGGCGATTTTCTTACCTGTAAACATCGCTTTTACGAGGTTCTCACGGTGCTGGATGCTGCCGAGTATCGCGCCGCAAATGTGCAGCACGACCAGCGCCATGGCGATGTTTGCAAGGAGTTCATGCAGCCTGCGCAGCGCGTAAGCGGTCTCGTCGCTGACGGAGTTTGCGATGAGCAGCAGCGGCCCCTCGAAGTCGATCGCCGCCAGCGTCGCCAGCCCGGTTGCCAGCAACGCGGTCACGATGCACAACAGGGTGAACACCATCAGCGCACCGGCCGGATTATGGCCGAGATAATGCTTCGGGCGGCCGGTGAACATCGAGCGCACATAGGCCAAGGTTTCGCCGAGGGGAAAGAAGAAAGACCCGAAGCGGGCATAGCGGCTGCCCCTGAAGCCCCAGTAAATGCGGGCCGCGACCAGCGCGCACAGCGCATAGCCGGCCAGCACATGGATTTCCGATGCATGGATCTCGCCCGAAATCCAGGCGGTTGCGAAACCGGCCACCAGCGTCCAGTGGAACAGTCGGATGAACCGGTCCCACACCTTCACGGTGTCGTTGTTCTGTTTCGTATCGTCGTTATCCATGCATCACCGGTTCGTGTCGTATCGTGATCAGTGCGCCATGCCGGCAAGTTCGTTCTCGACCAGATGGTTGGGGTGATAGTCGCGGCGGGCGAACGAGAACAGTTCCGGCAGCGGCGAATAGGCCGCGATGTCGTCGCGATTGCCGGAGGCGAAGCGGGCGAGGGCGGTGAGCGTGCGGCGCAGGCTGCCGGTCTTGCGATAGAGTATCCACGGCACGGAGGCCGCGATGTAGGCGCCTCCCGCCATCAGGATGGCCAGTATGGTCAGCGAGCGCTTGAGGCGGTCGCCGCCAGACCGGCTGCGCCACAGGTCGAATACTACGGAGCGGTGCGCGATCTCTTCGCGGGCATGCCGGACGAACAGTTCGCGGGCGAAGCCGGAACGGATGTCCATCCTGTCTGCCCTTGCCAGGTAGGCTTTCGACAGCACCGCGGTGTAGTGTTCCAGCGCCGCGGCCAGCAGCAGGCGGCTGGACAGCGAAAGGTGCTTGCGCGTGCCGTCGAGCAGGGTGTCGAGCAGGGAGAGACCCGGCGGCGTGCCGCCCAGGTATCCGGTCAGCGATGCGTTGAATTTCCGGTGCACGCGGCTATGGTCGGCCTCCTCGTGGATGAAGGTCATGCAGCGATCCTTCAGCGCTTGCGGGGTTTGCGGCGACAGGCCTTCGGACACGGTGCGGATGAAGAACTTCTCCATGACCGGGGTGACGAAGCTGACCGCCTCCATGATGCTGGAGGTCACCTCGTTGGCGTTGCACCAGGCGCCCGACAGGTCTGCGTGCGCCGTCGGATGATTCAGGTCTTTCATGCTTTCCTCTTTATTGCCGCATATCCAGTGCGGCTCTACTTGCCGTTATCCAGCGGGGCGAAGGTGCCGGCGTCGACGAGATAATGCTCGTCGCCGCTGTAGATCTCGACCTCGGTCACTCTGTGGTCCGCTTCCGTGATCGTGAGTTTCTTTGCCGCCAGCGCGCCGGATTCCTTGCGCATCGTCTGCTTCACCGCGATGGTGCGCAGCAACGCATGGCTGCGGTCGTACAGTTGCGTGCGCAGTGACAGCTTTGCTTCGGGGGCCACGCAGCTGAGCACTTCGCGGATCGGAGAGGCGCCGTCGCCGGTGCGCGAACGCACCAGCGTGCATGCGCGTCCATCGACCCGGTCCGTTCCCTCGACGGCCTGTTGCGGCCAGTTCCACCATTCCCCGAACATGTCCCGGAGCACCAGCCCGGAATCGAACAATCTGGCGGCGGGATCCGATTTTTCAATGTTGCCGGCTTCGCTGTATTGGATCGCCCGGATGCGACCGTCGGCGTTGCGTTCGGCTGCGACGTAACGCCCGCGCACCTTGTCCGGCGAGATGCCGCGTATCCTCAGGCGCTGGCGGTCCTTGCCGATCTGGCCTGCGACCGAAATCTTGAACGGCGGCGCGCGGCGACCGTTGGCGGCGATGGTCGCGACTTCCATTCGCGCCTCGAAACCGTCTGACAGGCGCGCCTGTTTCATCGTTTCGACGAGCGCGCCGGCCTCCGCGCCCAGGCCAGGCTGCGCGAACAGGGTCAGCAGCAGGATCGCGACAAGACGGCGCGCACCTCGAAGAACCGTAGCGAGCGGTTCGAGTGCAAGGCGCACGGAGCGCAATGACCGAGACATACCTACTGGGTAGGCGAGGGAATGAGCACCGCGCAACGCAGCAATCGAGACGCGCAGTAGGCTATTCGAGGTGAGATTCATTCCTGCCTCAATGCCTGTGACGGCTGCAACCTTGCCGCCTTGACCGCCGGATAGAGGCCGCCGCAGATGCCGAGGAACACCGACAGGCCGAGCACCGCGAACAGGAACGGGAGCGAGAACACCGCGTCGATCTTGCCGCGCATCAGTTCCAGATGCCCCAGCCCCGAGGCGATGGCGATGCCGAGCAGGATGCCGATCGCGCCGCCGGCCAGCGTCAGGATCACGGATTCGCCGACGATCAGCTTGATCACCGTGCGCCGCTGCCAGCCCAGCGCCAGCAGGATGCCGATCTCGCGGGTACGTTCGTTGATGCTCATCAGCATGGTGTTGAACACCACCAGCGCACCGACCAGCCCGGCGATCAGGATGGTCGCGTTGCTCATCGCCTTGGAGATGCGCACCACGGCGTTTTTCTGCACCAGTTCGCCGGAGGTGATCGCGACGAATCCGGGCAGCGTCTTGCGCACCTGCGCCTTGATGTTATCGATGTCGGCGTCGCTGGCCTGGCCGTCGAGCTTGAGGTTCAGGATGTTGACCTTGCCCGGCTTGTCGGTGACCTGCTGCATCTGCGCCAGCGTCATGATCAGCGCGCCGTTCTCGACCAGTGCCGAGCTTTCGAAAATACCGGCCACCTCGAACATGCGGCCTTCGATCTCGATGTCGTCGCCGACCCGCTTGTGCAGCATCTCCGCCGCCAGCGAGCCGATTGCAAGCACGGCTTCGCCGTCGTCGGCTGGCCAGCGACCTTGTTTCAGCCTGAGGTGCTCCCACAGGTAGCTGCCGTGCGCCCAGCCGAACACGAACACCGGCGGCGCGTCTTCGCTGACGGTCAGCATCTCGCTGAGCAGCCCGACCACTTCCCGCACATGCGGCAGCGCCGACAGCGCGGGCCTCACCTGTTCGGCGACGAAGGGCGAGGGCATGGTGTTCTCGCTGGCGATGCGGGTGACGATCAGGTCGGTGCCGCGCGCGTCGTTGGCCTTCTGCCAGCTGGCCTCGAAGCCCCAGGCGATGCTGGTCAGGGCGACGACGGCGGCGATGCCGAGCGAGATCGCCGAGACGGTCAGCGCGGTGCGCGCCGGGCGGCGATACAGGTTGTCGAGCGCGAAGCGGAGCAGGTTCATGCGGCCACCTCCGCATCGATCTTGCCGTCGCGCATCCTGATGACGCGGTCGGCGCGGGCGGAGACCGCGGCATCGTGGGTGACCATGACCACCGTCAGATTGTTTTCGCGGCGGATGCAGTCGAGCAGGTCCAGCACATGGGCGGCATTGGCGCTGTCCAGGCTGCCGGTCGGTTCGTCGGCGAGGATGAGGCCGGGACCGTTGATCAGCGCGCGTGCAATGGCGACGCGCTGGCGTTCGCCGCCGGACAGTTTGCCGGGGAAGTGGTCCAGCCGGCTGGACAGCCCGAGTCTGGAAAGCAGCGCGCGGGCGCGCTCTTCGTGATCGCCGGTGCGGCCTATTGTCGGCACCAGCACGTTGTCCAGCGCGGACAGGGTCGGCAGCAGGTGGAACGACTGGAAGACGAAGCCGATGTTTTCGCGGCGGAACAGCGACAGGTCGGGAATCGCGGAATAGGGGCGGGAGCGGAAATGGATATCGCCAGCGGTCGGGGTGTCCAGCGTGCCGATCAGGTTCAGCAGGCTGGATTTGCCGCAGCCGCTGGGGCCGGTGATCGCGACGAACTCCCCTTCGGCTATCGCTATATCGACGTCGTCTAGCGCTCTGGTCCGCCCTTCGTCGAAGTGCAGCGAGAGATTGCGGGCGCGAACGATGGTTGCGGTGGCGTCGGGCGGCATCAAAGGCTCTTTCCGGCTGCTGGCAGGATGGGGCGGTGCATGGTTTTGTCTGTCGTCTTTTCAGATAGGCGCGAATTATATGCGGGGAACCGTTCACTTCGCAGGCCAGGTTACTCCGCAGGCCAGGTCATTCGGCTGGCCTGGCGATGGGGCGAAAAAATGCGGACTTGAAAAACTTTTATGCCTCCCCCATGTCACATCCCGCGGCGCCAGTCGATTCGCCCTCAAAATCGCGGGATGAGACGAGTCGGCTGGAGATAAGTTCCATGGTGTTACACTGCGCGCCGTAATTTTTTCGGAGGGAGTTAAGTAGATATGAAACGGATTTTCCTGTTTGTTCTGACCAACCTGGCGGTGGTCGCCGTCATCAGCGTCACTTTGCGGCTGCTGGGCGTGGATCGCTGGGTGACCGAGACCGGAGGCATAGACTTCGGCGCCTTGCTGGTGATGTCCGCGGTGATCGGCTTTGCCGGTTCCATTATTTCGCTGCTGATGTCCAAGTGGTCGGCCAAGCGCATGGTCGGCGCGCAGGTGATCGAACATCCTTCTGATCCGACCGAGCGCTGGCTGGTCGAGACGGTGCGCCGTCAGGCCGATGCGGCCGGGATCGGCATGCCTGAGGTGGCGATCTACGATGCGCCGGACGTGAACGCTTTCGCGACCGGCTGGAACCGCAATGCGGCGCTGGTGGCGGTGAGTACCGGGCTGCTGCACAGCATGAGCCGCGACGAGGCCGAGGCGGTGCTGGCGCACGAGGTCAGCCATGTGGCCAATGGCGACATGGTGACGCTGGCGCTGATCCAGGGCGTGGTCAACACCTTCGTGATTTTCTTCGCCAAGCTGTTCGGCTATTTCGTCGATCGCGTGCTGCTGAAGAACGACGGTCGCGATGGCCCCGGGATCGGCATGTTCGTCGCCGAAATCGCCGCGCAACTGGTGCTGGGCGTGCTGGCCAGCGTGATCGTGATGTGGTTCTCGCGCCAGCGCGAATTCCGTGCGGATGCCGGTGGTGCAAGTCTGGCCGGACGAGAGAAGATGATCGCCGCGCTGGAGCGCCTGAAGGTCAACCACGAGCAGGCGACCCTGCCGGAACAGATGGCCGCCTTCGGCATCTCCGGCGGCAAGGGCTTCGCGAAGCTGTTCATGACCCATCCGCCGCTGGATGAGCGTATCGAGGCATTGCGCACCGGGCGCTGAAACGAGTAATAGCGGTATTATCAAAAGATGCTGGCGGTATCGCTAGCATCTTTTTTTTCATAAAACAATATGTCTTTTGGCATATGTTTCTTTCCTGCCCGCCGTGATAGTTTCTTTGCCGCAGTACATTTCTAATAATCAGTGGGAGAACATTAATATGTTGCGCGGATTCAAGTTGGCTGTGTCTTTGGCTGCGGTTGTATTGACTACAGGTTGTGCGAGCATTACCTCGGATAAGATGCAATCGTTAGCAGTGACAACTCACACAACGGACGGAAAGCTTGTCGAGAAAGCTAAATGTTCATTGAAGAATGATAAAGGCGAGTGGAAAGTCGAGACTCCAGGAGCCGTGGTCGTTCATCGCTCAGCAGAAGATATCGTGGTCGAATGCAAGAAAGATGGCGAGCCAGATGGCATTGCTCGCGGAATCTCGCGGGCTGCGGGCGGCATGTGGGGCAATATCGTTTTTGGCGGCGGGATAGGTGCTGTGATCGATCATACCAATGGCACGGGATATAACTACCCTAATGATCTTCCTGTAAAAATGGGCGCATCTGTTTCGGTCGATCAAGCCGATGAGCACAAGAATAAAAATAAGGAAGCTCGACCTCAAGTACATGCACAATCAGCGCAGCCAGCCAGTGGCAAGAACTAAAGATAATTGGAGATGCAAAAAGGCCCGCAATGCGGGCCTTTTTTGTTGGTAGGCTGGCCGTGTCAGCGTTGCGACAGCCAAACCTTGAGGATGTTGCGCGACCGGGATTCTGCACTGGTTTGCGGTCCGATTACGGGACCGGTCGGCTGTTCCGCCTCGAATGACACCGGACGGATGGACGGAGCCTGTTCCAGTTTGGAGGTCGGGATCGAGGGGATGGGAACCCGTTCCTGCGGGACATCCTCTTCGTCGTCGTATTCGTCGTATTGCCGGCGCGGCGGATTGCCGTCGTGCACCAGGCTCTGGCGGCGCAACAGATAGGCATCGCGGATGAAGGCGTAGCGGTCGATCACGGCCTCGTCCAGCACTTTTTCCTGTTCCAGCAGCTCGGCGCGCCGGCTGATGGCCTTGGTGATGTACAACTGGTTGCGGGTGCGCATGTGGCTGACGCGGCGCAGTTTGCTTGGGCGGCTATCCGCGTACAGTCCGACGCCGTCGCGCAGCGTGCTCGGACCGAGCAGCGGCAGCACGATGTACGGGCCGCTGTCTATCCCCCAGTATCCCAGCGTCTGGCCGAAGTCCTCGTCGTGCTTTTCCAGTCGCGAAGTGACTTCCAGCAGGCCGAATATGCCGAAGGTGGTATTGAACAGAAAGCGCGATCCGTCGGAAGCAGCCTGGTTGAATTTCAGTTGCAGCAGGTCGTTGGCCGTGACGATGACGTCGTCCAGGTTGGAGAAGAAATTGCTGACCATGATCTTGCCGGGAAGCGGCATCACGGCGTCGTAACCCTGTGCGACGGGTTTGGCGATGGCCTTGTCGACCGCGTCGTTGAACTGGTAGACGCCGCGGTTGAACGACTCGAGCGGATCGGAGGGCGTGTTCGCGCCCGGGGCGGCGCAGCCGCTGGTCAGCGCGATTGCGGTGAGTGCCATGAAGAGTCGTGAGGTTTTCATTTTTCTTTTTCGCACAATGTTATATAGGGCGATTATATCGGGCTGCGGATATTTCGGCAAAGCGGTCGGGTTTGTCCTCAGGGGCTGTGCGGCGGGCGCTCCAGCGTGCCGATGTGGAAGCTGAAGTGCCCCTTGCGGCGGTCGGCGAAATAGTGTTCGAGACTGTACTTGACCGGGCGGAACGCGATCTCGTCCCATGGGATTTCGTTTTCGGCGAACAGCCTGACTTCCAGGCTTTCCGCCCCGGGGCCGAAGTCCAGGTCGAGCAGCCGGGCGCGGAACAGCAGGTGCACCTGGTTGATATAGGGCAGGCTGTACATGGAGTACAGGTCACCTATCGCTATGCGGGCGTTGGCCTCTTCCTGCGTTTCGCGGATAGCCGCATCGGTGGTGGACTCTCCGTTCTCCATGAAGCCGCCAGGGAGCGTCCATAGTCCATGGCGCGGCTCGATCGCGCGGCGGCATAACAGGATTTTGTCTTCCCATTCCGGTATCGAGCCGATCACCATGTTTGGGTTCTGGTAATGGACGGTTCCGCAGGAAGTGCAGATATGGCGCAGACGATTGTCGTCGTCCGGACGGCGCAGCTCGACCGCTGCGCCGCAACTGGGGCAATAGTTTATTTCCAGAATTGCCACCAGGTCTTGACCGCTACGGGGTTGTCAGGCAGGCCGGCGCCGCCGGAGGTGTTGGACGCCAGCACGCGCTTGGCGTCATCGCGCAGGTCGGTCATGCCCATGGCGTCGTAGCACTGCACCATGATTTCCAGCGCGTCGCGCGTCAAGGGGCTGTTGGGATGCTGCGTCAGTACGCCCTGGGCGCGGTTGAGGGCGGCGATGTGCGCGCCACGGCGCAGGTAATAGCGTGCGACATGCAGTTCGTACTTGGCCAGCGCGTTCACCAGGTATTGCATGCGCACTCTGGAATCGGGCGCATATTTGCTGTCGGGGAAGCGCGTCACCAGATCCTTGAAGGCTGCGAATGCATCCTGTGCCGCCCTCGGGTCGCGTTCGGTGGGATCCTGGCCGCCCAGCGAGCTGAGAATACCGATCTCGCCGCCGAAATTCGCCAGCCCCTTGACGTAATAGGCATAGTCGATATGCGGATGGTTGGGATACTGCTTGATGAAACGGTCGGCGGCGGAAACGGCAGCCTCTTTTTCACCCTGGCGATAATTGGCGTAAGCCAGCTCCATCAACGCCTGTTGCGCGTAGCGCCCGTAGGGGTAGCGGGATTGCAGTTTTTCGTAAAGCGTGATGGCAGTGCTGTAATTTCCTTCGTCCAGCTCGCTCTTGGCCTGGTCGTACAGCTGCTCGGCGGACAGCATGGAGGTCGGCTCTGTGCCGTCCGGCAAGGGCTCAAACAAACTGCACGCGGTTAACGTCAACAGCAGGATTACGGCTAAACTATGGCGCATGACTGAATCCGAAAAAAATTTGCGCGATTATAGCTCAAACGTCCCTGAGCTCCATTTTGTCGTGACGGACGATTGTGCCGGCATGCGCTTCGACCAGGCGCTGGCACGGTTGCTTCCGGAGTATTCGCGCAGCCGCTTGCAGGAATGGATCGCGGCGGGACTGGCGACTCTGGAGGGCAAGATGGTCGCGGCGAAGCACAAGGTGTGGGGGGGCGAGGCCATCGCGGTGTCGCCGCAGTTGCATCCCGCCGAGCAGCCATATGCGGCCGAGAACATCGCGCTCGACATCCTCTATGAGGACGATGCGCTGCTGGTGATAAACAAGCCGGTCGGACTGGTGGTGCATCCGGGCAGCGGTAACTGGGACGGCACGTTGCTCAATGCCTTGCTGCACCATGCACCGCAGCTGGAGGGCGTGCCGCGCGCCGGCATCGTGCACCGGCTGGACAAGGATACCAGCGGCCTGCTGGTGGTGGCCAAGACGCTGACCGCACAGACTGCGCTGGTGCGCCAGTTGCAGGCGCGCAGCGTGAAGCGGGAATATCTCGCGCTGGCCTGGGGCGAAGTGCGGCACAACGGATACGTGGATGAGCCTATCGGTCGCCATCCGACCCAGCGCGTCAAGATGGCGGTGGTGGAGGGGGGCAAACCGGCAGTCACGCATTACCAGGTCGAGGAGAGATTTCCCGGCTGCACTTTGTTGCGTTGCCGTCTGGAGACCGGGCGCACCCACCAGATCCGCGTGCATCTGGCCTCGATCGGCCATCCCTTGGTCGGCGACAGCGTGTATCTGAAGGGGCTGCCGAAATGTCCGGCGGCGCTGCGCGAACTGCTTTATGGCTTCCCTCGCCAGGCCTTGCACGCGACAAGGCTGGCGCTGGAGCACCCGGTGACCGGCGAGACGATGGAGTGGCACGCGGCCATGCCGGAGGACATGCAGCAGTTGCTCGGACTGATACGCGAGGCCAGCCATGAGCCTGATTGATCACTGCGTCGTCCCGGACTGGCCCGCGCCTGCCAACGTCAAGGCGTTGCAGACCACGCGCCACGGCGGTGTGAGTGTCGCACCTTACGACAGCCTGAACCTGGGGAGCCATGTCGGCGACGCGCCGCTGGCGGTGGCGCGCAACCGCATGCTGCTGAATACCTTGCTGCCCAGCGAGCCGGTATGGCTGGAACAGGTGCACGGTACGGCGGTTGCGAATGCGGACATGGCGGGCTGCCGTGTCCGGGCCGATGCCTGTATCGCCCGGCATCGCGGCTCGGTCTGTGTCGTGATGACCGCCGACTGTTTGCCGGTGCTGTTGTGCGACGAACAGGGTACGGTGGTCGGCGCGGCGCATGCCGGCTGGAAGGGCCTGGCGGCCGGGGTGGTTGAGGCAACCGTGCAGGAGATGGCCGTCGATCCTCATGAATTGATGGCGTGGCTGGGGCCGGCGATCGGGCCGGATGCCTTCGAAGTCGGCGACGAGGTGCGTGCGGCATTTGTCGCGGCCGACCCTCTGGCATCGGCAGCTTTCGTCGCCGGCCAGCCTGGAAAGTGGTTCGCGGACATCTATGCGCTGGCGAGATTGCGGCTCGATGCGCTCGGCATCACGAGAATTTACGGCGCCGGTCGCTGCACTTACCGTGAGCGAGAAGAATTTTTCTCTTACCGGCGCGACGGCGTGACCGGTCGCATGGGCAGCTTCATCTGGCTGAAGTGATCTATAGATTCCCGGGCCAAACGGCTATAATCCGCGCCCTTGACCTAATTCGGAAAAATCCATGTCCATCCTGCTCTGGATCATTGCAGCCAGTATTTTCGGCGGTGCGCTGAGCGTGCTCGGCGCCGCATTGTTTGCATTGAACGCAAGCATGAAGTGGATAGGCGCACTGGTCAGCTATGCCATCGGTGCATTGCTGGGTGCGGTGTTCCTGAACATCCTGCCGGAGGCGGTGGAGTTGAGCGAGGATATGGCTGCGGTGAGCGGCACGGTGCTGGTCGGCATCCTGCTGTTCTTCACGCTGGAGAAGGTGCTGCTGTGGCGGCATTGCCACCACACCCATTGCGAGGCGCACGAGCCGGATGCCGAACATGTACACGGACGCAGCGGGACCATGATCATGGTCGGCGACTCCTTCCACAACTTCGTCGACGGCATCATCATCGCGGCGGCGTTCCTGACCGACGTGAATTTGGGCATCGTCACCGCGCTGGCGATCATCGCGCATGAGATTCCGCAGGAAGTCGGCGATTTCCTGATCCTGCTGCATTCCGGATACAGCAAGATGCAGGCGTTGCGCGTTAATCTGCTGTCCAGCCTGGCGACCTTGGTGGGCGGCGTGATGGCCTACTTTGCGTTGCAGTCGGTGCAGGAGATCGTGCCAACGCTGCTGTCGCTGGCTGCGGCGAGCATGCTCTATGTTGCCGTTGCCGATCTGATTCCGGGGTTGCACAAACGAGCCCGGTTGAACGATACGGTTCAGCAGGTGCTGCTGATTTGCGCTGGCGTGGCGACCATTTATACCGTGGGGTTGTTCGTCCACGCCTGAACTGGCGCGAACGAATCAGGGAGGCGCAAGACTCAGCCGGCCTGGCTGCCGCGCAGCAGAATGAATTGTGCGATCAGCAGTGCGCGCTTGGTGCGTAGCCTGCTTCCGGGGCGTTGCAGCAGGACGCGTATTTCCTTGACGAATTTGATCAGGCCGATCAGCTCTATCCACTGGGGAATGTCGGCGGCTTCTTCTGGCGTGAGCGGATAATGTCCGGAGTAATGCGCGATAAAAGCGTCGAAACGGGCGAAATCCGCCATGTGGATATATTGTTCGCCCAGTGAGAATTCGAATGCACCATCCAGTACGTCCGCCATGCGCGAACCGAAGAACGCATTGTTGAAGTCGAAGAAGTTGGCCTTGCCCTCGCCGTCGATGATGACATTCTTTGGCGAAACGTCGCCGTGGTTGTGTACTTCCTTGCTGCGAGCATAGAGTTTTCCGCGCAGCTCACCGTGGCTGTAGGGCTCGAAAATCGGAACCAGTTTTGCAAAGGCTTCCAGGATTTCCGCGCTCAGTTCCGTCTTCCTGAGGTAGTTGTGGAACTCCGGCAGCCAGATCATGCAGATGTCATCCAGAGTGAATGTCTTGTCCAGTTTCAGCGGTTTGCCGGACTGTGCCAAGTGAATCTCGGCAAGGGCGGAGCAAATTTTTTCCAGCGGGTAATCGGGACGTTGTTGCACCGAACCGTGCAGCCGCTCGAAAAGCAGGGCGGGCATGCCTTCGACGACTGCCTCGGTCGTCTTGTTGCTGCCGCGGATCACGGCCGCGGTCGGGATTCCACGCTGTTGCAGTTGTGCGATGAGTTTTCCTTCATAGGCGACGTGTTCTGCGATGCGGGCTGCGCTGTAATTGCCGGAAACCTTGAACAGCTTGAGAATGTAGTCCTGCTCGCCGGCAAAGACTTTGTACAGCGCATTTTCGGTTTGCACATGCATTTTTTCTACAGTGACCTGAGGCAGTCCGTATAGTGCTGACAGCCTGGAAGCGATCCTTTCGGTTTCCTCGCCGGAACTGATCGCCCCGTCGCGGGAGCGGTCGTAGAACAACTGGGCATTGAATTTGCGCAGGAACTCGTTCTTTTCCATTTCATGCTGACGCGATGGAAAGAATACATACGCATCGATGATGTGGTGCGAGAACTCGATGTTTGGATATTGTGCCGACCATTTATCCGCATCATCTGCCAGCGGGATTTCGGCGACATGGTAAATGGAGCAGTGGTTCGCCGAGTTGTCGCTGATCAGCTTCCAGTGTCCCGGGATGTCCGCTTCACGCGCCGGGTCGACCTCTACCAGAATGTCCACATCCGAACCCAGTTTTACCATCTTGCCATAGACGAACGGCACGAGGTATTTCCCCATGTCTCCACGCGTTGCAGAGCCCATCAGGTGTATTTTATCGACGGCGGCATATGATGCGACTTCCCGGCGCAGGGTCTCGGCAATCCGCTCTTGCAATGCTGCCTGTGCCGCCGCAGGGAAAGTCATTTTTGCGGGCTTGATGAAGTGCAGCTTGAAGTGTTCCAGCTGCAGCCGCCATGCCTTGTACATTGTTTCGGCTTCAGGCCGGCCGGAACTGGGCGTCTGGCTGTAGGGGAAAACGACTTGTTTGCTGTCTGTCGAATACAGCCACAGCTGGTGATCGAGTTCGACATGGAGATTCTGTCCGGACTTGAGGGCCGAATACAAATCCATTATTTGGCAGTTTATCCGGTTCAGTTCGTTGCCATCGATCCCGGCGGATCCGGATGAAAGGTGATCAACCAGCCTGACTGTCTTGCTGATGGCGCGAATACGTTTGTAGTCGGATACCTGATGTTGCGCGTCAGCCTTGATCCGTACCGTGAGTCGCTGTCCGGTGTATTCGCCGCCGGGTTTCGGCGTGAATCCGATGCACTTGAGGATGGAACCAGCTTTCGAATAGTGGTACTGGGCGACGGCGATGGACAGTATTTCGTTAGGTACGTTGCCAGCATCAAGCATGAAGTCGATGTCGTTCGCCTCCAGCAGGTGCAGCACCTCCTCGTAACTTGCTGCATATGGGCTATCCACATCAACTTGCCTGAACAACTCGGCAATCTGGCGAAACTCGGCGGGATCGATCAACAACTTGTAGTTGCGATAATGCAGGTGGTAGCCATCGGTACATTCTTCCAGCGAGAATCGCTGCGGATGATATTTCACGTCGTGATTCAGTCGCGATTCGGTCCAGATGCGGACATCGTCCTGATTCGCATTGGCGAACTTCCCGTCCTCATAATCCTTCTCGTCTATGATGGTTTGCAGTTCGTGCGATTGCTTTGTGAATATCCTTGCAATCTCCTCGAATTCGCCGCGGCTCAATTCGATTCTCAGGTCCCGGTAATGGATGTGGATGTTTTCCTCCATGTCGAGAAACATCGAACGATGCCGCGGTTTTGCAAGAATGTCTTCGCGATAGATTATTTTTTTGATGATGCCCATGGTTCTCTTCTCGGCTCTTGTAGCTAACGATTGGCGATAAAAACGGGGCCCCCTGTAACAGGAACCCCGTTGGTGCAACTATCCAGGTTCAATTATTACCACTCGATTTTATCGTCATTTCCAAGTCCGTCGTTGTGGTTATCGGCGCCTTTATGGTCTGCATCCTTGAGTTCATCCGAGCGGCCATGCTCACGGCTGGACTGCTCATCATCGATCTCCGAGGTCCATCCACCATACTCGGATGTCGTATTGCCAGAGAAGATATCAACTTCAATCATCTCATCCCAGCTACCCGGACCATTCACATCGGTCGGAGAGTCGGCAATCTCCCCGAGATTGAACAGGTCATGGCTGCCATCGTCAATATGGGCTGAATTTTCCGCATTGTTGTTAGCGTCGGAATTCCCCGGTGCGGACTGATCGCCATTGCCGTAACCATTATTCTGGTCTGAATCCTTGGAGTCACGATCATCCTTGGAGTCACGGTCATCCTTGGAGTCACGGTCATCCTTGGAGTCACGGTCATCCTTGGAGTCACGGTCATCCTTGGAATCACGGTCATCCTTGGAATCACGGTCATCCTTGGAATCACGGTCATCCTTGGAATCACGATCATCCTTGGAGTCACGATCATCCTTGGAGTCACGATCATCCTTGGAGTCACGATCATCCTTGGAGTCACGATCATCCTTGGAGTCACGGTCATCCTTGGAATCACGATCATCCTTGGAATCACGATCATCCTTGTCGTGTTCTTTATCCTCTGTTGCCGGCGAGGTATTCGGACTCACAGACGGCGAGGTGTTCGGGCTCACAGACGGTGAGGTGTTCGGGCTCACAGACGGCGAGGTGTTCGGGCTCACAGTCGGAGACACAGTCGGGCTCACGGTCGGCGACACAGTCGGGCTGACGGTCGGCGAAACGGTCGGCGAAACGGTCGGCGAAACGGTCGGCGAAACGGTCGGGCTCACAGTCGGCGAGACGGTCGGGCTCACAGTCGGCGAGACGGTCGGGCTAACGGTCGGCGAAACGGTCGGCGAAACGGTCGGGCTGACGGTCGGGCTCACAGTCGGGCTCACAGTCGGGCTCACAGTCGGGCTCACAGTCGGGCTCACAGTCGGGCTCACAGTCGGGCTCACAGTC